>Ga0181538_10001582_pt1 | contig 25130 bp, 22 predicted proteins | sample PEATcosm2014_Bin_40_FD_119773 | JGI IMG/M metagenome (GOLD analysis project Ga0181538, IMG submission 119773) | Peatland microbial communities from MTU Mesocosm Facility, Houghton, MI, USA - PEATcosm2014_Bin23_30_metaG | ecosystem: Environmental > Terrestrial > Soil > Wetlands > Peat | place... | reverse complement strand
ATGACGGCCATCATGGGCATGTGTGTTGCGGGCGGCGCGTACCTGCCCGTCATGTGCGATCACATTCTCATGACCGAAGGTTCAGGACTTTTTCTTGCCGGGCCGGCGTTGGTGCAAGCGGCGATCGGCCAGAAAGTGTCCGCTGAAGAGCTCGGGGGCGCGAAGATGCACGCGCAAATCAGTGGCACGGTGGATTTTCGCGAGCCGAATGACGAGGCGTGTCTCGCTCGCATTCGCGCGCTCGCCGACAAAATGGGCCACCCGCCCGCGCCACGCTTTGATCGCATCGCGCTGGAATCGCCGCGTTATCTTGCCGAAGAACTCTACGGAATATTTTCTTCGGATCCTGGGCGCCAATACGACATGCGGGAGATCATCGCGCGCATCGTGGACGGCAGCCGGTGGGAGGAATATCGCGCCGAATTCGGGCAAACCGTGCTTTGCGGTTATGCACGCATCGGCGGCTGGGCCGTGGGCATCGTCGCGAATCAGAAAAAACACGTCCCAACGATCGATTCTGCCACTGGCGAACGACGAATGGAATTCGGCGGCGTGATCTACACGGAAGCTGCCGACAAAGCCGCGCGATTTATCATGGATTGCAATCAGAATCTCGTGCCTCTGATTTTCCTGCACGACGTTAACGGTTTCATGGTGGGCAAAGAAGCCGAATGGAGTGGCATCATCCGCGCCGGCGCGAAAATGGTGAACGCCGTCTCCAATAGCGTGGTGCCGAAAATCGCCGTGATCTGCGGCGGAAGTTTCGGCGCGGGACACTATGCCATGTGCGGCAAGGCCTACGATCCTCGATTTATTTTTGCCTGGCCGACTGCGCGCTACGCCGTGATGGCGGGTGATTCCGCTGCCTCCACGCTCGTCGAGATCAAGATTAAGCAATTGGAGCGGGAAGGAAAGAAGCTGACCGAAAAGGACAAGGCGGAACTATTCGAGTCTGTCCGCTCATCGTACGAGCGGCAGACCGATCCGCGGTACGCAGCCGCCAGGCTCTGGGTGGACGCGATTATCGATCCCGCGCAAACGCGCGATGCCCTGATCTGGGCCCTCGAAGCGGCGTCGCTCAATCCGGAGGTGCGCGAGTTTCGCACCGGAGTTCTGCAAACCTGAGCGATAATGTTTGCGGGGAGATAAATCCACGCCAAGCGTCAAAGAAAGCGGCCCGATGGATTCCGTGAAACTGATCGAATGTCCTCGTGATGCCTGGCAGGGACTGCCACAAATGATCCCGGCCGACGAGAAGGCGGACTATCTCAAGTCGCTCATTGAAGCGGGCATCCGGCACATTGATGCCGTCAGCTTCGTTTCGCCAAAGCACGTCCGGCAAATGGCGGACAGCGAAGAGGTGATGAAATACCTGCTCTCTTTCCTGCCCGCGGATGTCGCGCTCCCGGAGATCATCGGCATCGTGGTGAATGAGCGCGGCCTGGAACGCGCGCTGGCGACGCCCGGCGTGACCACCATTGGCTATCCCTACTCCATCTCCGCTTACTTTCGCCGCCGCAACGCAAACATGTCCCGCGGCGAATCGCGCGTGCTCGTAGAAACGCTACAGAAGGCCGTGAAAGGGACTGACAAGCAACTCGTCATCTACATCTCGATGGCCTTCGGAAATCCTTACGAGGAACCGTGGGGGCCGGAGATCGTTGAAGACACGCTCGAGTGGCTGAAAGATATTCGCGTGAAGACGGTTTCGCTCGCCGATACCGCGGGCACCGCCACCGCTCAGACGATTGGCGATTTATATGGCCGCGTCAAAGAACACGTGGCGGGAATCGAGTTGGGAGTACATCTACACAGCCGTCCCGATGGCGCATCGGAGAAAATTACGGCCGCGTATGATGCGGGCTGCCGGCGCTTCGATTGCGCACTGACCGGCCTTGGCGGCTGCCCCTTTGCCGGCGACGATCTTGTCGGCAACATTCCAACGGAACTGGTTGTCGAGACGCTGGCCGCGCGCGGCGTGAATGCGGGCCTTTCTCTTGGCGCCCTGCAGCCGCTGATCGAGCGCAGCAACCGACTGCGAGCGAAATACGCTCACGCGACGCAGGTGAACTGAGAGCGGGGTGAATCATGGACTTTGACACGATTAAGCTGACAACCGAGGGCCGCGTAGCTATTCTCACTCTCAATCGCCCCGACAAACGTAACGCCATCTCCCCGCATATGATCGAAGAGCTGCTCGCGGCATTTGACGAGATCGAATCGGGCTTCGCCCGCGCCGTGATTCTTACTGGGGCCGGCAAGGCGTTTTGCGCGGGCATGGACCTCGAAACCTTGCGCGAATCGGCAGACGCTTCCCACGCCCAACACATCGAGGATAGCCGGCGAACGGCACGCCTGTTCCAGCGTATCTGGTCTTTCCCCAAGCCGACGATCGCCGCGGTGAACGGCGCGGCAATCGCGGGAGGCAGCGGCCTCGCGACGCTTTGCGATTTCACGCTCGCGACCCCGGAATCGAAATTTGGCTACACCGAAATAAACATCGGATTTATTCCCGCATTTGTCTCCGTGTTTCTGGTGCGGCAAATCGGCGAGAAGCGCGCGCGGGATCTGCTGCTGAGCGCCCGGATATTCGACGCGGCGGAAGCGCTCCAATTGGGACTGGTCTCGATGGTCGTGGCCAGAGAATGTTTATTGGGGCGCGCGAGAGAAATTGCGTCGGCCATCGTCGCCGCCAGCCCGTCCAGCCTTTTGCATACAAAACACCTGCTTATCGCGAGCGAAGCCTCATCAGTGGATCGCGAACTCGAAGCCGCCATCGAAGCCAGCGCTTTTGTTCGGGACACGCCGGACTTCAAGGAAGGCCTGGCCGCGTTTCTCGAAAAGCGCCCGCCAAAGTGGATCGGCTAATGCACGCGCACTTCGACACCCTGGTTCGCGTGCGCTACGCGGAAACGGATCAAATGGGCGTGGTCTATCATTCGAATTACTTTATTTATTTCGAGATCGGCCGCACGGAATACATTCGCAGCGCGGGCCTCGAATACAAAAAGATGGAAATCGAAGATGACTGTTTTTTCGTCGTGGCGTCCGCAAGCATCCGGCACATTCGCCCTGCGCGTTACGATGACGTGCTGCGCATTCGCACTCGTGTGACGGAATCGAGCCGGCGTACCGCGCGCATCGGCTACGAAATCTTTAACGACGCGAATGACGAGTTGCTCGCTACGGGAGAAACCTACCACGTTTTCTGCGATTGCGCGGGCCGGCCGAAGACCCTCCCCGAAAAATATCGCAAGTATTTCGACACCGCGGGTCCTCCCACGGCAAGCACATCTGCCGCCGAATCATCATGAGTATCACTCTCACCGGCAATACTCTTACGCTCGCGCAAGTTGAGAGCGTCGCTCGGAGTGGGGTGCAATGCGAAGTTGCTCCCGCCGCTCGCGCGGCAATGCTGGCCTCGCGCGCGGTGATTGACCGAGTTGTGGACTCGGAAGAGACCGCGTACGGCGTCAACACCGGGTTCGGCGAACTCGCCGAGGTGCGCATCTCCTCGGATCAAATCCGCAAGCTGCAACTCAATCTGATTCGCAGTCACGCGTGCGGCGTCGGCGCCCCGCTCAGCGAGATTGAAACGCGCGCCGTCATGCTGCTGCGCGCGAATGCGCTGGCCAAAGGTCTCAGCGGCGTGCGGCCCGTTGTTGTCGAGGTGCTCTGTGCGATGCTGAATCGCGGAGTGCATCCGGTGTTGCCCGGGCAGGGATCAGTGGGCGCCTCGGGCGATCTGGCGCCGCTCGCGCATCTCGCACTTGTGATCATTGGCGAAGGCGAAGCACTCTATCGCAGCTCGCGCATTCCCGGCGGCGACGCGATGGAACTGGCCGGAATTGCTCCTCTGGCACTCGAAGCGAAGGAAGGCCTTTCGCTACTGAACGGCACGCAGGGAATGCTCGCGCTGCTGGCTCTCGCGATTGGCGAGGCGCATCTTCTCGCTGACGCCGCAGACGTTGCCGCCGCGCTTTCGATGGATGCGCTCCGTGGAAGTCCGGCCGCGTTCGATGCGCGCATCGCGGCGGCGCGGCCGCACCCGGGGCATGCGCTCGTGGCGCAAAATCTTACGCGGCTGAACCGCGGCAGCCGAATTCGCGAATCGCACCGTTCGGCGAAACACGATCCGCGCGTGCAAGATGCCTACAGCCTGCGCTGCACGCCGCAAGTTCACGGTGCGGTGCGCGACGCTCTCGCGCACATTTGCGCGACGCTTGAGATTGAGCTGAACAGCGCTACGGACAATCCACTTGTCTTCGTCGAGCCGCGCGGCCCGGCGGGCGCAGGCGTGGTTCTCAGCGGCGGAAACTTTCACGGTCAACCACTGGCGATGGCGGCAGACCAGATGGCGGTTGCCCTCGCCACGCTCGGCGGAATTTCCGAGCGGCGCATTGCCCACATGACGAATCCGCAGACGAGCCTGCTGCCCGCATTTCTGACCGCGGACCCGGGCCTCAACTCCGGATTCATGTTGGCGCAAGTCACCGCGGCCGCCCTCGCAAGCGAAAACAAAGTGTTAGCTTCGCCGCATTCGGTGGACTCGATTCCGACGTCCGGCGATCAGGAGGATTACGTTTCGATGGGTATGGCGGCTGCTCGGCGACTGCGGCCAATGATTGAGAATTTGCGGCGCATTCTGGCGATCGAATTATTGGCCGCGGCCCAGGGAATCGATTTGCTGGCGCCGCTCACAACTGGCGTCGAAGCGGAGAAAGCAAAGGCTCTGGTGCGGAAGCGCGCTGCGAAGCTCGACGCGGACCGCTCGCTCGCCCCGGATGTAGAAGCGATCGCGGCGCTCATCGCAAGAGGCGAGTTCTCGCAGTTCCTGCTCTAGGATCGCTACGCGAGATTCTCAAACAGGAAGCGCCCGAGTCGGCCACCCGCAGCCCAACTGAACGGCGGCAATTCCAGCGAATAGTGGCCGCACGGCAGTCGCAGCAACTCAAACTCGACACCCGCCGCGCGCATTTCTGCGATCATTTGCTCGGAAAGTTCCGGCCACATCGACGGATCGTATTTCGCGGTGACGACGAACATCCTCTGCGGCGATCCCGCCATTCGCTCAAGATACGGATGGGGGCTAATGGGCTCCCAATACTTGGCGATTTCCGTTTCGCTCACGTTGTTGCGCAGGCCCTCCCAGACGTGCGCGGTCGTGATTCCCGTGCGCACCACGTCGCCGAAATTCCGCGACACGTGCAGAAACGCGCCCGCGCGCACGGCGGCATCGTGGGCTAGCGTGATCGAGCCGACCGAGGCGCCGATACTGATCCCGAGCAGTCCGAGCCGCGAGTAGCCTTGCGATTCCAGCCAGCGCAGGCAGCGGCGCGTATCCGTAACGGCCTGGCGATTGGCCTGCAGCGTCAAGCCGATGTTCGGCCCGACCAGATAATCCGCACGTTCGTGGCCGGGGATCCTGCGCCGATCGTGATACGGCAAGGACAATTTCAAGGCCGTGATGCCCAGCGTATTTAACCAGCGGCAGAGACTGACCTGGCCGTGCCATTTCGCATTCCAGTTAGAGAGCACGACGACGGCAGCGCCACTCGTGCGCGCTGGAAAATAGCGCGCGACGACGCGATTGTTTTCCGGCCATGGAGAATGCACGCTGCTGGGAAACGTGAGGACGAGATTGTGGGTGCCCGCGCCATTCTCGGAAACCAGCTCGAACGATTCCGGCGGAGTCGTAGCGAACCATTGGTCGCTGTGCGCGATGGTCTCCGGCACCCAACGATTAAGGTAGCCCCGCGGATCGGGATCGTCGCGGCGCCCGCCGATGTGTTCGAGTCCCCATTCAAATGGGAGGACGCGGCGATTGTCGTCAGTGGTCCAGCGGGCGTGTTCGTACTCGCGGATTCTTTGTTCGAGCCAGCGCATAGCAGCGAATTAATCAATATAGGCAGCGCGCGGGGAGGGTGTCAAATCATCGAGGCAACTTGCCCGCGGAGTATTGCGCGATACAATGCGCATAAATATTATCTTCCGGTTTTCGCAAGAAACTACGGAGTTATTCAAACGAGTGAGGAGCCTGCGTAACATTCGGGATCGTACGGAATTGCTCGGCCGGCTGGCGAAATTGCGAGCGACCGATCGGCCCCGCTGGGGCAAAATGTCCGCCCACCAGATGGTTTGCCACTTGGGCGACTCCTTCCGGGCAGCGCTTGGGGAGAAATACATCAGTTCAGCCTCCACTCCCTTCAAACGCTCCGTCGTCAAGTGGTGGGCGCACTGGACGCCCCTTCCCTGGCCGCACGGCTTCAAAACGCGGCCCGAAATGGGCCGGCAACTGGGCGGTACGCAGCCAGCAGAGTTCGCGGCGGATGTTGAGACTTTGCGAGGACTGATTGGCCGCTCCTGCGACTCGGAGGGAGAGTTCGCACCTCCCGGGACGTTCGGCCAAATGTCCCGGAATGAGCGCATGCGGCATGCCTACTCCACATGAATCATCACTTACGACAATTTGACGTATAAAGGTACCGAGTGTTTGGAAAATCCCGAATTGCCTCTGCCGGCGATCCGGCGCGGGCTTGTGGGCGGCTGGGGGCCGATGCTAGACTGAATTGAAAATATCGCGAGCATTCCGCAGATTCTGAGGGAAATTCCGTTGGCCGAACCCAAACACGAAGAGAGCTTCAAGGTTGTGGACCGCCGTCTTTTTACCGCTGAGGGCGAGTTGCGGGAAGAAGTCGCGGCGGAAGAGAAGTTGCGGCGAGATGAGCCTGTCATAGCGCCAAAGCCGCAACCTAGCACCCCTAAGCAGGCCGGGCCGGTCGCTGTGCCTTCTCAGCAGGCAGAGCCGGCGGCACCGACGGAGCCAGAAGTCATTCCCGAGCGGATGCGCGGGTTCGAGTCGCTGGTCAATTTTCTCGCGCAGAATGCAGCAATGTTGCTGGGCGCATATCCGGATCCGCGCACGGGCCAGCCGATGCTCGATCTTGAAGGCTCGCGCGAGTTGATCGACATGCTGGACGCCCTGCGCGAAAAAACGCGCGGTCACCTCGCGCCGGACGAAGATCGCCTGCTGATTGACGTCCTGGGCAGCTTGAAACTGACCTTCATGGAAATGACCAAGGTCGCGGCGCAAGCCATGCAGGAAAAGGCCAAGTCTCGCACTTGAACGCAACCTCTTCGCCAACCGGCGCGCAACCTACTTCCCTACGACTGCGCGTGCTTGGCTCCGGAACCTCGATGGGAGTGCCTACGCTCGGCTGCCATTGCGGCGTTTGCGATTCAAGCGATCCGCACGACCGCCGGATGCGCCCTTCGATCCTTCTGAGCCGCGGGCAACAAAACGTCGTCATTGATACGACACCGGATTTTCGCGCGCAGGCGCTCGCGGCGAAGCTCGACCGGCTGGACGCGGTGGTGCTGACGCACGGCCACGCCGATCACATTTTCGGCTTTGACGACATTCGGCCCTTTAACATCAAACAGAAAATCGCGATGCCGGTGCACGGCTCGTCCGCGACACTCGATACTCTGCGGCGAACATTTTCATACGCTTTCGACCCCGCGCCGCTGGGAACGGCGATTCCGCTTGTCGAATTGCACGCGATTGACGGGCCGTTCGAGAGGATGGGGGTGACGTTTACTCCTGTTCCTGCGGAGCACGGCGATTTGACTGTGCTTGGTTTTCGCTTCGGACGCGCCGCCTATCTCACCGATTTCAGCCGTGTGTCGGATTCTTCTAAAAAGCTGTTGACGGACCTCGACGATTTCATCCTCGACGCATTGCGCAATACCCCACACCCGATGCACCAAACCGTCGAGCAAGCGATCGCGCTTGTGCATGAACTTAAGCCCCGTCGAGCGTGGTTCACCCACATCTCGCACGAGTTGCCCCACGCCGCGACGAATGAGCGGCTGGCGGCGCTCGGTCTTCCAAATGTCCAGCTTGCCTACGACGGCCTCGAATTTGAGGTGACGCTCTAATGCCGCTCGACGTACTGCGATCGCCGGCGGAGTGGAATGCCCGTTATGGCATCGCGAGCAACGCGCAAAAGCGATCCGCGCTGACGATTGGCTGCTTCGATGGAATTCATCTCGGCCACCAACACGTCCTCAGGCGCGTGGCAGCAAAGGCGCGGGAAGCTGGACTGCTGCCCGGTGTAGTTACGTTTGATCCGCACCCACTTCGCATCTTGCGCCCGGCCGACGCGCCGCTGCTTATTGCCACGCTCGAACAGCGGCTGGAGGGATTCGCGGCGCTCGGCATCGCGGCTGCGCTGGTGCTGAAGTTCGATGCAGAGTTGGCGCGCGTGACGGCGGTCGAATTTCTGCGTGGCATTCTGGTGGGACAGCTTGGCATGGCGGCGATTCTTGTGGGACCGCACTTCCGGTTCGGCAATCGCCAAGCGGGCAATGTGGAGATGCTGGAAGACGGCGCGAGCCGATATCGATACACGGTGGAGCTAATGCTCCCGGTGCAGCTCGACGGGGAAATCGTCTCAAGCACCGCGATTCGCTCCGCGGTGCTGGAAGGGCGCGTGGCGGAAGCGGCGCGGTTGCTGGGGCGCCCATTTAGTCTCACGGGCGCGATTCGCGTTGGTGCCGGCCGCGGGCGGGCGATTCTTTTTCCGACGCTGAATCTTGCGGCCGAGCAGGAATTATTGCCGAGAACGGGCGTCTACGTTACGGAGACGCGCATCGGCGATCGCGTGTACGGCTCGGCAACCAATGTCGGCGTGCGCCCCACCGTAGATGGCGGCAGCCTTTCGGTGGAAAGCCACCTATTCAATTTCTCCGAGATACTCGAGCGGGGGCGAATTGAAGTGAGATTTATCGACCGTCTGCGCGACGAACGAAAGTTTGCGAGTGTGGATGAGTTGCGCGCACAGATCGCACGAGACCTGGAGACCGCCCAGGAGTTGCTGAAGGCGCCAGAATCGCGCTAGGAACGCGGGCCGGGGCGACAATTTGCGCAATAACCGCCGACTTCAGTGCGCGTGACGGTGATGCTGATGCCGCAATCGCGGGCGATTTGCCGTTTCAACTGCTCGAACAACTGCGACTCAAATTCGCGCACTTTGCCGCATCGCAGACAGGCGACGTGGATATGGTCCCGCGGGCCGTGGCTCTCGTAAAAATGCTGGCCGCCGCGCAGATGCAGCAGGTCGAGCTCGTCAATCAAGCCAAAACGCTTCAATAAATCGAGTGTGCGATAAACCGTGACGCGATGGACACGCGAATCCAGGCGTTGCGCGCGCTCGAGGATTTCGCCGGCATCCAGATGGCGTTCAGCACGATCCATCACCTGGATCAGGACGCGGCGCTGGCGCGTCAGGCGTACTCGACGCTTGGTCAGGGCTTTTTCGAGACGGCCCGGGCGTGCATTCGCATTAATGCGCTCGCCGGTGGAAACGCGGTGGGCTGCGGAGGTATGCATGCGGCAAATCTCAATGATGCGGGAATAATCTTAGCACGTCGTTGTACATCACGACCGCGAAAACAAGCAACAGGAAGACCACGCTCACCGTCACGAATCGCTCTTTGAAGCGCAGGCTCAGATCGCGGCGAATCCCACCCTCAATCACCAGAAGAATGATGTGGCCGCCATCGAGCGGGCCAATCGGCATCAGATTCAGCACGGCGAGGTTCAGACTGATCGTCGCCATAAGGAGAAGCAAATCGCGATAGCCACTGCGGGCGGCGCGTCCCGATTCGCGGGCGATTCCGAGAGGTCCTTCGAGCTGTTTGAGCGAAACTTTGCCGCGAAACAAATCTCCCACGATGAGGAGGATCTGCTTGGCCATAAACGTATTGAACTCAATGGAATGTCCAACCGCGGCAACGAGAGAATAGTGCCGCATGACCGTCGGGAAATCGGCCCCGATTCCCACGCCAATCTGCCACGTCTGGCCGCCGGCGGGCGACGCATTGAGTTCTGGACGAATTGCAAGCGACTGCTGCTCGCCCCCGCGTTCAATGACCAGTTGGACGGGCGCATTGCCGGTTTGCTGAATGCGCGCGCTCAGGTCCGCTGGATTGGATAGCGCCGCTCCATCGAGTGAAAGAATGCGATCGCCGACTTTCAGTCCGTTGCGATCCGCGGGGGTGCCCGGCACGACGTTCAAAATGGAAACCTGCGGCTGAACCGGATATCCCACGGCCGATAATTCGTCCATCCCAACTGGAATCTTGACGGGAATCAACCCGCCGTTGCGACTCACCGTCGCATTGAGAGTGCTGCCGGGGACGGAGAGCAGTAAATCCAGGCGCAGGCGATCCCAGGTGGGATTCTTCACGCCATCCAATTCGACGACGCGATCCCCGGCCTGAAATCCCGTCGTGGCGGCCGGAGAATCCTTGAACACGCCGGCAACTTGAATCGGCTGGGAAAAATAGGCAGGCTCCTCCGTGCCAAGCATATACACGGACGCCATGATGACGAACGCCGTGAGAATATTCATCGCGGGCCCGGCGAGAGCGATCAGCACGCGCTGCCAACGCGGCTTCGAAAGCAACTCGTCCGGATCTTTCTTTCGCTCCTCGAAGGAGTTGTCGCCCGCCATGCGGACGTAGCCGCCGACCGGGAGCGCGCTGACGCGATAGTCGGTTGTGCCGCGCTTCACTCCGAAGAGGCGCGGGCCAAAGCCAATGGAAAACACGTCCACGCGCACGCCGAACGCTTTGGCGACCACGAAATGGCCCCACTCGTGGACCAGGATCATCAGGCCGAGCCCGAGAATTATTCCGACCGCGGTCGTAAGAATATTAAAAGCCATGCTGATCTATGTCGCTTCCCTGTTGGCGCTCGCCGAGCGCGTTACTTTCCCGCCGAATGCGCGGCGGGCGTGGCAGCGAGTCGCGCGATCTCTTCGGATGCTTTGCGCCGCGCCTCGCGATCGGCATCGAGGACGTCGGCGATACTGCCCAGCTTCACGCGCGGCGTTTCGTCGAGCACCTGTTCAATCACGCGTGCGATCGCAGAAAACGCCAGCTTCCCCTCAAGAAATGCCGCGACCGCGATCTCGTCTGCCGCATTGAACGCGCAGGGCCACGCGCCGCCCTTTCGCATCGCCTCACGCGCAAGGCGCAGACATGGAAACCGGCGCGTCGAAACGCGCTCGAAATCCAGCCGCCGCAAACGCGTCCAGTCCAACTCCACACCATTGGATGCGGCCCGCTCCGGGTAGGTTAGCGCATATTGAATGGGCATGCGCATGTCGGTTGGGCCGAGTTGCGCCAAGATGGAACCGTCCACATATTCCACCATCGAGTGAATCGTGGACTGCGGGTGAATAACGACGTCAATTTGGTCGGGGCGCATATCGAAGAGCCAGCGCGCTTCGATGACCTCGAACCCTTTGTTCACTAGGGTCGCGGAATCGACGGTGATACGCTGCCCCATGCGCCAATTCGGGTGAGCGAGCGCTTGCTCGGGCGTGACGTGTTCGAGCTGCGCCAGGGGAGTCCGGCGAAACGGGCCGCCACTCGCGGTGAGGACGATACGCCGCACCTCCCCACGGTCGCCGGCGCGCAGGCACTGATGTATCGCATTGTGCTCGCTATCCACCGGAAGCAATTCGCAGCCACTCTCGCGTACGGCCGCCATGACCAATTCGCCCGCGGCAACGAGCACTTCCTTGTTTGAGAGCGCGACTCGCTTGCCCGCGCGCACCGCCGCGTACGTTGCTTCAAGTCCAACGACGCCGACGGCGGCAGAAACCATGATTTCGGCCTTCGAGTGCGTGGCCACTGCGAGCAAACCAGCGGGGCCGTGCTGAATCTCCGGCAGGGGCGCATGGCCCGAGTTCTGAAGGCGCGCCACAAGTTCGGCGGCACGGATGGCGTCCGAAACGGAAACAACTTCCGGCCGGTGCCGTAGAATTTGGCCGGTAAGTTCTTCGAGATTTGACCCAGCCGCGAGCGCGACGACATTATACCGCTCCGGCATGGTTTCGATGACGCTCAGGCACTGGCGTCCAATGGAGCCCGTCGAGCCGAGAATGGAAATTGATTTCAACGCGCGCCTTCCGATCGAATCGCGGGCTGCTACTGCTTCGCGAGGACCAATTGAAGATAGTACCAGACCACTGGAAGCGAGAGTATGAGCGCGTCAATGCGATCGAGAATTCCGCCGTGCCCTGGAAGCAGAGAACCGGAATCCTTCGATCCTGCGCAACGCTTGTAAGCTGATTCGAGCAAATCGCCGATCTGCCCGGCTACATTCGCGAGGCCGGCCATCACCAGCATGTGCACCTTGGGAATCTCCACCCATCGCGTGAACACGATCGCCACCAAAAGAGAGCCCAGGAGATTCGCCGCGGCCCCTTCCCACGTCTTGCTGGGGCTCAATTGCGGCGCGAGTTTCCACCGGCCAAACCATCGCCCCGTAAAGTAAGCAAATGTGTCGCCCACCCAAATCAGCACAAGTGCAAACAACAGCAAACGCGGGCTGAGCGCGTCAATCCGGATCGCGGCGCTGAACGGAATGGCGATGAACAGAAGCGCAGCCGAACTGATCGAGAGATCGGGAAGAATATCGGATAGCGCCGTGCGACCGAACACCGCCAGGGCGGCGGCTCCGATCACGAAAACGATCATCAAAAACTGCAACGAAAGAATAAATCCCGCCGGTTCGTACAGCATTTCGATGTGCGGACTCAGCGGGGTTCGCGCCGCCTGGCTGGCCAACCACTGCTCAAAGACCATCGCAATCGCGATAGTGCACGTCCAGAATCGATAGCCGCGAAGGCCGACGCGCTCGCCGAGCGCAAAAAATTCCAGAAGCGCGAGCATCACGACCAAAGCCGCAAAAGCTGTCACGAGCGCGGGACTGCCCCACCAGACCACGCCAACCACGGCTGGAATGAGCACTGTGGCCGTCAAGATTCGGAGGGAGGTCAACGCGCAGCTCCCGGAAAGTATCGCGCGGCACGGAAATTCAAGATGAGGTACAGTCGGCGCATCAGCGGAAAGTCACGACGCGCTCACGCCGTCTCTCGCCGCGGCTTCGTGGCAAGGCCACCGTAACGTCGTTCGCGGCGCTGGAATTCGAGCAGGCCCCTGTAAAGCTCCACGCGGGAGAAATCCGGCCACAACGTTTCGGTGACGTAAATTTCGGCGTAGGCAATTTGCCATAGTAGAAAATTGCTGACGCGCAGCTCGCCGCTGGTCCGTATCAGGAGATCGGGATCGGGCAGCCCGGCCGTATAGAGGTTTTGTGAGATCATCTCCTCGTCCACGCGGAACGTTCGTAAGCCGTTACCGTTGCGCCCGACACGATCGAAAATGGCGTTGAAGGCGTCCACAAGCTCCGCGCGGCCACCATAGTTCAGCGCGACGGTGAGCTTCATTCCCGTGTTCTTGGACGTCACATCCATACCACGATCGAGATCCTCGCGGACCGCCGAAGGCAGCTGGTCGCCCCGGCCAATCACCAGCAAGCGAATATTATTCTTGTGAATGACGGGCAATTCCCTGCGCAAATACTCGCGTAACAACCGCATCAGGAAATCAATCTCGGCCTTCGGGCGGCGCCAGTTCTCCATGGAAAAGGCGTAAAGCGTCAGTGCCGGAATCCTCAGATTCGCGCAAGTCTCGATGACGTTGCGGGCCGCGCGGACTCCAGCGCGATGCCCCGCAATGCGCGGCAAGTGACGCCGCTGCGCCCAGCGGCCGTTGCCGTCCATGATGACGGCGATGTGCTCGGGCAGGCGCTTGCGGTCGATCTCCTCGAGCAGCCGCGCCTCTTCGTTGCTCGAAGGTTTCAATTCCTGCGGGGCCTTCACGATGCCTTTCTTCGGAAACATAATCTGGCAATGGATTGAAACAATATGGATCTGACATGGAAAATTAACACACCGCTCTGCGGCCCGCAACCGGCGTCGCAGCACGCTCATCAATTCAGTGATTCCCTCAAAGAAGCCTTTCCATTCGATAGTTGGTGAAAGGAATGCCTCCATATTTGACTTCCTGTTTCGCAATCATTTGAAATCCAGCATGCTCGAAGAATGGGCGGGCTATGATGCTTATCTCGGCGAATATGCGCCGGATTCCGCTGGAGCCCGCCTTGGCTTCGAGACGGCGCACCAGGGCCGATGCCACTCCTCGCCTCTGAAATCGGCTGAGCACATAGAGATGATCGAGATGTCCGTCCGGCTCGAAACTCACGAACCCGGCAATTTCTGAATCCAATTCGGCCACCAAACAAATACGCTCGCTGAGTCGCCGGCGCCAATGTTCAAGGTCTGGCGGGTCAGGAGCCCACGCTAGAATTTGCTCCGGCGAGTAGTCGGACGCGGCGCTGGAGCGAACGGATTCGGTGAATAGCCGCGCAAGTGATGGGATGTCCTGCGGCTGATACAACCGTACGTTCATAATTCACCAAAGACTTGCGAGCCGGGAGCAAATACGGCTCTCCTTACTTCGCTCATTTTCCACCTAGGGATTGAGGAAGAGCGCCGGCATCGGCGTCGGGAAAATCGCGGTGTAAACCAAAATTAGGGTCAGGGCAATCATCGCGACCGCAGTGATCCAGGCAATCACGTTGAATGTGGGCGTGTTCACGAATTCCCCCATCAGGTCACGGCGATTTACCAGGAGCAGCATAAAGATCAGGACAATCGGCAGCCAGACGCCGTTGCCAACCTGCGACAAGATGAGAATCTTTTCGAGCGGCGCGTGCGGGATCAAGATCACGGCGCCGCCCACAACGATCATCCCCGTGTAGAGACTGTAAAAAATTGGCGCTTCCTTGAACTTGTGGTCGATTCCAGCCTCGAACCCCATGCCTTCGCAGATGACGTGCGCCGTGGAGAGCGGCAGGATGGAAGCGGCAAAGAGAGACGCATTCAGCAGTCCAAACGCAAACAGCAGAGCGGCCCAGTGCCCAGCGAGCGGAACCAGCGCCTGTGCAGCTTCACCCGCATCCACAATGTTGCGATGGCCGTGGACGTACAGCGTCGCGCCGGTGCAAACGATGATGAAGAAGACCACAATCATGCAGGTAATGCTCCCCACCATGACGTCCGCGCGCGCTTGCGGATATTGCTTCTTGCTCACTCGCTTCTCGACAAAGCTGGCTTGCATGTAGAAGAATTGCCACGGGGCGATGGTCGTGCCCACCAGCGCAGTCAGCATCAGGAGATAGCCCGCATTGAGGTGAATAGACGGAATGACGGTGTACTTCGCTGCCTGGAGCCAATCGGGCTTGGCGAGGACGGCGGAAAAAATGTACGTGCCATAAAACAGGCAAGCGATGAGAAATATTTTCTCCACCTGACGGTAGGTCCCTCGCATCACCAGGATCCAGACGATGATCGCCGCGATGGGCACCGCAATATATTTCGAGATGTGAAAGATCTCGCAGGATGCGGCAACGCCGGCAAACTCGGCCGCCACGTTCCCCATGTCCACCACGAAACCAGCCAAGATCAGGAAAAACGTCGGCCGGAATCCAAACTCTTCGCGGATTAAATCAGAAAGACCTTTCCCCGTGACTACACCCATCCGCGCGCACATCTCTTCGGTGACATACAGCGCGATGGTCATGGGAATAATCGACCACAGCAACAGATAGCCGAACTGCGCGCCCGCCTGCGAATAGACGGAAATTCCCCCGGCATCATTGTCCACATTCGACGTGATGACGCCCGGCCCCACTACCGCCAAGAACAGCAACAGCCTCCGGCGCAGGGTGCGCGTGCGCTTGCCCCAACCGCTCGCGCGCGCGCGCCAGCCATCAATCCGCTCGACGATGGAAGACCAGGTCATAGTTCTCGATGCATCCGAGTGATGACGTCGTCCACGGCGATCGACCCAATTGGGCGGCTGTTGGCGTCGACGACGCTGAGGCTGCGCAGGTTGTATTTATCGAACAGATCAAAAACCTCTTTTTCATTTGCGTCCGGACGAACGGATACAAGCGGTTCGGCCTTCAGCTCCGTCATTGGCTGCTCAGGGTCGGCGAGCAACAGTCGGCTGATGGAGACGACGCCGGAAAAATGAGCGCCGTCATTGATGAGGAACACGCTGTCGAGCGATTCAATGTTGACGTCTCGGGAGCGAATCCAACTGACTACTTCGTCGCGCCGCGCGGTTTCGCCGACATAGATGAATTCGGTGTTCATCATGCCGCCGGCGGTGTCTTCCTCGAATTGCAACAGGGCGCGAACGTCGCGCGCCTCGTTGCCGGGCATTTCCTCGAGAACCTCTTGCGATCGCTCCGGGCCGAGATCGGCGAGCACGTCGGCTGCCTGATCCGGGTCCATCTCCTCGAGAATGTCCGCGGCCTTGCCCGGCGTCATGGTCTCGACAATCTCCTTGGTGAGCCGCTTGTCCAGTTCGGCCAACGCTTCAGCGGCGGTCTCCTCATCAAGAGACGCGATGATTCCCTGCCGCTCTGCCGATGACAGGTCTTCCATGATGTCCGCCAAATCCGCCGGATGCATCTTCGCGAGTTGTTGGTTTGTGATTCGCAGCTTGACCCGCCGCAGCGGATCCGTCTCAATGAGGTTCACGAACTCCCACGGAATTCCGCGTGACGGCAATTTTTCTTGCAGCCTGCGGATAAGGCCGGGCGACGCAAGGCCTTGCAAAAGTCGCCGTGCCGCGCCCTTCAAGCCCACGTCCACCTGCGTCACCCGCAGCTCAACTGTGCCGTTGGTGCGGTGCTCGGCGAAGTCAATGTCGTTCACTCGGACGACTTTGCGGCCGCTGGTATCGATGATCTGCTGATCGAGAAGATCTTTACGGACGGCAAGCCAGCTCTCGTTCGGGCCGTAGTAATCAAGGGCCTTTTCTTCGACGTTCAGTTTGATGACGCCAGGCGCAACAAATCCGACGTGATCGTAGCGCGCAACCAATGGCAGATACTTACCGCGGCCGAGGAGGATGCGCGCGATGCGATTGGGCTGATCGGCGGGCTCGAGAAACAGTTCCGTGACGCGGCCGACAAAATTACCGGCCGAATCGTACGCTTCCCCGCCTAGTAGTTCGGTGGCATGCAGCATCGCTTCTCCTTCCGGTTGCGCCCGGGCATTCTGAACCGGGCACAAATAAAAAAACCGCGGTCGAGCGCCAAGCCCGACCGCGGGTCATCCGGATAAGATGACGGCCGCTAGCCGGGCAGAACCTCGACGCGTTGCGTCAAGAAGCTGTTCCTCGCAGACAACGATGATCCGAGACGGGCCCTCACGCCAAAACGAACCACGCGCGAGTCTCTACGGCTCGCTTGGTGACTAGGCCCAGGCTCCGGTTCGCTCGGTACGTTCATCGGAAACAGCGCTCCTCAGGATTTATGTAGTTAAATGGAGTGCGCATCTTTGTCAAGCGGAGAATGACGTTTCAAATGATTATTTGCGGCGAAAAGGATATCTCTTTACAGCGCCGTAACAGTACGATCGGCATCACAACGTTGCGGAAAGCAATTGGCAGGCTTGGTCCCTCTCTCAAACTGCGCTGTCCACTCGGTGAATGAGTATAATGCCACCGCCCGCCGGGCCATCCCGGGCCATTCGATGAGCGAACCCGCCACCCCATTGATGCGCCAGTACCACGCGATTAAGACGCGCTACCCGCACGCGTTGCTGCTGTTTCGCTTGGGAGATTTCTATGAAATGTTTTACGAAGACGCCATCGCAGCGTCGCGCGAACTGCAGATCACGCTGACCTCGCGCAATCGCGAGCGCGGCGAGCCCGTCCCCATGTGCGGAGTCCCCTACCACGCGGCGGAATCCTACATCGCGCGGCTCTTGCGCGCCGGATACAAGATCGCCGTGTGCGATCAGATGGAACAACCGGGCCCGGGCAAGAAACTCGTGCGGCGCGAAGTGGTACGTGTGATCACACCGGGTACGGCCACGGATCTGCACGTGCTGGAGCCGCGCGAGAATAATTTTCTCGCGGTCGTAGCGCCCTCCGCGGCGGGCTCCGCTGTCGGCCTTGCTTATGCCGATATCTCTACGGGCGAGGCGTGGGCGACCGAATTCGCCGGCTCCGGCGCGGACGAGAAGTTGCGCGACGAGTTGCATCGCCTCAAGCCGCGCGAACTGCTGCTGCCGCGACAGGCCGGCCTGTTTGCCGGTGCTAAGACGGGGGACTCCGACGGCGCGTCCGCCGCGCGATTCGATCTTCGCGACGTCGTGGAAACACGCTTAGAGGAATGGGCGTTTCGCCTCGACTACGCGGATCGCCTTCTGCGCGAACAGTTTGGTGTGGCGGGCCTCGAGGGATTCGGTCTCGCGGATCATCCCGAAGCCACGCGCGCGGCGGGGGCGCTGGTTTACTACCTGCGCGAGACATCCGCGAAAGGCGTCGAGGATGCCAAGACAGAAGACGCTCTGCGGCATCTGGACCGCATTCGTTACTACGAACAGGCGGACGCGCTGGTCCTCGACAGCGTAACCGTCCGCAATCTGGAGTTGACCGCTCCGCTTTTTTCCGAAGACGCAGTCCGCGGCGCGGCAGTCACATTGTTCGCCGCGCTGGACGAAACCTCGACGGTTATGGGCGCGCGGAAGTTGCGAGGGTGGATTTTGCGCCCCGAAGTGGATCGCGGTGAGATCGAGTCGCGGCTCGATGCGGTTGCCGAGTTCGTCGCGCAGACGGTGCTTCGCGAAGAACTTCGTCGCGATCTCGCGAGCGTTCAGGATCTGGAGCGCCTCGCCGGGCGGATCACACTCGGAGTGGCGACGCCGCGAGACCTCATTGGATTGCGCCAAACGCTCGCGCAAGTGCCCCTGCTGCGGGATTTCCTCGCGCGAGGAAGGAGCGCGAGACTCGCGCAACTTCGCGAGGAACTGGATGAATTGGCCGACGTGCGTGTGCGGGTGGAGAAAGCCATCGCCGACGACCCACCTGCGCTGGCATCTGATCCGGGCGTGATCCGAACAGGCTATGACGCTGAACTTGACCAGTTGCGCGAGCTTTCGCAGCACAGCAAGCAGATCATCGCCGCGATGGAAGAGCGCGAGCGCAAGCGCACCGGTATCGCTTCGCTTAAGATCCGTTACAACCAGGTGTTTGGCTATTACATTGAAGTGTCGAAGGCGAATCTTCATTTGGCTCCGGCGGATTTTGAGCGCAAACAAACCCTGGTCAATGCCGAACGCTACACCACGCCGGAACTGAAGGAATACGAACGCAAAGTTCTCGACGCGGACCAACGCATTGCGGAGATCGAGCGTCGCCTGTTCACTGAGCTGCGCCTGTGGATCGGCGCGCATGCCCCGCGACTTCGTCAGACTGCGAGCGCGATCGCACAACTCGACGTGCTCGCGTGTTTCGCCCGTCTCGCGGTCTCGCGGCATTACGCGCGGCCGCAATTTGTGGGGACGGGCGAATTGATGATCGTCGCCGGGCGGCATCCCGTGATCGAGCGGTTGCTCGAACAGCGCGGGGAACGCTTTGTGCCCAACGATTTGTATCTTGAGCCGGCCACGCAACAGATCTTGCTCATCACCGGGCCCAACATGGGCGGCAAATCCACTTATCTGCGCCAAGCGGCGCTCATAGCTCTGATGGCGCAGATGGGTTCATTCGTTCCAGCCGAGCAGGCGCGGCTGCCTATCACCGACCGGATTTTTACGCGCATCGGCGCGTCCGACAATTTGGCGCGCGGCCGCTCGACATTCCTGGTCGAAATGAGCGAGGTCGCCGCGATTCTCAATTCGGCTACACCTTCGAGCCTGGTGCTGCTCGATGAAGTTGGCCGGGGCACTGCTACGTTCGACGGGCTGTCGATCGCGTGGGCCGTCGTCGAACATTTGCAGGCGCACACCCACGCACGCACCCTCTTTGCGACGCATTACCACGAATTGACGGAGCTGGCCGAGCTTTTGCCCGGCGTGCGCAACGTTCACGTATCGGTTCGCGAGACGCCCACCGAGATCGTGTTTCTGCGGCGCGTCGAAGAAGGCAGCGCCGACAAAAGTTATGGCATCGAAGTCGCGCGCCTCGCCGGATTGCCGCGCGCTGTGATCGAGCGCGCCCGCGAAATCCTCAAACGCCACGAACAGACCGAGCACGAATTGAGCACGGAGCTTACTCCCGGCGCGTCGCATACAAACGGCCACGCGGCCGGACAGCCCGCGCTCTTCACCCCAATCGACCGCGAAATTCTCGACGCGTTGCGCGATTCCGACCTCGATAACCTCAAACCAATCGAAGCGCTTAACCTGCTCGCGAAGTTGAAGAAGCAGATCACATGAGACGCTCGCGCCCTCGCACCACGTTGGTTGTCGGAATGATGTCGGGCACATCGGCTGACGGAATTGATGCGGCGTTGGTTCACCTGCGGGAACAAGTGGGCGGCAAATTCCCCGCTACGCGGCTGGAGGGATTTGCGTCACATAAGTATCCGGCGGCGCTGCGCGCGGAGATTCTGCGTATCGCAGAAGGAAAGGCCGCCTCAGCTGAAGAAATCAGCCGGCTTAACTTTCGCGTCGGAGAGGAATTCGCGCGGGCCGCGCTCGCAGCCTGCCGGCGCTGGCGCGTGAAGCCGCGGCAAGTCTCTCTCATCGGTTCGCACGGACAGACCATTTTCCATCAGGGCGCGCCGGTTGCTTTTCTTGGCGCGCGAACCGCGTCCACTCTGCAAATCGGCGAACCTGCTGTGATTGCCGCGCGCACCGGGATTCCCACCGTTGGCGACTTCCGCCCCGCCGATATCGCGGCTGGAGGTCAGGGCGCGCCGCTGGTGCCATTCGTTGACTATTTTCTTTACCGGAATGCTCGACATGGCCGCATCGCACTCAACATCGGAGGGATCGCAAATATCACGGTGATTCCCGCCAGCGCGGCGCTAGACGAGGTCATCGCGTTTGACACTGGCCCCGGCAATATGGTGATTGACGCGCTCGTGCGCCGGGCCACGCGAGGCGCGCAGCAATTTGACCGCGACGCACGGATTGCATCGCGCGGCACGCTGCTGCCGAAACTTCTCGATGCCCTGCTTGGCGCGGAATACTTTCGCAGGCCGCCGCCCAAGACCGCCGGGCGCGAGCAGTTCGGCGCGGACTACGTGCGACGCCTGCTCGCTCATCCCGCGGCGCGACGCGCGAAATCCTCCGATCTAATTCGCACGGCCACAGTACTGACCGCGCTCTCCATCGTGGACGCGATTCACCGCTGGGTCCCGCGTCGCGCGCGGATCGGCGAATTGATCGTTTCCGGCGGCGGCGCGCTCAATCCACTGCTCGTAGGGCAGATTGCCGCCGCGCTGGACGGGATTCGCGTTCGCAGCTCCGGCGAATTGGGCGTTCCCGAAAATGCCAAGGAAGCTTTCGCCTTCGCGATTCTCGCGTGGGAGACGATCCACCAGCGCCCTTCGAGCGTTCCAAGCGCCACGGGCGCCGCACGACCCGCGATCCTGGGCAAAATCTGCTACGCTTCACCCGGAAGCTGAACCGATGCGGCGTGCGCGATCCACGATCCTGCCTATATTGATTTCATGCGTTGCCGCTTCCCTGCTCCTGCTTTCCTGCTCGAGCGCACCGCATCCCGAGCCGGGAACGGTGACCTTTCTCATCGAATCCATGCCGGCGAATCTCGATCCTCGCGTCGGCACCGATGCGCAGTCCCAGGACATCGACGGCTTGCTTTTCAACAGCCTCGTTTCGCTCGACGCAAAAATAAACATCCAGCCGGATTTGGCCAAAAGTTGGGAAGAACCCGATCCGTTGACATGGGTATTCCATTTGCGCACCGGTGTGCGCTTTCACGACGGACGGCCGCTCACTTCAGCGGACGTGAAGTTCACGTTCGATTCGATTATGGGGAATGTCCCGTCGGGCGCGCCGGCGCCGCTCATTTCGGCAAAGCGCGGCACGTTCACCAAGGTGAGCTCAATCGCCGCTCTTGATCCGGAAACGATTGTGTTCCACCTGAGTGAACCGGACTCCTCCTTTCCGTGGAAGCTCGTGCGCCCCTCCATCGGCATCGTTCCCATCGGCGCACCCACGGATTTCGGACAGCACCCGGTGGGCACCGGCCCATTTCGTTTCGTGAGTGCGAGCGAGGATGACGAAGTCGTGCTCGAACGCAACCCAGATTACTTCGGCAACGTTACGAAGATTTCGCAAGTTCGATTTCGAGTAGTGCCGGATGCGATCGTGCGCGCGCTCGAATTGCGCAAAGGCACTGCCGACCTCGAATTGACCTCGCTTTCGCCGGACATGATCCCCGTGCTGGCGCGTCAACCCGGGATCGCGGTTGAAGATCAACCGGGCACGCACTATACCTACATTGAGTTTAATTTTGACGATCCCGCGGTGGCACATCGCGAGGTACGGCAAGCCCTTGCTTGCGCGACCGACCGCGAGGAAATTGTGCGCTACCTTTTGCGCGGCCAGGCTCGCCTCGCCGACGGGCCTCTGCCGCCGGAAAGCTGGGCCTACGCGCCGGACATCGCGCGCTATCCGTACGATCCCGCACGGGCCGAGAAATTGCTCGACGCCGCCGGATTTCCGCGACGCCCCGAGCTGGGCGGCATGCGCTTGCGGCTCACACTGAAGACTTCCACGGACGATTCCACGCGGCTGTACACCTCCGTCCTGCGCGAACAGTGGAAAAAGGTTGGCGTGGACCTGGAGGTCCACCCGCTGGAGTTCGGCACGTTTTATGGCGACATCTCGCGCGGCAGTTTCGAGATGTTCACACTGCGCGCGGTCGGTTCAAACGTGGACCCTGATTTTTTTGCGTTGGTATTCGGGTCCGACAAGCTGCCCCCCTTCGGCTTCAATCGCGGCCACTACCGCAATCCCCAGCTCGACGCCTTGTTGGCGCAGGCGCGGCGGGAACAAAACCCGCAGCAGCAGAAATTGATTTTCGCTCAGGTGCAGAAGCTGGTGGCCGAAGACGTTCCCTACATCAGCCTCTGGTTCAACGACAATATCTGCGTACACCGCACGCGCATCACGAACGTGCAACTCTCGCCCGCGGGGGACTTCGATTTTCTGAATTCGATCGAAGCAAACTAAGAGCGCCCACTATAGCTGCGGTCATCAAGTTTACGAGCCTGACTTTTATCTGAACCTACAGAGGCTGGCCACCCAACTTCTTAAGCTTGTCTCGGCCACCTCACAATTTAGGTACTCACTCCCGATGATATTCACTTTACAGTATCGTAGAGGGGTCGGTCGCGTGTAGTATCGCCCAACTGGGGGGCACCCTTGCACGACTGGCGCAGCTCGATAAAAGGACTCCTGGTGGGGGCCGTAACCGGAATTCTTTTCGGACTCGCGGGATTCTTTGTTGCTGAAATCCCAAGAACGCACGCGATGGGACCAGTGATGTTCCTTCTCGTTCCTCTGGCCGCTGGATTTGCCATCGCGACGGTCACTCACGGCCCTCAGAGAATCTCTGCAGCAGCGCTTCTCGCGACGCTCTGCTCACTCCTCTTGCTAATCGCTACCAAAATGGAGACGCCTTTGTGCGCGCTGCTCGCGCTGCCGCTGCTGTTCGTTGGACTCATGCTCGGGGTGTGGCTCGCATATCTACTCCAAAGTATTGTCGGGCTGAAAGGGGACGGTGGCCCCCTGAAATCGATTGTCTTCTTGGCGGTTCCGCTTCTGGTTCTTGCGGGCCATCGGATCGAACTGACTGAGCTTGTGCACCCTCGCCAAGAGGCCGTCGTATCGTCCATTTGGATTGCCGCGCAGCCCGATAAGGTTTGGGCCGCTCTTCAGTCGTTCGATAGTCTTAAAGCGGAAAAACCCGTCTTGATGTACATCGGACTCCCGGTCCCCATCAGGTGCTCGACTCAAGGCAGCGGCCCGGGAGCAAAGCGAACCTGCTATTTCGACCGCGGCTATATCGAGGAGACAGTGACCGCGTGGCAACCGCCGAACATGATGCGCCTATCGATTGACCGCACAAACATGCCGGGGCGCCACTGGCTTGGATTTGAAGGAGCGGAATACGATTTGCACCAGGACCTGGGCGGGACCCTCCTGACACGGAACACAACGATCATTTCCAATCTTTACCCCGCTTGGTATTGGCGGGGATTTGAGCGCTGGGGCGTCGCAAGCGAACATCGTTACATTTTTGCGGATCTTGCTCACCGGTTTGGGCAATAGCGACGAAGTCAGTTCTTCGGCGAATTCAAGGAATTCCTAGGCCCTTGCCCCGAGATGGACCCTCCCTCTAGCAGCGCAAATCAGGTCAGTGCTTCGCGGATATCGCCTTCGGGGACCAAACCTTCGCGCACGACGTGCCACTTGTCTTCCGTGAGGCTTACGATTGTCGAGGCAAGACCTACGCCGGTTTCGCCGGAGTCGAGCACGAGAGGCAGACGCTCGCCGAGCTGTTCCATGAGTTCGTCGCCGGTTGAGCATGAAGGCGATCCAGATAGATTGGCGCTAGTGCCGGTGATGGGGCCGTCGAACTGATCGATCAGCGCGCAGGCAACGCGGGAGTTTGGCCAGCGCAGCGCCACCCGGCCGGTAAGACCGGTAACCCGCAGCGGCAAACGATTCGAGGCTTCCACGACCAGCGTGATCCCTCCGGGCCAGAACGCTTTCGCCAGCTTCAGAAAATTATCCGGCAAATCGCGGCTCAGCGTCGCGGCCTGCGCCATGGAATTAATCAGAATGGGAAGCGCGCGATTGTCCGGCCGGCCCTTGACCCGATAGATCTGTTGTACGGCAGCGAGATTGAAGGGATCCGCGGCCAGACCGTAAAACGTGTCGGTGGGAATGCCGATGACTTTGCCTTCGCTAATCAAACTTGCTGCGTAGCGAATGGTGACCGGATCAGGGGCGTCCGCGGAAACTTTCAGAAGCTCAGCAGGCAAAGTTTTGTCGCCTTGGGCGCTCTGGGCAGCCACACACATCTGCGCGCAGTCTGCACTGCTCCCAGAGCCCCTTAAGTTGAGAACGCTACCACAGCCGGCAGGCTCGTGCAATAAGCCCGCGCGGTCTTTGACCGCAACAGGGTGCTTTGCTAGGCTGCTGCAGATGAAGCCCGCGCGCAACGTTCGCTCCACTTCAACGGGCTACCCTGGGCCGCCGTCCATGGAGGAGATCTCCAGCCGCGATAATCGCTGGTTAAGGCGATTCCGCGCGACGCTCGCAGGCAGGGAGGATCCGGACGGGCTCATCGGCGTCGAAGGCCCGCACCTGGTGGACGCGGCACTGGGGGCTCAGGTCCGCGTGGAAGCGATCCTCGTTTCAACT
>Ga0181538_10001577_pt1 | contig 25217 bp, 15 predicted proteins | sample PEATcosm2014_Bin_40_FD_119773 | JGI IMG/M metagenome (GOLD analysis project Ga0181538, IMG submission 119773) | Peatland microbial communities from MTU Mesocosm Facility, Houghton, MI, USA - PEATcosm2014_Bin23_30_metaG | ecosystem: Environmental > Terrestrial > Soil > Wetlands > Peat | place... | reverse complement strand
CAAACGGGCTTCAACTTTCTGGGGCACACCCTGCGCAAATATGGGGATAAACTGTTGATCATCCCCGCAAAGAGCAAAGTCCAAATCTTGCGGGACAAGATCCGACGGCTGATCCAAGCCGCTTTGGGCCTCACCCAAGAGGCGCTCCTGCGTCAACTCAACCCGCTGCTGCGCGGTTGGGCCAACTATTACCGCAACGGAGCCGCCAAAGCGACCTTCGGCAAGCTTGACTACTATGTCTGGCGCAAGCTATGGCGCTGGACAAGCCGACGCCACCCCACGAAATCCTCCGCCTGGTTGAAGCGCAAATACTTCTCCGCGGCTGGGGACCGTGGGGTCGTTAGCGTCCGCGACCACACCAAAAAGGGCCAGAGCCGCGTGCTCGCCCTTTACCAGTTGGCCAGCACCACCATCGAACGCCACCTCAAGGTCCGGGGGACAGCTAATCCGTACGACCTACGCTACACCCAATACTTCGCCCAGCGCCACTGCTTTGCTTGGCGCATCCGGAAGCCACCCTGAGGCTCCCGGGACGGTCTGGTGCAGGGATGAAGGCCGGGCCAAAGCAGCGCAAAGCCAGGGGAATTGGCGGCGGGGTTGGTCTGCAGGCGGTCCGGTACGGCCCAAACCCGAAACCCAAGAGCCGAAGGCCGAAAGAAATCCGAAGGCCGAATACACAGATACTCCGCCTCGGGAGCGCCCAATCGAATCAAGCCCTATTCGGGTTTCGGTATTCGGCCTTCGTTCGGGTCTCGGGTTTCGGCCTTCGGATTTCAAGCGTCCGTTCCGCACAGTCGCCCCGACCCATCGTCGTGACGGGGCGCAACCGGGCTCTGCCCCAAGAAACAGGGCTGCCGTGGGCCGGAACGCCGCATTTATGCGGCAGGGGGCGGGTCTTACGCCCGACTGCCGCATAAATGCGGCGTTCCGGGGCCAGTGCCAGGAAGCGCCCCGGTCTGGCATCGCTACGGGCCCGAACTTGCCAAAGGAACCGAAAGCAGGGACAATCTGACGCCCGGCGGGTCCATATTGGCCAAGCCGGACCACCGGGTTCGGCCAGTCTGTGACCGGCAATTGACGGCTGAAACTGGAACCGAGACGCAGAACACGGAGAACTGAAGACCTTTATGCAGACAGAGAACCTGGAAACACTTCTTGAGGGCTTTACGCCTGACCCGAACTCCAAGTACGGCCTTTCGGTGCAGAAGGCGCTGTTCGTGGCGCGGCAGTTGCAGCAACGGGCGATTGAACTGCAGACGCCGGCAGAGAAGCGCCAGCAGGCCGAGCTGGACCGGATGCTCCAGACGCCATCGGATAAGGCCACGCTGGCACAGATGACCGACCAGGCGTTCCGCACCAACGATCCCCACCGCGCGGTCGAGCATCTCATCCATATCCTCGACGTGCAAGGCGTGCCGCGCTTCTTCAGCCCGTGGGACCGGACGCTGATGAAAGGGTTTCAATCCTTTGGCAGCTACATGCCGGGCGTGGCGCTGCCGCTGGTGAAGGACCACATGCAGAAAGAGACGGCGAACGTGATCCTGCCGGGGGAGAAGGAGCTGCTGACGGGCCATCTGCGCGAGCGGACGCAAGAAGGGGTGCGCATGAACGTCAACTTCCTCGGCGAAGCGATACTGAGCGAAGCGGAGTCCGAGCGGCGGTTGCAGCAATACCTGCTCAGCTTGCAGTGGCCGGAGATCGAGGTGGTGTCCATCAAGATCTCGACGCTCTACTCGCAAATCTCAGCGCTGGCCCGCGAGCACACTGTCGCGACACTCTGCGACCGCCTCGAACGCCTGATCCGCACGGCTGACCGCGCCCGGTTCACGCGCCCGGACGGCCAGGTGGTGCCGAAGTTCGTCTATCTCGACATGGAGGAGTACCGCGACAAGGAGCTGACGGCGGAGGCCTTCATGCGCACGCTGGATCGGCCGGGTTTGGGGCATGTGCGGGCGGGCATCGCTTTGCAGAGCTACATCCCGGACTCGTTCCGGACGCTGCTGGTGATTCAGGAATGGGCCCGCAAACGCGGCGCCGCCGGCGGGGGCCGCATCACGATCCGACTGGTGAAGGGCGCCAATATGGAGAGCGAGCGGGTGGAGGCGTCGATGCGCGGTTGGCCGCAAGCCCCTTACCAGACCAAGGTCGAGACCGACGCCAATTACAAGAAGATGGTGCATGAGGTGCTGAAGCCGGAGAACCTGGCGGCGATGGATGTCGGCATCGCGTCGCACAACCTGTTTGACCTGGCCTACGGGCTGGTGCTGGCGCACGAGCGCAACGCGATGGACCGCGTGCAATTCGAGATGCTCGAAGGGATGGCCAACAACCAGCGGCGGGCGCTGTTCGAGAAGTCGCGCAATCTCCTGCTCTACGCACCCGCCTGCAAGAAGGAGAACTTCATCAATGCCATCGGTTACTTGATCCGGCGCCTGGACGAAAACACCGGGCCGGAGAACTTCCTGCGCCATGCGTTCAAGATCCGGGTCGGCAGTCCGGAGTGGCAGAAGCTCGAACAAGGGTTCCTGGCTTCGTTCGACGCCATGGCGAAGACCAGCGACGCCCCGCGCCGGACACAGAATCGCCTGTCGCCGCCGGAAGCAGCGCCGGGAGCGGTGGCGCGCGGCTGGGCGCATTTCCAAAACGAGCCGGATACCGACTTCTCGCTGCCTGCCAGCGGCGAGTGGGGCCAGCAAATCATTAGCAGGTGGAAGCCACGCTGCGGGGAGAAGGCGCCGCAGATTCCCAGCGTCATTGCTGGCGAGGAGGTGCTCGCGGGCGGCGCGCTGCGGGATTGCCTGGACCCATCGTGCCCGGGCGCCGTCGTGGGCCGGTATCGGCCAGCGAGCCAGGCGGAGGTAATGCGCGCGGTGGAGTGCGCCGCGGCTGACCCGGACGGGTGGCGATCCATGCCGACGCATGCCCGGTTCGAGGTGCTGGGTAAAGTCGCGCAGGAGCTGCGCAAGGCGCGGGCGGACCTCCTGGGTGCCGCGCTCGCCAACGGCGGCAAGACGCTGCCTGAATCCGACCCCGAGGTCTCGGAGGCAATTGATTTCCTGGAGTTCTACCGCGACAACGCGAAGTGGTGGCAGGAGATGCCGACGCTCAAGGCGCGCGGCAAGGGCGTAGTGGTGGTGATATCGCCATGGAATTTCCCGATCGCCATTCCGTGCGGGGGCGTGGCCGCGGCGCTGGCGGCGGGTAACACGGTTATCCTCAAGCCGGCGTCGGACACGGTGCTGGTGGGGTGGGAGTTGTGCCAGTGCTTCTGGCGGGCGGGGGTTTCGAAGAAGGCGCTGCAGTTCGTGCCCTGTTCCGGCGGCAAAGAAGGGCGCGAGCTGGTGAACCATCCGGAGGTTAGCTCGGTCATTCTGACCGGCGGCACCGAAACGGCGCTGGCGGTGTTGAACACCAACCCGCGCCTGAACCTTTACGCGGAGACGGGCGGGAAGGATGCGACCATCGTCACCGCGGTGTCGGACCGCGACCAGGCAATCAAGCACATACTTCATTCGGCGTTCGGCCATGCCGGGCAGAAGTGCTCCGCGACGTCGCTGCTACTGCTCCAGGACGAGGTCTATTACGATCTGGAGTTCCGGCGCGCCTTGTGCGAGGCGACGCAGAGCCTGAAGGCCGGCTCCGCGTGGGAGTTGGACACCAAGATGGGGCCGCTGATCCGACCGCCGGGCGGCGACCTCGACACCGCCCTGAAGGTGCTGGAGCCCGGCGAGGAATGGGCGCTGATGCCGCAGCCGGTCGAGGGCAACCTGAACTTGTGGACGCCGGGCATCAAATACGGCGTGCGCCCCGGCAGTTTCACGCACATGACAGAGTTCTTTGGCCCGGTGCTGGCGGTGATGCGATTCACCAAATTGAGCGAGGCGGTGGGGCTGGTGAACCAGACCGGCTACGGCCTGACCAGCGGGCTGGAAAGCCTGGATGAGCGCGAATGGGATTACTGGAAGGAGAACATCCATGCGGGCAACCTTTATATCAATCGCGTGACGACGGGCGCGGTGGTGCTGCGGCAGCCCTTTGGCGGCCACGGCAAGTCTTCGTTCGGCCCCGGGATGAAGGCGGGCGGCCCAAACTACGTCGCGCAATTCATGGACTTTTCGGATGCGCCTGCATCGAAGGCCAACAATCTGCCAGAGGCCAAGACGCTGGCCGGGCTGTGCGATGGCTTGCGGGCGAAGACGCATCCCGATGCCGAGCGAATTATCGCCGCCATCGTGAGCTATGACCGGAATGGACGGGAAGAGTTTTGCAGAGCGCACGACCATTTCGAGCTGGTCGGGCAGGACAACTTCCGGCGCTACCTGCCGCTCTCGAACGTGCGTGTCCGGGTCCATGCGGCAGATACGGATTCCGAGATATTCGCTCGTGCATGCGCCGCTCATGCGGCCGGTTGCCGGGTAACCGTCACCACTCCACCGGGCATGCAGAATGCGGCGGTGGCGCTGCTCGAAGAGCTGACCGAGTCCTGGGCCGCAGCAATTGAGTTTGTCGAGGAGAGCGACGAGAAGCTCGCGCAGGCGATAAGCGAGCGGCAGGCGGACCGCGTCCGGTACGCCGGGCCAGATCGCGCGCCCCTGCCGGTAATCAAGGCGGGCTGCCTGGCGGGCGGGTGCGTCATCAGCACGCCGGTGTCGGCTGAGGGCAGGCTCGAGATGCTGTGGTATCTGCGCGAGCAGAGCGTAAGCATCGACTATCACCGTTACGGCAATCTCGGGGTGCGCTCGAATGAAAAGCGCGCGGAGGTGCTTTGACCTTTGGCGCTGCGATCACCGGGCTGCCAGCGACGTTCAGCGCCCCTATGATGCCATCGGAAGCGCGAAGTCAGGGCTTTGCACATGCCGGATGTAGCCTTCTGCCTGCTTGTGTCCGCTCTCGATCCCGCGCATCCGGGTGACACTTTCCTGGAGCGCATAATACCTGTCCGGGGACTGGCTGGCGTGGGCGTAGCAGGCCGAGCGCTTTCGTGGTTCGGTGCTCGTGATATCGACGTAATGGGTTGGCGTGAACTGCACGGTGTCCTCCCCATCTGAAACCTCGTAATAATAGAGAGCAAACTTCTTGCCCATCTTCAGCCAGGCGTCATAGACCAGGAGCGATATCGCCCGATGGTCGGCGTGGTTGTCGATCGGCCAGTGGGTGAAGACCACGCCAGGCTGCTCCGCCTCCAAAAGCTGATGGAACTTCTCGTAATGGGCGGGGTCAACGATCGCGGCGCCGTTGAGTTGGCCGGCGTAAGCAGGACGGGCCTTGAGAATCTCGCAGGCCTTCCTCGCCTCGGCCATGCGCGGCGATTTGGCATCTTCCAACAGTGGGTTTTCGGGCCACTCGCCCCGGTTGAGGTAGAGCAGGACAACGTCGTGGCCCAGGTCGGTATAACGGGCGATAGTGCCGCCGCAGCCGTATTCGGGGTCGCCGGGATGTCCCCCGGTAACGACCACCTTGAGCTTGGGTTTTGTTGGCGGTGTATTGGCGGGCAACGGGTCGGCGGCCGTCGTCGCTAGCGGCAGCCCAACGGCGACGGTAGTTCCCAGCACGCCTGTCGTGGTCAGCATGTTTCGCCGTGAGATCGATTTCATGTGCTCATCCTGGATGCTATGGCGCAAGTATGCGACCGGCATGAGCCGACATCAACACCCGTTCACCTATTCACCTAAGCAAAAGAAAGAGGTGCTGTCCACGAATGTGCCGACTTGCTTCGGTACCGGTCGTAAGGCCCCAATAAAAACGCTTGAATCCTCAATGACACGCGCCACACTTTCGCGTATTATTACTACATGTGGTGGAACATAAACAAACCTTTGAAATGCTTATGAAATCAGTCTCTTCTCGCGGATTGGCCCTTCAATTGTCCGCATTTGCTGTGACCTGTTGTGCCGCGCTCCTGCTCGAACAGGCAGTCTCGGCAGCACCTTCCGTTGTCGGGTTATGGCGGTTTAACGAAGGGAGCGGAACCAACGTCCTTGATTCGTCGGGGCTGGGAAATGACGGAGTGCTGGCAGGCGAGAACGGCAATGTTCCAGCGTGGGTCGCGGGTCAATCTGGGTTTGGCGGCGCTCTGCGGTTCACGAATAATGGCTCTGATCATGCCTATGTGACCATCCCCGGCGCCGCCTCTTTGATGATTGGCCAGACGGCCACCAACACATGGACCATCACTGCCTGGGCTTATGAGGATTCCAATGGCACGGGCGATTTCGTGGCCACCTACGGACGAATAATGGTCATCGACGACGGCACCGCATTCCAGTTGGAATCGGGCGCAAGCGGCGACGGGGAGCTTTACACCTGGGCGCGGGCCAACGCGGAATGGCAGATCCCTTGGGGCATCGGTTCCGCGGTCGCACCGCTGCTGGATCAATGGGAACATTGGGCGGTGGTTTATGACGGCACCAACTTGACCGTTTACCGTAATGCGAACCAAGGGCCCCAAGCTGGTGTTTCTTTCATGCCAGTGACTGCTGCACTCGCATACTCGGGTTATACCGGGGCCGTGCGGATCGGCTCAGAGCTTGGTCAGCCCGGGGCCGCCACGTGGAACGGGATGCTGGACGACGTGGCTATATTTGCCGGCGCGCTGACTGAGTCACAAGTCGCGACGGTGATGTCGGGCGACTTTTCGTCATTCATCGGAGGCCCTGCGGGTATTGTCAGTCAGCCGCAAAGTCAGACCGTGCCGCCAGGCTCGACCGTCACATTCAGCGTCGCCGTGAACGGTCAGTCACCGTTCCAGTATCAATGGTACTTTGACGGCACCAACAAGCTGTCGGGCGCCAGCAATCCGACGGCTACGAACGCCACGTTGGTATTGACAAACGTCCAGCTCAGCCAGGCCGGTACTTACTCCGTAACCGTGAGCAATTCCTTGGGAGGCGTAAGCAGCCAGCCGGCCGTACTTTCGTTATATAATCAACCCCTGGTTGGGCTTTGGCGTTTTAACGAAAGCAGCGGAACCAACGCGCTTGATTCTTCTGGTCTTGGGAATAACGGAGTTCTGGAAGGCGAAAACGGGAACGTTCCAGCCTGGGCGACGGGACAAACAGGATTTGGCGGGGCTCTGCGGTTCACGAATAACGGCACCGACCATGCCTACGTCGCTATTCCGAGCAATGGCTCATTGCTGATTGGCCAGACGGCTACCAACCCATGGACGATCACTGCCTGGGCTTATGAGGATTCCGACGGCACGGGCGATTACGTGGCAACCTACGGCCGAATACTGGTCATCGACGACGGCACGGCGTTCCAATTGGAATCAGGCGCAAGCGGCGACGGGGAGCTTTATACCTGGGCGCGGGCCAACACGGAATGGCAGATCCCTTGGGGCATGGGGTCCGCGGTGGCACCGCTTCTGGATCAATGGGAACATTGGGCGGTGGTATATGATGGCACCAATCTCACAGTTTACCGCGACGGAAACGCAGGCACCAACGGGGGCGTCGCCTCTCAAGCCGTTTCCGCTCCGCTTGGAGGGTATCTTGGATTCCAGGATGCAATTCTTATTGGTTCTGAATTGGCACAGTCAGGAAGCCGCACTTGGAACGGCCTGCTGGATGACGTGGCTGTCTTTAATATCGCGCTATCCGAATCTCAGATCCAGACGGTCATGGCCGGCGACTTCAGGGCGTTCATTCCACAGCCTCAGTTGTCTATCATCAGTAGCTCGACAAACATCGTTCTCAGTTGGCCTGCGGTTCAGTCCACGTTTCAACTGCAGTCCACGGCCAACCTGGCTCCGGCATCGTGGACTAACGTCCCCAATGCGCTGGTGCAAAGTAGCGGCAGGCTGACGGTGACCTTGCCGGCTGGTACCGGGAAGCAGTTCTTCCGCTTGATCGGCCCATGAGAATTCCAAATAGGCGGGAGTGCTCTGCGCTGTTTGTATGACACGATTCGCGTTAGTGGCTTGGCTGTTGCTCGCCGCAGCCGTGGCTTTGGACAACGCGCTGGCCAGCACCAATCTGCCTTCCTATTACGCTCATCCCACAGAACTGGATGCCGACGGAGTGATCGCACCGTGGTATCACGGCTTAAATGGGCAGTTGGATGAGCGCTTGAACATCGCCGTAGATGTCTATAAGCGCTATCCGTGGGTGGACCGGCCAAAGGCGGTTATGGCCGCGCCGGACTTCATCTACAATTCCCATTGGAGCATCAAGCCCGACGGCACGATTCTGATTCCTCCGACGACTGATTGGATGTGCGGAGATCTGGCGCAACGCACATGGAGCACCATAAAGGGACTCACGGCCTGCTACCAATACAGCGGCGATCCGATCGCGTTCCTCTATATCCCGCTGGCGGTAGATTACATTCTGGATTATGGGCTAACCGACGCGGGGGCCGGCTGGCCTTTATTTCCCATCAGCACACCGACACGAGGAAAGGCCTATGGCAAATGCGACCCGGCTGGCCGCAATCAACTCGACCTCTGTGCAATCGTGGGCATCGAAGTGCTGCGCGCTTACAAACTCACCGGGAATCCGCGCTACCTTCAGATGGCGAGGCACTGGGGCGATGTGTTCGCTGCGAAGTGCCAGTTCACCCATCAGGACCTTCCCCCCTGGAACCGCTACGTTGACCCATCCGTCGTCGGATGGTCCGACAGGCTCACCGGCACCACTTCCATCATCGTTGACTTCCTGGATGACCTGATTCAGATGGGTTACCAAGGCAAGAGCGGCACGATTCTCAAGGCTAGAGACGCTGGAAGACGTTTCCTCAACGAGCAGATGCTGCCCGCCTGGTGGGTGGATGACACCTGGGGGCGAACGTATTGGGATTGGGACAATCCCATGATGTGCGGCATGGTCTCAATGTGCGCCGACCATTTCATGAAGTATCCCGAAGCTTATCCCAACTGGCGGAACGATTTGCGCAACATGCTTTCACTGGTCTGGAATCGCAACTGCGCTGCCCCGGGTTCCTGCGGTGACGTGTATAGTGGCGCCTGGGCGTTTCCCGAATCTTCCGTTTGCTGCGGCACTTCACTCTCTTACAATCAGTACACTGCCGGCCCTACGCTGATTCGCTACGGCGCGCTGGCCCACAACGAATGGGCATCTGAAGTTGGCCGGCGCATGATGCTCATGGCGACTTACGACAGCCTTCCTAACGGCGTGGTCAAAGACGGCTTGTTTGGCGACCAGGTTGCGACCGCCGAATGGTCGAATCTGGCACACCCGTGGCCATTGTGTCAGGTTCTTGAGGCCATTGCGTGGCTTCCTGAGAAGTTCGCTCCCAACCGCGAAAACCACCTCGTTCGCTCCTCTTCCGTGGTGCAAAAGGTGCTCTATGAAAAAGGCAGCATCACTTACACCACATTCGATTCGCCGCCTGGGGTGCAGGAAGTCATGCGATTGGCCTTTCGTCCTACGTCGGTTCAAGCTGATGGCCGCAAGCTCAAAGAACGCTCCACTCTCGACGCCAAGGGCTATTCTCTCGCTCCGTTGCCAAACGGCGACTGGATTGTCAGCGTGCGGCACGATGGCTGCCGACACGTTAAGATAGTCGGAGACGATCCACAGCAGGTCGCTGACGACCACGCATTCGTGTTCAACGGCCCGTGGCTCGCAGTATCAGACAGCGCGGCGCCGCATGGTTCATTTCGGACTGCGAATCAGACGAACGCCACCATGACGTTGCAGTTCTTCGGCAACCAGGTGCGGCTGCTGGGCGTCGTTGGCCCTGACGGAGGCTGGGCCGATGCTTTCGTGGACGATGTGAAGGAGCCAACGTTGGTTGAGTGTTGGAATCCCACGGTGCGCCACGGCCAACCGATCTTTCTCAAGAACGGCCTGACCAATGGACTCCACGAATTGAAAATCGTCGTGCGCGGCGAGACGAATCCTCTGGGGCGCGGCGCTCACGGGGCCCAAATCGGGATCGAGTCCGCCCTATACTCCGCCGCCACTGGCGACGCGGGCTTTGGTTCAGGCGACGGACCGAAAGGCGCGCAGCGTTTGATCTTTGGTTGCACTGGGCGGCAGGATTATATTGACGCGAAAGGCAACGCTTGGCGGCCTGGCACCGAGTTCGTCGCCCGGGTTGGGGCTGACGTGGATACGGTCGCGCGCTGCTGGTGGCATAACCGCCGCAGCATGTATATCGGCGGCACCCCTGATGAGGAGATCTACCGATACGGGGCACATGCGCCGGAGTTATGGGTGAACCTCACCGTGGCGCCCGGTAATTACATGGTGCGCTTGCACTGGGCTGATACGCCCGAAACACCCTGGATGGAGCGTGAAGGAGACAAATGGGAACCGGTTTCCCGTCCCACGACAGTGCTCATCAACGGCCAGACCGTGATCGAGAATCTGAGCGTGCGCAGGGAGGTGGGGACGTTCAAGGCGTATACTCGTGAATTTCAGAACGTGCAGCCCAAGAACGGCATCATTGAACTGCGGTTCAAGTCTGTCCCGGGCCATGAGGCAATGATCCAAGCCGTGGAGGTTGTCCCCGCAGAGAATCCCACCGAGGGCAGGTTTTGATTTCAGTCAAGGAATCGCCGGTGATGAAAGCAAAGATGGGAATTAATCCTGCCCCGCCTGAATCGGCCTTCACGCTGATTGAGCTTCTGGTGGTCATTGCGATCATTGGCATCCTGGCTGCGTTGCTGCTGCCGGCGCTCTCCCGGGCCAAGATTCAAGCCAACCGAGTTTCCTGCCTCAATAATCTCAAACAGATCTCTATCTTCATGCAGTTTTATACGGACGATAACCGCGATATCTTTCCCGCGCACCGGAACCAGAACGTGGACAGCAACAACGTGAATATATCCATGACCAACTGGTGGGGCACCATTCTGCTCGCGATGGCGAACAATCCGTCGCAGAGTAATCTCTTTCATTGTCCTGCCATCAATGGGCAGCGGAGTGACGCGGGAATCACCTGGTCCTGGAGTTTTGATCCCCATTTTGTCGGGTATGGGTACAATAATTATTTCTTGGGACTGCACCCCTGGTTGCCCACAACCCTGATGGTCGGCGGGGTGAACTTTGACACGGCGCCCGATTTCAAACGAACGTCCATTCGTCATCCGGCGGATACGTTCATGCTCGGCGATAGCATGCCGGCCTCCAGGGACATGAACTCCACCGCGTGTTGGAGCTCGGATTGTTGGTGGCCTTATTCCTCCAAGAACAGCCACCAGGGCGTCGAGACGTACCGGCACTCAGGCGTTGGAGTAGTTGTGTTCACCGATGGACACGCCGAAAGGCGCAAGGATGCCACGATCAACCCTCCGGTGGATCCAGCCGCTGTAACGGTTGAAGCACTCGTTAATTCCAGGTATTGGGATCCGCTGCAAAGATCGGGTCGCTGATCATTCAAACCAGTTGTAGTTTGAGCCCGCACCATGTTGGCGGAGCAGGCGCAAATCCAGGGCATTACCTCTAGGGCCCGACAACACGGCAGGCTCCTTGCGCCTGTTTGACGATTCTCTTTAGCGCAAGCAGAGCCAGCAAGGAAGCCGCGGGCGAGGGAGGAGCAATCTCGCGCGCAAGGTGCGGGGGCAACCAGCGCCGGTTTCCCGCCTGGCGTGGTCCGTAGTCACCCGGAACCGGCTTCCGTAATCGGGCGCATTGTTGCGCGGCCGGGCTGGGTCAACAATGCTCTGCATGCAAAGTCGAGCTCGTTTCGCGTGGCCAGGGAAGACACGGCACGCCGGCGAGCGCCCTTCAGCGTGCCGACTGGCTGCCGCACCCACGCGCGCTCCGAACCGAGGCTCGCTCCACGACGTGGCCTGCCCCGGAAAGCCAATTGCCCGCCGCCGCCCCGCCCCGGTCAAGCGACAGCCGCCGACGAAACCCAATGGCTTGCTGGAAGGTTTCTGCCATGAGCCGAGCGAGGAGGAACAGATTGCTGTGAACTCCAACGGCTTAATGCTCTTCTTGCGGCTGGCTGATATCGAGTGGATGGAGACTGCGGAGAATGGCGTGAAACTGCGCGTCGGCAAGCAGACGCACCAGCTCCGCGATACACTCGCGGCGGTGGTCGCCAAGCTGCCGCCGGGCCGGTTCCTGCGCATCAGCCGTTCGACGCTGGTGAACATCGAGCACATCCTGGGCGTGCAGCGCATGTTCTTCGACGAATACGAAGTCCTCCTCAGCAATGGCGCACGGCTCAGCCTCACACGCGCCTATCACGAGAACCTCCGCCAAATCGGATTGCCCCTGTCTGCCTCGATAGCAGCGTTAACCAGCTCCCGTATCACCCTGGGAAACCCGGCCAGCAATTGCTGAGCGACAGCGCCAACTACCGACGGCGGCCAGCCGCTGGCGAAAGAATTGGCTTTGGGACTCAAGGGTGTATCTTCACGGCTGCCATCCGAGCAAGGAATGGCTGCAACCTGTGAATGAGCAAAACCGAAATCCGCGTCCCGCTACGCTCTGCGTGCACGGCGGAACTTATACTGACGAGCGCACCGGCGGGGTCAACAGCCCGATCTTCACCTCCACGGCTTACGCCTATCCCAATCCTGCCAACGAGAACGTCTATCCCCGTTACTTCAACGTGCCGAACCAGCAGGTGATCGTCCGGAAGCTGGCCGCGCTGGAGAAGGGAGAGGATGGCCTGGTGTTCGGCTCCGGCATGGCGGCGGTCTCGACAGTGCTTTTTGCATACCTCAAGCCGGGCGACCACGCCGTTTTCCAAGCCGACTTGTACGGCGGCACCTATCACTTCGTCTCCCGGGAGCTGCCGCGGTTTGGCATCGAGGCCGCCTTTGGCCGCACGGTGGCGGAAATCGGCGCTTGCCTGCGCCCGAACACGCGCTTGATTTATGTCGAGTCGCCCTCAAACCCGCTGCTGCATTGCATCGATCTCGGCGGCATTGCGAATCTGGGTCATACCCACGGAGTATTAACGATCATCGACAACACTTTCGCGACCCCTATCAATCAGACGCCCATTGAACTCGGGATTGACGCCGTCGTGCACAGCGGGACGAAGTACCTCAACGGGCACAGCGATGTGAACGCGGGCGTGCTAATCTCCTCTCAGGCGGTCATCCGAAAAGTGGCGGACTACGCCATCGACCACGGCGGCATGCTTGATGCCCATAGCTGCTATCAGTTGGAGCGGGGGCTGAAGACCCTGGCGCTTCGCGTCCGGCAGCAAAACGAAAGTGCCGGCCGACTCGCCGGTTTCCTGCAAACCCATCCGGCGGTTGCGCACGTGGCCTATCCGGGCCTGGCGGAGCATCCCGACCACGAGGTGGCGGCGCGCCAAATGCGCGGATTTGGTGGCATGCTCGCCTTCGAGTTGCGTGATGCCGCCCGTATAGACGCAGTGCTGAAGCGATTCAAGGTGGTCACGCCTGCCCTGAGCCTGGGCGGAGTAGAGAGCCTGGTGTGCGCCCCGAGCAAGACTTCCCACAGGAATCTGTCACCGGAGGAACGCCGGCGTGTCGGCATCGGTGATGGGCTGCTGCGTGTCTCGGTCGGCATTGAGGATATCGAAGATCTGCTCGCGGATTTTGACCAGGCGTTGGGACAGGGGAGTTAGCTTCATCAAACAGTGTGTGAAATAAGGAAGGGGGCCTCCCGGCCCCCTCTCTGGCTTCGCGGGAATCTTCAACCGAGGGTTGAAGCGGAAGCCTTAGGAGCAAGAAGCATCCTCCACCCGTGTGTCTCTGTCAAGGAGGGCGACGACCATTTCAGTAATCGGTCAGTGATGACGGTCATTGTAACCTTGACAAGGCCGCCGCCGTCTCTATGTTAGGAATGGCGACTGGGGGCTGACGCGAGGCCGGGCGGCTGGCTCGGATCGGCGCCCGGGCTGAAGGGGGAAGACAGGGCTGCAGAGTGCGGATCTTAGCTTGTCGGCGGCGCCGCGACCGGGGACAGACGGGCGCAAAGAGGGGAACCAAGAAGCTAGAAACATCCTAGGAACATCCTAGGAACATGCTTGCAACATCCCTGCAACTATAGAGGTGCTCCGGCGGAGCTATGGTGTTGGCAAGGCGGAGCGTGCGGGTCGGGGCCGGCGGAGTTGGCCGAGGCGCACCGATGGTCGGCGGCGAAGTTCGAGGGGGCGCAGCCGGCGGCAGTCATCGAACCTGCGTTGGTGGATCGACGCCGGGTGGTACACCTGCGCCGATTGGCCCCAAACCGGCACGTGGACGCCTGACCCGACGCGCTATCCGCACGGGTTCCGGCCCATCAGCGAGCTGGCGCATGCGAAAGGAATGGGGCTGATTGTCCGGTTTGAGCCGGAGCGCGTCACGCCCGGCACGTTCCTTTACACGAACAACCCGACCTGGCTGCTCGGCCATGACGGCCAGCAGAAGCTGCTCAACCTCGGCAACGTGGAGGCGCACCAATGGCTGACCGACCACGTGGATGGCATGCTCCGGCGCGAGGGCATTGATCTCTACCGGCAGGATTTCAACATCGATCCCCTGCCCTATTGGAGCGCGAATGATGCGCCGGACCGGCAGGGGCTGACGGAGATGCGCCAAGTACAGCGGACGCGAGTTGGTCGAACGCGGGATCTCCATCGGCGCGCCAGAGCAGCCTTCGGCCCGCATCCTGACTTACCAAGTGTCATCAAAGGGAAAGTGAAGGCGCCGCTTCGCGATGGATGTCCGGAGGCCGCGAACCAGATTCACGGCTTGAAACTACACTCCGGCCTGAGACAGTGTCGGCCATGATCTTCACACAACGCTTGTGTTTTCTTCCGATCCTGGTTGCTCTGGGCTCGTGCCCGGCCGGAGGGCAGACGAATGGATTTCACTGGAACGTCAGCCAAGCCGGCGCGGTCGGGGATGGGAAGGCAGACTGCACGGCGGTCTTCCAGAAGCTTCTTGATGAGGCAGCCGCAGCGGGCGGCGGCGTGGTGGAGGTGCCGGCGGGTCGGTATCGGATCAACACCGGTCTATCGATCCCGGGCAACGTGACGTTGTCCGGCACCTACCGCGTGGCGCCGACGCTTCAGAACGGACCCAGCGGGAACCTGGCCGGCTCAGTGCTGCTGGCTTACGCGGGACGCGGTGCAACGAACGCGCCGCCATTTGTCCGGTTGGCGGGCAACAACGCGGTCATCTCCGGCTTCGTCATCACTTATCCGGAATGGAAACAAACGGACGTGCCGCCAGTGCCTTATCCGCCTTGCGTTCTGTGTGAGCACGCCGAGAACGTCAAGGTGAGCGACTGCCTGCTGTTGAATCCCTATGAAGGCATCAAAATGGTGGGCGCGGCACGGCACTGGATTCGCGACATCACCGGCTATCCAATCAAGCGCGGCATTTATGTGGACGAATGCTACGACATCGGCCACATCGAGAACGTCCATTTCTGGCCCTTTGGCGTCGCCTATAGTCCCGACAACCCGTTCTGCAAATGGGTTAACACGGAAGTGGTGGCTTTTGAGCTGGCGCGCACAGACTGGCATTATGTGTTCAACACGTTCTGTTTCGGCTACGGCGTCGGCTACAAGTTCTCCAGCTCGGCCCATGGGAGCGCCAACGGCAACTTCCTCGGGCTCGGCGCCGATTCGTGCCAGCGGGCGGTGGTGGTGGAGCAGGCGCAGCCGCCCGGCCTGCTCATCTCTAATGGCGAGTTCGTGGGGCGCTGGTCCAGCACCGACGCGGTCTGCCTGGCTATCGGCTCGAAAGTGGAAGGCAAAGTGAGCCTGGTCAATTGCTCGTTCTGGGGACCGATTGATCGGTGCGTCTGGATGCAAAGCGCCTCCGGCCAATTCACGGCCAGCGCCTGCCACTTCGTCAATTGGGATAATCGCGCCGTCGGCTCGCCGGCCATTCAACTCGATGCAGGCAAAGCCATCATCCAGGGTTGCACGTTTGCCCAGGAAGGATTGGATGTGCGGGTCGGCTCTAACGTGGTATCGGCTATTCTGACGGCCAATCAGGCGGCCGGGGGCTTCAGCGTTGACAACCACGCCGGCAAACATACCCAAAGCGCGCTCAACGAGGAAGATGACATCACGTGGACCCGCGAGGCCCTGGCACACTACCAGGTCGGCCTTGGCAAGGAAGGCGATGGACGCTACCTCCAGGGGTGGCACGCCAAAGAAGGAGGTAGCGAGCCCTACCGGTGGTCGGAGCCGGTCTCGCGGCTGGTCTTGCCTGTGACTCCAGGGGAGCCTTATACGATCACGCTTGAGGGCAACGTCCCAGACAAGGCAGTCACACCGGACGCGGGGCTTTACCTGGATGGCAGAAGAATCGCCCCACTGCAAGCGGGCAAGGCGGTCACGGCCAGTTTGCCAGCTTGCGCTGGCGACAGAGTCCGCCTGGAGCTGCGCGCAGGTGGCTGGGTGCCGCAGCAGGTGACCCCCGAGTCCAAAGATCCTCGCACTCTGGGCATTCAGGTGTTCCGGATCGTGATGCTTGGCGCCTCGTCCGGCACGAACATCTTCAATGCCAACAGAGGAACCTGGTAAGACCTACAATATGAAGACCCTCAACCAACCACTTCGCCTCGAGCTCAGTGCTCTCCTCGCCGTGCTGGCCTGCATCCCAATGTGCCGAGCGGTGTCCGTCTCCCTGGAGGAAATGAGCGAGGCGTCGCAATGGGTGGCGGCGAAGTTCAAGGGAGAGGTGGCGGGCGAAGCGACGAAGGTGGGGCTGGTGGTGCTGGCAAACAACGATCCGGTGCAGCTTAATGCCCGCAACGGACGGCCATTGAAGATCGTGGACAAGCAGTACAGCCGTGGGCTCTATTGCCATGCGGTCAGCAAGGTGGTCGTCCGGCTTCCAGGGCCGGGCAAGACTTTCAGCGCCACTGCGGGCGTGGACAGCAACGAACAGACTTCCGGCGGACGCGGCAGCGTGATCTTCTCCGTGAACGTCGGCGGGAAGGAAGGATTCCGTTCCCAGATCATACGCGAGGGCATGGCGGGCGTGCCAGTGAACGTGCCGCTGGGCGGCGCTCGGGAGTTTGTGTTGGACATTGGAGATGCGGGCGATGGCATCTCATGCGACCAATCGGATTGGGCGGACGCAAAGGTCGTACTGGCCGATGGCGGTGAGCTGTGGCTGGGCGACCTGCCGCTGCTCAATAAGGAGCGGGTGCCGTATTCGGCGCAGCCGCCTTTCTCATTCATCTATGGCGGGCGTGCCTCCTCGGAATTCCTGGGTCAGTGGAAGCTTGAGCGCGAGACGAAGAAGCTGGATGACCAGCGGGAGCAGCACACCCTGACCTGGAGCGATCCCCAAAGCGGTTTGCGCGTGCGCTGCGTAGGCGTCCAATACCACGACTATCCCACCGTCGAGTGGACGGTATATTTCAAGAACACCGGGACCGCCGATTCGCCGATCATCGAGAACATCCAGGCCATAGACACGACGTTCAGCAGCGGGGCGCAAGGCGATTGCATTCTGCGGCACCACACCGGCGATCTCTGCACAGCGGACAGTTACCAGCCGCACGCCGATCCATTACCCGCCCGGAGCGAAAGGAAGTTTGCCAACTCGGGCGGGCGTCCCACGCAAACGGCCTATCCGTTCTATAATCTCGGCTGGCCCGGCGAAGGGGTCATCATGGTCTTGAGCTGGGCGGGCCAGTGGGCGACGCAGTTCAACCATGACGAAAGCACCGGGGTGCGTGTGCGTGGCGGCCAGGAGCTGACCCATTTCCTGCTGCACGCGGGCGAAGAGGTGCGCGGGCCTATGGTGGTGGTGGAATTCTACCGGGGCGACTGGTTGAGAGCCCAGAACGTCTGGCGGAGATGGATGCTGGCCCACAACCTGCCCCGGCCCTATGGCAAACCCGTCCATCCGCAACTGAACGCGTGCAGCTCCCACCAGTTCGGCGAGATGATCAACGCCAACACGGTCAACCAGATGCAGTTCATTGACCGCTACCGCGAGGAGAAGCTGAAGCTGGATTATTGGTGGATGGACGCGGGCTGGTATTGGAATAAGTCGGGCTGGCCTAATACCGGCACGTGGGAGGTGGATACCGACCGTTTCCCGGGCGGGCTCAGGCCAATCTGCGATCATGCCCATGCCGGCGGAGAGAAGATCATCGTCTGGTTCGAGCCCGAGCGCGTGACGCCGGGCACGTTCCTATACACGAACAACCCAGCCTGGCTGCTCGGTCAGGACGGCGAGCAGAAACTGCTCAACCTCGGCAACGACGAGGCCCGACAATGGCTGACCGATCATGTCAGCAAGACACTCACCGAGCAGGGCATCGATCTCTACCGGCAGGATTTCAACATGGACCCCCTGCCCTATTGGCGGCGTAACGACGCCCCGGACCGGCAAGGCATCACCGAGATTCGGCACATCACCGGCTACTACGCCTACTGGGACGCATTGCTGCAGCAGCATCCGAACATGCTGATTGACTCCTGCGCAAGTGGCGGGCGGCGGAACGACTTGGAGACGCTGCGCCGGGCAGTGCCTCTGCTGCGCAGCGATTACATCATGGAACCGGTGGGCAACCAGTGCCACACCTATGCGCTCTCGTTCTGGGTGCCGTTCTACGGCACCGGCACGGGAGCGATTGATCCCTACATGTTCCGCAGCGTGATGTGCCCCTCTTTCACCGCCTGCTTCGACATGCGAAACAAGGAGGCCAACTGGGACCTGGTCCGCAAGCTCCTTGGGGAATGGCGCAAGATCACGCCGTGCATGCTGGGCGACTACTATCCCCTCACGCCCTATAGCCTGACCAACGACGTCTGGATCGGTTGGCAGTTTGACCGGCCGGAAGAGGGCAATGGCGTGATCCAGGTCTTTCGCCGCGGCGACAGCATCTACCGCCAGGCCGAGCTTAAGCTGCACGGCCTCGACGCAGAGAAGGAGTACGCCATCACCGACCTGGACACGAATAAGAGCACAAGATCAAAGGGCCGCGAGTTAATGGAGCAGGGCATCACGATCGAGATCACCCAAAAACCCGGCGCTGCCTTGCTCGCCTACCAGGTTGCGAAATAGCCGGGCCGGAGCGCAGGCGTGCTGCCGGTTTAGTGGCCCCATTTGGCTAAGCCTCGCTGGAAGATCGCCTGCTGTTCCACCAGACCAGACCAATCGGGACGCTCACGCCAGCCTTCCACTGCACCAAGGGAAAGGATCATCTCCCGAGCGCGATCTTCCGTCAGCGCGGCAAGCCCCTGGGCTTTGACGGTTTCCACCGCCTCCCGGCGGGCATGGTATTCCGCGGCAAGCTTCTCCTGCAATTTCAGCGGCTCGGAACCCATGCACATAGTATACATAGTATGCCTCGATTCCAGCCCAGCGTCAGCAACTATCCGCCTGTTAATCTCATCCAGATCTGAACGCAAGATACTATGGCGCATCTCCGGCGAAGGCTCGGGAGCCTCCGGGTAACCTCAGGGTAGCGTCTCCTCCAACCACAACGGCATGATTTTCAGCCATTTACAGTCTGTCGGGTAGATGTCGGATAGGTGTCAGATAGGTGTTGGATAGGTACTCTATAGGGGTTGGCTAGGGGTTCGATAGCTGTACTCCAGGTATTCGCTAGGGATCCACTAGCCCCGCGCCGGAGAATCCCGCCCCCTTCAGAGGTTTGAATGGCTTGTGGAGCCACCCCCGAACCGCGATGCAACCGCCGCGCAGGCTCGGCCAGTGCACCATTTAGGTCGCGCAACCTGCTGAAATTGCACGACTTCTGCATCCTGTATTCCCCTTCTTTCCCTGCTGAACGCTCAACGCTCCACGAATCACATTCCCCGGCTCTCCCCTCGCTCCACGCTCAACGCTCGATGCTTCACGTTCCCCTTCCGAATTCGCGTGACATTCCACCTCCACCCCCTCATTATGCGCCCAAGGGTCCGTCATGGCAGAAGAACCATCATGAATTCCTGTTGGCAAGGAAACCCTGCCGCCCAGTCGGCACGTGGTTGCCCGGGCTCATGGGATGGGAAATGGACCAGCCCGGTTATGATACATTGCTGCCGATGGAACTGAAGGACCAAGCCTCGGCCACCACACTGGCCCACAAACTGGGAGACACCACCCATGTGTCGGGACTGGCCATCCGCCTGGCGCGACTGAGCGGGGCTGGCGATCATCTGCCAGAATGGCTCCTGAAGACCGCGGTGGAACGGGGCGCCAAACACTACCAGCGCGACTTCGATCCGTCGCTCCCAGCAGACAACCCGAGCATACCTGACGAAGAAATCGGCATTGCCCTGTGCCTTAACCAATTGCCGTATCAGTTAGACAATCTTCGCGCGGCAGCCCAGTTGCTCAGTTCGCCGCGTGTGGACGCGGCCACACTTTGCCGGCTGGCCGTCCAGGAGCGATGCGAACCAGTGCTGCTCCATATCGCGACTCTCGCCGAGCGTTTCATCCCCGCCGCAGAACCTTGGGCCTACCTGCGCCAACACCTGCGCGCACGGCCTGTCCCGCGGCTGGACGCTCTGCCGCATTGGAGCCGGTTGGTGAGCCACACAGGCATGAGCAGGCACGGCGGCCCACCGAAAACCGACTGGCTCTGCCGCCATGAATAACCCGCTGCGCATTCTCCAAACGCTCGATCGCCACCTGGCCGCGTCAGCGGAAGTCACCCTCTTTGGACGTGCGGCGCTGGCGCTCGGCTACGCCGCCAGTCCCGCGGCTTTCTCCGCCACGCACGACGTAGATCTGATCCTTCCGCTCCCGTGGTTGGCTGCCGAAAATGAGAACCTGGACTTCTGGGAGGCCCAGCAACGCAGTAATGCCGAGCTTCAACCGGACGGGCTCTATCTTACCCACCTGTTTCGCGAATTGGAGATCATCCTCACACCGGACTGGTTGAGCCGCCGCGTCCGGCTTCCACTGGAGTTTCGGCGCCTCGCTGTCTTCCGCCCGGCCACGCTCGACCTCATCCTCACCAAGATGGCACGCGGAGATGAAAACGACTTGGCCGACATCGAGTTCCTGCTGACGCGCGAACCGCTGACCGCCGATGAACTCCGTGGCGCCTTCGCCGGCGCCCGCGTGCCCGACGTGCCGGAGATTCAGGCTCTTTTCCGCGCTGCTCAACCCAAAGTCTTGGCGAAGGCAAAGCCGCAGGGACTCACGCCAGCCTCCTCCTGAACGCATTCCCTGCCATGCCAACCCGCAATCTATTGGCCATGACTAAACCAACTGCACAAGCAGGACGGCCAAAGGACGGGCGGGAGGCTCTTAACTTGCACGGGGTGTTCCTCAAGAAGAGGGTTCTGGAAGAAATCAAACGTGCGCCCAAAATGCAGGTTTTTGCGGAGGAATTTGGCGTCGCTTTCAACGAGCCAGTAGCAATTGATGTTATCGCTGTGGACAGGCATGAGGATCGGCAGTTCTTATTTGTATTCGAGTGCAAACGCGCATACGCCGCGCAGAAGACATGGGTCTTCTTCAGAGACGTTAGCCCGCTCTTTCGCGTGTTTCGCCGGGTATCTGGAATGACCCAATCCGGCCATTATGCTGATGAATTGCCAGTGTCTCCAAGACCTCCCATCTGCTCCGAAGGCTATGAATTGCTCTCCAACGAGAAGGGGATCAAAGCCGATCAGGACCCCATCTATGATGCTGGCAACCAACTGTGCAAGGGTTTTCTGGGACTGGTTCAGACCAGAATGAGCCAGAACCGTTTGGCAGAGCCGCACAAGACGAAGAAGGAGTGCCTTTTGGCCGTCCTGGTAACAACCGCCGAGCTTCGCATCGCAGAATTCGATGTGTCGCAAATTTCCCTGCACACCGGAAACCTTGAAGGTGATCTAACCTCCACTGTATGCGACTGGCTCATTCTGAAACATCCGTTTGGCATCGCCTCCGGCGCGATGCATGAGGACTTCCGAGACAAGGCGGCAGACTATCCCGACATGCGATACTGGTCACAAGCCCATCGAGAGAGTCTCATCGTCGTCAATGCGGCTAAGCTGCCGGAGTTTCTCAGCGGTCGTTTCCGCGACTACATCCACAATATGGAGATACGATGAGGGACCTCTTCCAATATGACGTGTTCCTCAGCCATAGCTCGGGAATAGGCCGGCGGTGCGCACGCTGAGGGAGCGCTTGCGGGCCGACGGCTCGCATAGCAACTCCCAACCTTCAACTCTCAATCAACCGAGCGGCTCGACGATGCCCCCCCACCAAAGGCTCCCTGACTTGATTCGCTTGTGTTAACTGGCTCCCGAAGGACCGCAAGCGGGAGTATACGAAGCTCTTTCGGCAAGGCTTATCCCCGCCGGAGGTGCTGGTGGGGTTGGGGTTGATCTGGCTCGGGACGGGGCACAGCACCCTGGTTGTCCGCAATTGGCTAGCGGGTGCGCTGCGCGAGTTCGCTCCCATCCATTAACCGAATGTTCAACTCAACCGCCAGCGACGCGGCTCCGGCAGTGAACGAACTTGTGGTCACAATCATTCCGCGGGTTCCCGCAGGGTATGTGGATACAACCCCGTGAAGTTCTCGCACCTTGTCTGGGCCGATCTTGTGGTTCGGATGATAGCACTTGCACTGAATGACCCAGTTTATGCAGTCGAGGTCTGTTCCTTTTGTGGCGTAAAGGTCAACTCCTTTGTCTCCTCTGCGGGCTGCGGCCCGATGCTGGACCTCGAAGCCGAGTAGCTTCATCAGTGTTTCCACATCCTTCTCAAAGCGAAACCATTCGGCCTTGCCGGGGGGCAGGGTTTCATCAATCCGGTACAGCGTCTGCAAGGCCGAACGGCTACGGTAGATTACAGGCCTTGCTCCTTTGCCCCGCTCGTGCGGCCGTACGAAAGTATGGCCTTCTGGTACGGAGAAACCATAGCGCTGGGCCAAAATGATCTGTGCGTCCGATGCTTGCCCGACTCTGCGCAGGTGTGCTTGGACGAAATGCGCAGCTCGCGCTTTGTGCTCCAGCGCCGTGGCGCAACTCTCCGGCTCCGGCTTTTCCTTGTAGCGAATTCTCGGCAGGTAAACGATTCTAGGGGACCCGTCTTCATTCGTCTTGATACGCACCCCCGGCACCTTCTTGGCGCTCTTCTGCGCGAAGACGCGTTCACGTTCCTCCACTACCCAGAAATCCCGGATCACCGCGGCCAAGGTCAATTTCAGCGCTGCGTAGATCTCGTCATAATGGCTCTTGTGCTCGACTTGGAACTTATCCGCTTGTTGAAACAACAGCCCTTTGCATTTCATGTCGAAGCCAATGATAGCAAACTCCCCGCGTTCGGTCCTACCCACGAAGAATACCCGCTCTGCGAACTCAGTGACTTCGAAGTGAGTGAATGGTCCCATCGGGAGCTGCACGAGCGCCCGGTTTGGAATTACCCAATGCTTGTTGGCGAGGGCTTCTTCAATCAGACTATCCGCGACACCAACCGCCTCGGCAGGCTTTTCCGCCCTTGGGAAGTTCTGCCTGAAGAGTGCTCGTTGCCTGTCCACCAAGTCTACTGGCACATCTGAAGGTGAGACGAGGTCTCCAAGTGCAAAGCACGGAAGCAGGACCGGGAGGCGTTCCCAGTAGTCTTCTGGGGCAAACCATTTGGGAAAACCCCTCGGGGCTGGCTCGAAGAACCGCAAGGCATCATCGTGTAAGCTTAGCCACGGGATTCTCGTGCCGCACGCAGTGACATCGGGATCGTGGAGACCCAGTTGAATTACCAACTCATTGATAGGCGTCTTTAGGTCTGCAGGTTTGCCAGCGAAGGACTCGACCTTCTGGGTGCATGTAAAGAAAGGCACGAGTGTATTCATCGATTTGTATGCGGCAACGGCAGAAGTCGAGACATCCTCGATGTCAAACCTTGAAGGGAGACAGGCGTCAAAGAACTGCAAAAGTTGGTCTGGGAGGTCCGCACTTCTGTATCGGGAAAAGTCACAGCCCTTCAGAATAATATCCCGCTCCTCCGCGAACCATTTGACCATGACTGTGTACCACCTCTGCCAGCCCATCGACAGTCTGTCTTCGGGACTGAGGAATTGGCCGTACTGGTCCCTGACTGCATGAATCACCTGCCAAAAAAGCGCTTTCTTACAGTTTCGCAGAGCCTCCCTGTGGTTTCTGACCGCATTGACGTGCGCTCGAAAACCACTCAAGCCGCCAGCCTCATCCGAAAAGCTGACTTCACAATACGCCGCCGCTTGGTCGTCCCGATAGAAGACTGCTTTGAATTTCCCACCATCCAAATACTTGAGAACTTCCGAATCGGCGTAGAGGAAGACAATGGGGGGCGGGTACCTGAACTGCACGCCGCCGACTGCCGTAACCGTTACCACTCCGCCAAATTCGAGGCACCAGCCCCAGGGAAGAAACTTCCTATTCTCGTCGGGGAGATCGGCCAAGAACGCGGATTCTGGAGACAGCTTGAACGCGAGCACGGGCACCGTTCCATCAAGAGCAGCGGCGCCATCCCATGGATGTGATTCAGCGAGCCGTTGTTTAAGTTGGGCGTCCACCGCAGCCGGCAGCCTATCCACGCCCAAGGACGTCACGTGACATGCTGAACTCAGCGCATGGCCTATTTCGTCTCCTCGTGCTGCATCGCTGGTGTCCATATAACTGCTTGAGATTGGCGGGATTCTCGGCTGTGCAAAAGAAGAAACGCGGTGGCACAACCGAGCACCGCACCGCGTCGGGAGGCAACTACGGGCTATTCGTGCAGGAGTTTGCCGAGGTTTGGAGTTGGTGGATCCGTTTTCCAGGCAACGCAACAGCACGGAGACGCAGTTGCACTTCGAGGCCTTCGTCTTGGCCCATACCAGGCGTCGCTCGCGGGCTCGCTTTGCCTTGGACCATTTTCTCTCGGGCTTTCAGCCCTTCTAACCATGATCCGGACGCCGCAGGGGGATGGTCTCACGGAGTCTTATACCCTTTCTCGCGCAGGTATTCCACGAGTTCAGCGGGATGATCGGTCTGGATGCCATCGGCACCGGCGTCGATGGCGGACTGCCAACCGGCCGGGGCATCGGTCTTGCCCATGCGGTCCACGTAAACCTGGGCGTTGGCTTGCTTGACAACGCGGATGATCTCCGGAGTGAAGTCGTCCGCGTCAAAAGCAATCACGCGCGGATGAAGCTGTTCGATCAGACGCTTCGCGTTCTGCACGCTATCCGCCTCGGGCATGACCTTGAGCCTGGGATTGAGTCTCTGAATCTCTTTGCCCAGCGAGAGACCGGCATAGATGACAACGCGATCCGACATCCCGTGTTCATCGATGTGCGTGACCAGGTCTTTGGCTGAGGCCTGCTTGACGTCCACATAGACGCCGATCTTGCCACGGGCCAAATCGAGCGCTTCGTCGAACGTAGGGATCT
>Ga0181538_10001573_pt1 | contig 25256 bp, 20 predicted proteins | sample PEATcosm2014_Bin_40_FD_119773 | JGI IMG/M metagenome (GOLD analysis project Ga0181538, IMG submission 119773) | Peatland microbial communities from MTU Mesocosm Facility, Houghton, MI, USA - PEATcosm2014_Bin23_30_metaG | ecosystem: Environmental > Terrestrial > Soil > Wetlands > Peat | place... | reverse complement strand
GCGCTACGCACAGTTGCGCGGCCAATTCCAGGTGACCTCGGAAAAACTGGGCATGACTGAGCAGGAACTCTCGCGCGCGCACGCTGTGGCGGCCGACATCGAAAAGAAACAGCAACAGGCGGTTCAGCAATTGAATGCGGCCATCGCCAGGAAAGCCAGCGCGGACGATCTGAATAAAGCCCAAGCCGACGCCAATTCCAAGATTGGCGGCCTTTCCTCAGACCTGGCAGGCACCAGGAAGGACTTAGACACCACCAAGTCCGAATTCGCCAATGCTCTGTCCGGAACCAAAGGCGAGTTGAGTGGCGCCATCGCGCGCACGCATGATGAACTGGTGGCGCTCGCCCACAAAACCGACCGGGACTACTTCGAATTCAACCTTGCTAAGAAACACCGCGAACAGAAAGTGGGGACGATCACCGTTCAGTTGCAGAAGACGGACACCAAGCGAAACATTTTCACCGTCAACCTGGTGTTCGACGACAAGCCGCACCTCCACCGGGACAGGGCGATGGACGACCCGGTGTACTTCTACGTACAAGGGGCTCCGAGCGCGCTTGAGTTGGTAGTGAATAAGATGGGCAAGGACTCCGTCTCCGGCTATATCAGCGCTCCCAAGGGTTTCTTCCCGAATGCGACGAACGTACTGGCTTCGCGCCCGTCAGCGTAGCCCCGTCGCCGACAAACTTTCCTCCAGCCGCGTCCCTCTCCAGCTCGCGCCGGGCCGATGCCGGGCGCGAGCCTTTGCTTTGCCTCGTGGCGCAAACCTTGCCTCCACTGCTAGAATGACGCCTGACAGTACGGGTGAAACACTGACCCTTTGCCGGTCGCTGAAAAACCTCGGCGAACTGTCATTCTGAGCGAAGCGAAGAATCTCTGCAGTTGTAGTCCCAACAAACTGCGGCGATCCTTCCTCGCCATCGGCTCGTCAGGATCACATCGTCAGAATTTTTCAGCATAGTTATTGAGTCAGCGCGGAGTCGATGCCGACCTGAAGGTCGGCGCTATGAGAAGTTTCAAGCAACTAACGATTAAACGGGGGCGTTATGTTTGCATTTCACGGGGTTGATTACATGGAGATCGACGCACTCTTCAGCGACCAGGAGAAGCTGGTGCGCCAGACGGTGCGCGAATTCGTGGACCAGGAAATCATACCTAACATCGAAGAGTGGAACCGGGAGGGAAAGTTCCCCCGGCACCTCGTGCCTTTGATGGCTGAGTTGGGTTTTTTCGGAGCCAACCTGGAAGGCTACGGCTGCGCGGGGATGTCCAACGTCGAGTACGGACTGCTGATGCAGGAACTCGAGCGCGGAGACAGCGGCTTGCGCAGTTTCGTCTCCGTGCAGGGTGCGCTGGTGATGTATCCCATACACCAGTACGGCTCCGAAGAGCAGAAACAGCGCTGGCTGCCGGCGCTTCAGCAGGGCAAGGCCATCGGATGTTTCGGCCTGACGGAACCGGACTTCGGCTCGAATCCCGCCGGCATGAGAACGCGCGCCGTAAAGGACGGTGCCTACTTCATCCTCAACGGCGAGAAAGCCTGGATCACCTCCGGCACGATCGCGGACGTGGCCGTAGTGTGGGCGCGTACGGAGGAAGGCGTCCGGGGCTTCCTGGTGGAGAAAGGAACGCCGGGATACACCTCGAAAGACATCAAGGGCAAGTGGTCGTTGCGTGCCTCGGTGACTTCCAGCCTCTCGCTCCAGGACGTTCGGGTGCCCGTGGGCAACATGCTACCCAAGGCGCAAGGATTGAAGGCGGCGCTGAACTGCCTGTCTCAAGCGCGCTACGGCATCGGCTGGGGAGCCCTCGGGGCGGCCATGGCTTGCTACCATGAGGCACTGGAATACGCCAAGATCAGAAAGCAGTTTGACGACCGGCCCATCGCTTCTCATCAGCTCATTCAGGCCAAGTTTGCCGATATGATCACCGAAATCACCAAAGCGCAGTTGCTGGCCTTGCAAGTGGGACGACTGAAGGACCAGGGTCGCGCTGATTTTGCGCACATCTCGATGCTCAAACGGAACAACGTCAGGATAGCCCTCGAAGTGGCCCGCGCGGCGCGCGACATCCTGGGCGCCAACGGCGTGGCGGACGAATATCCTATCTTCCGCCACATGTGCAACCTCGAATCCGTTTTCACTTACGAGGGCACGCACAATATTCACACGCTCATCATCGGCGAACGGGTGACCGGGATCCCGGCGTACAGGTAGAGCTAGTCTCACCACGACTCGCCGAAGGGCTTCAAGTCTCGATGACGATCTGTTCCTGGCCATTACCTTTTTCAGGAACACTTTGCGCATTATAGGGCGAGGGCGAGAATCGCGGGCCTCTAAACCTGGCCCCGGGAGGTTCAAAGTGTGCGAATTCTGTACCAAACACGGCGAGGGTAAGAAGTGGTATCTCCAAATGAAGAACTATTCCCAGGAATGGCTCAAGGCTCCACTCACTCCCGAAGAAAAGGAGGCGACCGGCGCTTCCACTCGCGCGGAGTGGCTGGGGAGTTTTTGTAAGCTCTTCACACAGGCAGCATCTGGCGGAGAAAAGGTAACTCAGGAACAAATGGCTGCAGCCGTTGAACCGGGAATCGTTCGCTGGGCGACGGCAGGTGAGCTGGCGAGGGCGTTCGAGGCGCAGAAACAAGTTCACTTCGGCCAAGTGGTCTCGCTCGAGGATGCTGAGCGCATCATCGACTCGGTCGATTCGATTACCCGCCTCCCCTGTGGCTGCCGTTACTTCACCACCGGGAAGACTGACAAGCGCTATTGTTTCGGGCTGGGAGTAGTCGCGGGCGGAATGTGGAGCGCCATGCCGGACTCCCACTCGTTCGAGGTGCTCACCAGGGAAGAAGCCAAGAAGATCATTCGCGACTACGACACCGAAGGGTTGGTTCACACGATCTGGACTGCGGTAACTCCGTTCGTCCTGGGTTTGTGCAATTGCGATCACGATTGCCTCGCTTATCGCGGGTACATTGAGAAGCGCGGCATGCCAAGTTTCTTTCGCGGCGAATCGCTCGGCGAGGTGGAAGTCGAAGCCTGCTCCGGCTGCAAGGACTGCGTTAAGCAGTGCCAGTTCGGCGCCATGTTCTATTCATCTGCCCTGGGCAAAGTCTACATTGACCCCACGCGATGCTTTGGATGCGGGGTCTGCCGCGCCGCGTGTCCGACTGAGGCGATCCACATGGCGCCTCGTTCGACTCACCCGACGGCGGCAAATATCTGGCTGAACTATCCTTGAATTCCCCACATATGCGACGAAATTCAACCTTGACGAAACATTCGTGTAACATTAGAGGTGCTATACTCTTAGCGTGCGCCCACGTGTGGTAATCATTGAGGACGAAAAAGATATCGTCGAACTGGTTCGCTATAACTTTCGCAAGGAAGGGTTCGAGGTCGAGAGTTTCGGGCGAGGACACGAGGGGCTGGATTTTCTTCGTCGGAACTCCGCTGACATCGTCCTTCTGGATATTCTTCTGCCGGACGATGATGGATTCAATATCTGCAGGCGCCTCCGCGCCGACGACCGCTTGCGGGCTCTGCCGGTGATCTTCCTCACTGCCAAGGGCGAGGAAGTGGACCGGGTTCTGGGGTTGGAGATTGGCGGAGACGACTATGTGGTCAAGCCCTTCAGCCCGCGGGAACTTGTGGCGCGAGTCAAGGCGGTGATGCGCCGGCAGGAGCGCGTGGCAGAAAGGCGGGAGGTTGTGGAGGTGGGAAGCGTCCGGCTCGATACTCGAACCCAGGAAGTCATGGTTCGCGGCCGGTCGGTACAGTTGAGCACCTTGGAATTCAAGCTCCTGTTCCATCTGGCTTCTCACCCCCGCCACGTCTTCAACCGCGATCGGCTGCTGGATGAGGTCTGGGGACGCGACCGTTTCGTAACTCCGCGCACGGTGGACGTCCACATCCGCCGCTTGCGTGAGAAGATTGAACCCCTCCCGAATCGGCCGCAGTTCTTGCAGACGGTGCGCGGCAGCGGCTACCGTTTTTCCCCCCAGCCGCATGAAGGGGGAGAAGCGTCCTGAGTTTTCCTTCCGTGGTATAATCCGACCGCTGTAAATCCCTTTGCCTCAGGCCGACATGGTCTTCCGCAGCCCGATTTTCCGCAAGCTCCTCAGCGCAGCGTTCGTCTTGATCGCACTGACCTTGGCTGTGCTCGATTTCAACCTGGCACGATACACCACCAAGCACGAAGTTCAGGCAATAGAACAGCGGCTTACTCCCGTGGCGGTGGTGCTGACAGATGAGGCCGCGAGTCTTCCTCCGGAGCGTTTGGAAGAATGGAGCAAGTCCGCCGCCGCACGCGCCCACTGCCGGGTCACCGTTATCGACCCTCAAGGCGTGGTTCTCGCGGAATCCGAGCAAGACCCCGCGCAGATGGAAAACCACGCCAATCGTCCGGAGATTCAGGCAGCCTACCTGAATCGCGTGGGCAGCGCGATTCGGCACAGTGCCACGGTGGGCGCCGACCTTTGCTACCTCGCCGTCCCGCTCCAATACCAGGGTCGCCGCGGATACGTCCTCCGGGTAGCTTTGCCGATCGAGAACCTCGACGCGGCCATCGCGGAGGTGCGTTGGCGAATCCTGACTGCTTCTGCCGTGGCTGCCCTGGTCGCACTTTTTATTGCCTATTTTTTCTCCCGCTCCTTTACACGCCGCATCGGCAGATTGCGCGCTTTTGCCGAAGGCCTGGCGAAAGCGAATTTCACCGAGAGCCCGTTGCCGGACGCGGACGACGAGTTGGGGTCGCTGACACGCTCGCTCAACTCGACAGCCTCCCAGTTACATGATCTCATCGAGCGCTTGGGCCTGGAGTCGGAGCGTCGCGAAGCGATTCTTACCAGCATGGTGGAAGGCGTTCTGGCAGTGGATCAGGACCTGCGTATCACTTTCTATAACGCCTCCTTCGCCCGCGTGCTCGGCTTGCGCAGCGAGGTCCCGGCAAAAGCCCCCCTGGTGGATATTGTTCGCGATCCGGTTCTGCGCGAGATTCTTTCGCGCGTCGTGGCGGGCGGCGAAACTCTCAAACAGCGGCTGCAATTGCCTGCCGCTGAAGGCCGCGCCTTCGAAGTCCAGGCTGCGCCGCTTCGCGTGGCTACGGGTCGGGGCGCCATCGCGATCCTTCATGACATAACTGATCTGGAAAGGCTGGAACGTGTGAGGAAAGACTTCGTCGCCAATGTCTCACACGAATTGCGTACGCCGCTCACCGCAATACGCGGCTATACGGAAACGCTGCTGGAAGGCGCGCTCGAGGACAAGGATAACAACCGCAAGTTTCTTGAGATCATAAAGAACCACTCGGTGCGGCTGAATAGCATCGCTTCCGACCTTTTGGCCTTATCCGAACTCGAGTCCGGCAAGGCCAGTACTGAACAAGCGCGCGTCGCCGTCCGGCCGGCCCTCGAGGCCGCCTTGCGTGCCGTGGAAGACGAGGCGCGCAGCTGGCGGATCAAGCTGATATGCGGGCAGATGGAAGATGTTGAGGTCCTGGGAGACCGGGTTCGCGTGGAGCAGGCGTTTGTGAATCTCCTCGCGAATGCGGTGAAATTCAATCGCCCCGAGGGTGAAGTGCGCGTCGAAGTCCTGCGCGCCCGGGACGATGAGGTGAGCATCACCATCGCCGACAACGGCATCGGAATTCCCTCCGCTGATTTGCCCCGTCTCTTCGAGCGATTTTATCGCGTCGACAAAGCGCGTTCGCGCGAGATGGGAGGCACGGGCCTGGGGCTCTCGATCGTTAAACACATTGTGGATCGAATGCGCGGACGGATCACTGTGGAAAGTCAATTAGGGAAAGGTTCGGTGTTCACCGTCCTTCTGCCGGCTGCGTAGGGGAATGGCTTGCCGTCCGCTGACCAGGCCGTTCCGAAACCCGCCCTCGCCTAAGGCCCCGAGGCCCCGCCTTAACAGAGTTTTCGCGAAACCTTTAAGCAACCTTCACATTCGCTTAACCGCATGGCGCGAGACTAGTCCCGAGAGGCTTTCACCATGCCGCAAACGATCACTGCTCTACTCGTGCACGACCGTCCGGAACCCATGGGATTCATCCGGCGGGCCCTTGAAGCCCAGGACATCAAAACCCATAGCGTGAGGACTTGTCGCGAAGCCCACGAAAGCCTATGGGGACGCCAGCCCCCTCATTTGGTTCTCGTTGATCCCGGGCTTCCCGATGGGTCGTGGGAGGACATCATCGTTTCAGCGGCGGCGGCTCCGTCACATGCCAACGTGATCGTGGTCTCTGATGTCGTGGATATGGCTCTCTACTTGGAATCCGTTCAACGGGGCGCCTTCGACTTCATTGTTCCTCCGATGTCAATGCCGGACTTCGCTTATGTCGTGCGGTCCGCCGTTGACAACGCGCTGCAGCGGCGAGGATCCTCAGTGCAGTCTCCGCAACCTCGAAGCTAGAGGCTGGCGAGTTCACTCCTCGTTTTGCGAGTTCCAATATTCCACCGCCGCTCTAAGGGCGGGTGTATTGCTTCTGGAGTTCCATTTGCGCGCTCATCCCGACCAAGGACTCATAGAGAGCCGGCGATAGTCCTGCGGCAGTGCGCAACTCGTCCAGGCTGCGATAGAAGCCGTGCGACCGGCGCTCGGCCACGATCCGGTGGGCGACGGCCAGATCCACCCCGGGGAACGTCATCAGTTCGGGTTCGGCGGCGGTGTTGAGGTTGATTGTGAGCGGCAGGGTTCGGTCGCGCTCCCAGACGGCGGGCGCTATTTTGAAACTTGGGTTCAACACCCATAACTCCGGCCCCAGGTTTCCATCCAATGCCAGCTTGCCGTGCGCTATTTGACCGGTAGTGGCCCGAAGCAGGGAGAAGGCGGCGAGGGACGACTGGCGGAAGGCTTCCATGTCGCCCCTGCGGCCCGCGACGGCGGCGCGCTCAAAGGTAACGGCAAGTTCCTGCAAGGCGGTCACTCCATACGTGGTCTTGAGAAAAACTCCGTAAACTTCCTCGGCCTCATCGGGGAAAAGGCTCGCGTAGGCGTTGACGATTCTGATCATCAGAGGCAATCGGGCGTGGGCCGATTCCAAGCCCACTCTCCGCATGGCGGCGAAGAGCTTCAAGTTCACATTCTCGTAGGGAGGGATCACTTGTTTTATCTCCCCGCTCGAAACTCCGGGGGCCAGAAACTGCTGGTAAAATCCCGTCTCCTGGTACTGGTTACGCAGGCGGTCGTCGTTCACCAAACGATAAAACAAAGTGGCGATCACACCTTCGCACGCCATCATCTCCTGTGCGTTCTTGAGTTCATCCGAGAGGAAATCCACCGACGTTTCGCTGTCTAGATAGAGCCGATAGCGGTCCGGGTCCGGCTGGAGCGCTGCGGCAGGCAATGCTTTGCGATGAATGAACAGATTGCGCTTCACGCCGTCGGTGCGCAATTGCTGGTCCAGCCTGCTCAGCCATAGCAGGTTCAGGTCGGTCGCGGTCGCTCCCTTGTTCAACTCGCGGAGGTAGGCGTTATCGGTTGCGTCGCGCACGAGCGGCTGGAAGTGTTCCGCGTAACCTTCATCGAACGCCGTGGGGTAGTCGGTCACCGTCATGCTCTGGTGCATCTTGCGTGAAGGGCCGCTGTTGATGTCACCCAGGAGAGATTTCAGGATCAAGTGCCCCAGCTCGTGGGAGAAGATCTCCTCCAGATTCCCGGTGGCGATGCCCTCTTCACCGACCACCAAATCCACATAACCCGCCAGGACCAACCGCCTGCCGCGATGGTCTTCGAGCCAGAAACCGTAGCGGGCATACCCACCCTCTTCCCCGGAAAGAAGCAAGTACATCGGCTCGAGCAAGCGCTGTTCGTCGCCCCTGCCGGGCTCACGCAAAAGAAGATTGCGAGCATAGCGGTCTAGCCTCAACACCCTCTGCGCGAAGCTGGTTTCAAGCACCACGCGAACCTGTTGTGCCAGCGCCGATTGCTCGGCCGGACGAAACACCGGGTAGGTTTTGCCGTCCGGCGCTGAGGATTGAACCGCGTGCCCCTGGGCATCTACGACGGGCTGGAGAATGCCGGCCGTGACAGGTCCACCGCTCTGCGCTGAGAGGGAACAATGGAAAGGGGAAAGGGCGAGGACAAAAAGTACATACCGGAGTGCTGGTTCTCTGCCGAATGCTCTCATCTCTACTCCCTTAAGCGTGCCCCGCAGTCACGGCCGACCGCCTTGGCCGCGGCCGGCCGTGACTACATTATGATCTTTCACACCTTTCGATCAGACCCAATTCGGGCTTGGGGCATTTCAACCCCCGAATGAGTCAGGCTATAATATATCGGAACAGTAAAACGCGATGGGATTGTAATGCATCAAATTAGTTAATGGGCCGGAACCATCGTGGGCAGCAGGTCTATCCCAGAATGTCTCAATCGTCGGACCAAGAGTGGCCGTTCTCTGGAGCGTTGGTAACCACTGTGAAGGGGTCACGTCAAATATTCAGGGAGAAACTGTAAGGAGGATAGTTCTATGCGCGCTGAAACAAGAAAATTCCTACGCGAGAATTTGCTCGGGTTAAGTCTCACCTTCATTGGTGTGGTGTGCCTGGCCATGTCAGGACTACTTTACGAAGGGCATCGCGTTTTCCCGCAATTCGCTTTGGCCGGGGGTGCGGGATTAGATGGACCGGAGATCGAGACTTTGGAGCGTCAAAATAAGGCTTACGAGCGAATCGCGGAGACGGTGACGCCCGCGATCGTCGCCATCCAATCGACGCAAGTCATCAAGGTGCAACAGTCGCCCTTCATGATGGACCCGTTTTTCCGCCAGTTCTTCGGCAACATGATGCCGCAGTTTAATATTCCTCGCGAGCAGCGTGAGCACGCGTTAGGAAGCGGCGTGATCGTTTCGGGAGACGGTTACATCGTCACCAATAACCACGTGGTGGCAAAGGCTACAGAGATCGAAGTCCGGCTTTCGGACCATCGAAACCTCAAAGGCAAAGTGGTGGGCGCCGACCCACAGACCGATATTGCGGTTGTCAAAATCGACGGATCGAACTTGCCTGTCGCGCCCTTTGGCGACTCGGGAATGATGAAGGTCGGCGACATCGTCATGGCGTTCGGGAATCCGTTCGGGCAGTATTTCACCGTCACGCGTGGAAGCGTGAGCGCGCTGGGACGGTCGCTCTCTGAGCCCGGTAGCAACAAGTTCGAAGACTTCATCCAAACGGACGCCGCCATCAATCCCGGCAATTCCGGCGGGGCGCTGGTGAACGTGCGCGGTCAGGTGATCGGGATCAACACGGCAATTATTCCCGGAAGCGGCGGGCCCGGCGGGGAGGGCAGTTTCATCGGAATCGGTTTTGCTATTCCCTCCAACACCGCCAAGCATGTCATGGGAGACCTGATCAAAACCGGTAAGGTATCGCGAGGGTATCTGGGTGCGAAGATCGGTGTCCTGAACGAGGCCTTGGCTAAGCAGTTCAAGGTTCCGGACCTGGCAGGCGCGCTCGTGGACGACGTAACTAAAGGTGGGCCTGCCGACAAGGCTGGCATCAAGAATGGAGACGTCATCCGCAAGATCAACGGCCAGACCGTCGATGACTCGAATCAACTGATAGCCATGATCACGGATATGAATCCTGGAAACGAGGCGACTTTGGACGTCCTTCGGGACGGACAACCACTCACCATCCGGGTGACCTTGGGTGAGCGGCCCGCCAACTTGCCGGCCACGGTCGGAGTGGGCCAGGCGCCATCGGAAGGAGCGCTGCGCGGAATCACGGTCCAGAGCCTTACGCCCGCTCTCCGCGATCAGTTGGGCTTGCCGTCCGACGTTCACGGCGTTGTGATCACGGAGGTTGACCCTAATAGCCCGGCAGCTCAAACCGTGCAACAAGGTGATGTTATTGAAAGCATCAACCGCCATGCGGTCAACACAATTGAGGACTTTAACCGCTTAGCCGCGGAGGCAAAGGGCCAGACGCTGCTCCGCATCAACCGTCAGGGCAACGGGGGCTACGTGGTGGTCACGCCGGGCGAAGGCGAGGGCGATGACAATCAGTGAGTTCGCGCCGAGCCGCGTAGGGGGACGGCTTGCCGTCCCCCAAACCGTCTTACTCTGTGAAACCGATTTCTCACCCGGCCCGCAACGGCCACCGAAAATGCCGCTGCGGGCCACCCTCGCCCTTGGGAAGAGGGCCGTTTTCGACAAAGGGCTAACCTGATGAAGATCGGGTGGGTACGGCGCCTGAAGAGGCTTGCCATGACGCTGGCGATTGGAGTTGTGGCGTTGCTTCTCTCGACTGCCGCAGCCATCCGCCACTTCGAGAATTCCTTCATTTACTTCCCGCCGCGCTATCCGGAAGGATTTATCCCTGCCCACGCATTCCCGCTGCCGGTAGAAGATGTTTGGCTGACCACCCAGGACAACGTCAGGCTGAACGCATGGTACCTGACGAGTCCGGGATCGGGAAAAGCCCTTTTGTGGTTTCACGGCAATGCTGAGAACATCGGGCATGGGCTGGGGCAGGCCGTATTCTACTCGCGTCTCGGAGTCAATGTGCTCGCGGTGGATTACCGGGGCTACGGGAGGAGCGAGGGTTCGCCGAACGAAACCGGTGTCTATCGCGATGCCGATGCCGCTTACGACTACCTGGTCCAGGTCCGTCACGTCCGGCCCAAGAACATCATCGTCTTTGGTCATTCGCTGGGCGGGGCGGTGGCCATCGATCTCGCCTCGCGACGCGAGTGCGGTGGGCTGATCGTCGAGAGCTCCTTCACGTCAGTCCGTGACATGGCACGGCGCACGTTCCGCATCCCGCTCTTCGAATACCTCCCCAAGAGCCGATTCGACTCGCTGGCCAAGATTGGGCAGGTTCAAGCCCCAATCTTAATCCTCCATGGGACGCGCGACGAAATCGTCCCGTTCTCCATGGGGCAACGGCTCTTCACCGCGGCCCCTGAACCCAAGTTCTTCTTTCCCGTCGAGGGCGCCGGGCACAATGACGTCATTGAGATGGGGGGAGATCAACTGTTCCAACGCTTCGAGTCTTTCCTGAATTCGCTTGTAGGGGGACGGCTTGCCGTCCCCTAACGACGGGGGTAGGGCAAGCCCTACCGCTACAGGTTTTCGAAGCAGACGGACTTACTTCGCCCATAACCCCGACGTCGCAACGGCCAGGCCGATTAGCCCTGACAGGCACCCCAGAAGCCAGAAAAGTCGCCGCCTCGTCAACAGAGTGAGTGAGACCAAGACCAGCGCGACTTCCAAGCAGACTTCTCCGAGGTCAAACCGGTCGGCCTTATGTTGTTGGGTCAGGACTTCCCTTTCAAACTGCTGCGCCTCAGCTTGGATGTCGTTCAGATCGCCCATGTAGCGTTTGATTTCGTCGCTATACTTCGCTTTGAGCTTCTCCGCAACCGCCGCATCTTTCGGGTTAGTAACGGAAAGCAGGTCCAGGAAAAGTTCGTAGTTGTGTCGGCGAATGTTCTTGGCCTGGAAGTATGCCCACTGATCGGTGGCTTTGCTTTGCAGAAGCAATTCCTCGGTGTGGGCGCGATGGCTGAGAAGCGTGATGGCGGCCAGTACGACGGCAAGGATCGCCATCGACAGTGTAACCGGAACAAGACTCGGATCGCGTTGAGCTTCTTCCGCGTGTTCGTGCAGTTCCTGGATCTCTTCGGCCATGACAAATCCTTTATGTTCGATTAGTACTGCGATTTGACGAACCCTGCGATCGACAAGCATAGCAGAGGCGCGAGCGGTCTGTCTTTAGCGAATACGGATAGGGGAAACCAAGCGAGATGATACAGGACGCCATGACGTTTTCTCTAAGCTTGCTCATTTCAAATACAGAAAGTACAATCAAAAAGGATTATGACGACTTTACTGCAGCACGCGATCGCCGAGATTGAGAAACTGCCCACTGAAGGACAGGATGCTATCGCCACACGAATCATGGCTGAGTTGGCGGATGAACAGGCATGGGCAACCCGCTTCGGCGCAACAAGCAATGAGCAATGGGAGCGCCTTGCGCAACTGGCGCGCCGCGAAATCGCATCTGGAGAAACTACCCCGCTTGATGAAGTCTTTCCACCAGGTATGCCCCAGCCGTGACCTCAAGCGTCACCAAGGATTTCCGGAAACGGCTCGACCGGCTTGCCGCCGAGGCTCGCGAACAGGCCGACCGAGCTTACGCGCTTTGGCGCTCTGATCCATTTCACCTCAGCCTCCAGTTCAAGCGGGTCAGCCCACGATTCCCCATCTATTCCGTACGCGTTGGCATTGGTTACCGGGCCCTAGGTTTGTGAGAGACCGATCACGTGTATTGGTTTTGGATCGGCTCGCACGCCGAATATGACGAACTGCTTAGGCGCCTGTAGCTATGAGGGCGTCAAGGAGTAATCAGGGCGGCCACAAGCGCCGCCCCTAACTCTTACGCGTCGGGGCGAGGCCCGGTCGGTTTCCCGGATCCTGACGCCTACTGGCCGCCGGCGGGAGGGGTATTGGGGGCGCCGTGGCACTTCTTGTATTTCTTGCCGCTCCCGCACGGGCAGGGATCGTTGCGCCCAATTTTCTCACGGCGGATGACCTGCTGGGGCTTCTCCGCGCCTCCGCCGCCCACCATCTGCATCTCGGCCTGCTCGCGCCGTTTGCGCCGCTGGTACTGACGGATCATTTCCTCCTGTTCTTCCGGGGTTTTCATAAGGAAGAGGAAGCGCAGGGTTTCGTCTTCGATCCTGTCCATCAGGCTCGTGAACATGTCGTAGGACTCGCGCTTGTACTCAACCAGCGGGTCACGTTGGCCGTAACCGCGCAGGCCAATGCCCTCCTTCAAGTGGTCCATGGTCAGAAGGTGGTCTTTCCACTGCGCGTCCACGATCTGGAGCATGATCATGCGTTCATGGAAGCGCATGCGTTCCGCGCTCCAGACCGCCTCCCGCTCAGCGTACCGCTGGCGGGCCATTTGCTTCAGTTCGTCGGCGAGTTGGTCGAGTGTCTTAGGATCATACTGCTTCAGATCATGTTGGCGGAGGTCGATTCCCAAGCGGGTCCAGAATTCCGTACGCAAGCCGTTCAGATTCCACTGGTCGGGATTTTGAGACTTGGGACAATTGTCGCCCACCAGCCAATCCACCATGGTGTCGCAGATCCCCAGAATGTATTCCTTCTGGTCCTGTCCCTCCAGTTGTTTTCCTTCGAGGAGTTGACGACGCAGGCCGTAGATGGTCTCGCGCTGCTTGTTCATCACGTCGTCGTACTCGAGCAGGTGCTTGCGCGATTCGAAGTTCTGCGCCTCCACGGCCTTTTGCGCGGCCTGGATGCGCTTCGAGATCATCCTCGACTCGATGGCGACGCCTTCTTCCATGCCCAGGCGCTCCATGAATTTTGAGACCCAGTCCTTGGCGAAGATGCGCATCAGGTCATCTTCGAGCGAGAGATAGAAACGCGAGGAGCCCGGATCGCCCTGGCGCCCGGCGCGGCCGCGCAACTGATTGTCGATGCGCCGCGCTTCGTGCCGCTCCGTGCCCAATATGTGTAGGCCACCTAGCTCGACGACGCGGTCATGCTCCACGTCGGTGACGGTTTTAAAGCGGCTGATGAAGTTGTTCCACTGTTCCCGCCACTTCGAGTACTCCTCGACGTAGGCTTGATAGATCTCGTCGGCGGAGCCTTCCGGCGGGCGATCGGGCGGCTCGGGACTGATTCCCTGTTCGCGGTACTTTTCGGGCGACTTGCGGAATTCCTCCCTCGCCATGGACTCCGGGTTCCCGCCCAGCACGATATCCGTGCCGCGTCCGGCCATATTGGTGGAAACCGTTACGGCCCCCTCCCGGCCGGCCTGCGCCACGATGTGCGCTTCGCGCTCGTGCTGCTTGGCATTCAGGATGTTGTGCTTGACCTCCTTCATGGCCAGCACTTCCGCAAGGCGCGTGAGCGGACACCGGATTTCAATCAGGTAATCCAGCACCGGCAGGTGTTTCTCCTCGGTATGCTGGAAGAGCGCCGCGATTCGTTCCGCGGAGGCATCGTCGACGGCGGGAAGCAGATGGGCGTGGTAATCCTTGGGAGCCCGCTTCAGGATGGCCTGAAGAAAAGCCGTTCGCGTTCCGTTGCCCCCCGCCAGCGTGGGCTTGTAACGGTCCTCGCTCAGCATCTTGCGAATTGCAGTGGCCGGAACTCCCGCATGCACCAACCAGTCCACGGCCGGCCCATGGTGCGAGCCCGCAAGTTGCTCCGCCCAGATGCGCAGCTTGGGGCCGTCCAGGCCCGCTGGGCGCGCCAATTCCTGGAGCCGTTGCGGAGCGACGCCGGCCTTCTTCAGCGCCGCGCTCAGCCGCTCCGACTTCTCAATGGCGATGCTGCCCACCAGCACGGGCTGGCCGCGCAGGTGATACTCCTTGATTTCCTCGATGGAGGCGTTGAACTTCTCTCGCTCGGTCCGATAAACCACGTCCGGAAACTCGTGCCGGATGAGCGGCTTGTTGGTGGGGACGACAACGATTTCAAGTTCATAAATCTTTTCGAATTCCGCCGCCTCCGTCTCCGCCGTCCCGGTCATGCCGGCAAGCTTGTTGTACATGCGGAAGTAGTTCTGGAAGGTGATGGTGGCCAGCGTCTGGTTTTCCTTCTCGATCTTGACGCCTTCTTTAGCTTCAATGGCCTGGTGCAGCCCATCGCTCCAGCGCCGCCCCGGCATCAGACGGCCGGTGAACTCATCCACGATAATGACCTCACCCTCTTTGACCACGTAATCGCGGTCCAGCTTGAAAAGGGTGTGAGCTTTCAGGGCCTGTTGCAAATGGTGGACATACTCCGTGTTGGCGGGGTCATAAAGGTTCTCCAGGCCCAGCAGCTTTTCCGCCTTGGCGTTGCCGGAGTCCGTGAAGGTGGCCTGCTTCATCTTCTCGTCCACCTCGAAATCAGTGCCAGGCTGGAGGTGGGGAATGACCTTGTCGATTCGGTAGTACTTGTCCGTGGACTCGTCGGAGGAGCCGGAAATAATAAGCGGAGTACGCGCCTCGTCAATCAGGATGGAATCGACTTCGTCGACAATCGCGTAGTGATGGACGCGTTGCACGTAATCCACGAGATCGAACTTCATGTTGTCGCGCAGGTAGTCGAATCCAAACTCGTTATTGGTGCCGTAGGTGACGTCGGAACCGTAGGCGGCGCGGCGCTCGTCGTCCTCGAGGTCGTGGACGATCACGCCCACACTCAGGCCCAAGAGCCGGTAGATCGGACCCATCCAGCCCGCGTCGCGCCTGGCCAGGTAATCGTTCACCGTCACCACGTGAACGCCCTTCCCCTCCAGCGCGTTCAAGTAGACGGGCAGGGTGGCCACGAGAGTTTTGCCCTCGCCGGTCTTCATTTCGGCGATCTTGCCTTCGTGCAGGACCATGCCGCCGATCAGTTGCACGTCGAAGTGGCGCATATTAATAGTGCGCCGTCCCGCTTCGCGGCAGACCGCAAATGCTTCCGGCAACAGGTTGTCCAAGGGTTCGCCGTTTGCAAGCCGCTCCTTGAACTGTGCTGTCCGGATCGGAAAATCAGCGTCCTTTAAGCCCTGCATTTCGGCTTCGAGCGCATTGATTTCCACCACGCGCTCGCTGAGGCGCTTCAATTCGCGCTCGTTTTTGGTACCGATGACCTTGCCTAAAGCGAGTTGTAAGAAGCTTCCCATAAGTCAGCACGACCGCTGCGCCCAGCGCGTGCGGCCAACACCTTCCATTTTAAGGCCCCGGCGCGACATTGACAAGGTCGGTTCGCAATGTCCGAATTCGAGCGGCCCCGAACGGGGCCAACCGTAAGTAGCCGCAGGCTTTAACCTGCGGATTTATCGCCAGCAGCGAAGCGTGCTGCTGAAAATAATACCTCCAACTCGACCAGGGCCAAGCGCCGGGCTCCTTCACCAACCCTCGCTTCGCCGGGTTGTTGTGCATGTAAATTAACGGAAGTATGTACTTAACGCAAACTCATAGAGACTCAAGGATTTTTTGGCGCTCTACGCCTTTGTGGTTTGCCACGGCTCGGAGAATGGCAGCCAATAACCCGATTCGAAGCGGGTTATGATTCGGAATGGATAGTCGCTGGTGGGATGGCTCTTTTGTTTCTATTACAATGTGGCTGCCCTGTTGATGGATGAGGGAGTAACCCCAATCGCGGCAGAGAGCCTGGACAAGTTGCTGTCCGTTCAAGTCACGAGGGATTTTCATGAAGGGGTTAGAACTTCGTCCCGAACCAGGTGAAGACGGATTTCGGCAGGCTGCTGCTTGTCAAAGTAATAGGCGCGTACAGCCTCTTTGATGTTACGACGCAACTCTTCCCAATTGTCAGCCTGAGTGAAAATCCCCTCGGTCAGACATTCGGCGATAAAGCCGTCATCGGATTCCTGAGTCACTTCAAAAATAACTGACATGGTACGCGACTCCCATCGGTAGCCTCCCTAACTAACCCACAGACAGTAGCAAATGACGTCAGGTTTGTCAAGGAAACTGTGCTACGCTGAGTTCGGGCCAACCGCTCTTGTCCATGACCTGCCGCGCTGATCTGTCCTTGATGTGGAAGACGCGCGTTGGCGCCCCACCGTCCCACCGCGTCAAGAGCAGCGTTCCCTCGATGTTGAGGGGAATCATGTAAAGCAGCCCGCAGCATTCTCCACGGTCAAATATGATCTTGCCCCCCGGGCCGGTCAGGATCTTCAACTCCTCCGGGTCGCGGTTGGGGTCGCGAGTGGCAGTTACTATGGCAAAGCCCTGCGGAAAGCTCAAGCACGCGACCAAATCCTCCATGCGAACGGGCGACGGGGACCCCTGCCCCCAGCTTTGCGCGCTCCCCGCGAGGAGGGGAATGACAGCGCCAAGCGCGACAATGGCAAGCAGTAACCTTCCGCGCCGGCTACCTGGTCGCCGTCTCTGCCACAAAAGCCGCCTGATAACTACCTGGGTCGTTGGGGTTGAGAGTTTTGTTGCAATCGCCGACATCTTTCACGCACTCCCTCCTTTGCCGCCCTGATCCCCTTTAGGGGAAGCCGGTAGCGCAGAGTCCCAGGTGTTGGGTCTCTGCGCTACCAGCTGTTTTGGGGGACTCACTTGTACTTCGGTTGTTCGATAAGCGTTCTGCGAGTAAACTTCCTGAGAAAATCTTCAAGGTCTGAGGCGACCGTCAGCCGATATGGCTCGACGTCCGCCAATGAGGCACCGTCTTCGAAAACATCATGCGGAAAGAGCGCCACAGGGTAGTGGCCTGTAGCAGTACCGTTTACAGTGTCAATACAGTAGGCATCACCAAACTTGTTACTTGCGAAAACCACATACCCCAACGGGAAGAGGTAGGCGCCGGGGACATAATCCCGGTTCTCAGCGATGGCGCGCTGCACCGGCCAGATCCTCTGATTGAGTGCTACGCATTTCTCACCCGCGTTCGGTGCAGACTCCCGGTAGAAGTCGATAAGCACGTGGGGAAACCCGAACTGACTTGCTTGCTTAAGATCGTCTTCGCTCGCGGGCTGAAGGCTCCCACCGCGAGACTTTGCCAATTCTATCCTTAGCTCTTCGACCGCGTCGCTGATCACGGTGGCTATATTACCTCATTTCCTATACGTTAAGTTTCGGGGCGAAATTGAAACAGCCGGCAGCGCAGAGTCCCAGGTGTTGGGACTCTGCGCTATTTCCAATTATAGCTCGTTAACAAATCCCCCTTATCGCTGACCAGCAATAACGCTGCACGGCCGGGATCGAGCTTGCCGGCGAAAGCTTTCCCGCTCCGGCCATCGCGGAAGGATATTTCGGACGAGGTGGATTCCGAGGTCAGCACATAGAGCGTGGCGTGTTCAAACTGGGTGGGGCAGATGAGCATGCCGGGATCGCTGGTCTGGGTGGAATAAGCCTCCGCCACATCGGCGCATTGCAACGCGTAGCGGTAGACATCGCCGACCACCTTGAGATTGTCGTTCAGTTCGAGTGGCAGGGTCACAACCAGAACATGGCCCTTGCCCAGCGCCATCTCGAGAAAGGTCTGATCGTGAGGGAGGAGCGCCTGTTCGAGGAATGTCGTCTTCTCACCGGAATAACTCAACAAACCATGTCCACCTGGCCAGGAGATGGGATTCTCGCGCCGACTAAGGATGGAGGAACTCAGGTCGAGCCCCAATTGGCTTGCGCGCTCCGTCGCATGGAAATGCTCATCGTTGTCAAAACCGCCCGTGACCAGCAGCGTCGAGCCGTCGCGGACTTTCTCGAGGATCGCCTGCCAAGCGGGTTCGCTGAGGGTCCACGGAGAAGGAAGCAAAATGAGCTTGGGGTTGCCCAACGACTGAATCTGGTACTCGCCCACCGCATAGGCCGAAGAACGCGCGTATTGGTAGAGCACCCGAACGCAGTTTTGCTGGGCTTCCAGCGCCGTCGAGTTGAACACCGAAAGTTGCAGAGACTGCGGCAGCACCAAGGCGACCTCCGGCAGTTTCAGCCCGCTGGCCTGTGGCGCAGCCTCGGCGGCGAACTTGCCCATGGCGCGCATCACGTCTTCCCAGATCTTGTCTGAACCATCACTGCGCTTCATGCCGAAGTCGCCGCCCAATCCCCACTCCCATTGGAGCGAGCCGCTGCTGGCGGCGGCAAAGCCCAGCGCCCACTTGCGCTCGACGAGGCCCAGGGCCGTCAACTCGTCGTAGCGCTGCTCCCCGTCCGGCCGCCAGACCGGCTGGTAGCCCGTCTCGCCTACAAAGTTCGGAACGCCCACGCGCTTGGCGACCACGGAATCCCAAAGCAAAGCGTCGTCGCGCCAGTAGGTGTGGTTGACGGTGAAATCGACGCCGGCGTCGGCAAAGAACTGGTTGAGCACGCGATCGGAGACTCCGCCCTCGTCCTGGCCCACGTCCACCAGTTGACGGCTGCCCGTGGAGCGGATGGCCGCCACCATCTTGCCCACCCAGCGGCGAAACATCTCCTGGGCGAACAGGTTGTAATCGACGGCCCGGACCAATCGAGGATTGCCATAGCGCTCATGCGCCAGGTCGTCCTGCCCTGGCAGGGGAATGGCCTGGAAGCTGCCCAACTCCTCGGGCGTCACGTTCCAGGCGCGAGCCAGCGCATCAAGCTGCCCGTGTTTCTCTTTCAGCCAGGCGCGCCATGCGGCCAGCTCCGTCGGATCGTTGTTGGGGGTATTGCCTCGCCACAACCGCTTCGGGTTCGAATAACTCGGCTCATTAATCAGGTCCCAGCTCAGGTGCGGCACGTCCTTGAAGCGCCGGACGATCGAAAGCATGTAATTCTGCTGGGCGCGTAGGGCAGTGGGATCCGTATAAGGATTGGAGCCCGGGCCGGTCAGGAGCGATTCCTCGCCGGGATGACGCATGGTGGTCTGCGGGTCGAAGGCGCAGAAAGTGAAATTGACATGAATGCGATGCCGCGCCGCAGAAAGTAGAAAGGCCTCCAGGTTGCGCAGAAAGCGCTCTTTCACCTGGCCGGTCGAGCCGTCAAACACTTCCAGGTGATTATCCCAAACGCCGGTGCGAATGAAGCTGACGCCGTGCCGTTCCATGTCGGCAAAGTCGCGCTCCCACACCCAGGCGTTGCCGGCGCCATGAAACCCCCAGCCGTAATCCTCGGTGGTGAAATAGTTGGTGCCGAAGGGGAAAAAGGGCGCGCCGTCGCGAGTCAAGAAATCACCCTTCACGCCATAGTGGGGCGCGGAATGCAGGAGCGCGTCGTCCCTGACCCAGAAGCCGGTTCGATAGAGCTCGCGAGGTTTACCGCCGTCCTCGTAGGTGGCATGGACTTCGTAGAGTCCCGGGGGCAGCGCCTTCTGAGCCTCAAATGCGACGAACGAGGCCACCGTCTCGCCCCCGCAGTCCACCTGTCGTGTGGCCAGAACCTGGCCATCGCGGCGCAACTCGATGGACACTCTTCCCGATTGCATCTGGCCCAATCGCTGCTTGCGAAGATTCGTCAGCCGGACTACAAGCTGCGGGATCTCCCCTGCCAGCAGCGTAGCGTTTTGCATTTCGACGCGAAAGGCCGTTGCGCCCTGGCGGGCGTACTCAGCAGCTTCCCGCAGCACCGTCAAAGCTCCCGGCGAGGTCCAGTAGCCTGGCTCAGGTTCGAAGTTTAGCATTACAACGCGCGAACCCAACTTAGCCTCTGCCTCTCCCTCAAGACTGCCGAAGTCGGTCTCGACGACCGGCGCCGCCACAAGCTCGCCAGCGGAGTCCTGGAGGTATCCCAGCCCACGGCTGACCCCCTCGATCACAAAGACCCGCTTCGCCCGCACGTCGCCGCCGGAAAGAGTGGCGTCTTTCCACCCGAATTCGAGGCCGGCCTCGAGCGGCGCCTCGTAGGTATGTTCGATGCCGATCTCGCGAGAATACGCGGTTTCAGGCAGCCCCGCGATGAACCGCTCCCCCTCGCCCCGCACCTGGATCGTAAGAGGCCGGCCTCCCAGCACCAGCAGGTTCCCGCCGTTTTCGAGGTAGTTGTGGATTGCCGGCCAAGCGTCAGCCGGAACGGCCGAGCCATACGGCAGCACCAGAAGCTCCGCATCGTGCAGGGCGGCCGGCTCGCTCAACTCATGGAGATTCGCGAACGCCGGGTCGAGCCCATCGAGAGCTCTCCGCAGGGTCTGCTCGGAAACCGGCTGGCTTTCAAGCGTGGGAAATCCCGCTTGCCAGAACACCACAACCTTGCCGTACGTGGAACTTATTGGGATGCATAATGCCAAAATAAGCTTTACTAATATGCGCATGGTCGATTTCCTCGTCGGTCTCGAGGCGCGCGGCGCGGATCCCCACGCCAGTCAGCACGGAGTCGAGCCCTCGAAGATACGCCATTCCCCGCGCACTGCCAAGGGTTTCCATTATCTGCTTGTAGGGGGACGGCTTGCCGTTCCCTAATGGCCGGGGTAGGGCAAGCCCTACACAATGTCGGCGCGAACCGCTAAAGGCCCAACGCGGAGCGCGTTGCCGGGCCCACGATGCCGTCAACGGTCAGGCCTTTCTGCTGTTGGAATTGTCTGACTGCCGCGTCGGTGCTTGTCCCGAAGTTCCCGTCGACGGTGACTGGGAATCCGGCCTTCACCAGAGCTTGCTGAAGGGCTGTCACGCCGGCACCTTGCATCGGCGGCGTCTCAAGCTGGAGCGTTCCTTCCATCGCGGCGTGGGCGGAGGGGCGCGTTGCCACACTGCCTGACAAGACATCTTCTGTGATCAAGATGCCTCTAACGGTCAGAGGCAGAGGCAAGTCCCAGGTTCCGTTGTTGATGAGTTGCAGAAAAGCATCCATCCTGTACACCGTCGGGTGCAAGGCCGGGTTGGGATGGTTTGCCAGCCAGTTCCTTCGTTCGCTGACGTAGGCGCTGATCCAAGCCGGCTCGCCAATTTGGGTCGCGGAACCATGATTGGTGTTGGTGATGTTTCGGATGATCGCCCAAGCACCTTGAATATGACTATCGTAAACGACGTTGGTCCCCAGCGCGGAATTCACTGCGGCAGTGGCTGCATCCTGCACGCTGGGGTTCCAGTAAACCCGGTCGAAGAACTGGTCTTGAACGGCACACATGACAGGGTCGTCGCCCGCCGCATGCAATAAGCCTCGGAAGGCCGTGTCCGTGTCCAGAGTGGTGTCGCGGGCTGCAAGCCGAGGAAGCTCGGGATTGAGCGCCGAGGCGAATCGCGCACCGGGCGCCGCGCAGTAGGCTTTGATCAGGAGGTACAGATTCCCGCTGGCCAGCGTGGTCTGGGAGCGACCATAAGTCAGGTGGCCCGTGTCACCGGGAATTAAGGTGACACTGCCATAAAGCCCTCGAGGATTCCCCGTTTCGAAAATGTTCACCACCGCCTGTGCGGTCTTTTTTTGCAAATCAGTAAGCATTGTGCGCCTCCTCAATGCGCTTCCGCGCTGTGTGTCCGGCACCGACCATAGGTCAACTAGTATAGGCTAGCATACGGGAGGGCGGAGGTCAAGCAAAAAGCGAGGGTGGCGCAGAGGTTCCGTGGCATGTCTCGGGCAGCGGGTCATCAACCGAGATGTGGGCCACGAGGCGCTGCGCGACAAGCGGACAAAATGACCTTGGTCCGCGCTAGGCCAGCGACCCGCCCCTGCCGCTATTTCTTCAGGTCTTCGGGCACATCAACCAGCCGGCCGAGCATTTCGTAAACACGGATTAAGGCTTGATCGAGCATGCGCTCGCCTGCCCCGACGGCAATGTAGGTGTCGGAATCAGCTCCGCCGTAGCCTCCCTCCGCGGCGGCCCGAATCGTGGGGAAATAGTCCAGGTAGCCGTTGGCGTATCCTACGAAGAACGCGTCACGGACCGGGCAGCGGCCGCGCCAATCGATTTGAAAGTCCACAAAAGGCTCTCCCGGCAAGCCCACCAAGGCAATCGTCCGGTTGATCAGGACCGTGGTCACCGGCACGGACAGTTCGCGCCGAGGATTGTCGTTGTCGAGAAGGTCGGCGTGGTCCTCGTAAACCCTCTGTCCGTAGGTTGCCAGCATCCCGTGGCGGAATTTCTGCGCCTCCCAGCGGACGGCGAAAGTCATGATGTCCTCGGTAAACTGCAAGCTGGGTTGACTAGCAGAGACCGTGTTGATCGTCGCCGCCACGCGCGCCGCTTCCGCGCCCAGTTGCTCGCCGGTCCAATCCCGCTTCTTGACCGCGCCGTCGGCGAGAGGGGTCGTGGCGTAATAGGGGTTTATGTCGCCGTCGCCGCCTTGCAGGAAGAGGCACAGCGGAGAGCCGCCGCTCGCGCCGCCCACTGCTTCCTCGACGGTTCGCGCCATCACGCCCACGTAATCGGCGGAATACTCCAGATTGTCCGGGCCGAAGACGACCGGGTGGCAGGCGTAATTCACCAGCACCGCGAGCGGCTTGCCCGCTGCTGAATCGATGCGGAGCACCGAGACCGTGGGATCGACCGGGGAAGTCGGGACCTTGTCGGGATTCGTCCAGAACATGCTCACCGTGCCGTCGGGAAACACGCGGCGGCGGTTGTAGCCGATGTAGGCGCGCCCGTATCCCGTTCCTAAGCGCGCTTCCGTAAGATGTGCGCAGGCCTCGGCAACGGCGCCGGCGATTCTGTCGAGGTCGGCGGCCTCCCAGGATGGCGGGCGGTTGGAAGGATACTCGTCAAGGATGTTAGGCCCCGAGTGGGTATGCGAAACGGTGATAAGCAGTAACGAAATCCCACTGGTCTTGGCCAGACGCTCCCGCAGGCCGGCAAGAGAGGCGGGCCCGAAAACGCGGCCCAGGTCAAGAGCAACGAGCGCCAGTCGTTTCCCCTCCGCCTCGAGCACCACGACCCGCGCATAAAGAGGGTCCAACGTTCCGGTGGCAGGCTGCGTGCGATCGAAGTAACCATACATGGGCAGGCCCGGCGGAGGAGTGATATCTACTTTCGCAACACCCGCCCTGAAGCCCGCGCCGCAGAGAGGGCCTATTGCCAATATCATCAACATGGATGCGTTCCGTGCAAGACTCGAGGTTTGCGGCATAACCCCTCCTAGATGGATTGCATATCGGGCCCTCATTGTATATGCTGGCGGCGAATCAGAGGAAAGGAAATTCAGGAGGACGAGGCGGCACGACAATGGTAACCAACGAGCAAGTCTATGAAGCATTGCGCAACTGCTACGACCCCGAAATCCCGGTCAATCTGGTGGACCTGGGATTGATTTACGACGTGAAGATTGACGATGACAACGTCAATGTGGTGATGACCCTGACGGCACGGGGTTGCCCCGCTCACAGCTTCATCAGCGAACAGGTGAGAGAGGAAGTGGCGAAGATCGCAGGCGTGAAATCCGCCAACGTGCAAGTGGTGTGGGACCCGCCCTGGAACATCAGCCGGCTGAGTGAAGCGGCGAAGAAACAACTTGGCATGGGGTAGCGGGATGCTTAGAAACGCATGTGCCTGTCATCCTGAGGAGCACAAGCGACGAAGGATCTCAGCAGTTCGTTGAAACTACAAATACCGAGATCCTTCGCTTCGCTCAGGATGACAGGCTTCGACTTTTCGGAGCTCTCCGTGGTGGGAGCAACGCCAACCGGCGGCTTGCAGGCTGAAAGCTGACGACTGATAGCTGAAGGCTGGACGACTGACAACTGACGACTGAAAACTGATAACTTCGTCACGCCCGGAAGAGATTGCGAAGCAAGAACAGCATATTCGCCGGCCTTTCCGCCAGGCGGCGCATGAAGTACGAGTACCACTGATGCCCATAGGGAACGTAAAGGCGGACGCGCTCGCCCTGGCGGAGCAGGTCGCGCTGCAAATCGCGCCGAATTCCGTACAACAACTGGAACTCGTAGCGGCCGGCGGGGATGTGGTGCGCACGCGCGTATTCCCGCGTTTCGGCAATAAGGCGCGCATCGTGCGTGGCAATAGCGTGATAGATGCCGCTGGAAAGCATCATGGCCATTAGCTGCGAGTAGTTTGCGTCCACATCCTTCTTGCGGTGAAAGGCAATCTCCCGAGGCTCGTCGTAAGCCCCTTTGACCAGACGTATCCGCGCCCCGCACTTCAACAGCTCCTCCACGTCTTTCTCGCTACGGTAAAGATACGACTGGATGACAACGCCCACCACGTCGCGAGGCGCATTGACCGCCCGGAAAACCCTGAGCGTCGATTCCGTGAAGGCCGAGCCCTCCATATCCACGCGCACAAAGTTGTGGTGGCGGGCGGCGCATTCGCAGAGCAGGCTCAAATGGCGGCACGCCAGTTCTTCGTCGATGGCCAGACCGAGTTGCGTCAGCTTGACGGACACGTGGGAATTCAACCCCTCCGCCGCCAACCGGTCGAGCAGCCGGACGTAGGCCTGGCAAGCCGCTTCCGCCTCCGCGGCTTCCTCAACGCTCTCCCCCAGCAGGTCGAGCGTCACCATAAAGCCTTCGGCGTTCAGCCGCCGGATTACGGCGAGCGCCGTTTCCAATTCCTCTCCGGCGATGAACCGCGCCGCCATGCGGCGTCCCAAGGCGTGGCCGGTGAGGATTTTCTTAGGGGTTTGTTTCTGTGATAGGTAAATCAGGATAGGACGAAGCATGCGCGTGGGTTCCAGACTACAGGGAACAGGGAATAGGGAACAGGGAACAGGCAACGGGCAATCAGGAACAGACTCGTCTTTAAACGTTGCCTCTAGTTTCCGTCCTCTCTCAGCCTGTTCCGGAGTGAAGTGAGCATCTTGCTAATCTCCGACACAAGGCCGAAGGCTGCTGACGCTTCAGCTTGGGTAATATACTTGAGCCGCACAGCGAGCATGAGGAATGTTTCAGTCTCCATCAAGGAGCCTTTAGCCACCGACAAGAAGTTGGCGT
>Ga0181538_10001569_pt1 | contig 25282 bp, 25 predicted proteins | sample PEATcosm2014_Bin_40_FD_119773 | JGI IMG/M metagenome (GOLD analysis project Ga0181538, IMG submission 119773) | Peatland microbial communities from MTU Mesocosm Facility, Houghton, MI, USA - PEATcosm2014_Bin23_30_metaG | ecosystem: Environmental > Terrestrial > Soil > Wetlands > Peat | place... | reverse complement strand
TTCACACTGGTGGAAATCATGATTGTCGTGGCCATTATCGGCCTCCTGGCAGCCATCGCCATCCCCAACTTCGTGAAAGCCCGCGCCACCTCGCAGATGAATGCTTGCATCAACAACCTGCGCCAGATTGACGCCGCCGCGAATCAATTCGCGCTGGAACAAGGCAAAAAGACCGGTGACTCCATCAACTGGCCCACCGATTTGACGCCCTACATCAAGTTGAACTCTTCCAGCAGCATTCCTTCGTGTCCGGCTAGCGGCACGTACGCCATCTCTGTTGTGGGCAATACTCCGACTTGCACATTGAGCACCCTCACTTCTTCACCCCACATTCTGCCGTAATCTGACAGTGGGTTTGATTCAAAGGCTCGAAGCAAGGCTTCGGGCCTTTTTTTGCTTTTTGGAACCCAGCCAGGCTGATTCTCAACAAAACCGCCGGTTTTTCACCTGGATTTTGGCACCGGTACTGCTATTTTAATATCAAATTGTGGTCGCAATGGGCAATAAGTGAACGTAACTGTAATCATTAAATTATAACTCGCCCGTTGTGTGGTTCACGCCGCATAAACGAAAGAAAATATAGTATGAAAACCTCCAAAGCTTCGCTCCGGGCGGGCTTCACGCTGGTGGAAATCATGATTGTCGTGGCCATCATCGGCGTCCTGGCGGCAATTGGCATTCCCAGCTTTTTGCACGCCCGCACCGTTTCGCAAGCTAACGCCTGCATCAATAACCTGCGACAGATTGAAACCGCAGTCCAACAGGTTGCGATCGAACAAGGGTTGCACGTTGGGGACACCGTCACCTACCCTGATGACATCACACCCTACATCAGATTGAATAACGAAGGGTCAATTCCGCCCTGTCCTGCCAATGGCGAATACACTCTGCAGACTGTGGGCACGATTCCGCAGGCTACTTGTTCCCTCGGCACAACGGTTGATCCCCCCCATGTCCTGCAGTAACAACTGCCCGGCTTGCTCAAGGCACAGGATCTCCTGTGCCTTTTGTTTTTAATCCGGCAGCCATTGACATCGAGAATCGTTTAGGTTAGGAGAACGACCGGAATTTGCCGGTCATTCAAGTCGGGCATGAGCACCATTCTAAAAACGGATAAATTGCACGTTGAGTTCACCAGCGGTGAATTGCGCCAGACAACCAAGGTCGCGCTGGCCAGTCTCGATTTGGAGGTGAAGGTCGGCGAAGTCTTCGGCTTTCTCGGACCGAACGGCGCGGGCAAAACCACGGCCATCAACGTCCTGCTCGGCTTCGTGCCGCCGACCCGGGGCGCGGCGTATCTTTTCGGCATTGACGTGCGCCAGCCCATTGCGCGCCAGCGCATCGGTTATTTGCCGGAGATGACGTACTACTACAAGTTTCTCACCGCCGAGGAACTGCTCCGGTTTTACGCGCGCATCTTTGGCCTGCCGCGAACGGAAGCGGACAGGCGCATTGACCAGTTGCTCAAGCTCGTTGAACTGGAGCCGGCGCGCAAACGTCCCATCAAATCTTATTCCAAGGGCATGCAGCAGCGCGTCGGCCTCGCGCAGGCGCTCATCAACAATCCCGATTTGTTGATTCTCGACGAACCGACCAGCGGTCTCGACCCGCTGGGCCGCATGAAAGTCCGTGAAATCATCCAACGCCTGAAAAACGAGGGCAAGACCGTGTTCTTTTCGTCGCATGAGTTGGGCGAAGTGGAAACCGTTTGCGACCGCGTGGCCATCATCAACCAGGGCGAACTCAAGGCGACGGGGCGCGTCAGCGATCTGGTTGCCCAGCACCAGGCCAATTTGGAAAAGGCTTTTCTGGACATCATCGGCTATCAAACACAATCCGCGTCATGAATACGATTTGGGCATTGGCCGGCATCGTCATCAAGGAGCTTTACCGCCGCAAGGATTTCTACGTACTGTTCGTCCTCACGGCGCTCATCACCCTCGCCGCCGGCATGGTCAATTTCTTTGACGACCCGAAAATCGTGCGCTACGTCAAGGACATTTGCATGTTGCTCATCTGGGTTTCGGCGCTGCTCATCGCCCTCATCACCGCGGCGCGGCAGATTCCCGCTGAACGCGAAAGCCGCACCATTTTCCCGCTGCTGGCCAAGCCGGTCACGCGCTGGCAATTCATTCTCGGAAAATTTCTCGGCTGCTGGCTGGCCAGCGGCATCGCGCTGCTTGTTTTCTACATTTTCTTTGCCATCATCTCGGGCTCGCGCGAACAAAACTGGCCGTGGCTGACTTATCTGCAGGCCATCTGGCTGCAATGGGCCATGCTTGCCATGGTCATCGCCCTTTCGCTGCTCGCCTCAATCATTACCGCCGCACCGTCGTCCACCACCACCATTTGTTTCATCGCCGTTGCCGGCATTTTGCTGGTCGGAGGCCATTTGAACACGGTGGCGCTTCATCAAACGCAGCCGTTGCAAACCATCTTTTACACAATTTACTTTTTAATTCCTCATCTGGAATGGTTTGATATCCGCGACATCGTGGTTTATGACTGGAGTCGGGTGGACGGGCTGTATTGCGTGCTGGCAACGCTTTACGCGGCGGCTTACAGCGGACTGTTTTTATTCCTCACCTGGCTTGGTTTCCGGCGCAAAAGTTTGAACACGTGATGAAGGCTTCCCCGTATCTGGTTCTGGCCCTGTTGCTGACGGTTTGCTTCACGCTGGCAACCGGCATTGAACCCCGCGCCGCCAAGTGGAGCAATCGTGCCAAATCGGACAATATTTTCAGCATGCTGTTCGGCGACGGGCGGCGGCTGTTCGCGAACCAATTCTTCACCATGGCGGATGTATATTTTCACAGCGGTTATTACCCATCCGTCTTCGACCTGCGCGAGGAAGGGCAAAAGGAAATCGTCGCCGAAAGCCACGGCCATACCGACAGCCCGGAGGACGAAATAAAGGAGGATTTTCTCGGCAAACCGAAGGATTGGATTGACCGGTTTGGCCGCCATTTCCGCATCACCGTACACACCCATCTGGAAAGCGGCAACGAACGTGAAATCTTGCCCTGGCTGCGGCTGGCGGCGGACATGGACCCGCAAAAGATTGAAACCTATACCGTCGGTTCCTACTTCATGCGCCTGCATCTCAACCGGCCGCGGGAAGCCGAGGCATTTCTGCGCGAAGGCTTGCGAAACAATCCGGCCAGCTACGAGATTTTGTTCGAACTGGGCCGGCTTTATCACGAAAATTATCACGATGCCGACCGCGCTCGAAGCGTCTGGCAACTCGCCCTCCGCCGCTGGTTGCAACAAGACCCCCAGGCCCAAAAGGAGAACAAACTCGGCTTTGAGGAAATCACCGTTCACCTCGCCCAGCTCGAACAGGAAGCCGGCAACTGGCAGCAGGCCATCAATTGGTTCCAAGCCGCCCAAAACGTTTCGCCGGACCGAAACGCGCTGCAACAGCGGATTGACGAAATCAAAAAGACGATGGCGGCGCAAACCAATGCTCCGGCGGCTGCCCCTCAGTAACCGTAAGATTGCGCTTTGTTTTTCGCGCGCCGCTCTGGTTTAATCGCCGCCATGAAAGCCCGGCAGGCAAAATTCTCGCGCAACACCAAAGAAACCCGCATCGCCGTCAGCCTCAACCTTGATGGCCGGGGAAAATCCTCGATCAAAACCGGCATCCCGTTCTTCGACCACATGCTCACGCTCTTCGCGAAGCACGCGACCGTGGACTTGAAGCTGCGTTGCAAAGGCGACCTCGAAGTGGACGCCCATCACACGGTCGAGGATTGCGGCATCGCGCTCGGCCAGGCGTTCACGCTCGCGCTCGGCGAGAAACGGGGCATCCGCCGTTACGGCGCGGGGTTTCATCCCAAAAACCCGTTCACGGGCCTTCGCCAAGGCGGAACGTCGGCAGAGCCGGCGGTGGACGAGGCTACGGCCCCGCTGGCCGGCGAAGCCTATGTGCCGATGGACGAATGCCTGGCGCGCTGCGTCATTGATTTTGGCGGACGGCCGCATCTCGTCTGGCGCGGGCTGAACGAATTTTCCCAGAAACGCGTTGCGAAATCCGAAAAGTTCCAGGACGCGTCGAGCGCGTTTCGCTTTGGTCTCGCACGGGAATTTTTTCAGGGCTTCGCCAGCGAAGCCCGCTGCAACCTGCACCTGGAACTGCTCTATGGCGACGAGCCGCATCACATCGTCGAGGCGCTGTTCAAGGCGTTTGCGCGCGCCACGGACGCGGCGTGCCGGCGCGACCCGCGCATCGCCGGCCAGTTGCCAAGCACCAAGGGGAAACTGTGATTGGCAGCCTTTGCTGGAACGGATGGCAGTCATAAACGGCATAAGAAAAGCAATTTCAGCCCAAATTACGGTCGTTTAGAGCGTTTTCAAAAAAAGTGTAGCCGCCGACGTCAGTCGGCGCAAATCGAGTAATGAAGAATGCATATGGCGCGAACTGACGTTCGCGGCTACGAGATTAATTAAATTGCTCTAATCCCTGAAATTCACAAACTGGACGGGCACGGGAAAATCCTGCGCGCGCACGGCGGCGATGACAGTCTGCAATTCGTCCCGGCTCTTGCCGGCCACGCGGATGGCGTCGCCCTGAATCTGCGTGGTCACCTTGAATTTGCCGTCACGGATGAAGACGGTGATCTGCTTGGCGACGGCCGTTTCGAGGCCCTGTTTGATTTTAATGACCTGACGCGCGTGGCCGAGCGGGGAAACGTCCGGTTCGGCCGTTTCCACGCTTTTGAGGCTGATGTTGCGCTTGGCGAGCCGGCCCATGACGATTTCCGCGAGCGCCTTGATTTTGAACTGGTCCGCGGCGGAGAGCTTGATTTCGTTCTTTTCGAGAATGATTTCCGCGTTGGAACCTTTGAAGTCGAAGCGGTTGGCCAGTTCCTTTTTGGCCTGGTTGACGGCGTTTTCGATTTCCATCGAGTTGACCTGGGAAACAATGTCGAATGAGGGCATGGCCACAGACTGGGGGAATCCATCCCCGAAGAAAAGGCGAAAGCCGCAAACCAATTTGATTGATTTCCAGGCCGGCAAAGGATACAAACCCGCCCGCCAAAATGCCGATACTGATTCTACTCTGGATTTGGCTTTGCGCATATCTGAACTGCGTCGGGTGGGGTCTCTCCGCGCTGCAACAACTGGGAACCGGAGGTTATGTGATGGCGCTGTTGCTGGGATTTGCAGCGTTGCTCATCTGGCGCATAAATAGTTCCGAACGCATTCTCCCGCATGTTCCGCGGCAAAAACTCCGCCGCCGTTTCCGCCGCTTGCTCCCGGCGGCTTTTTTAATTCTGGCCGTGCTGGCCATCCTGGGCGGCGTGCTCTATCCGCCAAACAATCTGGATGAGCTGACCTACCGTTTTCCGCGCGTCCTCCACTGGCTGGCGGAAGGACACTGGCATTGGATTCACACGCCGGACGAACGCATGAATGATCGGGCCAGCGGCTTTGAATGGCTGACCGCACCACTGTATGTTCTGACCCAAAGCGACCGGCTGTTTTTTTTGCCGAACGCCGTGTCGTTTCTGCTGCTGCCCGGCCTCGTTTACAGTGTGTTCCTCCGGCTCGGCATCGCGCGGAAGGTGGCCTGGCACTGGATGTGGCTCCTGCCAGCCGGCTTTACCTTTGCATTGCAGGCCGGGAGCGTGGCGAACGACTTGTTTGGCGTGGTCTTCGCGCTGGTGGCCATGGACGGCGCACTCCGGTTCGGCGAATCACGGCATCAGTCGGATCTGTGGACATCCCTGCTGGCCGCCGGACTGGTGACCGGGACCAAAATGAGCAATTTACCGCTGCTCCTGCCCTGGTTCGGGGCGCTGCTGTTTGCGTTTCGCTCCAGGGTGAGGAAGCCGGCCGTTTTGGCGGTTGTGGGGCTTGCCGCGGTTTTCAGCTCATGCCTGCCCAATGCCGTGTTGAATGTAAAACATGGCAACGACTGGACCGGTTCAAATTTGGAGGACCCGCATCAACGAATCCACAACCCCTTGGTGGGCATCAGCGGCAACATGGTGGTTTGGGGATTGGTTAATCTGCAGCTTCCGATCATGCCGTGGTCGTATGCGACCGGCGAGAAACTCGCCCATCGTCTCATACCGCAGTCATTTCTGGACTTCTATGATAACCACTTCGAAGGTCACTTCATCCATACCTGGTCCAGCGGCATTCTAACCGAAGAAGGGGCGGGATTGGGCGTCGTTGTTTGGTGTCTTTGGTTTGGTTCCGCCTTTGCGCCACTTTTTTGCCGGCGGAGGCCTCCCGGAACCGGCAGCGGGATTGCCGGGGGAATGCCCTTTCGGCAGCGGCGAATTATTTTGCTCGTGCTGCCATGGATAGCTCTTTTGGCTTATATGGCCAATGCCGGGATGGGGCCGGTGGGACGGCTGCTTTCAGCCTATTATCCCCTGCTCATCCCGCTGCTGCTGATGTCGCCCGCCCAGGAATGGATCGTGCGACAGCGGTGGTGGCGGTGGGGGGCGGTGATGGCTTATTTGATGGCCGGCACCCTGGTCGTCCTCACGCCCGGGCGCCCATTGTTGCCATTTGAACGCTTGTTGCGGAACCACGAAACGAGCGCCTTCCTTGCCCGCGCAGGAACGTCTTACATCGAAAATGCCCGCCGCGGGGATGAATTAAGCCCGGTGCGGGCATTGATTCCGCCCGAAGTTTCCGCCATCGGCTTTGTCGCCGGGGGAAACGAAATTGAACCGTCCTTGTGGCGTCCTTTTGGGTCGCGCCACGTTATTTATGTGCTTCCCGGTGATACCGCGGCGGATTTGCGGCGGCAGGGGGTGGAATATGTGGTGCTGCGGAGCAAGACTTTGGAAACTCGTAATCAGTCCATCGGCAGCTGGCTCAAAGAATATGATGCCGAAAGCGTGGGGCAGGTGACCATCACTCACACGTATCCGCCTTATGTTCCATTTGACTGGTATGTGGCCAGGCTTCGTCGTTAAAATTCAATCGAAATCAAATCATTGAATCATGAATGGCAAATTAATGGGCGAAATCAAATCCAACGCCGACGTTGAGCCGTGCCTTTCGGTCGTGATGCCGGTCTATAACGAGGCGGCGACGGTGTTGGAAGTGATCAAAATCGTTCTGGCGCAGCGTCCGGTGCAGCAATTGATCGTGGTGGACGACGCTTCCACGGACGGCACCTGGGAAAAATTGCAGCCGGCCACGAACGGCGAAGCGCGGGTGACCCTGGTGCGGCATGGACAAAATCAGGGCAAAGGCGCGGCCCTGCGCACGGGGTTTGCCCGCGCGACGGCCAGCATCGTGATGATTCAAGACGCCGATTTGGAGTATGATCCGACGGAATATCACCGGCTGCTCGTCCCGATTTTGTCCGGCAAGGCGGATGTGGTGTTTGGCTCGCGATTTCTGGGCGCCGGCGCGCATCGCGTGCTGTATTACTGGCACTCGGTGGGCAACAACCTTTTGACCACCCTGTCCAACATGGCCACCAACCTCAACCTGACGGACATGGAAGCCTGCTACAAGGTTTTCCGGCGCGAAATCATTCAAAAGATCAAACTGGAGGAAAGCCGTTTTGGTTTTGAGCCGGAAGTGGTGTCAAAAATGGCCCGGTTGAAGGTGCGCATCTACGAGGTGGCGATTTCCTATTACGGGCGCACCTATGCGGAAGGCAAAAAAATCGGCTGGCAGGACGGAATGCACGCCTTATGGTGCATTTTCAAATACAATTTTTTGCGCGGCTAACAAGCTTGCTGGCGGGCGAAATTCCGCTAACATTACCTTTGGGTCATGGAAGTTCACAGCATTGAAACCATCGTCAAGGCACTGAACGACGCGGGTGTCCAGTACCTCATCGTCGGCGGCGTTGCGGTGAACGCTCACGGTTTCGTCCGGTTGACCCGTGATGTGGACCTGGTCTTGCATCTGGAGCCGGCCAATGCCGCACGCGGTCTCAACGCGTTGTTGCAGGCTGGCTGGCGGCTGGCCATCCCCGAAAAGCCGGAGGCCTTTGCCGACACGGCGACGCGCGAGCGCTGGCGGACGGAAAAAAACATGATTGTTCTGAAACTTTGGAGCGATGAACACCGGCGGACGCCCATTGATATTTTCATTTATGAACCGTTTGATTTTGCCGCTGAATTTTCGCGGGCTGGCCGGCTTGAAGTTTGCCCCGGCGTTTTGGCGCCAGTGGTAACGCTGGAAACACTTCTGAAAATGAAGCGTGCCGCCGGCCGGCCGCAGGATTTGACGGACATTGAAGAATTGCAACGCGCCCGATGAAACCACCGTTCCACATTGAACCGGACTGGCGCTGGGGCACGCCGGAAGGCAGCCGTGAATTTGACCGGTTGCTCGACCGCAGTCTGACCTTCCGCGAAAAGCTGGAATGGCTGGAAGCAGCCGAAACCCTCACGCTGCAACTGCGCGCCAGCCGCGAGAAAGCCCGAACGCGGAAGTCCCCGGCGCGTTGACAACGCCGCTGCCAACCGGTTGCATTGATTGAAATATCCACGAGCAATGTTATCATCCGTTGCCAGATTGTTTCAGGGGACTGTCCCCATAAGACTTTTAAGGAGCAAGCTGCTTCAACAGTCCGGCTTTTATCTGCTGGGCCAGATGTTTCAGAAAGCCGTCGCATTTTTGCTGCTCCCGGTCTGGACCGTTTATCTCACGCCGTCGGATTACGGCATCATGGGGACGCTGGCCGCTTACAGCGGGGTTCTTGGCATCCTGCTCATGTTCGGAATTTACGGCGCGGTCACCCGTCATTATTTCGATTTCAAAGAGGATCACGAAGTTCAGCGCCGCTATGTCAGCTCCAATTTCTTGTTTTTGGCGGTGGTATCCGGGGCCGTCCTGGCAATCCTTGCCCTGTTTGGCCGCCGCCTTTGGGCGCAGGCCACGGCCAATGCCATCCCTTTTCGCCCCTATGTTGTTCTGATGCTTATCACCTGCTACGGCGGCCTGCTTTACCGGCTGCCGTATTCTCTCTACCAGGCTCAGCAAAAGGTCCGGAAATGTGTCACCTTCGACTTCATAAACTTCGTTCTTTCCACAGTAATTTGCCTGGTCTTTGTCGTTGGATACGGAATGGGAGTTTACGGCATGCTGTTGGGGGCATGCATTGCCCAAACCCTGATTACACTCATCATCACGGGTTTCCTGTTGAAGGAATGGTTCGTGCCGAAATTTGAATGGCACCACATTTCCCGCACCCTGGCTTTTGGGCTGCCCATCGTTCCGCATCTGCTTTCCGGCTGGGTGCTGGCCTTTGTGGACCGGGTGATGCTCGCACGGATGGTGCCGCTCGATGACGTGGGCCGTTACACCCTGGCCATCAACCTCGGCATGGTCATGCTCATGATTGTCACCAGCATCAACGATGCCTATCAGCCGTATTATTACAACCTGATGACCTCGTCCCCAAATCCGCAGCCGAAGATTCTCCGGATTATTTTATTCTACCTGGCGGGACTGGGCTTCATCGCGTTGATCGGCTCCATCTTCGCCGGCGAGTTGATTGCCCTGCTCACTCCCGTCAAGTATCATGGCTCCGCCCGTTATGTGTCGCCGGTCGTGCTCGGCTACTTCATGGTCGGGCTTTATTATTTTGTTTCCAGCCCGATTTTTTTCCATAAAAAGACCCATCTCCTCCCCATCATCACCGGCCTGGCGGCCGTCCTGAACATCACCTTGAATTACCTGCTCATCCCAAAATTCGGCGCGATTGCCGCGGCCTGGAACAGTCTGGCCTGCTATGGCGTGATGCTGGCCATTTATTACATCATCGCTCAAAAGCTGAAAGCCTTCCCTTATCCATTTTGGCGCACGCTGCTGGTGCTGGCCTTTCTGCTCGCGGCAGTTTTTGCAGCGGAATCCGTTGTCGTGTTCACTCCCGTTGCGTGGATCATAAAATCAGCGATAATTGGCATTTACGTGATTTTTGCCTATTTTACATTGATCAAACCGGCCCGTCATACAACCATCGTCCCGTCAGGCGATCCAATTTAACGATTCCATGAATCCATCCGGCTTTTCCCAAAACAGTTGTCTTGCCGTCATTCCCGCGCGGGGAGGGTCCAAGGGGATTCCCGGTAAAAACATCCTGCCACTCCTCGGCAAGCCCCTCATCGCTTACACCATTGAAGCCGCCCGCAAGGCCGGTTTGATCGGGCGCATTCTGGTTTCAACGGATGATCCGGTGATTGCCAAAACCGCATCAGAATTCGGAGCGGAGGTTCCGTTTCTCCGCCCGCCGGAACTGGCACGGGATGAAACGCCCACCCTGCCCGTGCTGCAACATCTGCTCACCCAGCTCAAATTGTCGGAGCATTACGAGCCGGAAATCATTGTGCTGCTCCAACCCACTTCCCCCCTGCGCCGGGCCGAAGACATTGACCGGGCTGTCACCCTGCTGCGGCAAACCGGCGCGGACTCCGTGGTAAGCCTTTGCGCCGCAGAACACAGTCCGTACTGGATGAACCGGCTTGAAGGCGACCGCGTTCTGCCTTTCCTCGACAATGTCCCGGAATATGCGCGCCGTCAGGATTTGCCGCCCGTTTATCGCGTCAACGGGGCCGTATATGCCACGCGCCGCCGGATTTTGATGGAACAAAACCGGCTTCTGGGAGAAGATACGCGCGGCATGGTGATGGACGCCGAATCGTCTGTGGATATCGACACGCCGCTCGATCTCAAAATCGCGATGCTAATTTTGCAGGAACGACAAAATGTTTAACATCGGAAATCGTCTCATCGGTCCCGGCCATCCCTGCTTCATCATTGCCGAGGCGGGAGTCAACCACAACGGCGACTATCGGCTGGCTTGCAAGCTCATTGACGCCGCGCGTGACGCCGGCGCGGACGCGGTCAAGTTTCAAACCTGGGTCACGGATAAGCTGGTTTTGAAGGACGCAATGCTTGCCGAATACCAGCGCCGCAATGATCGCGCCGCAAAGAGCCAGTATCAGATGCTGAAGAAACTGGAACTGAGCCAGGCCGATTTTCGCCGCTTGCAGACGCATGCGAAAAAACGCGGCATCCTTTTTCTCTCCACCCCCGACGAGGAGGAGAGCGCGGATTTTCTGGAAAAACTTGGCCTGCCGCTTTTTAAAATCGGCTCCGGCGAAGTCACGAATCTCCCCTATCTCACCCATGTCGCCCGGAAACACCGCCCGATCATTCTCTCCACCGGGATGTCCACGCTGGCCGAAGTGGAAGCCGCCGTGCGGGCAATTGAGGAGGCGGGCAATCGCCAGTTGGTCCTGCTGCATTGCGTCTCGAATTATCCCGCGCAGGCTGCCGACTGCAATCTGGCGGTGATGGCAACGCTGAGTGCGGCCTTCGGCTACCCGGTGGGTTTTTCCGATCACACCTTGGGGCACAGTGTCGCGGTGGCCGCGGTGACGCGCGGCGCTTGCGTGCTGGAAAAACATCTCACGCTGGATAATCGCATGAAAGGTCCGGACCACAAGGCCTCGCTGAATCCAAAAGAGTTCACCGCGCTCGTGCAGGCGGTGCGCGAAGCGGAAAGCGCCATCGGCAGCGGACGCAAGCAGCCGACGCCGGCGGAGCTTAAAACGAAAAAGGTCGTGCAAAAATCACTTGTCACCGCGCGTCCGCTGGCGGCGGGCAGGACCATCGCTTCGCAGGATCTCATTCTGCGCCGGTCATCCGGGGGCCTGCCGGTTTCCGCCCTCGCATTTGTCGTGGGCAGAAAAGTAAAACAGCCGCTGCCGGCGTTTGTCCCCGTCACCCTGGAATATCTTGAGTGAAACGCATTGCGCCCATCACCTTCACCCGCGCCGAATACAGCTCGTTTGTGCCGGTGCTGAAAGCCTTGCGCGCTGACCCCGGTTTTGAGACGCAACTCCTCGTTTCCGGCACCCACCTCTCGCCGCAATTCGGCAACACGGTGGAACAAATTGAGGCGGACGGATTTCCCATTGCGGACCGCATCCCGATGGAAATCCATTCCGACACACCGGAAGCCGTGAGCCGGGCGGTTGGGCTGGTCATGGGAGGCTTTGCCCAAAGTTTTGCCTGGTTGAAGCCCGACCTCCTGTTGCTGGTGGGCGACCGGTTGGAGCTTATCGCGCCGGTAACGGCGGCGCTCGCCGCCCGCATTCCGGTGGCACACATTTCCGGCGGCGATTTGACCGAGGGCGCGATTGATAACCAGGTGCGTTACGCCGTAACACAGATGAGCCATTTGCATTTCGTCGCGATGCAGGAACATGCCGACCGGCTCCTGCACCTGGGCGAGGAGCCGTGGCGGGTCCACGTGGTTGGGGAGCCTGCGCTTGATTTGCTGAAGGACATGCGCCTTCTGTCACGCCCTGAATTGGCCGAGAGCCTCGGCGTGGAACTAAAGCCGCCGGTGCTGGTTGTGACCTATCATCCGACGACGCTGGGAACCACCAGCGCCGGTGAGGAGGTTGAATCGTTGATTCAAGCGCTGGAGCAGATTCAGGGAACTTTGATTGTCACCATGCCCAACGCGGATGTGGAATGGCAGACCGTGCTGGCGCGTCTGCGCGAATTTGTCTCCCGGCGTTCTTCCGCCCGGCTTTATCCGAGTCTTGGAGCGTTGCGCTATTACAGCCTGTTGTCGCATGCCGACTTGATGGTCGGCAATTCATCGAGCGGAATCTGGGAGTCGCCGTCATTCAAAATCCCCGTTGTCAACATCGGCGACCGCCAGCGCGGACGGCGCCGGAGTCACAATGTGATTGATGTGCCCTGTGCCAAAGAGGCGATTTTGGGCGGCATCCAAAGGGCCGTAAGCCGCGGGTTTAAGGAAAGCCTGGCTAATCTGGCAAACCCTTATGGCGACGGCCATGCTGCGGGAAGGATTGTGGCGGCCTTGTCAAAGACCGATTTCGGAACAAAATTGAGCATGAAGCGGTTAACCGATGGTTGCAATCAATTGCCACTTAAACAATGAACAACAGTTGGGATCCAACTTGGGAACAGGTTTTTCGCGCGCGTGACTGGGCGCGATATCCACAAGAAGAATTGATTCGGTTTGTTGCCGTAAACTTCTATTCGGCGGCCGAAAGGAAGAAAATTAAAATTCTCGACGCCGGTTGCGGCACGGGGGCAGGCGTGTGGTTTATCGCGCGCGAGGGATTTGACGCTTTCGGCATCGATGGCTCCGAAACAGGGATTATGAAATGCAAGGCGTTTCTGGCAAAAGAAGATTTAAAGGCCAAGCTAAAGGTGGGGGACTGCACATCGCTTTCCAGCTATTATCCACCTGCCATTTTTGATGCCGTGGCGTTTGTCGGAGTTCTCTATCACAATAAAATCCAAGCAGTGCGAACGATCCTTGACGAAGCATTCACGGTTCTTAAACCGGGGGGAAAGATTTTCGCGACCGCAATCGCGACCGGCTCTCATGGCGATGGAATGGGAATGCTCGTCGAAGAACGGACCTTTATAAATATTCCTGAAGGCGCCCTTAGCGGCGTCGGCCTGATCCACTTTTTCACACTCGAGGAAGTTCAGCAATCGTTCGCCAGGTATACCGATGTGAAAATTGGATATCTGATCCGCAGCCGGGACAATCTTGTCTTTTACAAACATTGGATTATCGAAGCTGTCAAGCCACAATGAAATGTCGGGTAATTACGACCGGTGACACGCACGAATGGACCGGGTTGCTCGCGCGATTTCGGGATTCTGATGTTTATTTCATGGCCCAGTATCACCAGCTTTATGAAGTCGGTGATGAGAGCACCGCCTATGCTTTTGTTGGCGAGGAAGGACACGATTTATTCTTTTACCCATTCCTGCTCCGTCCGATAAAAAAGGTGGGAACCATAACTGTTCAAGGCCGCTGGTGCGACATCGAGACGGTGGTCGGTTATACAGGCCCGCTGTCCACAACAACCAATCCTGCCTTCCTGCGCGATGTTTGGAATTGCTTTTCAAGGTGGTGCATGGGAGAAGGGGTAATTGCAGAATTTATTAGATTCAATCCATTGACAGAAAACTATATTTTAGCCCCGGATTCCTGCGTGGTGACTAACGACCGACCACTGGTGGTTGTCAGATTGGATTGTTCCGCCGACGAGTTGTGGAGAAGGTATCCGTCCATCCAACGGAATATGGTTCGCAAGGCGGAACTCCGACAATTGGCTTGTGACGAAGTTGCCCTTATTGAAGGCATGTGTGACTTCCAGCGTCTCTACGAAGAAACAATGACCCGACTCGGTTATTCTTTTTATCCGAGAACGTATTTCTCCTCCCTTCAGTCCCACCTTGACAATGTTACCAAGATTTTTGCTGTGCATGACGGGAAGAAAACTGTTTGTGCTGGATTGTTCTTTGTCCAAGGTGACCGGATTCATTATCACTTGGTTGGGAATGATATTCAGTATAGGGAATTTGCACCAAACAATCTGCTTCTCCACACTGTGGCGAAATGGGGTTTGGAACACGGCTTTCGCTGGTTGCATCTTGGGGGCGGTCGCACGGCAAGCCAGGAAGATAGCTTGTTACGCTTCAAATCAAGTATCTCCAAAGATCGGTTGCCCTATAGACTTGGCAGAAGAATTCACAATCAGGATACCTACGAAGCTCTTTGTAATATGTGGATGCAGCACAAAAGCATGGCAACCAAGCCAAGTCATTTCTTTCCCTATAGGCTAAACTAACTTTTTCATGAAAATACGCGTCATTGCCGCGACTCAGCCTAATGAGTGGAACGGTTTTCTACAACGTCTTGTTCACTCGGATGTATATTTTTCCGCAGAATATCATCTTGCACATGAGCTAAATGGAGATGGCACGGCCTTATCATTTGTTGTCGAAGACGGGGAGAAGACGCTTTTTCATCCTTTCCTGATCCGTTTGATTCCGGAATTCGGCCTTAATGACGAGCAGCATGATATTGAGAGTGTCTATGGGTATTCCGGACCATTATCAAATAATGGCGATCGAAAATTTCTCACTGAAGCATGGGCGGCATTCAGTGACTGGTGCCGGCAACAAAATGTTGTAGCCGAATTCATCCGCTTCCATCCATTGCTCGATAACAAAAATTCTCTCGAAGGGTTCGCAAAGGTTTCACCTGATCGTGAAACCGTGCTGATCAATCTGGATGGAACACCGGATAGTTTGTGGGCCAGCTATCCCTCCGCACAGCGTTCAAAGATTCGGCGGGCTCAAAATGAGGGGCTTGTTTGCCGTAATCAAGCGCTGCGAGAAGGGCTGCCTGAGTTTCGTTGCCTGTATAAGCAAACCATGCAAAACGTGGGAGCCGCCGCCTATTATTTCTTCGGCGATGCCTATTTCGAAAATCTGGCTTGCTCTCTGAATGAGCATGGCAGGATCTTCTCCGTGTATAAAGCCGACCGGGTGATTGCCTCTGCGTTGTTTTTATATCATGCACCTTTTTTGCATTACCATTTGGGCGGGAGTGATCCTGCCCATCGGGATGCGCGCCCGAACAATCTACTCTTTCACACGGCCGCCTTATGGGGGCAGGATCACGGCTGTCGCTGGTTGCATTTGGGGGGGGGACGGACTTCCGCCCCGGATGACGAATTGTTACGTTTTAAATCCAGTTTCTCCCAAGAACGGCGGGTTTTTTACACTGGACGCCGCGTTCATTGCCAAAAAACCTATGATTGGTTATGTGCCGAATGGATGAAACAAAACAACGTGACGGAAAGGCCGCCCTACTTCCTGCTTTACCGGCTGCCAATCCAATCTGTGATTTGAGGTGCAACTTGTTTCTCCTGCAGAATGGTTTATTCTTGTTAATCGAAATATTCTAATAGGATAACAACAAATTACACGCTGATGAAGCTGCCTTTGGAACAATATCTCATCACGCCCAACGCGACCATTCGCGAGGCGCTGGAATGCATCAACAAAAATGCGAGCCTGGCCCTGGTCGTTGATGAAAGGCGCCGGCTGACCGGCACCATCACGGACGGTGACGTGCGGCGCGCGGTTCTCGCCGGGACCAGCCTCGAAGCGCCGGTGCAGAAGCTGCTCGATCAGCGGGACAAGACGCTCTATCCGAAACCGGTCACCGCGCCGGTCGGGACGCCAACCGGCGAACTGGCGCACATCATGAACGAGCGTGGCATCCGGCAAATTCCCCTGCTCGATGAGGGCGGACACGTCGTTGACATCGTCTTGATGCAGGATTTGGTGAAAAGTTACGAACTGCCATTGAAGGCGGTGGTCATGGCCGGCGGATTCGGCAAACGGCTGTTGCCGCTGACGGAAGAGGTGCCAAAACCAATGCTGCCGGTGGGCGACAAGCCCATTCTCGAGTTGATTGTAAATCAGTTGCAGAATTCGGGCATCCGCAAGGTGCAGATGACCACCCACTACAAGCCGGAGGTCATCAAGCAACATTTTGGCGCCGGGGAAAAATTCGGCCTTGAGATCCAGTATGTGAACGAAGACCAGCCGCTGGGCACGGCGGGCGCGCTGGGCAACCTCGAGAAATCCGACGAGCCGATGCTCGTTCTCAACGGAGACATTCTGACGCAGGTTGACTTCCGCGCGATGCTTGCCTTCCATCGTGAAAACCGGGCCGAGCTGACCGTCGCTGTGCGGAAATACGATTTTCAAGTGCCCTACGGAGTCATCCAATGCGACGGCGCGCAAGTGCGGGGTGTGGATGAAAAACCGACCTACAACTTTTTTGTCAACGCCGGCATTTACCTGCTGGAACCCTCGGCGCACCGCAGCATTCCATCGGCGCAACGGTTTGACATGACCGACCTGATTGAAAAATTGACCGCCGGGGGCCGCCGGGTGGTTGCCTTTCCCGTGGTGGAATATTGGATGGATATCGGGCGTTTATCGGACTATGAACAAGCACAGACAGACATCCTCAAACTGAAAGGTCCGTGAAAAGGGACGTTCCCCAATCTTCTTGAAAAACCATCTGATCATCGGGGGTGGAATCGTCGGGCTGGGCACGGCGTGGCAGCTTTTGAAAATGCGCCCGGGCGCAAGCGTCACTCTGCTGGAAAAGGAAAAAACCGTCGGCGCGCACCAAAGCAGCCACAACAGCGGCGTTCTCCATGCGGGGCTGTATTACAAACCCGGTTCGCAAAAAGCCGCGCTGGCCGTGGCCGGCATCCGGGAAATGACGGCCTTTTGCCGCGAGTTCAGCATCCCACACGAAATCTGCGGCAAGCTGGTGGTGGCAACCAACGAGGAGGAATTGCCCCGGCTGCGCACGCTGCTGGAACGCGGCAATCAGAACGGCCTGCGGGGACTGGCCTGGCTTGAACGCGATGCCATGCGGGAGATCGAGCCGCATGCCGGCGGCATTGCCGGCGTGCGGGTGCCCGAGGAGGGTATCGTGGATTATCTGCGAGTGTGCGAGACCCTCGCCCGCGAGATCGGCCGGATGGGAGGGCAGGTGGTAACAAATGCCCGCGTGACGAAATTGCACAAAGGCTGGATCGCGGAAACGACCGCCGGCGAATATCGCGGCGACTTTCTGATCAACTGTGCCGGGCTGCACTGCGACCTGGTGAGCAAACTGGCCGGCGAACACCCAAGTGACCGCATCGTGCCTTTCCGCGGCGAATACTACAAATTGCGCGACGACCGCGCTTCGCTCGTGCGCCATCTGATCTATCCGGTTCCGGATCCCAAATTTCCGTTTCTCGGCGTTCATTACACCCGCATGATCCATGGCGGCGTGGAATGCGGCCCGAATGCAGTGCTCGCCTTTGCGCGCGAAGGCTATCGTAAAACGGACATTAATCCCGCCGACCTGTGGAACGCCCTTGCCTTCCCCGGACTTTGGCGGTTTCTTGCCCGGCACCCGCGCATGTGCCGGGACGAGTGGATGCGCTCGATGAGCCGCCGCCTTTTCTGCCAGTCGCTGCAAAAACTGGTGCCTGAAATCCGGGAGGACGATCTCTCGCCCGGTGGCTCCGGTGTGCGCGCGCAGGCCATTACGCGCGATGGCGAACTGGTGCAGGATTTCAACCTGCTGCTGCGTCCCGATGCACTCCACGTTTTGAACGCTCCCAGCCCGGCGGCAACCGCGTCACTGGCCATCGGGCGTGCCATCGTGCAAATGATCGGGCATTGAGCATTGCCCGGGTTCTTTTCCGAACGCAACTTGACACTGCCGCCGACGCCCTCTCCTCCCTTGGGGGAGGCGAGGGAGAAAACGGGGACAGTGCGCGGATGCGCCCTTTTTTCGGGTTCTTCGCTGTTTTCGGTGGGATGGGAGTTTACGCTCGCCCTCACCCCGGCCCCGTAAAGGGGCGTGGCCCCCACGGGGCTTTACGCCCTCTCCCCCGGGGAGAGGGAGAGCCTTTGCCACGTCGCTGGATAATTTCTCGATCTTTGTTGCCGTCACCGATTCCGTGTCATTTACAAATAAGACACACGCCAACACGTCATATTACATTGCTCAAAACACGGTGAACGATTTCCCCCTCTCTTGGGGGAGAGGGCCGGGGTGAGGGCGGACGTCATCACTGATTTCATCTGTTTCACGCCCTGTTACCCACTGAAAAAAGCGAAGAACCTTTTTCCGGGCGCAACTGGACACAGTGACAAACGAAGTTGCCTCGTTGCGGAAGGAACGCCGGATTTATCCGGCAGGGCATTTCATTTTGCCGCATCAATGCGGCGTTCCCGTCACTGTGTTCAGATGCGCCCCTCTTTTCCGGACGGCCCCACTTTTGGTTTGAAAAGGCAGACCCCCGTGATTAAGCTTTCTGTTCATTAGATAAACCACCGCAATATGAATATTCTTGTGACCGGCGGCGCCGGATGTGTCGGTTCCACCCTCTCCGCAGCCGCAGTATTCCAGCGGCACAACGTTTCGACATGACGGATCTGATTGAAAATTTGACCGCCGGTGGCCGCCGGGTGGCCGCATTTCCCGTGGTGGAATACTGGATGGATATCGGCGGCCCAAACGATTATGTTCAAGCCCGGAAAGACATCAAACGCTGGGAAAAAAGCCCATGAATTGGAAAAATAAAAAGGTGTGCGTGACCGGCGCCGGCGGATTTATCGGCAGCCATCTGGCCGAACGGCTCGTCGAGTCGGGCGCGAAGGTGCGTGCCCTGGTGCATTATAATGCGCTCGGCCTGCGCGGCTGGCTGGATCAATCGCCGGCCCGCCGGGACATGGAGATCATCGCGGGCGATATTTGTGACCGGGACAGCGTTAAAAACGCGGCCGGCGGCGCGGAAATTGTTTTCCACCTCGCGGCGCTCATCGCCATTCCGTATTCGTACCATGCGCCGGCCTCCTATGTGTCCACCAACGTTGGCGGGACGTTGAACGTCCTGCAGGTGGCGCGCGAACTCGGGGTGGAATGCATCGTGCATACCTCGACCAGTGAAGTCTATGGCACCGCCCGTTATGTGCCCATTGATGAAGCGCATCCGCTGCAGGGGCAGTCGCCTTATTCCGCCAGCAAAATCGGCGCGGATAAAATTGCCGAGTCTTTTCATCTTTCATTCGGGGTTCCCGTGGTGACCGTGCGCCCGTTCAACACCTTCGGTCCCCGACAATCCGCCCGCGCCGTCATTCCGGCCGTCATCACGCAATGCCTGGCGGGAGACAAAGTCCGCCTGGGCAATCTTCACCCGACGCGCGATTTGAATTTTGTTTCCAACACCGTGGACGGATTTCTCTGCGCGGCCTCCGAGCCGGCGGCGATTGGCCGCACGATCAACCTCGGCACCGGCCGTGAAATCAGCATTGGCGATCTGGCCAGGCTCATCGCGCGGCTGATGGGCCGTTCGATCAACATTGAAAGTGAAGATCAGCGGCTCCGCCCTGAAAAAAGCGAAGTCGAGCGCCTGCTGGCCAACAACGCGCTGGCGCTGGAGTTGTTGCGCTGGCAACCCAAGGTCAGCCTCGAAGAGGGCCTGTCCCGCACGATTGATTGGATTAAAGCCAACCTCGATAAATACCGCCCCGATGCGTATGTCCTTTGAACCCGGCGCGCCGCCACCCGATGGATTCATCCCGCTTTGCGTGCCGGAAATCCGCGGGAACGAATGGCGCTACGTCAAAGAGTGTCTCGACACCGGCTGGGTGTCGTCCGTGGGCGCGTTTGTGGAGCGTTTCGAGAAGGACCTGGCCCGCCAGGCGGGCGCGCGGCACGCCGTTGCCGCGGTCAATGGCACCGCGGCGCTGCATGTGGCACTGCTGGTGGCCGGCGTGAAACCGGATGACGAGGTTCTCGTTTCGACACTCACCTTCATCGCTCCCGCGAATGCCGTTCGTTACGCCGGCGCCTGGCCGGTGTTCATGGATGCGGAGCCGGATTACTGGCAGATGGACCCGCAGCGCGTTGCGGATTTTTTGGAAAAGGCATGTCAGTGGCAAAACGGCGAACTGCGCAACCGCTCGACGGGAAGGCGCGTGAAAGCCATCATCCCCGTCCACATTCTGGGCCATCCGGTGAATATGACGCCGATTCTGGAACTGGCGCGGAAGTTCAACCTTGCGGTCATCGAGGACGCCACCGAAAGCCTCGGCGCCAAATACGAAGGCCGCCCCACCGGCTCGCTCGCCGACATGGCGTGCTTCAGCTTCAACGGGAATAAAATCATCACCACGGGCGGCGGCGGGATGATTGCGACGGACAACGAAGCCTGGGCGCGCAAGGCCAAATATCTTACCACCCAGGCCAAAGACGACCCCGTTGAATACATTCACAACGAAATCGGCTACAACTACCGCCTGACGAATATGCAAGCCGCGATGGGTTGCGCCCAGTTGGAGCAGCTCGATGATTACGTGGCGAAAAAACGCCACATCGCCAAAACCTATGTTCAGGCGTTCAAGGAACTGCCGGGCATCGCCCCGATGCGGGAGGCGTCCTGGGCGTTCAGCAATTTTTGGATGTTTACCGTCCGTGTGGATGCGAAGCAATTCGGCATGAACCGCCGCCAGTTGCTCAAGGCTCTCGCGGAGAGAAAAATCCAGTCCCGTCCGCTCTGGCAGCCGCTCCATCTCTCGCCGGCCCACGCCGGCAGCCAGCCGCAGCTATGCAAAACCGCCGAAATGCTCCACGAGAACTGCCTCAGCCTGCCGTGCTCGGTGGGATTGAGCGATGCCGGTCTTGAACGTGTCGTGGAAGCGGTCTGCGAATGCCACGATGCTCAAAGCCGGCCTTGAGGATTTATGAAAACCGGCGGCTTTGACTTCAACGAGGAAAATTTTCTGAAGTTGGAACAGGTTCTTGCCGCACAGCGTCCGGGTGCGGACGACTTATGGACACACCGGGTCAGCCTGTTCTGCCACATGGCGGATTCGACCTGCCCTCCCAAGAAAAAAAAATTCAAGTTCGGCTTGTTGAGTTATTCGATTTGGCTGCTGTCACGGATTTTGGCCGTAAAGCCGGAACGCCATGCCGAAGCGCCTCCCACGGCTGATTTTCTTGTGCATATCGTTGGAAATGTCAGCAAGGAAGTGGACACTCTTGCGCCGGTTGCCGCAGCCCTGCGTGAGGCCGGACATTCCGTGCTGGTGCTCTGGGGTTCGGGCGAACCCGTGCCTGAAGAGGTAGCCGGCCAATTAAACGGCGCAACGATATGGACAATTCCGGGCCTGGCCAACCTTGCCGCCTTTCGTCCCTTTCTGGTGAACGAGGCACTTTCAACCGCCCGCCTGCTTTGGCGCAGCTTTTGGTTATTGCGTCCCTTGAAAGGCGCAAGGCGGGCCTTGTGGCAATGCAGCGCCTGGTGGTTTCACGACTTGCTCCACTTGAAATGCTGGGAACGCCTGCTAACCGCCACGCTCGCCAACCATCACTTCAAGGGCGTAGCCGTGGTATCGGAGACAGCGCCGAGCGCGGAAGCATTATGCCGGGTTGCTGCCAGCCGGAGCTGGCCGGTGCATCATTTTTTGCATGGTTTGCCCGGCTTTGTGCATACCCGGTCCGCGGCATCTGATATTCATTGCTTCAGCCAGGTTGAGCGCGACTTTTTCATCGGTTATGGCCACTCTCCCGACCGGGTTCATGCCATCGGACATCCGAGACAATCCGCCATCGCCGGGCAAATCAGAACGCTGCGAAAAATCCCGCCGAATCAGGGAGGATTGCGAATCCTTTTCGCCAGCCAGCCAACCTGGTCCGAGTATGATGATGAAGATTATCGGAAAAACGTCCAGGCGGTTCTTGAAGCCGCGAACAAGCTTCAACTGACGCCGGATGAAATCCGGGTGCGCCTGCATCCGATCGAAGACCGGCAGGCTTACCTGGCGCTGGCGAACCAATCCGCGCCGCATCTCGGAAGAGCGGTAATCAGCAGCCGGTCGGTGGCCGAAGATCTGGCGTGGGCCAACGTGGTGATTACCGCTTTTTCGACAATGGCGATCGAAGCGGGTTATGCGGAATGTTTCCTGATCTGGCTGACCGCGGACGAGTTCCGGTACGAAGTCCGTGAAAGATTTGTTGCCGCGGGGTATGGTTGTCAAGCAAGCTCGGCGGTGCAACTCCACAAGATGCTGTTGTTGTGCCGCGATATCCAAAGCCGGACAAAGTTGATTGACGAGATGATGAGAGTGGGCCGAGAATTGGCAGTGCTCAATCCAACCGCCGCAACCGCCGCCGCCAAATGCCTGGCGAATGAAGAAACCCGATTATGACTCTTGAACGATTGGACATCCATGCCTGCGAGGATAAATTCCAGGTCGCGCTGCATCGCGCCCGCTACGACTTTGCGCTTCAATACTTGCAGCCTGCTGACAGCGTGCTCGAAATTGGCACGGGATTGGGCGTGTTCACAGAGGAATTATGCCGGCGATGCGCCCGTTACACCGGTGTGGAATACGACGAAGCCTCCTGCCAGGCGGCGCGCCAGCGAACGAACGCCAACGTCCTTCAGGGTGACGCGCGGCATCTGTCATTTCCCGACAATCACTTTTCTTACATCATCTGTCTCGAAGTGCTCGAACACCTTGGCGATTGGAAGGCGGGCGTGACGGGGATTCACCGTTGCCTGAGTCCCGACGGTCGGGCCGTGATTTCTGTGCCCTGGCGCCGGACGGGCGGAAAGAGCGCCCTGAACGAACATCATCTCTACGAACCCGGCGAGCGCGAACTTGTCACCATGTTAAGCGCCCGCTTTCGAAAAGTGGACGTGTTTTACCAATATTTCGAAGAGTCGGCCGTCATGACTGTGGCCAGAGGGCTTCGTATTCGCAGGCTTTTAGGGCTGGACCGGAACTATGCGGACCTGACGCGAGGCCTGCCAGAGGCCACCGCAAGGTTGCGGATTGGGCCGGTTGGGAAGGGGATGAAGTTGGGATTGATCATCGCAGCTTCTGGGAAGAAACAATTGTAGATGGCAGGGGGCTTCAAAAGCCTGCCAGCATCTTTGCGGTTTGCAGTGCGAGCCAGAACCGCAATTCCATGCTTTTCCAGCGAAGCCTGGGGACGCAGCGAGTCAGGAACCACCGCCATTCCTTCCACTGGCGCTCGCGTGGAGGCGTCGTCAACGCGGCGTGCGCCCGGCGGGCTTCCGGTTCGGCCAGTTGCATGAATTTTTTGCAGTGCTCCGTGCCGATTTTTTTCGCCAACGCGAGCTGGATTTCGAGATTCTGTTTCGACACCGACATCGGATGGATGCGGAATTCAAGCAGCTTTTCCGGCAGGCCGACAAATTCTCCACGTTCAATCATTCTTCCCCAGAGCGAGTAATCCTCGGCATGCCTTTCTTCGGGGCGGTAGCCGCCAACTTCGTCGAACACCTGCTTGTTGAACATGACGGTGCTGTGGACAATCGGACACTGGTAACAAAGCCTCAACGCCACAAAGGCCCGTGTTTTTGAGAACCGGGCGCGACCGGCAGACTGGCTCCCTTCGCCGATGAATGTCGCGTCCGTGTGCGCCAGCACCGCGCGCGGGTGGAGTTGCAAGGCCTGCCATTGTGTTTCCAGCCTTGGGGGCAGACTGATGTCATCCGCGTCCTGCCGGGCAATCCATGCCCCGCGCGCCTGCGCGACGCCGAAGTTCAGCGCCACCACGATTCCCGCGTGGTCGAGCCGGAAAACCCGCAACCGCGCATCGGAATACGATGCCAGAATCTTCGCCGTCCCGTCGGTGCTGCCATCATCCACGATGATCAGCTCGAAATCGGTGAAGGTTTGGGAAAGAATGCTGTCAATGGCCTCGCGCAGGAAGGTTTCTCCGTTCCAGACGGGCATGACAACGGAGATGGGCGGCGGGTTCTGGCTCGGTTTCATACGGCGATTCTTTTTTGATTCTCCCGTTCCGGGTGCGGTTGCGCAAGCGGACATTTTCGATAACGCAAGCGCCCAGATTTAACTTTTGCGCCTTGCAAGCCAAAGGTAGATTGCCTCAATTAACAACGACAAGCCTGCGATTCCATTGGCACAATGGGCAACCAAAATGGACGCAACCACAACGGCTGAATGACCACCAGCTTGGAAACAATAACTGTAAAATCTGCGTTGAGCGCATGGCTGGCAGAAAAGACCGGGATTTACCGGGGAAATTCATCCGGTCGCGGATGTTTCCAAGGCCGGAATCAATTGAATGTCAGTCCCGTATGGCAACTGGCGTAAGGACTGGCTGCCAGCCAACGCGAAACTGGTGACGCAATATCTTTGGGAAGAAGAAGTTTGAGGAAATTGCCGGAGTGAAAATTGCCATCTTAACCACGGACACGCGTCAAGCGGACAAGGATTATTCAAATCCAACGCCAGGCTTTGGCGCGGCGCCGGAGGCGTTGTTGCAAGGATTCGCCATGCTCCCGGAGGTCGAAATCCACGTGGTTTCCTGCGTGCAACAACCGGTGAATGCACCCGGGAAAATTGCCGGCAACATCTGGTTCCACAGCCTGCATGTCCCGAAAATCGGCTGGCTGCGCACGCTGTATCAGGGCTGCGTCCGCGCGACGCGGAAAAAGTTGCATGAAATCCGGCCGGACATCGTCCATGGCCAGGGAACGGAGCGGGATTCCGCCCTCGGCGCGATTTTTTCGGGTTTTCCCAATGTGCTGACGATTCACGGCAACATGCGGGCCGTGGCGGAATTTTACCGTTCGCCCATCGGCAGTTTTTTTTGGCTGACCGCCCGGCTGGAGCCCTTGGCCCTGCGAAAAACCGCCGGCGTGTTTTGCAATTCGGCCTATACCGAACGCCTCGTCGCCCCGCAGGCCAAACGGGTCTGGCGGGTGCCGAATGCGCTGCGCGCGCCGTTCCTTGACCAGCCATTGGCCGCTTCACGCCCCGCGCATCCGATTTTGCTGAACGTCGGTTCGTTGTTGGCGCATAAACGGCAGACGGAAATTCTGGCGGTCGCCCGCAAACTCTGGCAACGCGG
>Ga0181538_10001566_pt1 | contig 25297 bp, 25 predicted proteins | sample PEATcosm2014_Bin_40_FD_119773 | JGI IMG/M metagenome (GOLD analysis project Ga0181538, IMG submission 119773) | Peatland microbial communities from MTU Mesocosm Facility, Houghton, MI, USA - PEATcosm2014_Bin23_30_metaG | ecosystem: Environmental > Terrestrial > Soil > Wetlands > Peat | place... | reverse complement strand
AGCTTGGGCTGTCCGGTGAAATCGGCCAGGCGGCGCGGGCGGAGGCCCGCTTCGAACTGCAAATCCTCGGCCTGGCGATCGCCGGAAATCAGTTGCCGGTCGGGCATGTGCTACCAGCTTACCCCGGATCAGGCACGGGCTAGCGTACCAGTTCCAGAGCGCGCCGGAAAAGCGGTTCGAACTCTGCGGAGCCGGAGGTCAACCCGCCGCTGGCCTTGGCCTTGCGCACCGCGGCCTCGGCCTGCGCCCGCCCGCAGCCCAAATTCAGGAGCGCCGAGAGTACGTCCTGATCGACCGGTGAAAGCTCGGCCGCAGCGGGCGTTCCCGGCTCCTCCGCCGTGGCAGCGGGCAGCTTGTCGCGCAGTTCCAGCACCATGCGCTCGGCGGTCTTCTTGCCAACCCCGGGAATGCGCACCAGCCGCTCCACTTCCCCGCGCCGGATGAAGTTGATGAGGTCCGGCGCCGCCAAGCCGGAGAGAATCTTCACCCCCAGCGTCGGCCCGATGCCGCTCACCCCGATGAGCTTCTCGAACAGCGCTTTCTCATCCTGGGTGAAGAAGCCATATAGAGCCAGCGCGTCCTCCCGCACGTGGGTATGGATGCGCAGCCGGACCTCCTTGCCGGGTTCGGGCAGGCGCGTGAACGTCGAGACCGGGATAGTGACATCGTATCCCACCCCGCCGGTCTCGACGATGGCCTGGTTGGGATGCTTCTCGATCAGTACGCCGCGCAGTAAAGCGATCATAACCTCGATTGTAGTGGTAGCGGCGCCGCCGGGGCGCTGGTGTTAGACCTTTGCGCAACACGGCGGGGCATTGCTAATCTGTTTGACTTTGAGCTGCCTCTTTTGAGAGTATCCAGGGATGAACCTCAACTTTAGGCCTGTACTGGCCGTGACAGCTTTCTTCGTGTTGGGCAGTCTGTGCGGTTTCGCGCAGAATCGCCACCCTGCCTATCTCCGCGCACTGACCGATCTGCGAACCGCCAGAGCCCATCTGGAACGCCCCGGCCACGGCGTACTCAAGGAAGAGGAAAACCGAGCGATCCGTGAAATCGACGCAGCCATTGACGAGATCAAGAGGGCTGCCATCGACGACGGCAAGAATTTGAACGATCACCCGCTGGTCGATGCCAGGCTCGACTGGCCCGGCCGTCTGCATCGCGCCGTTGAACTGCTCAACAAGGCCCACAACGACATCGCACGTGAAGAGGACAACCGTTTTGCGCAGGGCTTGCAACAGAGGGCGATCGGACATATCGATGCGGCGCGCATGCACGCGGAAGAGGCCATTTCGGTAGCCAGGCGGCGCTGACCAGGCCATCCTCGCTCTAAACCCCGCCGCCAAATGATCGTCAGGCAATCGCGCGAATTCACTCGCCACGATGGGCCTTGCCGGAGACTCGTTCGATACGGATGCGTATCACGGCCGTTCGCGAGCCGGAAGCGGCGATAGCATCTTCCGCCTCGGGCGTCAGCGCCCCGCAGAAACGCACGGCCAGAAGCTCCAGAGCCCGTCGTTTCTCCGCCGGATCTGTCACCACGGCCGCCCGTCCGAATGCCACGGCGCTCTCATAGAGCGTGGACAGCTTTGCCGGCAACACCCTGGCCTCCGCCACGGCGCAGAACGAGACCCGCTCTTCATGCGCGATGTTCTCCAGTTTGTGTCCCTCCATGGCGCAGTGAATGTAGATCGCGTCCCCGGACACCACGTGGTTCACGGGGACGGCATAAGGCCATCCGTCGGCTCCCAGGGTGGCCAACACGCCGTGCTCCGCCCGCGCCAGAATCTCTCGAGCCTGGTCCTCGGTAAGCGCCCTGTCGCTTCGTCGTATCTCCCTGAAAGCGGTCATCTCCTGGAGCTCGCGAACAGTTTAGCAGCATCCGCTCACAAATCTCTCCCATCCGGAACGCCCGTACCGTTTCCGCCGTCCGATGCACTATAACGCACATTTTCAGACACCGCCGCGCAACTTTCTTGCGCCAGCGGTTTGTTACACTTATGATTTGTACGGGGTGCACTATTACGCGCAAATTCTTGCTATACGGTTGTCTTTTGTTAATGGTGCAAGCCACGGCTTCGAGCGCTTGCCGTGATTGCGCCCAGCCGGGATTCGGAGGTCCCGGCGAAAATCGCTTCACCGTGTACGATCCGGTTTGCCGCGGCGACGTCTGCGGCCGCTCCGGTTACCCGCAGGTCTTTGTCAGCACCGCCGAGCTGACGCTCTTCATCCGGGTCACCGATCTTGTGTTTGGCGGCCCGGCGCCCGCATTCTCGTTCGAACGCTCCTACAACATGGGCGACACCCACTCGGGGCCCCTCGGCGCCGGTTGGTCCTTCACTCTGGGAGACAGCCTCACCACCGATCCCGACGACAGCCTGGTGCTGCGGCGCGCTTCGGGGCGCATCGACCGGTTCGCGCCCGGTGTGCCCTCCGGGTCGTCCTCCGGGTCGTCCGGCGCGCTTTTCGCGGTGACCTCCACCACCGACACGCTGGCCCAGAACAGCGACGGCACCTACACCCTGCGCAGCCCGGCCTCCACCACCACGCGGGTTTTCAGCCCCGATGGACGGCTGCTGGCCATCCAGGACTCCGGCGTTACGCGCGTTTCGCTGAATTACGATTCCTCCAACCGGCTGACCGGCGCCAATTATCGCGGGCGGTCGATCGGCTTCTCCTACGACGCTACCGGCCATGTCACCTCGATCTCCGATTCCGCGGGCCGGTCCATCGCTTACTCCTATACCGCCGATGGGCACCTCGCGCAACAGACCAACGCCGATGGACAAACCGTCGCGTATCAATATGACGGTTCCGGAAACCTGGTTTCCATCGGCTACGCGGGCGGACAGATTGCCATCGCTTACTTGAGCGATCCTCCGTACACCTCCGTGGCCACCCTCACCACGCCCGATGGCGGCGTACGCCAGTACAGCGTTCCCAACGACCCCACCCAGATCCAGGTTACCGACGGGAACGGCAATTCCAGCCTCTACGTTTCCAACCCGGTCGGACTTTTGCTTTCCGCCACCGATCCAGCCGGCGACATCGTCTCTTACTCTTACGACACCTCCGGCCGGCGCATCGGCACGGTCGACGGCAACGGCGACACCGCCAGCTTCACTTACGATGCCAACGGCAACCTGGTGGGAGTCACCGACGGCGCCGGCAACCACTGGTCCGCCGACTATACCGCCGCTGTCCCCGCCCACATTACCGATCCCAAAGGCAACATCTGGGCGTTCAAGTACGACTCTTCCGGAAACCTCGTGGGCGTGACCAACCCCGCCGGCGGCGTGGTCTCCGCCGTGCGCTCCGCCTCCGGCGAGATTACCGGCATCACCGATGCGCGCGGCAACACGACCAGCTATCAATATGACGCCAACGGCCTCATGGCCGCGTTCATAGACGCCCTCAACGGCACGTGGAGCTATCAATACGATGGCGCCGCCCGCGCTGTGTCGCGCACCGATCCCGGCGGCTCCGTGCTCCAGGCCAGCTACAACGTGGGCGACCGCATCGCCGGGCTGACGGCCGGGAACGTGCAGGTGACGTTCGATTTTTCGGGCATTCAACGCGACAGCCTCAACCGCCTGGTGAGCTACACCGATTCTTTCGGCAACCAGGTCGCTTATACTTACGACGCCGCCGGCGAATTGACCAGCATGACGCTGCCCGGAGGGAACACCGTCACCTATCAGTACGATCACGCCCACCGGTTGAGCCAGGTCTCGGATTGGCTGGGCAACTTCGCGCTCTACCGCTACGATGCCGCCGGATGGCCGCTCAGCGTCACCGTCTCCGGCGGCCCCATCGCCGTCTGTCAGTACGACGCCGCGCACAATCTGCGCGCCGTCGTCAGCACGGGGCCGGATGGTTCCCCCGTAGCGGGTTACCGGTACACGCTGGATGCCAATGCCAACCGCACCGCGGTGAGCGCGCTCGAGCCTTTCACCGCGGCGGTTTCGTTCCCCTCCTACTCCGTCGCCTACGATGCCGCCAACCATCCCGTCACGCGCAGCGACGGCCAGAACTACACCTACGATTCGCGCGGCAACCTCACCGCCATTCAGGGGTCCGGAAACGTCACCCTCGGCTACGACGTTTTCGGCCGCTTGCAGAGCTTCAACGCCGGCGCCTCCACCACCTATGGCTACGATTCCACCGGCCTCCGCGTGGTGCGCACGGTCGATGGCACGGCCCGCCTTTTCCTCTACGATCTCTCCGGTCCCGAGGCGCGCGTGGTGATGGAGATGGACGGCACCTACACGCCCATCGCCTGGTACGTCTACGGCCTGGGTCTTCTGTGGAAGGTGGCTGCCGACAGCTCGACGTACTTCTATCACTTCGATGGCGACGGCAACGTGGTGGCGCTCTCGACTCCCACCGGGGGCGTGGTGAACGAGTACCGTTACGATCCCACCGGCCTCCTGATTGGCTCCAACGAAATTGTCGAGAACATGTTCCGCGCGCGCGGACAAGCCGGCTGGATGGACGACGGCAACGGCCTCGTCTTTACCAACCGCCTCTACCAGTTTCCGGAATTGCGGTTGACCCTGCCTGCGACGGCCGACCCATCCCCGCCCGCTACCGGCCTGTCGCCGCAATTCCCGGGCGCCGGAGCTTGCTTTTTCAAAGGCATCTCGAACTGCCTTTTCGCCACTGGCGGGAGGGACCGATGATGCGCCGGGCCGCCTTCGTGCTCTGGGCCGCCGTGGCACTCAGCCGGGTCCTGTCCGGCCAGACGCAGGTGTTGACTCCCGGCGTCGCCGTGCAAGGGCAGGTCGGGCTGCAGGCCCCGGCCTACTTCGACTTCTATGACACTCCCGGTGATGCCGTTCTCATCCGTGTGCTGTCGCTCAGCCAGGACCGCTCACTCCAGTTCACTGTGACGTGGAACTACTATCAGACGGGTGGTTTCCCGCAGGCCATTCAAAGGTACGTTTATACGGTCCCCAACCCGACCGCGGGCCTTCCGCCCGTCCAGAGCGTCGGCCCGGCTGTCACTGGCGCCACCTTCGGTGGAGAGTACGATCTTCCCGGCGCCAGCCAAGGCTATTACACCATCATGGTTTTCAGCCAGAACCAGGTCGCGGGGAATTTCCTGCTGGTCTACAACAGCCTGGAGGGCAAGTGCTCATCGTCGAATCCATCCTGCAGCGTTGTGCCTCTGAACTGCGGCTCTCCGGCGCTGAATCAGCAGATCGGCTCGCCGCCGGCAACCGGCGCGCAGCAGCCGGCCAGCCCGTGGCTGCAGATCAATAATTACCAGTTTCAAGCCAACCCCGGCGACATTCTCAGCGTGCGGGTTGCCAAGTACGCCAGCCAGACGATGCCTCTCGCTCCTGGTTTTAACCTCGGCCTGTTCGCTTACGACTCGTCGGGACACCTGCTTTATCTCAATTCCAACACCAGCCAGCTCGCCGCGGTCGAGGCCGGGCCGGCCGTTACGGAGAGAATGGATGTGCCGGCGCCTGCCGACGGCATCGTCAACATCGTTGTTTTCGACGTCGACAGCCAAACCGGCAATTATGGGATTGCTGTCGCCACGCTCAACCATCCGTGCAGCAACAAGTCTCTGACCTGCGGCTCCGCGAGTCAGGGGTCGCTTGCCAATCCCCTTACCTTCGATTCCTACAGTGCTCCTCTATCGGCCGGCGCCACGATTTCCATTCGCACCGCGATCGCGGGCGCGGCCAGCTCCTTGGTGCCCGTCGTGGAAGTGTACGATCCCACGGGGAGTCCCGTGCCATCCGCACAGTCGGTCGGCACGGCCACATTCAAGACCAGCTTATCAGGCAACTATACCGTTCTTGTCGAAAGCTCGACTTACCTGCAGACCGGCGGCTATGCCGTTGCCTACGCGCGGCTCGACGCGCCCTGCTATACAGGGGGTCCGTCGCCGCAGGCGCTTTCCTGCGCCTCCGTGGTGACCGGCTCCATCACTGGAACGCTGCAGACGATTTCCTACTCGGTGGCCGCCCAGGCCAACGACGCCTTCCTGTTACGTCTCGAGCAGACCAGCCCGGGATCCGCCTTCAGTCCCCGCGTGGATATCTACGGCCCGCAGGGAAATCCCATTCCGTCCACCAGCACCAGCTCTCTGGCGCGCCTCAACTTCACCGTACCCGCGGATGGTTCCTATACCCTGTCGGTGTCGGACGGCAGCGTCGGTGGCGGTCACACCGGCACATATTCCCTTTCGCTTGTGCGGCTGAACCGGCCCTGCAATGCCGCAACCCTCGGCTGTGGCGCGCTGGCGACCGGCAATATTTCGAGCCCTCTCGCATTCTCCGTCTATACCTACGCTGCCGCCGCGGGTGAGTCGTTCACCCTCCGTATGTTGGGCTACAACGGCGCACTCCAGCCCGATCTCGAAGTCTACGACTCGCAGGGCGACCCCGTCGGGCAGAGCACTTCCGGCAACGTCACCGGCGTGGATGTAACCCAGCCCGCGGGAGGCGCCTACACCGTGGTCGCCATGGACGGCGGCCCTCTCCAGGCCGGAGGACCTTTCGGCGTCGAACTGCTGCGGACCAAGAACGCCTGCTCGGCCGCCTCGCCGCAGGGACAGACGGTGAACGGTGTCATCAACGGCGCGGAGGCATTTATCTCCTACAGCGTACCTGCCACCAACGGGGACGCGCTGATGGTGCGCAGCGCCTCCCTTACACCGGGCTTCGCCGCCCAGATGGACCTTTACGACCCTACCGGCGCCCGCCTCAATTCCAGCACATTCGAGCTCTCGCAAACGGTCTCCGCAACCGGCAGTTATACCGTGGTGGTGGGCCCTTCCGCCCCGGCCACGGCCGGCGGCTACGCGCTTTCCTGGCAGTTGCTCAACAATCCCGCCGCCGCATCCGCCTTGCAGTGTGGCGGCTCCACAACCGCATCGCTATCGGCCGCAAACCAGTTTCGCTATTACCTCGCCGCCGCCAATGCGGGCGACCTGATCCGGCTGATCTTTACCAAGATCTCCGCCAGCTTCTCTCCACAGATCGAGCTGTTCGGTCCCACTGGCACGCGGCTCGCAGCAACTTCCAGTATCAGCCAGAAGGCCAATGCGGGTGGCACTTACCTGGTGGTGGTGAGCCCCTCCACCGCCTCGAGCGCGATCGGCTCCTTCACGGTGGCCTTCCAGCGCCCCAACAATCCGTGCTCACCCGCGACGCTGACCTGCGGCCAACCGACGTTGCGGCAGGTCGCCATCCCCGGCCAGCTCGATACCTTCGTGTTCGCCGACTCTCGCGGCGGCCAGGCCGACATCAAGCTGGCGTCGCGCTCGGGCAGTTACTCCCCGTACGCGGAGTTGTATGACTCCTCCGGCAACCAACTCACCACCAGTCCAAGCGGGCAGCTTACCGCCGTTATCTTTACCACCGGCACTTACACGCTGCTGGTCCACGACCTCAGCGGAGTCAATCTGGGCAGCTATCGTGCGACCTTCCAGGACGACTACAACCCCTGCACCATCACTGACACGGAGCCGCCCGTGGTGACTCTGCTCAAGCCCACCGCCGGCGAAGTGATCGTCGGCAACACCACTTACCGCATTCAGTGGCAGTCGGACGACAACGTCGGTGTGGTCAGCCAGAATATCGCGCTTTCGACGGATGGCGGGCAGACTTTCCCGACGACGATTGCCAGCGGTCTGGCCGGCAATGCCCAGACCTACAACTGGTACGTGCCGGCGAACATCGCGCCCAGCCGCACGGCTGTGATCCAAGTCACCGCCGCCGACGCCGCCGGCAACGCGCAATCCGCCTCCAGCGGCCTCGTTTCGCTCATCGGCTCCGGATTTACCGCCAACAGCACGCCCGCCTACAGCTACGACTCGTTGAACCGGCTGACGCAGGCCGTCCTGGGCGACGGACGCACCATCACCTACACCTGGGACGCCGCCGGCAATCTGGTCCAGATTACGGTGTCGGGGCAATAGGGGCGCGCTCACACATATAGGCGTTAAAACAAGGCCGTTGCCTTTTGGCCACGGCGCTGCTGTAACTCCCATGGTCCTCACACCGCCGTTTCCCGCCGCCGGTCGCTCATCCGGATCAGCACATACGCCGCTCCGGCCAGCGCCAGCGCAATCCCCAAAATCGTCCACGCATGGCGCGCCAGGAACGTCTGCGCTTCCTCCCCGAGTTGTATGCCCAGGTAGGCTTCGCCGAAATAGCGGATCACGCGCCCCAGCAGAATCACCCCGAGGAACTTGCTGAACGGGGTTTTCAGCGCGCCCGCCGACACCACGAAGACTTTGAGCGGCAGTGGCAGCACCGGCGTCACGGCTGGGATGAATACGGTCAACATGCCGTAGCGATCGAACCAGCGCTCGAAGCGCTGCCGTTTGCCCGGCGGCGGCTCGCCCTTGAGGAACAGCCGGCGGCCGTGGCGTACGGCCCAAAACAGGCTGATGCTTCCGCCGGTCGAACCCAGCACCCCCATGAGCGCCGTGAAATAGGCCCGCTGCGGAGCCTTCACCGCCACCAGGACCAGCAGCGCATCCATCGTCGCCGGCAGCGGGATGCCCAGCGAATCGATGAATCCGAGCAGGAAGACCCCCCACGGCCCGAATGCAATCAGCGCCGCAACTACCTTAGAAAGCAATTTCCCGCCTCAAACCGGACCCCTCACATCATGTCCGCGAACGACTTCCGCAGCTTGTAGAACCACGCGTGCCCCAGCACGAACACCACCGCCGCCAGCAACCACAGTTTCCACAGCGCGCCCCACGCCGGCGCGTGGTTTTCCAGAAGAATCGCGCGGTAGCCGCGCACCAGCACATAAATCGGGTTCTTGGATAGCAGTACCGTAGCCGCCGGCGGCAAGGAGGCTTCAGGATAGCAGATCGGCGTCACGAAAAACCAGATGGTCAGCACGAATCCCATCACCTGGCCCAGGTCGCGCACGAAGACTCCCAGGGCCGCCAGAAACCAGCTCACTCCCGCGGTGAACAGCACTTGGGGAATCAGCAATGCCGGCAGCCATACCACCGATGGCGGCACTCCCCCGCGCACCGCCAGCAGGAACGCGCAGAACAGCACCACCGCGAACAACTCGCTCACCAGGCCCGCGGCCACCAGGTTCACGGGCAGCGTTTCTACCGCGAACACCAGCTTCTTCACGAAATTGCGGTGCTCCAGTATCACCCCCGGCGAGCGGCCGGCCGCCTCGCTGAATGCCAGCCAGGGCAGCATGCCCGCCAGGAAATATAACGCGAACCCCGAGCGGCTCTGGTCCTGGCCGAAGCGCGATCGCAGCACCACTCCGAAGACGAAGAAGTATGTGAGCATGAGCAGCAGCGGATTGATGATCGTCCAGAACGCGCCGCCGAACGAGCCGCGGTAGCGCCCCAGAATGTCCCGCCGCGCCATTACCCGAATCAGCCCGCGGTTTCGCCAGATGGTCAGCACGGGATAGGTAAAGGCCCGGCCCACCGCGCGCAGCTCCCGTTCGCGCCGCAGCGTGGCGCTGGTGGTCGTGCGCACGCGTCCCAGTTTGACCGCGCCATCCCTGGCGGCGCACTCCACCAGCAGGAATGGCCAGCCTTGGTCGTAATACCAGCACACGCCTTCCCGCATGGGCGAAAGCACCACCTGGTAGCGGCCGTCCTCGGCCGGCACTTCGAAATCCAGCCGCACGCGCATCCGTTCGCCTGGCTTTACGTCGCACTCGGGCTCGACGCGCGCGCCGTCCACGATGAGGGTGCCGGTTTCCGCGTCGAAAAGGTGATAGCCGATGCCGAAGCCTTCGGCCGCGCGCCAAGTCTCTTCGGAGTCGTTGCGAGCCGCGAACTCGACATGCACCGTGCGGGCCGCCGGGTTCAGTTCTGCGTGTAACAAGAGGTACGTGGCGCTCATGCGTAGAGCCACCCGGGGTACCGTTCCTTCACCGGTCCCGTCTTTCGCCCCACCGCGTAGATTCCGTCTCCGCGCAGGTCCGTTTCCAGCCGGTAGCGTTCCAGCAGGTGTACCACCCAGCCGTACTCCGGGCGCGGCATATCCAGGAATTCGCCGGTTTCAAGCCGCGCCACTTCGAACCCCGAATTCTCCAGCAACATGCGAATCTCGCGCGGCGTGTATTCGCGATTGTGCCGCGCTTCCACCTCGCCCGAGTCCCGCGGGCGGACGTAAGCCTGGAAAAAGCCCGGATGGTATCCCTGGAGAATCGCCGAGATGCCCCGCAGCCCCGCCACGTTCGGCGTGGTCAGCACCAGGTGGCCGCCGGGCTTCAGAATGCGGTTGACTTCCGACATCAGGTGCATCGGGTCCGCCAACAGGTGCTCGATCAGCTCGCAGCACAGCACCGTCGAAAAATGCCCGTCGGGATACGGAAAGCTGTGCTTTTCGGCGTCGAAATGATCGACGTCGCACGCGAACGGCTCGCCCTCGGCGGATGTCGCCACGCGGTGATCCACGCGGCCCGGCTCGCCGTAGTAGCACCCGCGCACTTCGCCATAGCCCAGCTTGCTCTTGAGCGCCGGCGTGATCTGCATGTACGCCCCCATTTCGAGGATGCGGTCCGAAGCGCCGCCGGGTGGAGTGATATCGAGGGTCTTGACCAGGCGCGTCTGGTGCGTTTCCAGGTACCCGCGGCCCGGCTTGCTGGCCTCCCATCCTCGCAGGTAATCGGGCAGGCCGGGTCCGAACTCGGGCGGCGGAGCGTCCTCCAGCGGGCCAGTGGCTGCCTCGCGATACTCCCGGCCTTCCACCACCGCCTCCAGAAAGGCGGCGTACCGCCGTGCCACGGCCGCCCAGTTGCACTCGCGCGCTACGTAGTCCTTCGCCCGGGATCCCAACGCCTGGGCCACGTCGGGCCGCGACACCAGCAGGTTCAGGTATTCGAAGATCAGGTCCTCCTCGCCCGGCCCCACCGGCACCTTGAGGCACACATCGTCGGGGAATTCCTGAAACGAGCCGACCTCCGAAACCATCACCGCCTTGCCCAATCCCAGCGACCGCAGCAGCGTGCCCGAACTTTCTCCCACCGTCGGATAGCGCAGGTTGAGCACGATGTCGCACGCCCCCAGGTAGCCGACGAACTCCTCGATGGGCACAAAGCCCAGCACCCGCACGTTCGCGGCCAGGCCCATCGAGCCGATCATCGCTTCCAGGGGGAACTCGGGATGCGGCTCCCCCACCAAAATCATCCTGGCATTGGGTACCAGCCGCACCAGCCGCCGGAATGCGCGCAGGGACTCGGCAATCCGCTTGTAAGGCTTCAAGAAACCGAAAACCCCCACCAAGGGGGTGATCTCATCCAGGCCCAGCCGGTCCCGGTACGCGTTGCGGTCCGCCTCGGGCATCCACGCGCCGTGCGGGATCACCGCTACCGGCCCCGTGAATCCGGCTGCCCGCATTTCCTCCCGCATATAGCGGCTGTGCACCACCAGGCCGCGGGCGCTTTCCATGACGCGGCGCGTCATCGCCACGCCTTCGTAATCCGGACCCACTTCCAGCTTGCGCACGCGCGCGGCATTCGCGCCTGCTTGCGGGCCGCCGTGGTACTCGCACTCGCGTATGTAGGCGTCCCAATCGCCCCGCTTGATGGTAAGCTCCGCGACCAGGTGGTGCAGGTTGGATTCATGCATCACCACCACGCCCGGGTGCCGCAGCGCCATCTCGTAGACGAAGTCGTGATAGACGTTATTTCCCAGGTGGTACAGCCCGATGTCGAACCTCGCCGGATCGAATCCCCGGCTCGCATCCGAAAAAACCTCCAGCTCCGCCAATGGCTTGAGGGCTTGGATCAAGGCTTCGGAATAATCCGCGATCCCGCTGCGCGCCGGCGGCAGCGGTGAAAAGAAGGCCACACGCATTTCAGCGCACCAGCTCCATCGAGAAGGTCCCCACGCTCAAGGGGACCCGGATGAGGAGCGGCGTGCGCGCCGCGTCGCGCGCAAAGAACATCTCGAAACTGAAATCGGATTTCGGCCCCTTCACACTTACCACCAGGTGGTCCGTCACCGAGGGTTTGTCGCTCACCGTGATGGTCTGTGCGCCGGTGTAATCCATGCGCACCGCGTAGGCCGACCCGTAGAACACTTGCTGCGCCGGCGCCACCCTGCCCTGCCCCAGTTCGCGCCGCGCGAAGTACAGGAAGGCCGTCGCGTCGCGAGCGCAGGAAGGGATACTGAGCGTGCTCGTGCCGCCGCCGGCCGGAAACACCGTGGTGCGGGTAGCCTCGCCCTTCTTCTGGTCGAAGGTGGTCTTCTCATGCGTCTTCTTGGCGCCGTGGCTGATGTCGCGCTCCAGCTCGAGCGAGCAGAGGTCGTCCGTCGCCGACGACTGGATCTTGTCCGCGACCGCAAACCCGGGGATCCCCGAGTCCAGCGTCATTGCCAACTCCCACGCGCCTGCTTTGTGGTGGGCCGTGAAGGTAGCTTCGCCCAAGCTCAGGCCGCTCGGCCAGTTGACGTTGTAATGCAGAGTTTCGTCCTGAAACGGGAAGCCCGTCTGGGCGGTCGCCGGCGCCAGCGGCAGCGCCGCCGCGGCCGCCAGGACGAGATGCCGGATGTGCCTCATCGGTGAGCTATGGCCGGAGAGCCCACGCGCTCGTCCGCGGCCCTGGACCGCTCGGCCACCTCGTGGAAAACTCCGAGCGTCCTCTGCGCCGTCTTCTGCCAACTGAAGTGCGCCGCCCGCTGCAATCCCCGCCGCTCCATTCGCGCCCGCAACTCGGAATCCAGCAGTAGATCGGCAATCCCGCGCACAAACTCGTCCACCGTGTACGGGTCGCACAGGATGGCCGCGCCGTCGGCCACTTCCGGCAGCGACGAAGTGCAGGAACACACCACCGCGCGTCCGCAGGCCATGGCTTCCAGCACGGGCAGCCCGAAGCCTTCGTAAAACGACGGAAAGACGAAGAGATCGCACGCGTTATAGAGATGCAGTAAGTCCGGGTCCGAGACGAACCCGGAGAAATGGATGCGCTCCGCCACGCCCGATTCGCGCGCCGCTTTGTGAACGCGATCCGCAAACCACGTCTCCTTTCCGGCCAGCACCAGGTGGTGCTTGAGTTGCGGGTAGGCGCGCGCCAGCCGCGCAAAGGCCCGGATCAGCCCGATATGGTTCTTGCGCGGTTGCAGGTCGCCGACCGAAAGAATATACGGCGCCGGAACTGAAAACCGTCTGCGTACGTTGGCGGAGGCGGCTTCCCGCGAAATCGGCCGGAACTCCGAAGCCGCCGCGTCGGGCACCACCACCACCTGGTCCTCGTCCAGATCGCCGTACACCTTGAGAATCGACTTGCGCGAGAACTCGCTGCCGGTCAGAATCTTCGCAGCCCGCCGCACCGTGCGCCGCACCGTCCGCTGCAATTGCCAGGCGCGGTCGCGAGTGAAGTACTCCGGGTGTTCCAGAAAGCTCACATCGTGAACGCTCACCACCACCGGCACGGAGCAGCCTACCGGAGCGGTGTATTGCACGTGCAGCAGGTCCGGCCGGTCCTCCCTGATCTTCCTCGCCAACTGGAATCCCAGGCGCAGGAATGGATTGGCCGCGATTCGGCGCGTAAGGACATTCGAAGGTATAAAGTCGTAAGCTTTGTCCGACGAAATATAGGCGATGAACTCACACTCGCGGGCTTGCGCCGCAAACGCATTCAGAAGACTCCGAATGTAAACCTCGTTCCCCGTGAGGTGGCGGCCGATGGCGTGAGCATCAACGGCAAAACGCATTAACGGTACCAGTATAGCGGACCACAATGACTCTCGGCTGTGTCAAAAATCCAACTTTTTCCACGCCGTTTCCCCGGTAAACTCCTTTTCCAGCAACAGCCTGCCCGCCGCACTCACCCTTTCCCGAAGATCCTTGCACGCCAATAGCCGCGAGACCGCCTCAGAAGATCGTGAGGTGGCCCTTGCGGCCGTACTGAATGAGCTTCTGATCGCGGGTGATCAACTGGGTCCCCATCCTTCTTGCCGTCGCCACGATGATCCGGTCCACGAGGTCGCCGTGGAATGGTCCGGGCAATCGGCTGCTCTCCAGCGCAATTTCCGGCGTTAGCGGCGCGAGCGCTAGCCCGGGTGTAGCGAGGGCTTCCTTCACCCATTCCTCACACGAGGGTTTCAGGCGAATCCGCCCCTTGGCTTCGAGCATTCCCAGTTCCCAGACGGAGATCGCCGAAACCAGGAGGCTGCCACTGGCCGCGGCCTGGCGGATGGCCGTGAGCATCCGGTCCGTGAAATGGCTGGCCTCACCCAACTGCATCCATATCCAGTAGTGCGTGTCCAGAAGCAGAGGCGCCGGCCCTGCTGGGCTACTCATCCACGTCCCACTTTTCGCCGACAGGCGCAACGATATCGCCCAGGATTTCAGCGGAGCCCCGCATCCGGCCGAAAACTGGGGGGAGTTCCTCATCCACCGGCAGGAGCCGCGCCACCGCCCGGCCGCGCTTGGTGATCACGATTTCGTTTCGGCTTTGGCGGACCTCATCGAGCAGGTGGAGGCATTTCGCCTTGAACTCGCCCGCGGCAATCTGTCTTTGCATACCATGGTCATTATACCATGGTCAGATTCGTGAACCTGGCGGAGAGAGAGGGATTCGAACCCTCGATGCATCAATAGGATCTGCAAGTTGCAGATTCCTCGTTGCCGCCGCTGCCATAAGTGCCAGGAATGCCGTGCGGCATTGCCCACCATTGCCCACGGCGGTCCGCAGTGCCGAGAATCGCCGCATTGCCGCAAGCGAAAGCTATGGGGTACGCTAATGGCAGGGAGTTTCGATGAGCCGCGACCCACTTCATGATCTGATCGACCGGATTCCAGAGGAGGACCTCCCTGCCGCCAAGCGGTTCCTGGAGTACCTGGTGGTCAGCCCGGCCTATCGGGCGGCATTGTCGGCTCCAACGGATGACGAACCAGTAACGGAAGCGGACTCCGCGGCGATCGCGCGGGCGCACGACGAAGTTCTCTCTGGAAGAATCAGTTCGCATGGCGAAATCCTGCGGGAATTCGGCTTGCGATGAGGTTCGTCTGGCCGGACTCCGCACGATCTGAGTTGTGGGCAATCGACCGGGAGACGGCCGGTCGAATCGTCCATGAGGCGAGCGGCTACTTTGAAAGAGAGCCAATGCGACTCAAATAAACAAATCCACGCCTACATGGAAAAACTCAGCGACTTTCTTTGCCTGCTCCTTCGTCATGGGCCGTTTTCCCCCAAGGATCTCCGACACCCGGCTCTTGGAGCCGACTACGGGCCAAAGATCTTTGGGGGCTAGACCGCGTTGTTCCAGCAGAAACGCAACCATCCTGTGCGGCTCGGACCTCGGTATTGGGTACGCCTTCTCCTCGAAATCGTGAATCAGGTCCGTCAGGAGTTCGAGGAGCGCGTCCTCCTCCGGCGTCATGTTCCCTTCGCCCTTCTCCATCAGGGATTCGACAATGGCGAGAGCGCGCTCGTTCTCCTCCTCCGTCTTGATGACCTTCGGAACCGCTCGGGCCAGAAGTCGCCCATACCGTTTCAGGTCGAGGCCTTCAATCGTGGTGCTCATAGCTTCCATTCCCCCTCGTCGTACTCCTCGTGCGTGAGAATGTGCTTTATGTAGACGATCTGGCGTAGATAGTGAACGAACACGATCAACCGATACTTGTTCCCGCCCACATTGAACACCGTCAGGTCGCCCACGAAGTCGGCGGAACCGAAGTCTGCCCTCATCGCGCCGGGGTTCTTCCACGCCGCAGCCTGGACAGCGTTTGCCCAATGCTTGAGCGGCTCGGCGGCTTTCGGGAAGCGCGTCCCGAATTCCCGAATCCGCCGTTTGCTGACGATTCTCACGCCCCAAGTTCCCATATATGGAACCAGCAGGTCAAGCGGGTCGGTTGATTCTCTTTGCGTTCAGACCCTTTCCGGAGCGCCAGATGACCTGGTTTCACACACCAACGGCCTGCCGCGCCGGCACGGCCTGCGTGCCACAGTCGGCAACGTGGGAAAACTCACGGCGCGCGGGTGTGCACGGTCCCCCCTAACCCTTGGGACCGCAGACACTACCAAAGGGGGAAGCAGGCTCCATCTCTTGTTCCAGAACTGTCAGAGCGCTTTGCGGACGCAGTTTTTCAATGGCTCTTGTCATTACTCCGTTCTCCTGAAATGGCAGCGATGGGCTCTCAACCGCTCCTGCCGATTTAGTGCCCGCCTCCGCCAAGCTCCTTTGGCACGCTGGCGGTTTGGGTTCCAGGTTCACTCGCGGTGAAGACGTTCAGGCGGCACGCCTAACTGCCCCAGGAACTCCTTCGCCGACATGGCGTGGCGGTCGCCCAGCGCAATGTTATATTCCGCCGACACCCGCTCGTCGCAGTGGCCCTCGATAACTATCATGGCCTCTGAAAACTCCTCCAGAATGCTTCCCCGCGCGCCGGCGTCGTTCGTCAGAGCCGCACGCGCATCATCGCGCATGGTACTCTTATCGAAATCGAAATAGGCGTCCGGACCTCATTCGCCATGCGCTCACCGATGGTTTTGGCGGGTGTGGCCGGCGTCGATGTCATCGGCGGGGCGGCGGCGGAACAGTCACGTTCACCATCGCCGATGCCGCGACCGTGCCGTCAATACATGAAGCAAGGTGATCTTGGAGCTAAAGTGGCGGGCAACGCCGGCGGCATAACGCGCCACTTCAACACAGGGTGGCGAAGAGTCGGTCGGCAAGAGGATCTCGCGTAGCGGGCGCATCTGGTTTTCCGCAATTCACCAACGAGCAACTTGAGGCCCATCCAATCGGCCAAACGATTGCAAGAAGCAATTGCGGCACATCCCGGGCACTCAACAGGGCCCCGGAGGCCGGCCTCGAAAGGACAATGCCAATATGTTTAACATAGCGAAGATTTTGTTGCCGATAGACTTCTCGGCGCGCTCGACGGACGCCGCCGACGCCGCTGCGGCGGTCGCCGAACGCTTCGGTTCGGAGATCGTTCTGCTCTATGTCCTGGCTCCGGGTCTCGATCTGCCGCTCCCGACTTCAGCCCAGTTGAGGATGCTGCATGGCCTCGCAAGGGAAGAGGCTGAAGAGAACATGAAGGAATTCCGATCCAATGAATGGCGCCACCTTGGGGTGAAGCGCGTCCTGCAGGAAGGCTACGACCCGGCAACGAAGATTGTGGAGTATGCCAGTTCGGAACACGTCGACTTGATCATGATGCCCACTCATGGGTATGGTGCGTTTCGACGCCTGCTCATCGGTTCGGTCACGGCAAAGGTCCTCCACGATGCAAGCTGTCCGGTCTGGACGGCGGTTCATATGCCGGACACGGCGTCTGGCATAACGGCACAACCCCGCCGCATTGCCTGTGCCGTCGATCTTGGACCGCAGAGCGGCAGCATCTTGGGCTGGGCGAGCCGGCTGTCCTGGGAGTTTGGTGCACCGCTCAGCGTGATTCACGTCGTTGCCTCGCTCGATCCCCGTTTACAAGAGTATGGCTTGTCGCCGGAATGGACAAGCTACGTCATCAACGAGGCTAAAGCTCAGCTCGCACGGCTGCTGGAGACGGACGCGGTCCATGGCGACATTCACATTGAAATCGGTCCGATTGCCAGCGCAGTAGCCGACGCAGCCAGGGAATTGCAGGCCGACCTCCTGGTCATCGGGCGCAACAGTCATGACAGCATGGCAGGACGTCTGCCCACGAACGCCTACGCCATCATTCGTGAGTCGCCATGTCCCGTGCTCAGTGTCTGAATGTTGGCTATCTCTTATAGATTCAATGAGTTCCGTAGACGATCCGGCTTGATCTTCCGGCGGGCCTGACCCAAACTGCTGCTCCGCCAGTTCGCCGGCTAAGAACACCGGTAAAACCTGACGCAGGCTCTTCTTCCACCAAAACCTGACTCCAATCTCACGACTGCAATCTTCAAGTCCGGTAACCTCATACCTTAAGAGGTCCATTAGTTGTGAGACGTAGGCGCTCCAAGATGGTGGTTCACAACGACGGGATGAGAGTTTTAGTGAGGAGATGAGGTATCAAGATGGGTTGCAGCAATATCGTCGTTTTGGATGGACGGGAGGCGAACTCCTTCCCCCGATCTTCGCGTGGCTTTGCGGTGATGCCGTCGAAGGCCGTATTCAGAGACTACGGCTGCGGCACTTCGGTCGAGCCGCTGGTTGCAGCGGATGAATGCGGCAGCACGGGACTAGACGGTTTTGAAGGCATCGTGGGACGCAGCACGGCTCTGAGGGAAGTTCTGGATCAACTTCAAACCGTAGCCCCGACGGACTCCACAGTTCTCATCGAAGGAGAGACCGGGACGGGAAAGGAACTGATCGCACGCGCCATTCACGCCCGTAGCCGGCGGCAAGCTGGCGCTTTCGTGAAGATGAACTGCGCGGCCATTCCGCGGGAACTGCTGGAGAGCGAGGTCTTCGGACACGAAAAAGGCGCCTTCACGGGGGCGGTTACGCGTAAGATCGGCCGTTTCGAGGCGGCTGACCGCGGCACGCTGTTTATGGATGAGATCGGCGATATGCCGCTCGAGCTGCAGGCGAAGCTGCTGCGAGTCTTGCAGGAGCAGGAGTTCGAAAGACTTGGCGGCACAATCACGCAATCTGTCAACGTACGAGTGGTGGCCGCCACGAATCAAGACCTGGACCGCCTGGTTTCCGAAAAACTGTTCCGGAGCGATCTTTTCTACCGGCTCAATGTGTTTCCCATATGCATTCCCCCACTACGCGACAGGCGTGACGATATTCCCTTGTTGGTGGCGCACTTCGTGAGCACCTATGCGCAGCGGATGAACAAGCAGATCGAGAAGATCCCCTCGGAGGCCATGGAGGCGCTGCTGGACCATGACTGGCCAGGGAACATTCGGGAACTGCAGAACTTTGTGGAACGCTCGGTGATCCTGACCAGTGGCCGCGTTCTGAATCCGCCGATACCGGAACTGTTTAAGAGAAGGAGCGTCGCCAAACCGACCACGCTGAAGGAATGCGAGCGTGAACATATTTTGAGGGCCATACAGGCGGCCAATTGGGTGATCGCCGGACCGCATGGCGCCGCCGCGCGCCTCGGAGTCGCGCGGTCCACCCTCATGTACCGGATGCGGAAGCTCGCTATACCGAACGAGCGGCCCTTGCCCGCCGCATAGGCGCGGAGGAGAGCGCAGGTTACTCACCGCCCCAGTCGGGCCGCATGTTGAACCCCGCTGAAATGCCGGCTTAGGACTCCGCCGCGGCGCTGCTGCGCTTTTGATTCCACGGGAAGCGGGCAGCGTCGCGCCTTAAATTGGAACCGCCAGGACTGGAACGGAACTGAGTTGGATCACCCTGTAAAGGGTAGAACCGAACACCGTCAGATTCAATGCGTTGATTCCGCGCACTCCAGCGACGATTACGTCCGGCCGAGACTCCTCGGCGAACCGGAGGATTTCCGGGTACGCCTTCCCCATGCGCACTTCAAGGTGCGTCTTGGTCCCCTTGCCGGCGGCAGCCGGAAGGAGCTTCTGGAGGTTTTCCATGGCCGCCGCCGTTTCCTTGCCAACGTCCGCCGACTCGGAGATGCCATCCAGTACGTGAAAGAGGGTTACCTCAGCACCATAGGCGTCCGCCAGCGAGAACGCGTGCTTCAAGGCGCACTGCGAGTGCGCGGAGAAATCAACACAACAGAGAATGCGCTGGACTGAAACGGAATCATCCGTTACATTCGGCCCAACTGGAGTCGGGGCTGTTCGCGGGATGACCAGCACCGGGCACGAAGCGTGCCTCAGGACGCGTTCGGTAACTGATCCCAACATGAGGTGATCAAAGCCACGCCGGCCGTGGGTTCCCACTACGATCAAGCTGATGGCACGCTCTCGAGCCAGGGACAGAATCGCATCGGCTGCCACGCTCTCCTCCACGAGGCACTCGGGCTGCGGTCCGCCGGCTGTCTTTACGAAGTGCTGCAATTCCTTTTCCGCATTGGATATGAGCGAAAGGCGGAAGTCTTCAAAAATATCCGGCGAAACGGAATAGTAGCCGGATGGATGCTGCCACATTTCAACGATGTGCTGGACAAGCAGCTTGGCGTGATAGTGGTCGGTGATCGATTGCGCGTAGCGATAAGCCTTCCCCGAGATCTCCGAGAAGTCGACCGGACACAGGATCCGCTCGACTGGCGCCACCGCCCTTGTTTCAATGGACGACTCAGGGTTTAGTGCTGAATTCATATGGAATCCTCCTTGTTCGTTTGGATTCTTTTCCAAGTTCCTTTGGCGGCGGGAGCCGAGAAGCGTCCCGCCCGCCGCCTAGCGCTTTGATCAACTGCACGCTTGCGGCCATTTGCTGTCTGTTTCGTGAAGCGAGCTTCATGGCGTCAATCGCTGTTTGGCCGCAATTGACTCCGAAACTCGCGCACTAGTGCCGCCAAAACGGAGACTACGACTGGTCCCAGCAAAATGCCTAGGGCGCCAAACGCGCTGGCACCTCCCAACACCGAGAGCGCAATGAGCAATGGAGACTGGCGGAGCCGTGTCCCTACTATTCGCGGAACCAGCAACAGCGCCACCGCCTGTTGCCCCGCGAAGCACACTACACCGACCAGCGCCGCTTTCACATAGGCTCCGTGAATCGCCAATGTGACCGCAACCGGCAGCCAGACGGCTGCGGCGCCTATGAGGGGAATCATGGATGCGAGCCCGGCGAGGGCGCCCCACATGGCGGGCAAGCCGATGCCCGCAATCCAGAAGACGATTCCGTACAAAAGAGCCTCGACGGCGCTCATAGCGAGAATACCGTCCACGTTCGCCACGATCGCGTCGCGGATGGTGGCAAGGATTCGATTGGTGATAGAGGTGTCAAGTGGGAGCATCGCCGCCATCTGCGATATCCAGCCTTTTCCGTATAGCAGCACCACGTAAAGAAACACAACCGCCAATACACCGGTGAAAAGACCTCCCGCAATCTGGTTGAGGTCCGCCAGTGCTTGTTCAATGGCGTGGCGATCGATAGAGGCGCCCGCGGTCAACCCCTCCGCTGCACGCAAAATGGCGTCAAACGCACCGGATTTGATTTCGCGGTTCATCGCCATACCGGCGAGCAGAATGACCGTCAGGACCGGCCCTACAGCTACCAGGGTCGTGAGCAAGGCTGCCACCGGCGGGCGCTTTACGAGGCGACTGGCCCGCTGCTGTAGTGGATCCAGAACCACGGCCAGAATTGCAGCTAACACCAATGCGGTCAGGAATGGTCGCGCCATCCGATACGCGGCAGGCAACAGGGCCGCCATGGCGATGCCGAGGACCAGCAGGGCAACCCTGCGACTATCTCTCCAACTCGCCGGTTCGAGCGGGATCGGATTCAGAGGTGTCACCGGTGTCGAGGGAGTCATCGACGTGAACTGCGGCTGTCCAGACTTAACGGTCCCGCGCCAAACTGCGAAATGAACAACGCGCCACCGACCAGGGCGATGTTCTTCATGAACAAGGCCATCTGCGTCTGCGCCGCCACCGGATCGCTAATGCCCCAGAATTTGTGCATCATGAATGTCACCGGAAGCAGGAACAGCACGATCAGCCATGCGCCGAACTTGACCCGATAGCCCAAAAGAATGCTCAAGCCTCCGAGCAGGGCGAGAATTCCCGAAGCCGGAACCGCGACATGCGCCAAGGGAACGCCCTGCGATGTGGCCAAGGCGATCGTCTGCTGCGAGAAGTGGCTGGGAACGGCCAACAGGAAGATCAGCGCGAAGAGAAACCGTCCCAGGAGCACGACCGCGCCATTGGGAAGGGTTCGAGCTTCCACCGTTTGAGAAACCGTCACAGAACTTGCTGCCATTCTTTTGTTTCCTTTTCGCGGCGCCTACCGGCGCCCGTCGATTATCGAATTCATTTGAAGAACGTTAACCCAAAGCCGGCTTTTCTTCATAATCGCGACGGAGCTCGGCTATTCGAGCCTCCTGGCGCCGGCGGATTTCTCCTTCTGCCTTATCTGCCTTGGCTTGTAGGGCCCGGATCTTGGCTTCCCGCTGCTGCTGGCGCAACTGCATCTTGAAGCGCCTTCGCTCCAGAGCGGTTTCCAGCCTCGCGCGCAGGTTGTCAATCTTCGCGTCAATCTTTGCCAGCCGCTCTCCCCTCGCCTGCGCCCGTTCGGCCTTGAGCTGTTCCATCTCAACCCGATGGGCGGCCGCATCGCGATCAGCCTGCAGGTTTTTCACCAGAGTGCGAGCCCGCCGGAACACCACGCCTCCAATCCGTTCCATTCGCGTGTCCAGAGGCGTCACCCACTCCTCGGCGATGTCGGCAACCACGGCGACCTTGCCGGGTGTCAGCGCTGCCGCTACGTCGTTGATGAACTCGTCAGTTATACCCGCGTGTTCCAGCTCGATGATGGAACCGATTAATGCTCCGGCAGCCGCGCCGCCAACCAGACCGATTGGCCCGCCGAGAACTCCCACTAGCGTGCCCAACAGGGTACTGACGCCGATCACCGGGAAGTCCACGCCATCAGGGGTGTCGATGAACCGTACACCGCCGTTCGGTTCTTTGGCGGCAATTTGGGCCGCGAAAAGCGAAATCTCCCCATCGCGGTCCAATTCCCGGAGAGCTTCCAGACCCGCAAAGGCCTTAGTTTGGTCGTCAAAGACGATTACGATCAGTTTCTCCATAGTGGTGTTCCTCTACGAAGCCGCGGCAATCTCATCCGGGCTTTCCTCATACTCCCGGCGAACCTCGTGGATCCGAGCCTCCAACCGCCGGCGGATCTCTCCTTGTGATTGATCGGCTTTCGTTTTCAGGACTTGGATCCTGGCGTCCCGCTGATTCTGGCGGAACCGCATCTTACAGTGGTCGCGCTCAATGGCGTTTTCCAGCTTCTTCCGCAGGGCGTCGATTGTGGCGTCGATCTTAGCCAGGCGGTCGGCCCTCGCCTGCGCCCGTTCGGCCTTGAGTTGCTCCATTTCGGCGCGATGTGCGGCCACGTCGCGGTCGTGGTGCATGCGCTTAACCTGACTGCGGGTTCGCCGGAAGACCACGCCTCCAATCGACTCCATTCGCGTGTCCAGAGGCGTCACCCAGTCCTCGGAGATATCGGCAACCACGGCGAACTTGCCGGCTGTCATGGCCGTGTTCACATCATTAATGAACTCGTCGGTCACGCCGGCATGTTCCAGATCGCCGATTGAGCCAATGAAACCGCCTGCCATGCCGCCGATAAGCGCTCCGAGGGGTCCCCCGAGAAGTCCAACGAGGGCGCCCACCGCGGTGGCACCGCCGATCACCGGGAAAGCCAGCTTATCGCTGTTATCGATGTATCGGATGCTGCCGCTTGGTTCTTTGGCGATCGTTTGCGCCTCGTACACCGAGATCTCACCATCGCGGTCCAATAGGCGCAGAATTTCGAAGCCTGCATCGGCCTTCGTTTGGTCGTCGAAGACGACTACGATCAGTTTTTCCACGGTTGTGTTCCTCTTCTACTTAACAGCGGCAATGTCCGCGCGAGCATGCTGCAACGCGGTCTCGATTTCGGCGATGGCCGCTCGCACGCCGCGGTGCAACTCGCTGAAGGCGGCTTCGTTCGCCTGCTTCAGGGCGTGCAGTTTCTTCTGGGCAACCTCATGCTTGGCGTGCACGTCCGCCACCTTCGTCTGAATGACGGCCGTCGCAGATGCCTTCTTCTCGGTCGCCACATCAAAGGCGGTGCTGATGCGGGCCTTCCATTCCACGAGTTCCGCCTCCACACTCGCAATCAGGGCGCGCCGCGCAGAGTCGTATTCCTCGCGGAGGACTTTGGCCTTGGCCTCCGCCGCCGCCTTTCCCTCCGCCGTCGCGTGCTTCAGCTCCGCGTTGATGGACTGGATGCTCGTGCTTAGTTGCTTCAGGCGCTCTTCGATCTCGGCCTGTTGCTCTCGGCGTGTCGTATCGAGGTTCTTGGTCAGTTCGGCGACACGCGCCATGGTTTTGGCCTTGGCTTCGTCGGTCTGTGTTTTCAATTCGGCGCGGAGTTTGTTGACCTCTGCGGTGGTGACGTCGATTTGTTTTTGCGCCTTCGCCATCGAGTCGTGAAAGGTCTTTTTACCGGCCTCGAAATCGGCGGACATCTTGTCCTTCAGTTGCTGGGATTGGGGAATCATGAAATGCTCCTTCGTGTCCCTATGAAGCAACTAGCAGGCCAAAACCTGACGCCGGCCCGAATTTCACCTAACTGGCGGTGAGTGAAGTATTTCCAGAACGCGATGGTGTCGGATGTTGGCCGACGAGCGCAAGGCGAACCCGCTTCTGGACTCGGTGTCCAACACTTCGTCACACCATGAAGCTGCAAACTCCAACCTCTCGGTCCTGGGCGTGGGATTGCGGGGGCTTATTCTGGCGGCCCCGGTGACATCTCCCTACGCGAGAGCGGTGGTGGGATGGATTTGTGAGAATTGAGATAACGTATGAATGTTCTTGTGCTCAATGCCGGCAGTTCCAGTTTGAAGTTCGAGTAAGGGACGGCCTGCGGATACTGGAACTTGGCCCCGGGGCCGAAGCGGCCCTTGCCGTCGATGAAATGTGGAATACCCGGGTCAGGGGCGCCGGTAGCGCTCCGGCGAGGTCGGTAGAAAGCACCTGCGCAGGGGGTCCCAGCTCATCCGCTCGACCTCGATCTCCGGCGGTTCCACTCGGATCACGTTGAAGGAGTTCGCTTCGCCGCGGCCGCGGGTCGAGGTGGCGGTGCCGGCCTGCACGATGAGCGCCGAGAGGCCCTGGATCTCGTGTCGGATGCTAGTGTCGCCCGTGTAGCCCAGATGGAGGTGACCGGAGAGAAACAGGTCGGCGCCACAATCGGCGAGCCGGCGCATCGCCATCTGCGCCCGCCCGACCACGCGGCCGCCATGGCCTGGCGGAAGGTCGAACGGGTGGTGGATGACGATGATCTTGGCCACGCGGGGCGGGAAGGAGCACAGCCACTCGCGAGCCTGCTCCACCTGCCTGAGGTTGATGCGCCCGCCCTTGAAGGCGAGCGAGCGGGCGGAGTTGAGGCCGATGACGGCCATTTCCTCGTCGGCATAAGTGGGCTCGAGGTCCTCGCTGATGTAGCGGCGAAAGCGGCGCAGGCCGCCGAAGAAGCGGAGATAGGCATTGTAGAGCGGCACGTCGTGGTTGCCAGGCACAACGATCTGCGGCGAGGGCAGGGCGTCGAGAAAGGCGCGGGCCTGCTCGAACTCCTCGGGGCGGGCACGCTGCGTCAGGTCGCCGGAGACCGCTACCAGGTCGGGCCTGACCGCTTCGACACATTCAACGAGCGGCTCGGGCAGTAGCGGATCGATGCGGCCGAAATGGAGGTCCGAGAGGTGGACGATGGTGCGCATCAGCCTTTCCCGGCCGGCACGCGAACCCGCAGGGCCAGCGGACGGCT
>Ga0181538_10001564_pt1 | contig 25300 bp, 25 predicted proteins | sample PEATcosm2014_Bin_40_FD_119773 | JGI IMG/M metagenome (GOLD analysis project Ga0181538, IMG submission 119773) | Peatland microbial communities from MTU Mesocosm Facility, Houghton, MI, USA - PEATcosm2014_Bin23_30_metaG | ecosystem: Environmental > Terrestrial > Soil > Wetlands > Peat | place... | reverse complement strand
GCATGTTCGCGATGCGATGGCGAGGTTCAATCAGGTCGGGGGCGTCACTGATTCCGAACGGGATCTCGCGTTTTCCAACATTCAAAAGGCTGCCAACCATTTCGATATTCAGATGAAGGAGACCGACTGGCGTCACTTCGGAACGCAACGCGCGTTATCATGAATGACAGACTCGACGCGCTGCTCGGCCAGATACGACATCTGGAAAAAGAGCTGATCCTTGAAGCTCACAAAAAGGAGACGGAGTTTTCCTATGAGGAATCAACCAAGCGGTGGGCGCGTTCCTCGGCCTCTTCCAAGGGCGGAGCGTCGGCAAGATGGTGGTAGAGTTGGCTTGAGCCCGGGCCTCGCGGCTTCTCTTATGAGCGACATCGTTTTGGAGATCAAAGCCCTTACTCGCCGCTTCGGCTCATTTACGGCGGTTGATGCTCCAACCCTTTCGGTCAACGCCGGCGAGGTCTTCGGCCTGCTCGGCTCCAACAGCGCGGCCAAGACCACCACGATCAAGATGCTCACCACGCTCTTGCCGCCCTCCTCGGGCGAGGCGCGCGTGGCCGGTTTCTCCATCACCACGCAGGCGGTCGGCGTTCGCCGCGCCATCGGTTATGTGCCGCAGGCGGTCTCCGTGGACGGTTCGCTCACCGCCTACGAGACCCTGCTCATCTTCGCCAAACTCTACGACCTGCCACACCGCGAGCAGCAGGCGCGTATCCGGGAAGCTTTGGAGTTCATGGGTCTAACCGCCGACGGCGGCCGCCTGCTGGGCCAATACTCCGGCGGCATGGTCCGCCGGCTGGAAATCGCCCAGTCCACACTGCATCGACCACGGGCGCTCTTCCTCGATGAGCCGACCGTCGGACTGGAACCGATTGCGCGCGATGCGGTCTGGAAACACCTCGTGGATCTGCGGGCCAACTACGGCACGACCCTCTTCTTCTCCACCCATTACCTGGAGGAGGCGGAGACCCCGATGGTGTGCCGGACGATCAAAGCGGCTGGAGCGGCAGTTCGAGTGCCGCCGCCTCTTTTGATTTCTTCCGCGAAGGGATGGTCCGCATGAAGGCGTCAAACGGTTCGACTGAACGAATCACGATGGGACAATATCTGTTGGGCCTTAATCGAAGGCTTCAAACGATGCAAGGAAAGAGCAGGTTCAAGAATATGAACATTTACGGACGTGCCGCAGCATTCGCAAGGGTTCGAACGGGCGAGTTGAGTTTGCTTTCCCTGTTGTCGTTGGCTCTGTTGTTCGCTGGTTGGCATCAAGACCTGTGGGCCGAACAAGTCCCACAAGCCCCGACGCAGGCCGCGCAGGCGCCACCACACGCGCAACAGACTCCCGAGCAGTTGCAGCGGGTGGTCGCCCCGATTGCACTGTATCCGGATTCGCTGGTGGCGCAGATCCTGGCGGCGTCCACGTTCCCCGAGCAAGTCGTCGAGGCTGATCGATGGGTCCAAGCAAATCCTGGTTTGAAGGGCGACGCGTTGGGCCAAGCGGTGGACAAACAACCTTGGGACCCAAGCGTCAAGGCGCTCGCGGCGTTCCCATCCGTCCTAGGGAATATGGACAAGAACCTCTCTTGGATGTCGTCGCTCGGCGACGCCTACTACAATCAACAACAGGACGTGATGGATGCCATTCAGGTCATGCGCCAAAAGGCGGAACAAGCCGGTACGCTGAAGAGCACACCGCAGCAAGTGGTAACCACGCAAGACTCGAGGATCAGCGTTGAGCCTGCCAGCCCCGATGTGGTTTACGTTCCGGCCTACGACCCCTGGGTGGTTTACGGACCCGCAATCGACCCGTGGCCGTATTGGTACCAGTATCCTGGAATTTGGTATGGCGGCCCGTACCTCTCGTTCGGAGCCGGCTTCGGAATCGGCTTCTTTGGAGGGTTTGGATGGGGCTGGGGTCATTGGGGATGCGATTGGCATCACCAATACGCAACTTATGACCACAACAGGTACAGCTCCCGGAGCCATACGTTTTTCAATCGAAACAATTACTATCGCCAAGGAGGCGTGCGGGGCGTTGCGTCCAACGTGGGTCGCATTGCGCCCAGCGAGCGTGGCGGAGGTTTTGGCAGCGGCGGTGCGGTTTACAACCGCCCGGGCGGAACGACTCGGCCTTTCACCGGAGATACCCGGGCTGCTCGAGGATATGCCGAACCCCGCGGTCAGAGCGGCGTCCGCTCCAGTGCCTTCAGCGGCTACAACCATGGCGGACAGGTACGAAGTTTTTCGTCACGCGGAGCCGCCAGCTTCGGTGGTGGCGGAGGGTTTCACGGCGGTGGTGGCGGAGGGCTTCACGGCGGTGGTGGCGGCCATCGATAATCGAAGTTTCGTTATGCTTCCGTTAAATCGTTAAATTCTGAAAAGGAGAAAAGCTATATGCGACGCACCAAGTTGGACTTCAACAAATTTCATTGGGCCAATCTTCCCACGCTGGCAGCGGTTGCCATCCTGTGGACGGGGTGCTCGTCCACCCGTCCCATGACCATGGCGCCGCAACCGGGCCAGAAAACCTTTTCATCCGCGGAAGAGGCGAGCCAGGCGCTCGTCGCGGCCGCGCAGAGCAACGACGAAAAGGCGCTGCTTGAGATCCTCGGACCAGACGGCCGGCAAATCGTCTCGTCGGGAGACGATACTGAGGACGCCAACAGCCGCGCTAATTTCGTCCAGCGCTATCAGGAAATGCACCGGCTGGTGGCCGAACCGGATGGAACCACGATTTTATACATCGGGGCGAAAAATTGGCCCACGCCCATCCCGCTCGTGAACCAGGACCACTCGTGGTATTTTGAAACCGAGGCGGGCAAGCGGGAAATTTTGTTCCGGCGAATTGGCCGGAATGAACTATCGACGATTCGCGTTTGCCAGGAGCTCGTGGCGGCGGAAAAGGAATACCACTCTGAACGGCACAACGAGTACGCCCAGACCTTCTTCAGTGACGAAGGGCAGCATAATGGCCTTTATTGGAAAGCGGCTGCGGGCGAACCCCAGAGCCCCATCGGGCCACTGGTGGCCGCGGCCGTTGCGGAAGGTTATGCCAAAAGACCAGACGGCGCTCCAACTCCTTACTGCGGATACTATTACCGGATCCTCACGCGTCAGGGGAACAATATCGCTGGCGGCGCGAAAAGCTACCTCGTCAACGGCAAAATGACCGCCGGGTTCGCTTTCGTGGCCTATCCAGCGGAATACAAGTCTTCCGGCGTGATGACCTTCATCGTTGACGAGGATGGAGTGGTGTACCAGAAGGATCTCGGCAAGAAGACTGAAATTCTCGCCAAAGCCCTGCAGGAATACAACCCCGATTCCAGTTGGCAACCGGCGGAAGAGCAACAGCAGGAGAATGCCGACGAGCAGAAAACCAAAGCCCTGCGTGGCGACACGTCTGTCACGTTGGTGGTGGATTAGCAGAACACAAGAACAAGGAGATAGAAGATGAATCCTCATGTTAAGAAGTCTGCAACCGGTCCGCCTGCAATGGACGAAACCCCTTGGATCTGGCGCGTCATGCAGAAAAGTGGGGTTACAACCGATACTGGCTGCCGGAACATCACAGTATGCCCGGCATCGCCAGCGCGGCCACGGCGGTGGTCATTGGTTATGTGGCTGGCGGCACCTCGATGATTCGGGTGGGCGCTGGTGGCGTCATGCTGCCCAACCACTCGCCACTCGTGGCCATACCGGTACTTGCGAACAATCAGAAGGTCTGCGTTCCGCACACCGCAGGAACTAATCCAAAACCATGAAAACTTTTCCAATCGTCATCCTGGGCGGTGGCGTGGTTGCCGGATACGCGGCCAAGGAGTTCGTCGCCCAGAGCGGCAAAAAAAGCACGCTAGCGATCGTCACAGCCGAAAATGCGCTGCCCTAACCAGACATCCATTCATCGACTCTCGGGCGAGGTCGCTCCGCTGAGAAAAGCGATTGAAGAGGTTCTGAAGCGCATTCCGGTCGCGGCTCCGCGACTGGCTGAACCACCACAGTTGACCGAGGAACCGAATCAAATCAAACGGGGAACAGTTTCGGGGGAAACCAGGCAGCCTCAAGCGTGAAATCAAACGGCAAAGATCAATCGCAATCTAGCGCACATCAGCGCCTGCTCAACCCGCTGGACGAACCGAGTGTTCATGGAGGAGCGAGCAATGGCTGTACCGATTATCCAGCGAGAGGAACCCAACTCGTTCACAAATTGTGAAAACTCGAACAGGAGCAATTTTGTCAGGAACTCCGAGTCGGCTTGGCATTGCTGCCGAACCAGGAGCTTACCCACCCTCGCGCAAAGCCGGCCTCATTTCCGCTCTTTGTTTTTCGCTCCTGATATCATTCAGCGCTGGTTGCAAAAAACAATCCGTGCCGCCCCCGCCGCCTCCGGAAGTTCAGGTCATCACCCTCGTGCCGACGAACGTTCCCATTTTCGAGGAATGGATTGGGACGCTCGACGGATATGTGAACGCGAAAATCCACGCGCAAGTGACCGGATATCTGCTCACGCAAAACTACGCCGAAGGCAGCGAGGTGAAAAAGGGCGATTTGCTGTTTCAAATTGATCCGCGCCCGTTTCAAGCCACGCTCGACCAGGCGCGGGCGAAACTCGCGCAGGACCAGGCGCAATCGGGCAAAACGGAATTGGACGTAAAACGCTACACGCCGCTGGCAAAGGAACAAGCCATCAGCCAGGAGCAATTGGACAACGCCATTCAAGCGAACCTGGCGGCGAAGGCGCAGGTCCAAGCCGATGAAGCCGCGATTGCCAACGCGCAGTTGAATCTCAGTTTCACAAAAATCACTTCACCGATTGATGGCCTCGCAGGAATGGCGCTGGCACAGATCGGCGATTTGGTCGGGCAATCGAGCACCGTGCTCACGACCGTTTCGACCATCAATCCGATCAAAGTGTATTTTCAAGTCAGCGAGCAATCGTATGTGGCCTTTTGGAGGCGTTTGGTTGGTTCGGGGAATGTGGCTGAACATTTCCCATTGCACCTGATTTTTGCCGACGGTTCAGTGTATCCTGAAAAGGGAAAGTTTTTCTTCGCCGACCGGCAGGTCGATTCGAACACCGGCACGCTGCAGATTGTGGGACTTTTCCCCAATGCGAATTTAATGTTGCGTCCCGGTCAATACGGTCGGGTTCGCGCGCAAACGCAAACCATCACCAACGCGCTGCTCCTGCCGCAGCGGGCGGTGACAGAGCTGCAAGGCAGCTATCAAGTCACCGTCGTGGGCGCGACGAATGCCGCGCATTTGCAATTCGTCAAAGTCGGCGATCAAATCGGCTCGTATTGGATTATTGCCAGCGGCCTTAGTTTCGGCGACCGCGTCGTGGTCGAAGGCGCGCAAAAGGTGAAAGATGGCACGGTCGTAAATCCGAAACCATTCATGGACGAAACCAATAGCCCGCCGGCAAAATGAAAACAATTCCACCAGCCAGAAATGAAGTGACCGGGTTCTCGCGGTTCAGTGTGCCTTCGGTTCATCGCGGTTAATGCTCATGTATCGCTTTTTCATCAACCGGCCGATTGTTGCGATGGTGATTGCCATTTTGATGGTGATCATCGGCCTGGTTTCGATGGTGAGCCTGCCGGTCGCGCAATTTCCCAATATCGTTCCGCCGGAAATCCGCATTCAAACCACCTATCTGGGTGGCGACGCGCTATCGCTCGCGCAATCCGTCGCGACACCGATCGAGGAACAGATGAGCGGCGTGGACAACATGAATTACATGTATTCCATCAGCGGGAATAATGGCGTCATGCGCATGGGCGTGAATTTCGATGTCAAAACCGATCCGAACGTTGACCAAATGCTGGCCCAGTTGCGGGAAAACCAGGCCGCCTCGCAATTGCCGCCGTCGGTTCAGCAATATGGCGTCACCCTGTTAAAGTCGCCTTCGAGTCCCATGATGCTGGTCGCCCTTATGTCGCCCAAGGGCACGCACGACGCGACGTTTCTTGCGAATTATGCCTACATCAATCTGGTGGATCAGATCACCCAGTTGAAGGGCATTGCCAACGTCAATGTTTTCGGCGCCGGCCAATACGCGATGCGTTTCTGGGTCAAGCCGGATCAACTTGCGGAACTGAACCTGACCGTCAACGACATCCTCACCGCCATCAGCGCGCAGAACACCGTCAATCCCGCCGGACAGGTCGGCGGTCCGCCAACGCCAAAGGGCCAGGAATTCACCTACACTATCACCGCCCAGGGCCGGCTCGTTTCCGAAAAGGAATTTGGCCAAATCATCATTCGCGCAAATCCGGACGGCTCGATTGTGCGATTGAAGGATGTCGCGCGCATCGAACTCGGCGCGCAACTTTACACGATGATTGGCAAATTGAACGGCAAGCCCTCCGCGGTTCTGGCGATTTATCAATTGCCCGACTCCAACGCGCTCGATGATCAAAAAGCCGCGCTCAAGCTCCTGGCGAAACTCAAGCAGAGTTTTCCCGCCGACCTGGATTACGTCGTTTCGCTCGACACCACACTGGCCGTTTCCGCGGGCATGCACGACATCCTGCGCACGCTGGTCATCGCGCTGATTCTGGTCGCCTTCGTCGTCTTTATTTTTCTGCAAGGCTGGCGCGCGTCGCTTATTCCGCTCCTCGCCGTGCCGGTGGCGCTTATCGGCACAATGGCATTTTTCCCAATTTTCGGATTTTCGCTGAACACCCTTTCACTCTTTGGTTTGGTACTCGCCATTGGGTTGGTGGTTGACGACGCCATTGTGGTCGTCGAAGCCACCGAACGTCACATCGAAGAGGGCCTGAAGCCCAAAGACGCCGCGCTCAAGGCGATGCAGGAAGTCGCCGGCCCGGTCGTTTCGCTCGCGCTCATTCTCGCGGCCGTTTTCATTCCAACCATTTTCATTGCGGGAATCACTGGACGACTTTACCAGCAATTCGCGCTGACCATTGTCATTTCGGTCATGCTGTCGGCATTTAATGCGCTCTCGTTGAGTCCCGCGCTCGCCGCCATGTTGTTGAAGCCGAAGGAACAAAACCAGTCGCGCGGACCCCTGGGAAAGTTTTATGACTGGTTCAATCGCGTGTTTGACCAGGCCCGGGACGGCTACCTGAAAGTCGTCGGCAACCTTATTCGTAAAAGCGCTTTCACCGTGATCTTGCTCGTAGTGATTTTGACCGTCGCGCTTTTGCTCGGGTGGCGATTGCCCACCGCATTTTTGCCGGTGGAAGATCAAGGTTACGCTTACGTCGTGGCGCAGTTGCCCTTCGCCGCGTCGCTCGAACGCACCGACGCCGTCTGCAAAAGGATCGAGAACGTTTTGAAAAACACGCCGGGCGTAGCCTATTACACCACCGTCGAAGGCTTCAGTTTGTTGAGCCAGGTTCAGGCGACCTACAACGCCTTCTTTTTCGTGACCCTCAAGCCTTGGGCCGCGCGGACAAAAGCAAACGAGCAAATTGCGGCCATCCAATCGCACCTGAACGCCACCTTGTCCAAAATGCCCGAGGCGCAGGTGGTGGCCTTTTCCCCGCCTTCCATTCCCGGCGTTGGGACCTCCGGCGGCTTCACGTTCATCCTCGAAGACCGCTCCGGCACGCAAGACCCATCATTTCTCACACAGAATCTGGATAAGTTCATGGCCGCCGCTCGGAAACGACCCGAACTGGGTGGTCTGCTCACGACCTACCTGCCCAACGTGCCACAAGTGTTCGCCAAAGTGGACCGGGATAAAGTTTTGAAACTGGGGGTTCCGCTCAACGACGTTTACACCACACTGCAAACGTTCATGGGCGGATATTTTGTGAATTATTTCACCCGTTTCGGACGGCAATGGCAGGTCTATCTTGAAGCCGAAGACAAATATCGCACGCGGGCCGAAAATCTTTTGCAGTTTTACGTGCGCAACCATCAAGGACAACCGGTTCCGCTTTCGGCCTTCACGCAAATTCAATATCGCACCGGTCCGGAATTCGTCATGCACTACAACGAATATACCTGCGCGCAAATCAACGGCGCGGCCGCACCTGGTTACAGCGACGGCCAAGCGACCAAAGCCCTTGAAGAAGTCTTCGCGCAAACGATGCCGGCGGGAATCGGCCATGATTATTTCGGCATGTCCTTTCAGGAACAACAGGCCGCGGCCGGTGTGTCGCCTGCGGTTGTTTTCAGTCTGTCAGTCCTTTGCGTTTTTCTGATTCTCGCCGCGCAATTTGAAAGCTGGACGCTGCCCATGAGCGTGTTGCTCGGCACGCCCACGGCCATCTTGGGCGCGTTCCTCGCGTTAACCCTGCGCGGATTCCAAAACAATGTTTATGTGCAAATCGGTTTGATCATGCTGATCGGCCTCGCCGCAAAGAACGCCATCCTCATCATTGCTTTCGCCAAAGCGGAATATGAAAAAGGCAAATCCATTTCCGAGGCCGCGCTCCTCGGCGCGCGCATCCGGCTGCGGCCCATTGTGATGACTTCGTTTGCGTTTATTCTCGGCTGCTTCCCACTCTGGCTCGCGTCCGGTTCGGGCGGCGTTTCGCGCCAGACGCTCGGCACGGTTGTCATTGGCGGAATGTTGGGCGCGACGTTGGTGGACATTTTTATTGTGCCGGTCACCTTTTCAATCGTCGAAATACTCGCCGCGCGTTTCAGCAAGACAGCCCGCGGAGAACACGCTTCAAAAGCGCCGGAGCCGAACGGATGAAAAAGCTTTCCCCACAAAGACACAAAGGGGAAACGTCTTTTACGTCTAAGATACTTCGTGTCCTTGAGCCTTTGTCGTTTGTCTTGTTTCTTGCCGGCTGCGCGGTTGGACCAAATTACAAACGCCCGCCCATCAACGCGCCGGACACTTTTCGTGGCCAAACGCAAATTACCACAAACTCATTCGCCAATCTTCCCTGGTGGCAGGTGTTCCCCGACGACACGTTGCAAGAGCTGATTCGCACCGCGCTTACAAACAATTACGATTTGCGGATTGCCGTTTCGCGCGTCGAGCAGGCGCGGGCCATCGCCGCGCAGGCGCGCTCGCAATTCTTCCCGCAACTGAATTACGCGCTGCTGGCCGGCAAAGGCAAGAACGCAGCCGACAACCTCCCCTCCCCAACCGGCACGGGCGGAACGGTTTTTGCCGGTGATGCAAATGCCTCGTGGGAAATTGACTTGTGGGGGCAAATCCGCCGACTCAATGAATCCGCCCGCGCGCAGTTTCTCGCCAGCGGAGAGGCGCGGCGCGACGTGACGATTTCGCTCATCGCCCAGGTTGCGCAGGGTTATTTTCAATTGCTGGCGCTGGATCGCCAACTTGAAATCGCGCGGCAAAGCACCAATTCATTTGGCGAAAGCTTGAAGATTTTCGATCAACGGTTGCAGGGCGGGGTCGCATCGAAATTGGAAACCTCTTCCGCTGAAGCGCTGATGGAGGCCGCGGCTGCTACGATTCCCGCACTCGAACAGGAAATCGCTTTGCAAGAAAATCAATTGAGCGTTTTGCTCGGACAGAATCCCGCCGCGATTTTGCGCGGAGACGTTTCGCTCGAAAAGCAAATGACGCCGGAAATCCCCGCCGGTTTGCCGTCCGCGTTGCTGGAGCGGCGGCCGGACATCCGCGCAGCCGAGCAACGGTTGCGTTCGGCCAACGCTCAGGTCGGCGTGGCGAAAGCCAACTTCTTCCCGCAACTAAATCTCACGGCGTTGTTCGGCGAAGCGAGCACGGAACTTTCCGCGTTCACCTCCGGCGGCGTCGTTGCTTGGAGTATTGCCGCCGGTTTGACCGGACCTCTTTTTCACGGTGGACAGCTTCGGGCACAATACGCGCAAGTCCGCGCGGCGCGCGAGCAAGCCGCGTTGGAATATCAGGCCGCCGTGCTGAACGCGTTCCAGGAAGTGTCCGGTGCGTTGATTACGCGTGAAAAAGCGGCGCGTGCGCGCGTGCAACAAGGCCGGGCTGTGGACGCTTACAAGCAAGCCGTGAAAATCTCGATGGAACGCTATCGTCTGGGCAACGTGGATTACTATGTCGTCTTGCAGGAGCAGCAACTGCTATTCCCGGCGGAAAATGTATTGGTGCAATTTCAGCTCAACCGGCTTCTCGCAGGCGTGCAACTTTACCGCGCGCTCGGCGGCGGTTGGCAAGTGGAACCAACGGTCGCCAAATAGTTTAGAGACAAGAGTATGACCAACATACAATCACAACAACAATATGAAATCGGCATGGTCGGCCTGGGCGTCATGGGGCGCAATTTCCTGCTGAATATGGCCGACCACGGACATTCCGTGGCCGGTTACGACAAGGATGCCACCAAAGTAGCGGCGCTGCGCCAGGAGGCGGAGAACCGGGACATCCACGGCGCGGCGGATATCAAGAAGTTCATCGCTCTGCTTCGCAAACCACGCGCCATCATGATGATGGTGCCCGCCGGCGCCCCCGTGGATTCGGTCATCAACGACTTGTTGCCGCACTTGGACAAGGGCGATCTCATCATCGATGCCGGCCAATCTCATCCAGGCTCAGCGCGACTATTTCGGAGCCCACACCTATGAGCGAATCGATGCCAAGGGCACGTTCCACACCGAATGGGAGAAGGAGTAAGCAGCATGAAAACGAATGAGCAACTCGAACCGATAGTGTTCGTCATTTTTGGCGGCGCCGGTGACTTAACCTGGCGGAAACTCGTGCCGGCCTTGTTCGACCTCTCCCAGGACCGAAGCGTGCCCGCCAAGTATTCGATTATCGCGGTGGACCGCGTTGGCTTGAGCGACGAAAAGCTGCGCCGGCGTCTCCACGACGGCGTCAGGAAGTTCTCACGCCAGGGAATGGTGAAAGCGGCCGAATGGAGCGAGTTTGCCCGACACATCCGTTACCAGCAGGGTGATTTCAAAAAGCTGCAAACTTACACGGCCCTGGGCGAAGAATGCGCGAAGCTGGAGAAGGAATGGGGCGCCAAGGCCCACCGCATCTTTTACATGGCCACACCGCCGAGCATGTTCGGCGAAATCCCAAAATACCTCGGCAAGGCCGGACTGGCGCGTGACCGGCAATGGACGCGGATCGTGGTCGAGAAACCGATCGGCTATGACCTGGAATCAGCCCGCGCCCTGAATGCCATCCTCGCCGCCAATTTCGAGGAATCCCAAATCTTCCGCATCGACCATTATCTGGGCAAGGAAACGGTGCAGAACATTCTGGCCTTTCGCTTCGCCAATCCAGTCTTCGAGCCACTCTGGAATCGGCGTTATGTGGAGTGTGTCACCATCACCGCGGTCGAGGCGGTCGGGGTCGAACATCGAGGCGGCTATTACGACCACGCCGGAGCCCTGCGTGACATGGTGCAGAATCACCTGATGCAACTGCTCTGTCTCGTGGCGATGGAACCGATGGTCTCCTTCCAGGCCGACGAGATTCGCAACAAGAAAGTGGACGTCCTCCACGCCGTTCGTCCGATTCACCGGGACGCCGTCCACCAATGCCTGGTGCGGGGGCAGTACGGCCCAGGTTGGGTTGGCGGCAAGAAGGCTGTGGGCTATCGCCAAGAAGACGGCGTGTCGCCGGATTCCCAAACCGAGACGTTTGTCGCGCTCAGGCTGTTCCTCGACAACTGGCGCTGGCAGGGCGTGCCTTTCTACCTCCGCACCGGGAAGCGGCTCGCCCGGCAGGCTTCGGAAATTGCGATCCAGTTTCGCAGCGTGCCGCATCAGTCATTTCCGGCTGAGTCCACTCTCGATTGGCAGTCGTCCCGGCTGGTAATGTCCATCCAGCCCGATGAAGGCATCGTGCTGCGCTTTCAAGCCAAACACCCCGGGGCGCAAATTCACCTGCGCTCCGTGGAGATGCAGTTTAATTACCAGGACGCCTTCGCCGTCCGGTCGCCGGACGCTTATGAAACGTTGCTTTGGGACCTCATGAAGAATGATGCCACGTTGTTCATGCGCGCCGATCAGGTGGAGGCCGCCTGGCGGTTGTTGATGCCAGTGCTCGACGTATGGGCGGCGGCTCCGCCCAGTGATTTCCCCAATTACGCCGCCGGCACCTGGGGACCGGAGGACGCCCAAGGTCTGCTGGCTCAAGGACACAGTTGGCCTCTGCCGACCGAATTGGTGAAACAGTGCAAGAAAAAGGGAAAGAATTCGTGATTCAACATAACATGAAAAGTCCAATTGAATATACCATCGTTGCGGAGCCCTTTCACGCCGATGCCGCAACCCATGACGAGCTGGCGCGGAAAGTTAACGAAAAACTGAGTGGCGGGTATGAACTCTATGGTCCACCGTTCCTCAGCGAGGAAATGATGTACCAGGCCATGACGAAGCCGATCCTGCCAAACTGACTGGCGAACGACCAAGGGGAGCCCAATCGCATACAAGTATGCCAGACACCGAACCAAGTTCCGCACCCATCCGCGCGCGCGCTCCTCTGCTGCGCAACTGGCTCAGTTTGGCTGGGCTGGTTATCGCCGTTGGCAGCCTGTTCTCGTTTCTGCTCCTGTTCATTCTGGATTCGGCCACTCACCTGGCGAATCCTTACATTGGCATCCTGACCTACCTGGTAGCGCCAGGATTCCTGATCACCGGCTTGTTCCTCACCCTCCTGGGAGCGCTGTGGCACCGCCGTCGGTTGAAGGCTGCAGCGCAAATCCCGACCCTCCAGATCGATTTCTCCCGCCCGCGTGACCGGCGGATTCTGGGAATCTTTATCGCCGGCAGCATCTCCTTCCTGCTGATTTCGGCTGTGGGGAGTTACAAGACCTACGAGTTCACCGAGTCAGTCAAGTTTTGCGGCCAGGCTTGCCACACGGTGATGAAGCCGGAACTGACTACCTACCTGCACGGGCCGCACGCGCGCGTGGCCTGCGCGGAGTGTCACATCGGCCCGGGGGCCACTTGGTTTGTACGCTCCAAGCTTTCGGGCACTTACCAGGTGTATGCGACGCTGTTCGATAAATTCCCACGGCCTATCCCTACCCCGATCAAAAACCTCCGCCCGGCCCAGGAAACGTGCAATCAATGCCATTGGCCCAGGGAATTCGTCGGCGATCTCGATCGAACATTCGACCACTTCCTCGGCGACCAAACCAACACCCCGTTTTCGGTGCGGTTGATTCTCAAAGTCGGCGGTGGCGACCCCACCCATGGCCCTGTCGGGGGCATCCACTGGCATATGTCGATCAGCAACCGGGTCGAGTATATTGCCACCGACGAAGCGCGTCAGAAGATCCCGTGGGTGCGCCTGACGGACCCAGCCGGAGTCGTCACCATCTTTCGCGAATCAACCTTCACCAACGAGGTCAGCCAATACGAAACCCGGAGGATGGACTGCATGGACTGCCACAACCGGCCCGCCCACCGCTTTGCACCCCCCGACCGCGCCGTCGATCTGGCCATCGCGCTGGGCCACATCGATCGCGCGTTGCCCTATATCAAGACCAACGCCGTTTACGCCCTCACTCGCCCGTACAAGGCCGAAACGGAGGCTCGCGATGGGATCGCCACCTTTCTGGCCAATCGCTACCGGGATGACCCCCGCATCCGCCAAGCCATCCCATTCGTTCAACAGATTTACGCCGACAATTTCTTTCCAGCCATGAAGGCCAATTGGAGCGTCTATCCGGACAACATCGGCCACCGAAACTGGCCGGGCTGTTTCCGGTGCCATGACGGCCGCCACAAATCCGAAGACGGGAAACGCACGATTAAGGCCAACGACTGCAATGCTTGCCATACCATCCTTGCGCAGGGCAAAGGCGCCGAACTCCTCCAACTCAGCGCAGACGGCCAGAAGTTCAAGCATCCGGAAGACCTTTATGATCCCGCCTTCATGTGCACCGACTGTCATAGTGGAGGCCGTTGATCGCGGCCCTCAGGACACCTTCCGACCGACCTTTGCCGCCTCATGGTCGTAATACTCTGCCTGCCCTTGGCATTATCCCCGGCTTTTAGAACGCATCTCCGCAAGATTTAGCTGAATACAGTTTGGTCTGCCGTGCGTCTAAATTAGGCGGCTGTAATTCGGTGTGGTTATGAAACAACTGCTGGCCCTATTCGCGCTTCTCCTGGTTGGCCCTGGTTGCCAGCCAGCCACGAATGATGCAGGCCTTACCTTTTATGTTCAACTGGTTCGCGGCAACGACCAGGATACACCACCGACCCCGGATGCCAAACCAATCGGGCCGAAGCTGAGCGAAAGATTGCATTCAGTGCTCAAATGGGAACGCTATTGGGAACTCAAACGCGACTCGGTCGTGGTAAAACCAGGCCAAAAAGTCCGCAAGCGAATGTCACCTGAACGAGAGGTCGAAATCGAGTTGTGGGATTCGCAGAGAATGGCCGCTCGCATCTATCTAAATGGAAAGCTAACGCGGTCTCGAACCCAGCCCACAGAAGCCGCCTTCGATATCGCAGGTGGAGACAAAGGTGGGGATCAGTCATGGTTCATTATAGTGCGCCGGGACCGACCGACCGACTCCGAAAAAGACTGAGTTTGGACGGCCGGCGAGCAGCCCAGGTTCAGGCGGTTCATTTCGGCGCGTCTTGTGGCGCAGCGGCCAGGCGGGCCTTAATTGGGTCGAAATACTCACCGTAATGCTCCTTTCCGCACTCCGGGCAAAAGGTGTGGGTGAAGCTGGCCTCGGAACGTCCGGTAATAAAGGACTCGATGGGCTGCCAGTGCTGGTCCTCGGTCCGGTAGCAGGCCGCGGAGCACCCGAATTTCACGCGCTTGACGGGTCATGCGGTCAATAAGCACGGCGAAAGCCACGAGAACGGCCATTCGTATTCCGGCGTTGATCAACGAATCCTCCAGAGTCCAAGACGCGTTCCAAAGGAAAGTGAAGCCAAAGTGCGCGAGTGGCATCAGCGTCCCAAAACCGATTCCCCACCAGCCCCCGCTCAGTCGCGCGGCCAAAACGACGGGAATCAAGAACAAGATAGAGATTGAGATTAAGGGCCCGGTAAAATAGTCGGCAACGAGGATGACCACGGCGAGGCCAACCCAAATCAGCGGAAACCACTTTCTCAGTTTAGCCAACTTTCCCATAGCGATAAGCTACTCCATTTTCGGGCCAGCGGCCTCAATCACGTCGGGGTGGAATTCCCGGTCTCCGCCCAAATCGCCGCCCGCGATTTCAAATCGTCGAAATCCCCGCAGGAGCCTCAACGCCATGCAATATTTCGGCGTCTTCTGCGAATCCCAACCCCTTCCGTTGGTCACAGCGCAAAAGCAGTCCTTACTGCTGCCTCGTCGGGTTCAACTTATGCCGTTTCTGGACATTGACACTTGGGCCCGCAGCAGATCGTGCAGCGTTACCAATCCGAGGACTTTACCCTTCGGTTGGTCTAACAGGACGACTACCTGCGAGGTCGATTCAATCAGCAGGCCCTGCAATTCGCTTATGGTCTGCTGGGGCAGGCAGGCGACGGCGGGCTCGCAGACAGGTGGGCGCCTTCCGGCAATCGCAGCCTCGGCCTCCTTCCTTGTAAGGATGCCCTTCATCACGCCGTCCAACACCACCGGGAAACGCTGATAGGGATGAGTTCGCAAGAGCTTTTGGATGTCGCCGGCAGCCAGATCCCGCACCACTACGGGCTGAAAATTCGCAATGGCGGATACGGGCAATTGCTGCCAGCTTTGCAGGTCGCGCGGTGGAACCACATGCTCGAGCTTGTGGCCGTCCTGCACCAAGATCTCTTCATAGAAGCTGTGCCGGTTCAGCTTGCGGCTGATCGCTTGGCTGACCAGCGCTCCGAGCATCAGCGCCGGCACCAGTGAGAATTCATGGGTCATTTCAAAAACGATGAGAATCCCCGTGACCGGCGCCCGGACAACCGCCCCGAGGCACGCGCTCATGCCCACGACGGCGAGGGTCAACTGATCCGGCGCGCTGAGCGGCAGGACCATTGCCCCCAAACCGGCGAGGCCGACTCCGCACATGCCTCCGAAGAACAGGGTCGGTGAAAAGATCCCGCCGCAGCCGCCTAATCCGTAGCACGCGACGGTGGCAATGAGTTTCGTACCCAGCAGGATGGCCGCGATCTGCCAACTTAGTTGATGGCTCAACCCGGCCGACAGATCATCATAGCCAAGGCTGAAGACCCCCAAGCGGCCTGTCGTCAGAAAGACCGCACAGCCCAACGCCCAGGTGATCGCCCCGCCCAGAGAGGGCCGTGCCCAAGGCGGGACATGCCGAAAATGTTTTCGGGCCATCCGCAAGCTCATAGTCCACTTCTGAAAAACTACGCCGGATAGGGCTGCTGCGGCTGCGACCAGCGGCGTCAGGACATAGACAACCCAAGTTGGAGAATCAACTCCTGTGACGGTGAAGGCCGGTTGTTTCCCCACCAGACCATGGACCACGAGAGCGCCAATGACCGACGCCAGCAGCACGCCGCCGAGCAGTGCGCTGTTCAGATCGGCGATGATTTCTTCCAGCACGAAAGTCACCGCCGCCAGGGGCGTGTTGAAGGCGGCGGCCAGTCCCGCCGCGGCCCCGGCTGCGGCTGCCATGCGCCGGCGCTGTTTCGCTTCACCAAACAGGCCAGCCAAATTCGAGGCAAAGCCCCCCGCCAGTTGCACGCTGGGACCTTCCCGTCCCAGGCTGCATCCGCCACCAATACTCAATACGCCCGCGACATATTTGACCCACACCACCCGCCAGGGCACATACCCAAAATCCTTCCAAAAGGCCAGTTTGAGCTGCGGAATGCCACTGCCGGAAGCTTCCCGGGAAAAGGAGGTCAGGAGGTATGTGAGCACGGACGAAGGCTGGCTCTACCTGGCCGGCGTCCTGGACCTCTATAGCCGTCGCCTGGCTGGCTGGGCCATGAGCGAGCACATCGACACCGAACTGATCCTGGCCGCTTGGGGAATGGCGCTGACTCATGGTCAACCGCCCGCAGGCTTGGTGTTTCATTCCGACCGCGGCGTTCAATACGCCAGTCACGACTATCGCGATGCCCTCCAGAGCGCCCAAACCATTGCCTCCATGAGCCGCAAGGGCAACTGCTACGACAATGCCGCTATGGAATCCTTCTGGAGCACCCTCAAACATGAACTGATCTACCGCCGCCACTTCAAAACCCGGGCCGAGGCCCGCCAGGCCATCTTTGAGTTCATTGAGGTCTTTTACAACCGCCAACGCCTCCATAGTTCCCTCGGCTATCGGTCGCCCATTGACTTCGAAAACCAAAAGAACTAACTAATGAACTACACAATTTCTGTGTCCGTTTTTTCGGAGCAAGCCCAGTCCGCAACAGCGTCTGCTGCTGAACGGTTGGGCACGTCGGTCCCCATGGGAATGACCTCGGCTCCTCCATTCGACTTGGCGTCCGCTTCGGTTGGCGGGTTGAACCCGTTGTTTCCCACGTTGATGACCGCCGTGGTCGTATTCCGCCAGTTGGGATGGTGGTCTATGATCAGGCATTGCTCGATTCCGTAATGACTCAGGTTCTCCTTGCGTTTTTCGAAGAACGGGATCAGCAATTCCATGTTGGTTTCGTCAATGTGCGTGCTGGGCTCGTCCGGGATGGCGGAGAAGGTGTAGCCTCGAGGCTCTCGCCGCCGGCTCCACCGGTGCCGCCCTGATTCAATGCGACAGTGCAGGAACTCAATTCCAACTTGCCGGCACTGTAAATTCCGCCGCCGCTGCCCCCATCGGCGCCGTCCGCGCTGCCGCCCCGAAATCCAAGCCCGCCGTTGCCGCCATTCCCGCAGCGATTGCCGCTGATCGTGCAGGTGTTAACGGTCAATTCTCCCGCGCTGAATATTCCAGCGCCGCTTCGCCCCCTGGCCCGGCACTGCCAGGCGCGGGAACGAAGTAGCGAAGAACTTGGTCTCATCGGCACCTGCATTGAGAATGAGCCCAAGCCGTCATCTCCGTGAGGGACGCCCTCTCCGAATCGCAGGCTGCGCCAATGCGTCTCTAACCTGGCGTGGAACAAACCATGTTCTGCCCCCAGTCTTAACGGATGGAATAGCGCGTGATGCTGTTTTGTATTTCAACCACCGGTAGGATGGCCGGCTTGCAGGATCCCACAGTATTTCTAACAAGCGAGGTCCGGAGACAAGCTGATCCAGCGGATCGATAAGCTTCGATGAGTCCCTTGCAGTTTCAGCCGGTGCAGAGTTCGAGGTGGAATTGCTCATATCCCGATGTCGTGAAGCGAGATTGCAGGCCAAAGGCGGAGAAGGCTAAACGATGGCCGTACCAATTAGTCGCTTTCTTCAAGTTTGTCTGACGAGGAACTCACCAACTCCGAGCGTTGGCAACGGCATCCAGCCCTTCTTGCACAGCACGCACAAAGGGTGCTAATTCTGAATGGCTCAAGATGGCCAGCCAAGCCCTCGAAGGCCTTTGTGCCGGCCAGAGCCAAAAATGGCCTTTCCGAAGTGGTTCAATTCTCGTAGATGTGTTCTTGCTCGGCGGGAAAGGTGACGTTAGGCAAGGTGATACACCGGCTCGTTGAAATTGAAATGCTCGAGAGCCCGCTGAAACGTGGTTGAACTCGCGCTTCTTAGTCTTGGGAGCGGCGGGCGCCTGTCGGCTTTTGGGTCTGTGGCAGCGTTCGTCCTCGCTCCTTTCGCCCGCGCCCTAATGACGATCGATTCGGCCTTCACAACGTTGATGACTCTAATGCTGGTTCCGCTCTCCTTTCAGTTGGTTGGTGCGGTCTATGTCCGGGTGCGCGTCTTGGAGCGCCAGACGCGCTAACACGACCAAGCTGCCCGGCTTGCGGCAATGCGACCTCCTCCATGCCTGTTTCGCGCGTGGCCGGCAAACGCATCCAGATCGGGAGCGAGAGGACGTGGGTCCAGATCTCGATTGTGAGAATCTCATGAGCCGAACGGACCTCCAGAATGCGACCACATGAAGACGCTCTCACCCGACGAAATTTAGTGCCTCCTTGGAGTCCGACCGTCCAAGGCTGACCCTCTCGATACCCTCGGTTACAGCTATAGCTCGGAAGGTGCGCGGCTCTTCCGCGCAGAACGCCCCAATTTCCTGCCGCAGATTGTGGGTTATATCCGGAGCGTTTTAGCGCGGGCGGGCGTTTTCGCGGCGAGCATCAATCGCGAGAACGCGGGGCTCAAAGCCTTCCTTTATCCGCAGGCGTCCGATTCTGGCTGAGCCGCAGGGAGGAGGTGGGGCTCGCTAGGTACGAGCGCATCGTCAGCGACCCTATGTCTGAAAGGAGGCCATTAAGGATTATGTCCAGACAGTGGCCAATCCCGATTATATTGACTGGCGACGGCCGAAGGACTGACTTGGCCAGGCATGACAATCGTTACGGACAAGGCAGAGTCAGTGAGCCTGCAATCACAACTGGGTTCGCAACGTCGAGAATGCTTCGATGGTGCTCGCTGGTGGGACCTACCTAACCGGTGCGATCGTTTCCGACGACCGTGTCGTCGGTTTGGCGATTGGCGGTCATACCGGTTTTGTCCCATTCTGCGAGGTGCCGCAGGCTCAAGGGCGCTCGGGGGCGCATTGGTTGCAACTCCGGCCTCCGGCGGTATCGTTGCTGGCCTTTGCTAGCCTGTCATTGGGCATTGGCTTCGCCGGCGCTGGGCCAAGCGCATCGGCGTCGAACCGAAACATCCCAATTGGTTTCCGCGCATTTGAGATCGCGTGCCTCCCTCCAGCCAGGTAGCTGGTGACCCCGCATAGTACGTGTCATCTACAGACAATCTTGCGACAGAATCACGCGGCCTGCAATGGCAATTGTAATGGCTCGGGGGCAGGAGCAGCCTTTGAGGGCAGCGTTTTCCATTCCGCGACCTTCTTGGCCAGCTTGGCCCTTTCTTCCGGCCAGGTACTGCGCGCTTTGGCTTCCGCCCACCGCCTCCGGACTGCTTCGGAACGCGAATTTGCCTCCATTGCCGTCCGGCTGCGACTTGTGTAATCAACGGTGGGGTCGAACCTGGGCAGGCTGGCATACAAGGCCAGCATCTCCTTGAGATCCGCCTCGCTTAGTTTATCCGGGGCCACTTGGCACCAGGGTGGAAGGGGAATATCCTCAGGCTTGTATTTACCTTTGAGTCCCGTGGGGAGAAGTCGGTAATGCACAATAGCTGCGGCAAGACTCATGCGGCCGCGGTAGTTTTTGTTGATGATAATCCGGGAGTTGCCGAAATGCGTTGCCGCTTTGTCGATTTCCCCGAGTGATGATTCGACAAAAGCTGAAATGCTGGTATGTCGCGGGTAGTCCTTCACGAATTCGTGCGGGTATTTTTCGGGGTAGAACTTCCGAAAATACTTTACCAACTCATCATCTGACATAGCGCGCCCCTTGGCGGATCGATTAAGATCCCTGAGTGACCCCGCCCCCACTCTGTAACCGATCCGTGCATACATGGAGGTCCAGGCCCGCGTGGATGCATGGTCCAGCACCATATTGCCGTTAGCGTCAATTGTTTTGAACAAGCGTCCTTCTTTTTTCAACTCTTCAAAGAGAAGTGTCGCGATCGGGGAGCAGCGAACAGGCCGCCACCCTGTTTTGCCGTCAATGGGGACGAAGAACGTCCGGCAATCCGGTGCCAGGCCATAGGCCACGCTGTCGCTCTTGGATTTCTTCAATTCAGACCACGGCCTCACGCCAAGAAAGAGACGGGCCACGCCCGTGGCGGCCCACTTGGTTCTCCAGACCGCATCCAGATATTCTTGCTGTTGGATTATACTCATTACCTCCGGCACCGCTTTTGCAGTGACCCTTACCCGAAAGCAATTGACAGCGGCCTGCCCCAATCGCCCGGAATCTTTGAGCCACTTCAACAAGAGACACAACCCCGCGCAAGCGCACTGTTTGTGCTCAAGGGTGACGTCTCCGAGGGCATCGAGTATCGCTTGTTGGCGCGGCTTGGAGTTGATTGTGCTGAGAGTCTCCTCGCCGAATATCAGTCCGCAATGCTTGATACTCCGCTTGTGGTTAATGAAGGTGGCTTTGGTTATGTACCGACCTTGCCCGCTCTCCCTCCAGTCCAGTTTTGTCCGCCATTCTTGGTATGCGAGGAGTTCGGGTAACAGCTCCTTTACCTTGACTGATCCAAGAGTGGGATTCCAGCCGCACTTAAGCGCGAACTGAATCCCATCATCGAGTGTATATCGGGGATCGACAGTATGGCTGCCTTCAAGCTTCGGCAGTTTGTGGTAAGCTCGTGTCGCCTGTGCAAGGACTTCCTCGCTGAGTTCCTTCGAAACGATTACGCTGGGGACGACGACCTGCCTGTTCGTTTCAAGATATTTTTTGTCCGCTTTCTCCCATTCGTCGCGGTAGGCGATGGCTGCTGCCCAGCTCTGGGCGCGCTTGCGGTATCTTTCGCCCCACATCGATTTGCCGCCGATTTTCCAAAAGATGGCCCCGGCCGGCGTCGTGAAATGCTTGTTGGGGTCGTTGGGTTCGATGGTGTAGACCCCTGGCGCGGTGCGCTGCCTCCGTTGTCGGCCTTTCGGTTTGGACGCCATACTCAGTTAAGGCAACAGGTAAGGCAAAAACTCGGGCAATTCGGAAACTCTCTCGGCAAAATGGGGCGAAAACTCATGCTGTGTACATCATGCTGGAAGAAGTCTCCCTCTTTGAGATTACTGGGCAAACAGCAGGATTTCCTTGAATTTACGGGCATTTCTTCAGAGGAAAGAGCCGTTGCGGGGCAACTGCGGGCATACCGGGGCACGATTACCAGGGAGATAAGGCAAACGTAAGACAAAACCGGACAGCCTCTTCCGACATTTGGACGTTCCGTGGAAGAATGGAAAGCCTCCACTCCGCCATGCACATCCCGACAGCAAGGCACGTCGGCGCGGTCTGCACGCTGATCCTGGCCGAGACATGAGAGGCGGTTCCCTTTTCTTAATCCTTCCACCGGGGAATTCGCACCCGCGACTGGTCTTCGAGAAGTGCGTTTGGCGGTATTTGCAGGGCTACTTGCACCACGCCGTTCCAAGATTCTGCTGGCACATTCGCCTACGGCGCTGAGCACACCTAAATCTCTCATGCCCCATTCTAGTGCCCGGCCAGGCCTGCGGTGTGTTCTGCCTAATGGGAAGTCCAACTCTTTCGGTGAATCGGGCCAATTTGCTCAAGGCCCGCCGCGCCGCAGTTGATCGCTGGGGGCTGACCGGCCTTGGGGCCGCCCGGGTCTCGCCCGGGCAGGGACATGCTGCGTGCCGCAGGCGCTGCATGACGAAAGCTGGGATTTGATGCAGGCGGGAGTTATGGTCGCTTTAATGCGTCGCCGCTGGACAAGCCGTGTTTTTTTCGCCGCACCAAAGTGGTGGCGCTCTGGCTTGCGATTTGCCTGCCGCTCTACGTCCTCAGCACCGGTTCAGTTGCATGGGCAACCGACAATGCCTTTCATCCGCCCTACCTCCCCGAGGAAGTGAACCTGGTTTACCTGGCGCTCGTCCCGACGGCGAAGATCCAGTGCATTAACCAACTATTTTCCTGTGGACATAATTGCTGTAACGGTTCAACCGGACCGCTTTGCCTCCGGGCAGTGCCCTGTCCCGTCGTGCGGCGCGAAAAGACCGGCCGACCGCGTTAATCTTCCAACGCATTCTCCATTATAGGGCGCGGGAAATCGGCTGGGCTCTTTGGGAGATCAGCCAACATACGCCTCGGCAGCCATACGCACATCGTTGACTCTGCCTTCCCGCAGCAAGTCCAACGGTCGCTTGTTGCCCAAGCTTCCTTCGGTTTGCAGGAAAAACAAGATTCTGCCCCAGGCGTCGACGCGCTGGTTGCGATTGAGGATTTTGAGCACCGCCTCCAAGCCAGCCAGAACCTGGCCGTGCTGGCCGAATTGCCACCGTGGGAATCGTGCGGTCTGCCGCCCTCCTTGCCGCCACGCAACCAATCGACCCGCTTCAAGCCGCTGCAACACCGCCGTCTTGGAGATGCCCAGTAGCCGGGCCACTTCCTTGGAGGACAGGCTCCCTCCTTCTGCTTTGGCAAGGTGCTGGCGGACTTCCAGACCACGGGCCAGCGCCAGCACAAGGTTGTCTTCGCGCGAAGGTTTTGGGCCGATGGAAAGCTCAAAGGCGATGCTCGCAAGCCGCGCAAGGGCGACCAACCCGCAGGCCCGGTGTCGGCGGATCACCTCAGCAAATTGGTCCACCACAACCTGTTCTTGGGCCGCCAATTCCACTGCGCCACTCTGTGTGTGTTTGCTCTTTGAGGTCATCGCCTATTTGTTTGCCGATGATTCGCTATCGCCTGGGTCGCATTCAGAATTCTTCGAGCGATTGTGGGCGGGTTACCCCGTGACTTTTGCGGGCACTGGTTGTTCGGGCCAGAAAGAAGGATGGAAGAGCAGGATCTTGGGGCGCTTTCCTCGCCAGCAAAGCCAGTTCAGAAAGGCCCTGCTGCCGCGAATGACCGATTTGCTTTTAAGTAGATCTCATGCTCGGCGATACCGGTTCCAGACAGATCCTCAATGGTATATTCGATTTCCACAAGATCCTCGCACTGCCGCAAGGCGACCACCACCACCTCTTCTGTGCCCTTTTGCATTTAGGTCAATGGTGTTGCCCAGCCATGTGCGCATCGCAGATTCGTCTGAGGCGGTAGCGGTGGTTAATCATGTGGTTGCCGGCTCGGCGGGAATCAGAGGCCTCAGGGAGTCGATTCGCGGGGCGTGTGGCTATTCGGCTCGGGGGTTAAAATAATCTCACTTTGTGCGGGACTCCGGCCCCGCCCTCTGCCAATCTGGGGTTCGTGTATGAACCGAGCGTCATTCAAGGGCGGCACATCGCCGTGGCCGATCTGGAGCAAGTTCGCCAACTGTTGGCCGCGCATCCGGACTGGAGTCGCCGCCGGTTGAGCCAGCATTTGGCCACGCTCTGGAACTGGCGTAACCCAGTCGGCCGACTCAAAGACATGGCCGCCCGGACGTTGTTGCTCAAATTGGAGCAGCGGGGTTGCATCGCTTTGCCACCGCGCCGACAGGTTCCCTCCAATCGCATGCGTCACAAGCGGATGCCGACATCCCAGGGGCTGGTCCCGGAGTCGCCGTTGTTGGCAGACCTGGGGACGCTGCTCCCGCTGGAGATCAGTGAAGTCAGCACGGCGGCGGGGACTCCTGCACGTGCCCTCTTTAAAGACCTGCTTTACCGGCATCACTATCTGAGTTACCGCAGTCCGGTGGGGGAAAACCTCCAATATCTGGTGAGCGACCACCAAGGACGGCCCCTGGCGTGCGTGCTCTTTGGCGCGGCGGCCTGGCAGTGTGCCGACCGGGATAAGTATATCGGCTGGAACGCCGCTACGCGTGGCCAAGGCCTGCATCTGATCGCCAACAATTCGCGTTTCTTGATTGCGCCCTGGGTGCGAGTGCCCTCGCTGGCCAGCCACTTGTTGAGCCGCATCGCCCGGCGGTTAAGCCGCGATTGGCAACGCAAATACGGCCATCCCATCTATCTGTTGGAAACCTTTGTCCAACGCGACCGCTTTGCCGGCCGTTGCTACCGGGCGGCCAACTGGCGGCGCGTCGGCCAAACCAAGGGCCGCAGCCGACAGAACCGCCCGGATGGTCGCCCCTACCGGCTGCCCATCAAAGACGTTTATCTCTATCCCCTGCACCCGCGCTTTGAGCAAAGGCTGCAAGGCGACTCACTCAACCCCAGTCCATTGCCCAATCCCACCCCCTGCTTGCCTCCATGACCCTCACTGAGAAACCCACCCGCCAAGTTCGCCGCGCCTTGGCCCGCCACAGCCCGAGCGTATTCACTCAACGCCTGACCGAGGAGATTACGGCCAAAGGCGCCGCCCGGGCAGCGGCGGCCACAGCGGCGGCGGCGGTCACCCAGGGCCAACTCACCGACGCCGAACTCCAGGCTTGGCGCACCGACTTCGAGGCGCGCCTGCAAACCATCCAGCAGCATCCGGAACAAAACCTGGGGCACATTGAAGAAGCCGTGGCCGCCGCGGCCCAAGAGCCGTTACGCTTGTTGACGCAACGGGCCGCTCAGGCCAAAGCCAACGCCACGCCTTGCCAATGCCTGAAGTGCCAACATCCCCTGACCGACCAAAAGTACCTTTCCCGCGCCATCGACTCGCGCTTTGGCCGCCTGGCCATCTGGCGCCGCTATGGCTGGTGCCCCCAATGCGAAACCTGGCAGTTTCCCGCCGACCATGCCTTGGGGTTGGCACGGAATGCTCCCGCTTCCCCTTACGTGCAGGAAATCTCGGGCCTGCTGGTCACCAAGATGCCGCCCGAGCAAGCCGTCGCCGTGGCCCAGCGCCTGGGACTGGACTTGTCCCGCTGTCGGCTCGACCGCGAGGCCCACCGCCAGGGACTCAAAGCCCAAGCCCGGCGCGCGGAGAGCCTGGCACAACTGGACACCTG
>Ga0181538_10001555_pt1 | contig 25464 bp, 25 predicted proteins | sample PEATcosm2014_Bin_40_FD_119773 | JGI IMG/M metagenome (GOLD analysis project Ga0181538, IMG submission 119773) | Peatland microbial communities from MTU Mesocosm Facility, Houghton, MI, USA - PEATcosm2014_Bin23_30_metaG | ecosystem: Environmental > Terrestrial > Soil > Wetlands > Peat | place... | reverse complement strand
TCAGGCTTCTGGAGTTCGGTAAGAATCGTCTTCTCCTCTCTGGAGCAGCCCACGTCCACGCCTCTAAGGTGCTCAATACTTTTTTGGCCTGCGTCGGATGCTTCCGCCGCTGTTACCGAATACGGGACGTGCCCTTCGAATGGGATGCCTCGCTTGCGGGCTTCGTCCGCGATAGCAAAGTAGACGTCGCGTGGCAACAGGGAGTACACCTTGATGAAATCCGCGCCGTACTCCTTCTGTTGATCCACCACCTCGCGCCCTTGCGCTTCAGTACCAACAGCGATAAATGTGGGACGGGATGGTTTGGGACCGTCAAGGATAGGACTGCCAAGGAAAATGCTCGGGGCTGGCCTATCGGCGGAAGCGCGCTGGGCGCGCCACTCGTTGGCATTGGGCGGGCCCCACATCTCACGCACGCCGAGGACGCCGTTTGCCAGATAGAGCGGGTAGCTCCATGCGGCGGCGGTGCCATGCACGTGCATATCCCAAAGGCCGGGGATGAGAAACTTGCCCCTACCGTCCACAATTTCCGCATCTTTCGGAACTCTCGCCTTCTTCCATGGACCGACCGATGCAATCCGGCCGTTCTCGATCACGACGGTCAGGTCCGGTTGGGCGGGCTTGCCAGTGGCATCAATCACAGTGACCCGCTGGACCACAAGTGACTGGGCACCCGCGAGCGAGGCCAATACGCAGGACAAAATCAAGAGGGGCACTCTCATGTGAATCCTTTCGGAATGCTGGAAGCGATTTTAAGTGTAGCGCGGGGAGTGACCCTCTGTTGGCACATCCCACACCCTAACCAATGTGTAATGCACGAATTGACAGTGAGCATGAGGGTAGTGTCTGCGCCCGACCGTTTCCCGCAGATTGTGCCGAAGCCCCTGGGCGCGGTCAGCTTTCGCCTCTGGCATCTTAAGTTGAAGATGCGGTCCTTCCCCCTTGCTGCAACCTTACGCTGGCAGGGCCCCGAAGCGCGAGTTCGTCAAAACAAAACGAGCTGGTTTCGTCGTGTTGGCAATACTTAACCTTTTTGCAACGTTGCACAAAGGACCCTTTTTGCAACGCTGATTTTGCCACTACTGCTGAAGTGCCCCACGCCAGCCGATTTGCTTCCGGCGATTATTCAGGGCTTGGAAGGACTGACAACCGACTCCAGGACGGCGCAGAGTTCCGTCACGCTGACCGGCTTGCCGATGTACGCGTCCATACCGGCGGCGAGAAAGCGCTCGCGATCGCCTTCCATGGTGTGAGCTGTCATGGCGATGATCGGAATGTGAGCGCCGGTCGACTGTTCCTGGCGCCGAATGCGACGCGTCGCCTCGAGGCCGTCGAGTTCGGGCATCTGAATGTCCATGAGCACGGCGTCAAACTGCTGGCGCGCCAAAAGGTCCAGGGCTTCGACGCCGTTGCCGGCCACGACCACTTCATGGCCTTGCCGCTCCAAGGTGCGCGCCGCCACTTTCTGATTAATCACGTTGTCCTCGGCTAACAGAAGCCGGAGACGCCGCGTGCCATTCGATGGGGGAGGCGCCATTTCCGGCTCCGGGATCCCTGCCGCGATGCCAAAACGGGCGGCGAAATGGAATGCGCTGCCCGCCCGCATTCGGCCCTCGGCATCGCCCCAGGGACTTTCGACCCAGATGTCGCCGCCCATCAAGCGCACGAGCGTAGCGGAGATCGACAAGCCTAAGCCGGTTCCGCCATACCGGCGCGTGGTGGAGTTATCGGCTTGCTCAAATGGGGCGAAAATGGACTGGCATTTTTCGGCCGGGACGCCGATCCCTTCGTCGGCGACGCAGAATGAGCAGAGCGCTTCCCATTGAGTGACCGATTCCAGACGGACGGTGACCCGAATCTCGCCCGCGGCGGAGAACTTCAGGGCGTTTCCAATCAGGTTGATGAGGACTTGACGCAAGCGGCCGGCATCGCCCAACAGGCGTCCGGGGATGCGCGAATCGATTTCACAAGCGAGCGTAATGCCCTTGTTTTTGGCCCCGAAGCTGAAGAATCGGATGAGATCCTGGACCACTGGCCGCAAACTGAACGGCTCCTCGACGAGATTCAGCTTGCCGGCCTCCATCTTCGAAAAGTCCAGGACGTCGTTCAGTATTCTGAGGAGGGCATCGGCCGAGCTTTTGGCCGCCTCCAGGTATTCACGCTGTTCGGCGGCGAGGGGAGATTCCAGAACCAGAGCGGTCATGCCCAGGATTCCGTTCATTGGCGTGCGGATTTCATGACTCAGATTGGCGATGAATTCGGATTTTGCCGCCGCCGCGCGCTCGGCGACTACTTTCGCCCGCTGCAACCGGGCGGACAGCCAGACGACCAGGCACAAGGCCGCGCCGAGCAGGATCGAAGCCAGAAAGAACACCTGGTTCTTGCGGCGCGCTTGGGCTTCGTTGGACAAGGTGGCTGACTCGTGAAAAGGGTTGGCATACCAGTGGAATTGGATGGTGGTGAGAGATCCGTCCCGGCTCATGTCCCCGATGGCCGCGCGGAGACGGTCTGCCGCCCGAACCGCCCCGGGATGTTTCCTGGTGGCGCCGATGCCGGAGAACAGGCGCCCTCCCGGCAGCGGTGTAAATCTCAGTTGGACGTTACAGGTCGATTTTCCTTCCTGATAGGAGTCAATTGGGCTCCCCAACAGCAGAATGCCATCCACCTCCCCGCGGCACACAGCCACGAGTGCGGACAGACGGTTACGCATGGGAACCAGGCGGGCCCGGGGGAAGTAATGTGGGAACAATCGGGCCGTCAGTCCAGCCGGTACTCCAATAGGCAGCCCCGCGATCGTTTGGGTTGCGCCGAGGCTTCGATCTCCTCCAGTGACGAACCAGAGAGCTTCTTCCTCATAGGGATCGGAGATGTAGTATTGCTTTGCCCGTTCGGGTAGTCTGGCGACGAGCGGCCACAAGTCGACCGCCCCGGTCTCGAGGGCGCGATCCGGACCGGCCGGGACTTCGACCCATTCCAGCGTGAGGCCGGCGTGGCGGGCGGCCTCCCGAATGACGTCGATTGCCGGGCCGCCGGGTTTGCCTTCCGGCGTTACAAACTGCCGGGGAGGCGAATCCTGAAAGCCCATGCGATACGCGCGCAAGCCGGGCGGCTTAGTTGCTGTGTAATACCACAGCAAGCCGCCGGCTGCGGCCACGCCGCATCCGAGCACCACGCCCCATCGCCGAATCATCACTCTACGGAGACACATCGGCAGATTTGCTGAAAGCTATAGAGAAACTGGGACGCTCGGACGGCGTCGGGACCAAACGGAGGGAAACGGCGATGTCCGCCGGGGTAAAGGACGGCGCCGCGAGGTGCCTGAGCGCCTTGCCGGAACCTACCTGGCGCCTGGCGCGGGAAGTACGTATTGACATTCGATATCGACCGTCGATATCATCGCTTTCATGGCAAGAAGCGTTGAGATCCTGCAAGGCACGCTCGATCTGTTGATTCTCCGGACTCTGGATCTAAGGCCCATGCATGGCGTCGGCATCGCGGATCGTATCGAGCAGGTGACAAAAGGTGCTTTCGTGGTCGGTCCCGGCTCGTTGTTCCCGGCTTTGCATCGGCTCGCCGAAAAGGGCTGGATTGACGGCCAATGGAATGACTTGGAGACGGGCCGCCGGGCAAAGGTTTATAGCATCACGGGGCCGGGCCGTGCGCACTTGGCGAAGGAGCGGGGGAATTGGGAGAAAATTCTCACCGCTATGAACCAGGTGCTGGCGCAGGAAGGTTAAAGCCATGGTGGGTACACGCTGTTGGTCCGCTCTATGGCGAAATCTCTTCGCCGGGAAAGCGTCGAGGCGGATCTCGACAGCGAAGTGCAGGTCCACTTCGACATGCTCGTGGACCGCTTAGTCGCGCAGGGGCTCTCGCTCGAGGATGCCAGGCGAGCGGTCCGGGTGCAATTCGGAGGCCCTGAGCAAGTGAAAGAGAGCGTTCGGGAAATCCGCGTGGGCGCCGCTATCGACACGACGATTCGCGATTTGCGTTATGCATTCCGCACGCTACGGAAGAGCCCAGCCTTCGCCCTCACCGCCATTCTCTCGCTCGGGCTGGCCATCGGCGCCAATTCCATTGTGGATGCCGCACTACTGCGTCCGTTGCCGGTGCCCGAACCGGATCGTCCGGGGCGGCAATCTTTCTTTCCGCGGCGCTGAGCCGCCGGGCTCCCGGCGAGCCGTGCGGCGGCCATAGATCCGATGGCCGCCCTACGGCACGACTGACGATTCAGAGCCGCTCCTCGAGCACAATCGTCACGCTGTCGCCCGCTTCCTTTCCGATTGCTTCGCGAAGCTCGGCTTTGACCGGCAGTTTGTGGCGGCCGTCGCCCAAGGCCATGAAGGAACTGCGGAATGGATGGCCGTCGATCTTGCCGCGAACTTTCACCAGGCCGCGGGTACCAAAGAAATCCGCCGAGCGGGGCCAGACGACATAACTCCAGCCGCCCTTCTGCGCACTTTTTTGCAGTTTCGCGGTGAAGACCTGATTTATGGTTTCTGATCTTGGGCGCTTGGTTTCCTGTTTGGCCATTGGAATCTCCTCATCTCTTAGTCGAACGAGCGAGGCCGAAATCGACACCGGTTAAAAAAAAAGGCACCGCTCCCTCGCGGTCGCGGCTCAGTAACAATGTCGCGGCTCAGTAACAATGTCGCGGCTCATTATGAGTTCCCGCGGTGATAGGATCGGTCCATGCCATTATATGCGTACCTGATATTGGCGGTGGGCTGGATCGTCTGGTTGACGCCCTTCGTGGTGGCCAAACGGGCGAGCGGGCCGGCCAGAGTGCTCGACCGGCGGGCACGGTGGGGATTGGTGCTGGTGGGGATCGGATATGCGCTTTTGTGGCAGGGCAGGTTTTGGGAAAGGCCTCTGCCAACGTGGCGGCTGGTGCTGACGATCGTATTTCAGGCGCTCGCGGGCGTGTTTTCCTGGACCGGGACACGCGCGCTGGGACGGCAGTTGCGCGTCGACGCGGGGTTGAGCTCCGATCACGAGCTGATCACGCACGGCGTTTATCGCGTGGTGCGACACCCCATTTACGCTTCGATGCTATGCCTGCTGCTGGGCACCGGTTTCGCTCTCACTTCGTGGCCGCTGCTGGCGGGGGCGATCGCGTTTTTCATTGTGGGCACGGAGATCCGGATTCGGATTGAAGAGCGGCTGCTGGTCTCCGCTTTTGGCGATCGGTACGAGGAGTACCGGCGCAAGGTGCGCGCGTACATTCCGTTGGTGCGGTGAAAGCGATTACTTGAGGATATCGATGTTGCCGCTCTGATCGATGAGTCTCAGCGAGCAGCCACCGCCGCCGATTTTGCCCGAGATCGACTGATCTCCCACCTGGCCACTTACCGTCATCGGCGCCTCCGAAGAAATGTGTCCGAACGACGTCCTTGCCGTTACGTCGTAGCCCGCGCCCTGCGGCAGCACCACCTTGATCGGTCCGAAAGTCGTGCTGAGCGAGATGGGCTGGCACTTGTTCGAGGCTTTCGCTCGCACGGTGACGGACCCGCTTTGGTTATCGACGGTAATCGGCTGGGCTACATCTTCCACGGTTACGCCGGCGAACGATGTCTTCGCATAAACCTCGCCGCCGACATCCGAGGCGCGAATCGGCGCACTTTGGGCGGTGAGACGCGCGCCGCCTTTTATGGTGTGCACATCGATGCCGCCGAAGGTGGTTTCCACGGTCACCGGCCCGTCCACGGTATCGCCGGTCACCTGGGAGCTCTCGGCGTGGACGGTGGCGCCCTTACCGATGCGCGAGAAACGGACGGCGCCGAAAGTAGTGCGCAGGTCAGCCGTTCCGGCAATTCCGGCGGTTTCCACGTCGCCGCTCTGATTCTGCACGCTGACGTCGGACCTGGCGTCGCGTACGGTCACTTTGCCGAAGGAATCGCTGATGGTGGCCACGCCGGCGACGCCCGCCACCGAAACGTTGCCGCTGCCGGAGCGGATTTCGAGACGCTTGCCGATGTTGGAGATTTTGATTTCGCCGAAGTTGTCGCGGACGTCGAGCTCTCCGGTCACGTCGCTCGCGGTCACGCGGCCACTGGAATCGATCAAGGTGACGTCGCCATCGTTGCGCGCGAGCTCGATATCGCCGAAGGAAGTTTCGATGCGCTGCTTGCCGCGCCCGCCGGTGAAAGACACTTTTCCGCTGCTGTCGCGGATGTCGGCCGGAGCGTGCAGATCGGTGACGGATACCGTGCCGAATTGATTGCGCAGCTCGAGCGGGGCGGTATCGGGCATGACGATATCGAGATCGACGGACCAGGAGAGATTGTGGAAGATGCCGGAGATCCTCGGGAACTCGGTTCGAACCGAGACGCCGGCGCCGGTTTCATCGACGGAGATTTTGATGCCGTCGCAAATTGCGTGGGCATCCTGGGCACGGCCGGACGAGCATTTGATGGAGGCACGGATATCGACTTCGGGCTTGGCCTGAGTGTGGATAGAGACGCTGCCCTGGGAGTGCTCGACGCGCAGGCTTCGCCCGGGGGCCAGAGGTACGGATTTATTAAAATCGCGGGATACTTCCTCGCGGGCGTTGGCGGCGCAGGCGGCGCAGCAGGCCAACACCATGGCGCTAATTCCGATTCGCATGGTTCATCCAATCCTCAAGAGTTTTTTTCTTTTCGCCGAACAGCGAGGCCAGTTCGGTCCGCAGATAGGCGTTGTAGGGGTTCCGGGCCGCGGCCGTCTTCAACTCGGCGATGGCCGAATCGAGCAGCGTGAGCTTCTCGCGGTAGGCGGCGGCAAGGGGAGACGGGGAGCGCTCGAGTTCGGGGCCGGCGACAGCGTCAAGGTTGGCGATGGAGCGGGCGTAGGCGGCCTCGGCCTGTTCGACCTGCTGGAACGCGGCATCGGTGAGCAATTCCCGGTTGGCCGGCGGACTCTGGCGGGGCGACAAGAGCACGGCGGCAATCAGGATGGAAGCTGCTACGGCGAGAACCCAGCGCCAGGGTTGCGGTTTCGGCTTTCGCGCCGGTTCCGCCACCAGCGTGGCGCGAATCCGCGGCCATAATTCCGGGCTCTCCCACTCCTCGTGCAATTGCGGGGCGAGGTGCGAGATCGCGATCCACAAAGAGAGCTGGATGCGGCAGGCTTCGCAGGTTTCGGCGTGCGCGCGGGCGTCCGGCATTAGGTCGGGCGTGCGCAGGGCGCGTTCCAGGTCGTCGCATTGAAAAATCATGGCCGGGCCTCCGTCAACAGACGCTGCAATTCCCGTTTGGCCTCGAACAGCCAGGCTTTCGATGTGCCTTCGGGGATTTCCAGAATGGCTGCGATTTCCGAGTGCTTCATTCCCTCGACGGCAAACAGCAGAAAGACCGTGCGGCGGCGCGGATCGATCCGCCGGAGTGCTTGCGCGAGTTGCGCGCGCAAGGCGATTTGCGGCTGCGGAGCGGAGGCTGCCGCCACGGGCTCGGCGTGCTGGGCCGCGAGTTGACGCTTGCGAATGAGGTCGTAACAGGCGTTCATACAAATCCGGCAGAGCCAGGTGCCGATGGCGGAGCCGCCCGCGAATCCATCGATGCCGCGGTAGGCCTTGAGGAACGTGTCCTGCACGGCGTCTTCGGCATCCTGGCGGTTGCCGGCGATATGGCAGGCGATGCTTTTGAGGCGCTCGCCGTGCGTCCGGTAGAGTTGTTCGAACGCGGATATCTCCCGCCGCCGGCACGCCGCCAGCAGTTCGGCCTCGGACCGGTAGCAGGCGATCGGTTTCGGTGCCATCAGCGCCAATGGGCTCACTCCAGTCATCTTCCCGCTTGGTTCCGACTATTGGACGGCCGGCGGGGCGGAATCGTTGGAAATCGGCTCCTCGCCGAAAAAGCACCGTTCCCTGGCGGTTGGGGGCTCATTAGTTGTGCGTTGAATCGGCAGTTGATAAGCCGCGACCGCGAGGGAGCGGTGCCTTTCGCGCATACTAACGGTGGAACTTTCCCTGCCAATTCTCGATCACGGTGAAAGGCGGGGGCGGCACCAATCCAGTGGTCGGAAAGATGAATCGCTGGCCATCGGGAGAGACGTCGAACTGAAAGTCGCGGGTGGTGCTGTACTGCGGCACGCCCGCGATGCGGAATAAGGCCTTGGGCTCGCCGAAATCGAGGACGCCGCGAACCGCCGCCGCGAGCATCTGGTTGTCGAGTCCCAAGAAGTAGACCTCATGGCCATCCTGACACCATCGGACGAGCCATGCCCCGTCGCGGGAAACCTGGCGTCGTTCTCCTGCCACGTGAGGCGTGGGCTCGGGCTCGAAGGCTTGCAGGTATACTTCCGGCCTTCCCGATTCCAGAGACACGAACGCCACCTGCTTGCCGTCAGGCGAGAAAGCCGTTCCCCACTGGGCGAAATTGTTTTTCAGGAACGGCATGGCTTTTCCGCCGGCCACATCCGCGATCCAGCCGGTTTGCTGCTCTTGCTGCACCCCGTCGTCGAGGGCGATAAAGCGGCCGTCGGAAGACCAATCGGTCGGCAGGGCCGGATGGCTGTCCCCGACGAAGGCGAACACCTTGGGGGGTTCGGCGCCGCTTACGTCGAGAACCGCAACGCGCGGCCCTCCGACTTTCGGGGATGCTCCGACGGCGATGTGCGTGCCGTCAGGCGACCACACCGGCCTTCGATGAACATCGGGAGGAAAGGTAATTTGCCGGCTTTCTCTTCCATCGGCGTCAAAGCTCCAGATACTGGTAGCGCCACCGGTGGGACTCCACACGGCGGTAGCCACGCGGCGCCCATCGCGCGAGATGCGTACGTTGCCCCATTGGCGCACCGGGCGTGCGACGGTTCCCACTTCGTTGCCCCCGCGGTCGTACCACTTCAAGTCCGACACCGGGAAGTCCGGCTGGTATACGAGCACACCATTGTCCGAGACCGAAAAGCAGGCCGCGAGAGTGGGACCGTAGTAAACCACGTTCTGGGCAATCGGGAACGAATCGCCGGCCAGCCGGAGTTGGGCGGCGTCGAATGGTTGCGCCAGCAGGTTGCCGTCGCGGATGAAGAGCAGATCGCCAGGTTCGCCGGGTCGTGGCGGAAGCGCGTACTCGACGCGCGAGTCTGTCTGCATCAATCGCACCGGCTTCGGATTTGCGTACTCCGCCACTACCGCGGCGCCGTGCGGCGCGCCCTCGTCATACACTGCATAGAGCAAGCGGTCGCTGCCCGGCAGGAATTGGGGCCAGCGGACCCCGCCGAAACCGGGTCCCCGGCGCATGCTACCGTCCTGCAGGTGAAGTTCTCGCATTTCGCCCACGCCGAGGTAGAGCACCAGGTCGCCATTGTTACGCCATAAGCCAAGCTGCGGAATCTCGCTGAGTTCCGCCACGGTACGCGAGGAGCCGAGTCCAGATTCACCTCTTTCAGCGTGTTCCTGACCGAAAACAGCAGCGAGCGGCTGTCCGGCGACCAGTACATAGTCCATGCGCCCTCGGTGCCGGCTACGGAGTGCATCTCGGGCGAAGCCAGATCGCGAATCCACACACTCGCGCCGCCGGCTGTGGTGGCGGTGAACGCCAGTCTCTTGCCGTTCGGAGAAATGGCCATCGATTGGCGCGTTACGGTGGGCAAGAACATGGTTCCCGGCGGCATGGGAATTTCGAACTGCACCACCTGCCGCGGCGTTTCGACAGCGGGGCGGCGCAGGTAGAAAAGAGCTCCCGCGCCCAGCAGCAGAGCCAGCGCAATCAGCGTCGCCGCCACCATGCCTCGCCCGCGGGGCGCGGCTGTTCCTGGAGTGGGAGAAGCAACCTCGGGTTGGACGCCTGAAACTTCCGCGCGCTGCCGCAACAGGCGACGCAGGTCCACGACCATGTCCCGCATGCTCTGGTAGCGGTCGGCCGGGTCCTTTTCCAGGGCTTTCTCCACGGCCATCCGCAGGCTGGATGGCAACTCATTGGGTAGTGGCGAGGGATCGGCGTGAACGATGCCCTGCATCACCTCGAGCCTCGATTGCCCGGAGAACGGCCGGCGTCCCGCCAGCAGTTCGTACAGCACCACTCCGAACGAAAAAATATCGCTGCGCTGGTCGACAGGCCGGTCCGTAACTTGCTCCGGCGACATGTATGCGATGGTTCCGACGACGGTGCCCGGCATGGTGGTCTCGGGTCCCGCGGTTCTGGTCACTTGCTCCGGCTCGATCCGCTCCTGCAGCTTGGCCAGACCGAAGTCCGCCAGCTTGGCGTAACCGTTGCGCCCTACCAGGATGTTGTCGGGTTTGATGTCGCGATGCAGAATGTCCGCGTCGTGCGCCGTGGCCAGGGCGTCCGCCACTCCTATGAGCAGGGCTACAATTTCACGCCACGAGCGCTTTTCGGCGCGCGCCCAGTTGGTAAGCGTGCCGGCGTCCACGAACTCCAGCACCATGTACTGGCAACCTTGGTATTCGCCAGTGTCGTGCACAGTGAGGATGTGGGGATGGCTCAACGACGACGCCAGTTGCGCCTCGCGCTGGAAGCGCCGCCGGGCTGCGGCATCGCCCAGTTCGCCGGATAGGAATTTCATGGCCACCGGGCGATTCAGCTTGGTATCGAGCGCCCGATAGACCATACCCATCCCACCCTTGCCGAGGAGCGACTCGATGCGGTAGGCGCCGATTTGCGTGCCGGCCTCGATGGTGTAGTCAGGGCCTGCCGGCCCGCCGGACGATTCCGGATCGATCGATCCGCCAAGAAATTTGCTGGCGCGCCGATCGGCGCTCAGGAGGGTTTCGACCTCGGCGCGAATATCCTCGGGCAGTTGGACCAGAAACGTGGCTTGCCGGTCTGGCGGCAGATCCGCCGCTGCCGCGAAGGCTCGCTCTATCTCCGGCCAGTTTGTGCTGCCGCCCGCCTGCCCGTTCGTCATTATGCCGATTCCTGTAGACGGCGGAACAGCCAGGCCTTGGCAATCGTCCAATCCCGCCGCACGGTCGCTTCCGATGTCTTGAGCACGGTGGCGATTTCCCTGGCGCCGAGCCCCACGAAAAAGCGCATTTCCACCACCTGGCATTTGCGCGCATCGAGAGCCGCCAACTCCTCCAGGGCGGCATCCAGGGAAACCAGTTGATCGGGCTGTTTCACCGCGATTGTCATGGCTTCCTCGAGTACCAGCGGGATCATTTCCACGTCCCGCTTCCCGGCGTGGCGGCGCCGCGAATAGTCCACCAGAATGCGCCGCATCATGCGCGCCGCGATGGCGAAGAAGTGCGCGCGGTCCTCCCAGCAGGGAGGGTTCGGTCCTGCCAGCCGGAGATACACTTCGTGAACCAGGGCGGTGGTCTGCAGAGTATGGCCTTCCCGCTCACGCTTCAGGTGGTAGTGCGCGAGCCGCCGCAACTCGGGGTAGACCAGGGGCACTAAATCGTCGCGCGCGGCGGCGTCTCCGCCGCTCCATTGTCGCAACAAGTCTGTGACGCCGCTGTGGTGCACCACTGCGTCCCCCGGCCCAAACATTCTAGCAACTTCGCGCAAAAAGAATGTGCGCGGCGGTTATCGATTGTTCGCGGCCGCTGCGCTCTCTGGAGTGAGGAGATCCAATATGCGATTGACTTCCAAGTTTTCGTTTTCGGCGCTGAGCCTGGTCTCGGCGCTGGTAATGTCCGTTTCCGCCGACGCACAGACGCGGTATACCGTAACCGATCTCGGTCCCGCCGGCAACCCATTCAGCCAGGCCACATTCCTGAACGATTCCGGTCTTGTGACGGGCCTGGAGACCGCCGCGGACGGCACCCAGCATGCAGTCGTCTGGTACTGGGGAACCTTCACCGACATCAGCAAGCCCGGCCTCGGAGGCCCTAACAGCGGGGCGGGCGGCGTGAACAAGTTCGGCCAGATTATTGGCGTGGCCGAAACCGCCAACCAAGATCCCAATCACGAGAACTTCTGCGGGTACGGCACCGGCCGCCAGTGCCTGACGTTTCTCTGGGATTTCGGCGCGATGACGCCCCTACCCACGTTAGGCGGCGTCAATTCCACTTATGGGGCGATCAATAACCTGGGAGAAGTGGCCGGGATTGCCGAGACCAGCCAGCGCTCCATGTGCCAGGCGCCGGCGGCCGTGAATGGCACCGGTCCGCAGGTGCTCGATTTTGAACCCGTGGTGTGGGGGCCGGCGGACGGGCAGATTCGCCAGCTTTCCACGCTGCCCGGCGACACCGTCGGCATGGCGCTGGGGATCAACGACGAAGGACAGGTGGTAGGCGGAACGGGCAACTGCGCCAACACCGTGGTGCCCGGATTCGCCGCCGCGCCGCATGCCGTTCTGTGGGACCGTGACGGCTCGGCGCACGCGTTGCCCAGCCTGGGTGGAAGCGCGCCCGACACCAGCGTCCTTGGCGCCGGAAACTTCGCGTGCGCCATCAACAACCATGGAGTCGCGGCCGGGCAGGCCACGCTCCATGACAACAAAACCTGGCATCCGGTTCTTTGGCAGGACGGGATCATCTCCGACCTCGGAGTTCTTCCCGGTGACCTGGTGGGAATCGCCGCCGGAATCAACAACCGCGGAGAAGTGGTCGGCGCGAGCGTCAGCGCACCGGGCCCGGCAAGCGGAAATCCACGGGCCTTCGTCTGGCGCGACGGGGTCATGACCGACCTCAACACACTGGTGCCGGCGGGCTCACTGTATCTTCTGACCGCCTCCGCGGTCAACGACTCCGGTGAGATCGTGGGCTTTGGCGCTACCGAAGACGGCGATCTGCATGCTTTTCTGGCCACGCCGTGCCATGGAAGTTCGGGCAGTTGCGGTAGCTCAAGCACGACGGCCACTACCCAGTCCGGGGCGCGGCGCAAGGTGGTGTTGTCAGAGCGCGCCCGGCAGATGCTGTTCCAGTCAGGCCTTCGCCGGCTCTAACAAGCCAGCAGCCGGAGGAAGGCGGCTCGCCGCTTTTCCTCCGGCCTCAGGGCCGATTTGCGTCTCAGGCCCGTGGGACGGGTTTTTGGCGAGTGGGCGCAAGTCTCCTGTTATGCTACGTCATTGGTGTTCTGGTACTGGTGCTTCGTCGGGCCGGCGTTGTTGCTGGCGATCCTCTCATTGCGCGGCGAGCGCAAGCGGGCCGTATACGTGGAACGGCGGCTGGCGGAAACGCCGCACGATCTGCCACCGGTCTCTGTGGTCGTTCCAGTAAAGGGTGAGGACTACGAACTGAGAGAAAACCTGGCCGCGCTGGCGGCGCAGGATTATCCGGATTTCGAGTTGCTCGTGGCGGCGCGTTCGGCGGCGGATATTCCGCCGGGTGTGCTGCCGGACAAGGTCCACGTGGTTCTGGCGGGGAGCGATGATTCGGCCGCCAGCGAGAAAGTGCAGAACCTGCGGGCGGCGGTGGCGGCCGCGCGCAAGCGCAGCCAGGTTTATGCGTTCGCCGATTCCGATGGGCGCGTGACGCCACGGTGGCTGCGCTCGCTGGTGGCGCCTCTGGCGGAGAAAGGCGTGGGGGCATCGACCGGGTATCGCTGGTACGCACCCGTTCCGCCGACCTTCTGGACTCTGATGCGCAGCGTGTGGGACGCGGTGGCACTAAGCCGGCTGGGTCCGGGAGATTGCAGCTTCGCATGGGGCGGCGCCATGGCCATGCGGCGCGAGACGTTTCACGAACTGGACATTCGGGGATGGTGGAAAGATGCCGTGAGCGACGATTACGCGCTGAGCGCGGCGGTGCATGCGGCGGGATTGACGATTGCGTTCGCTCCCGGTGCGATGGTGCCGAGCCACGAGCGAATACCGGGGCGGAAGGTGCTGGGGTGGATGCGGCGGCAGATGACGATCACCCGCGTCTACAATCCGCGCTTGTGGTGGCTCGCTCTGGTGGCGCACATCTTCTACTGCGGCGGGATGGCGGCATCGATTGTGGCGTCGGTGCGCGGATTCCGGCTGGCGGAGTGGGCGCTGCTGGCGCAGCTTTCGCCGGGAATGCTGAAGGGGCTGAATCGCGCGACGCTGGCCAGGGCGGCGCTACCGGAATGCGAGGCATGGTTCAAGCGGCACCAATGGGTGCACGCGATCTGGGTGCCCTTGGCGACGTGGCTCTGGCTGGCGGTGCTGATAGCTTCGGCGTTTGGAAATACCATCCGCTGGCGGGGGCACCAGTACCGGCTGAGGCGGCTGTCGAAGAGCGCGGGCGAGTGATTTCGCTTTTACCGCGGGGACGGCGAGACGCTGAGCAAGCGGAATTCACCACAGAGCCACGGAGACACTGAGAAAAGCAAGAAACAAAATCAAACCCGAGGGCGCGGAGGTGGCAGAAGCCACGGAGGGGTAGAGGATTCGGACGTCCCCGTGTCTGGGAGCCTATGGGTTCCGGGAGCCCATCGACCAAAGTTAGGTGCGGTTCATCACATGGGCGTCAACTTGCTAAATAGAGTTGCGTCCAAGTGAGGAACCAATGGGGAAAGCACTCGAAAACGTAACGGAAACGGCCACCGGCTTCGGCCGCGATGTAAAAGATTCCGTGGTGGAATTCGGAAGGTCGATGGGGGGAAAAATTGACACGGCGCGGGCGCGCACAGGCGACGCGTTGAGCAATGCGGCGGCATCGGTGCGGGAGGCTTCGGCAAGAATCGACGTACTTGCGGGGAGCGCTGCCCACAGCCTGGATGCCGCCGGATCGGTGGTGAAAGAGGCGAATCTCAATAGCGTGCGCCGCGGCTTACGGAGATTTGCGGGGAACAACCTTACCGCCACGGTAATGGCGGCTATAGTCCTGGGTTACTTCATCGGAGCGGCGTTCGGCCGCAAGAGTGCCACATAGGGCACGCAAAGGAGGACCAATGAAAAGCCGAATTGTACTGTTAGGAGCCTTCTTGTGCCTCGGGGCGTTTGCCCGGGGGCAAGCCAACAATCCGAACAACAAAGATACACAGCAGCAATCCGCCAACCGGGTGAAACGCCCGGCGGAGGGAACCGCGGAGTCGGTGACCGGCTGTGTAGACGAGCAGAACGGGCACTATGTGCTGCGCGACGTGAAGACGGACCAACTCATCAAGCTCCAGCCGAGCGGCGAGAGCGCCGACAACGATTTCGCGCGTTTTGTCGGACATCAGGCGCAGGCCACGGGCACGCTGTCATCGGGCACGCTCACGGTGGCGCACATCGGGCAGGTGGCGGACATGTGCCCGATCGGGAAGTGACGGAGGAAAAAGCACCGCTCCCTCGCGGTCGCGGCTCTGTAGGCGCTGATGTTTCAGAACGTGATGAATGAGCCGCGCGCGCAAGCAAGCGGTTTGCCGCTACGTTATTAGTTCGATTTGCGGAATGCCATGCCGGCAAAGCTGACTACGCTGCGATCGTCGATGTTCCATTGTTCGTAGCGGAGCAGTTCGCCGGAGGATTTGGGCGCGGTCTTCAGGAAGGTATAGAAGGGCGACGAGCCGCACCACTTCAAGTCGTCGTGCCGTTCCTGGACCAGTGACCAGAAGCCTTCGGCGTCGAGGGCGTTGATGCGGGCGATCCGCTGATCGTCGCGATCGGCGACGTTCTGCATCACGCCCTCGCCGGCATGGCAGTCGAAGCTGTCCTGGTAGCGCACGCCCATGTGGGCCATATCGACGCCGAGGATCCAGAACAGCCGGTCCCCTTCGCGGTCGCGCAGTTCGGTTAAGGCATCGAGAAAACGCTTCACGTCATCGTTGTCCTCGGGTTTGCCGCCGCGATAGATGCTCTGCGCATACGATCCGCAGAGGATCGGCAACACCTTTACGTTCGCCCCCATCAGGTGTTGGAGAAAGATCATTTGCAGCTCGATGGTGTGCTCGAACGAGTGGCAATAGTCCTCCATTTCGATGGCGTGCGGGGCGCGTTCGGCCAGCCAGTCGACCAGGCGGGTGTTGGTCTCGCTTTCGCCGAGGGGAGTGAGAAAGCGCTTGCGGGTGAGGCCGAATTTCTCGGGCGTGCCGTAGTGGGAGGTAGCGAGAATGACGAAGGTGCGGTCGCGATGCTCGGGGCGCAGCATGCGGTACGCGGCCTGGTAGGATTGCCATCCGCCGGACGGGCTCACGTGCGGCGCGGCGATGGCGAACAATCCATCGGCGGGAGCGGTGGAAGCAGCGCCGTCACCGTCGGCCATATATTGCACCATGGTCTCGCGCAGTTCTTCGGGGTCGGCGGGATATGCCGCGCCGGCGTGGGCCGGCTCGCGCGTGGGTTTTTCCGCGAAATCGCGCCGCTTCTCGAGTTGCATGCGGGCGAAGGTTTCATCTTCGAGGAATCCGGCGCTCGATAACGCTTCCATGAGACGGCGCGAGATCTCTTCGGTCTCCAGGCGCCCGGTGATGCGCGCGAGCATGGCGCGGAGGTCGAGATCGGTGTGGCCGCCGTCGAAGCACTGGAGGCATTCCACCAGGGGCGGCGGAATGATCAGCATGGCATCGGAGAACCGGTAGGGATCGCGAATGAACAGCCCGGGATCCTCGCGCGAAGGCGAGGGCATGAAATCGAGCGTCATGCGGAGACGGGGGAGTGTTTTGGACACTTCGTCCATGGTAGCGCAGCTATCATCGTAAAGGCCCATGCTGCGCAGGGCCGCGCGAGAGCTCGCGATACTTGCGGAGCAATTCGTACATCACCACTCCGCCGGCGGTAGCGACGTTGAGGGAATGCTTGGATCCCAGCATGGGAATGCGGACGCAGGTATCGCAGAGGGCGGAAACTTCCGGCGGGAGGCCCTCGAGCTCATTGCCGAAGGCGACGCAGACGGGGAAGCGCGGCTTCCAATCGTAAAGGTCGACCGAGTGTACGCCGGTTTCGATGGCGGCGATCTCGTAGTCGCGCGCGCGGAGGGTGCGGATGAGGTCAGCGGTATCGGGGGTATGCTCCCAAGGGACCGTGTCCTCGGCGCCGAGGGCGGTTTTGGAGATCTCTTTGCGAGGGGGCTTGGCGGTAATGCCGCAAAGGTAGAGCTTCTCGACGGAGGTGGCATCGGCGGTGCGGAAGAACGCGCCGACGTTGTAGAGGCTGCGGATGTTGTCGAGCAGGACGGCTACGGGCAACTCCGCGATGGCCTGGTAGAGCGCGCCGCCGCTGGTTGCCTGGAAGGGTACGCGGTCCATGATGCTAAACTAAGCACAATAACAGACATGTTGTCGATTGTGATCCCGATTCACAACGAGGAGCATTCGATTCTCCCGTTGTATGACCGTCTCACGCTCGTGCTCGAACAGCTTCAGCGGCCGTACGAGATTCTGTTCGTGGACGACGCGTCATCGGACCGGAGCTTCGAACTGCTCGCCAACCTGGTGGAGACGGACGCGCACCTGAAGGTGATCCGGCTGCGCCGGAATTTCGGGCAGACGGCGGCGCTTTCGGCGGGATTTCACGAAGCCAAGGGCGATGTGGTGGTGGCCATGGACGGCGACCTGCAACACGCGCCCGAGGACATTCCCGCGCTGCTAATGAAAATCGATGAAGGGTTCGATATCGCCAGCGGCTGGCGGAAGCATCGCGTGGATAACGCCATCATGCGGAAGATTCCTTCGCGGGTGGCGAACTGGCTGATGGCGAAAGTGTCGGGCATTGAGCTGCGGGACTTCGGAACCACGTTCAAGGCGTACCGCGCGGAAGTTCTGAAGGACGTGAACCTGTACGGCGAACTGCACCGCTTTATTCCGGCGCTGGCCAGCTTTTATGGCGCGCGCATCGCCGAAGTGCCGATTCGCAATACGCCGCGGACAGCAGGCGGGTCGCACTACGGAATTGGGCGGACGCTGCGCGTGGCGATCGACATTCTCACCATCAAGTTTCTGCTGAAGTATTTCACGCGGCCGATGCAGTTCTTCGGGCTGATGGGCCTGGCGGGGACTTTTTCCGGCGGCGGCATCATGATTTTTCTCGCCGCCGAGAAGCTGATCTACCGCAATGACATCATCGCGGAGCACGGCCCGCTGATGCTGGCGGGAGGACTGCTGCTGCTCGCGGGAATGCTGATGTTCTCCACGGGGCTGATCGGCGAGATGATGATGCGGACGTATTTCGAGAGCCAGGATCGGCGGATCTACGCCGTGCGGGAGATCCTGACGCGGAAGCAACGGGGCGTGCCGGGGGCGCGGTAGGCCCGGCAGGGCTCAGAACAACGCCGGTGCTTGCTCGTCCGGTCTCGCTTACTTTGGCTCTCATGCTCGGAACCGTCATCGGCGGTCTGACGGTTCGCTTTGCCCCGCTTGGCCTGCCGCGCTTCGTCAGGAAATTCGGCGGGTCTGCTTCGTGAAGCTCTATCACTCCGGATGGCTGGACGCCTTTCGCCATGCGCCCGCCGGCATCGTGTTGCTGGGGCGATTCTTCTCTGTTCGCGACCTGATCGCATACTGGCTGGCGATCCCGGTCGGGGCTCTCGTGGCTCAACGCTTGATCGGTGGGGCGCGCGGCGCGCGGGCTCTCGGGGAAGCAGACTACGACTCGGCTCGGTTGGCCAGCCGGTAAGAACAGGAAGGGCCCGAGCAGACGAGCTTCTCCTTGTCGCCGCGCAACATAGCGCGCCGGCTTCAGTCGCCCCATTTGCCCTGCCGCGCGCATCCGGACGGCGACCGTCGTTCCCGTGCCAGTTGGAATCGGATTGGTCATCAGAGGAAATCGGCCCATGCCGTTGGGCGTCACGCTCGCGGCGGAGCAGTCCGGCGCTGGGGGGACTGTGCCTGGGTGACGAAACGTCCGGTAAATGTCATGAGCCAGTTTAGCGCTGCGCCAGGAGGAGACTCACAGATCCGCGTGTCCCATGACGCGCCAGTGTCTCTGATCTTCGCTCCAACGCCGTGGATTTCAACCATAGCCGTCATGAGATCCGGAGGACGCGGCCGGGGCCATCGAGTCAACCCCACCGTCTGCATTGAGCTAGAATAGGCCCTTCCATCTAACGTGATTAGCGGGAAACGGATCTTCATTACGGGCGGCGCTGGTTTCATTGGGTCGACCCTCGCCGGCCGGCTCCTGGATCAGAATCGTGTCGTGGTTTACGACAACTTATCGCGCGATTCTCTCAAGGACAAAATCTTCCACGACCATCCGAATCTGACAATCGTCCGGGGCGATGTTCTCGACTTCGGCTCCCTGCGCAACGCTATGCGAGATGCCAACATTGTCGTGCATTGCGCAGCCATCGCCGGAATCGACACGGTGATTCAACGTCCGGTTAATACCATGCGGGTCAACATGATCGGCTCCGCGAACACGCTCCAGGCCGCTTCCGAGCTCACTTCCTGCGAGCGGGTTCTCTGCTTTTCGACAAGTGAAGTCTTTGGACAGTTTGCGTTCCGGTCCCGCGAGACAGACACTACCGTAATGGGTACTGTGGGAGAGGCCCGATGGACCTACGCCGTTTCGAAGTTGGCGGAGGAGCACCTCGCCATCGCGTATCACCATGAACAGGGACTGCCGGCCGTCGTGGTTCGTCCCTTTAATATCTACGGCCCAGGGCAAGTGGGCGAGGGCGCTCTGCGAACTTTCATCCAGAGGGCGCTGCGCGACGAGCCCATTCAGATACATGGTGACGGAACGCAAATCCGTGCCTGGTGTTACGTAGACGACATGGTGGATGGTGTGATGGCCGCGCTGACACATCCGCGAGCGGTGGGCGAATCCTTCAATATCGGCAATGCTCGCGCAGTGACCACGATCTTTGGTTTGGCGAACACCGTTATCCGCGTACTCAATTCCAAGTCCGAGGTGGTTTTTACCCGTCGCGACTATGTTGACATTGAACTCCGCGTTCCCTCGGTGCAAAAAGCGCGCGAACTGATCGGTGTTGAAGCTAAAGTAGATCTCGAAGAGGGAATCCGCCGGACGGCGGAATTCTACTCCCGAGCGAAGGCATGATCCGGCTCACGATTCCCAGCATCGAGCAAGACGACCTGACCGCCGTAGAAGAGACCCTGGCCGGCGGATACCTGGTGCAAGGCGCGCGTGTGCGCGCCTTCGAGGCCTGCCTCGCCGGGTTACTTGCGAGTCGCCACGTGATCGTCGTGTCCAACGGCACGGCAGCACTGCACCTGGCGCTGCTGGCGTTAAACGCTCGCCCCGGCGATCTGGTAGTGACCACCGCCTATTCCTGGGTTTCAACTGCAAACGTAGTGGAATTATGCGGCGCCCAGCCGGTCTTTGTCGACATCCGGCCCGACACGTTCAATATGAACCCGGAGGCGCTGCGCCTCTCGCTCGCCAGGTTGACTTCCAACGCCGAGGACATCAAGCGTGTCAAGGCCGTGCTGCCGATTCATGCGTTCGGACAGATGGCCGACATGCCAGAGATTCTCGAAGCCGCATCCGCGTTCGGCATCCCGGTGGTGGAAGACGCCGCCTGCGCCCTGGGTGCCACGCTCAACGCCAGGCAAGCGGGAACATGGGGCGCGATGGGTACATTCAGCCTCCACCCTCGCAAGGCCGTAACCACCGGGGAGGGCGGGCTGATCGCGACCGATGACGATATGCTCGCCTGGAAATTGCGGGTCCTTCGCAACCACGGTCAGGATCCTGACTCGAAAACGCCCGATTTCGTCATGCCCGGTTTCAACTATCGGATGACCGAATTCCAGGCTGCGCTGGGAATCACTCAGATCGGCAAACTGCCCCGTATCCTTGAGGCCCGAAAACAGGCGGCGAGCCGTTACGACCAACTACTCGCGGGAACCAAGGTTCTCTCTCCAGCGGTATCGGAGGGGAGCGCCCCGGTCCACCAAAGCTACGTCTGCCTGCTGCCGCCGGAAGCCGCCCCGCGACGCGCGGAAATCATTGCGCGGCTGCGCGGAAAGGGAATTGAGACCGCTATCGGCACCTGGCACATCCCGCTGACATCCTATTACCGGAAGCGTTATGGCTATCGGCCGGGCGACTTCCCGGTCACGGACGAAGTCTTCGCCCGGTCTCTGACCCTTCCGATGTTCGAGAGCCTGACGGACGAACAGCAGGCGTTTGTGGTGGAATCCCTGATGGCTGAGGTGGTCTGAACCGCATGGATCGGCCCGAACCAAGACGGTACTCCACGCATGGATCCGGAGCGTTCCGACCTGAGGATTTCCGGCGCATCGGCGACAATGTCATCCTCGAGCCCGGCATATTGGTTTTCCATCCGGAGAACATAGAGTTGGGCTCGAATCTCTACATCGGGCACTACGCCATCCTGAAAGGCTACTACCGCAACGCCATGGTGATCGGCGACAACTCGTGGATCGGGCAGCGCGCGTTCCTCCATTCCGCCGGAAACCTCCTCATCGGCCGGAATGTCGGAATCGGTCCCGGAGTGCAGATCATCACGTCTTTTCACGAGGAGGCGGGCACCGAGGTTCCGATTCTGTTCAGCGCCATCCGCGAAGCCCCGGTCGAGATCGAAGACGATTGTGACATCGGAATCGGCGCGATTATTCTGCCGGGGGTTCACATCGGACACTCCACGCAAATCGGCGCAGGCGCGGTCGTCACACGCGATATACCAGCTTGTTCCGTTGCCTTCGGCGTGCCTGCAAAGGTAATTCGTCAACGTGGCCCGGCCTGACCCACATTTGAGCGTTGTGATTCCGGCATACAACGAGGCCGCGATCGTCGAGGAGGCCATTGCGAGCGCCCTGTCGGCGCTCAGCTTGTCCTCTATATCCCATGAGGTGGTTCTCGTGGACGATGGCAGCAGCGACGGCACACTGGCGGCAATGCGTCGGATCGAGGCGCAAAACAGCAATGTGCGCGTGGTGGCCCACGAGCAGAACCGCGGCTTGGGCGCCGCGCTGCGAACCGGATTCGCCGCCTGCCACGGCGAGGTGCTCACCTGGATCCCGGGGGATGGCCAATTCGATCTGCGCCAGGTCCTGAATGGCCTACCCCTGATGACGGACCACGACATCGTCGTTGCGCTACGGAAGGGCGTCCGCCAGTCCTGGCGCGTGGCGATCACCTGGTGCTTTCACCTCTTGACCTGGACCTTGTTTCGCTTTAAGGCGTCCGATTTGTGCGGCATCTACATTATCCGCCGCGCCGTACTGGAACAAATCCATCCCCAGGCGACGAACATCTTCTACAATCTGGAAGTCCCCATTCTGTGCGCCAAATTTCGCAAGCGCCTCGCACAGATCACCGTGAGCGTACTGCCGAGGCTTGGCGGCACTTCGAAAGTTGCCAACTTCCGTACGTTGAGCAGGAATCTTCTGGAGATGATTCGGATCCGCTTCCGCCGGCCGCGCTAGTGCTACCATGTGTACTCCATGGGCGCGCCAGCCGAAAGCTCCCGAACCGCCCGGGAAGAGCGAACCTTTCTGTCCAACCTCAACCGACGGATGCCTTGGGGCATTCTCGCGCTTTGGGCCGTCCTTTATCTTCCCCGGCCGTTCCACCTCGGCTTTTATGCCGACGATTGGTGGTCGCTGATTGAGAGCCCGCTCGGCACCGCGCCATTTTCCCTGGACCGATTGAAGTGCTTCTTCGCACCCAATGCACCGTATGCGGGCAGGCCCCTGGACGCGGCCTTGATGTTTGTGGTCACTTCCGTGGGCGGCACCTCGCCGTTCCTTTACCAGGTCATTGCAGCGGTATTTGTTCTCGCCGCGGCGATTTCCTTGCGAGCCTGGCTCGTAAGCCTGCTGCCCGATCGCGTTTTCCGCATGCGTTACGTCGCGGCCGATCTCGCGACCATGGTCTGGCTTTCGATTCCCTGGTCGGTGGCGGCCACCGCCTGGCCCGTACTCGCTCCCGCCGCCATGAGCTGCCAGATCCTGTTTACTGAAGCTTGCCGGCGCATTCTGCCGCCGCACAAGTTGAACTGGAAGACATTCGCATCCGCCGGCTTGCTGATCGTCGCTTCATATTTGACTTATGAGCCGTTCTACTTTCAGTTCTTTGTGGTGGGAGCGTTCTACGTTCTGTTCGCCGGAAAAGCGTACCGCACTCGATCGTCGCTGGCCGGGATCGCGACGCTGGCTTTAGCCTCCCAATTGTGCGCGGTCCTTTACAACCGGTTGCACGCCGGCACCAGCTCCGCCAAGTCGCTCGCGTCGAATTGGTATGCGATCTTCTCCCAGAGCCTGAATAATCTCCTGGCGCAGCTTCGGTACGCGGTTGGCGACTTTTACAAGCTGTACGAGCTTTGGCTATTGCTGTACCTGGTGCTCGCGGCAGTCACGGTGTGGCAATCGTGGCGAGCGGAACGCATCCTGCCACCGTTCCATCGACTGCTTGGCCTGCTTCTGATGGGAGCGGCGGCGGTGCCACCTGCCTTACTGACGTTCGCGCTGGCCGGCTATGGGGCATCGACCGCCGGAATAACCGCGCGTAGCTACCAGGGGGTATCCTGGGCCGTGGCCATCGTCTTTTTGTGCTTATGCTCCGTGGTGTTGTCATCACGCCCCAGTCCGGTGACACCAATTGTGCTGGTCGCCGTTTTGGCCATCGTAGTTCTGAATTGCGTCGCTCAACAGCGCGTCTTGAAGGAATGGGCGTTCGTGTGGAACGAGGAAAAGCAAGTACTGTCTAGAGCGCCCGCCCACATCATCGAAGCCTTGCCATTGGACGCGAGAATCCTCTATATTGGACCTGCCTACTGCCGCGGCATGGTCATTTTCGGCGCCGACTGGGATATCAGCGGAGCAGTGAACTCCCTGCCTCCTTTGGCCCGTGACCGGAGACACAACGAGAGAATGCATACGATTCACTCAGCGGGCGAGTACAATTGGACTTGGGATGGAAAAGAGTTGACGCAGGTCGAACCAGGTTACTGGACTCTGAAATATCCCGCGTCCAGCCTGTTCCTTTGGGACTTCGCGCACAACCAGATCGTGCAGGCCTCGGCGGGATACCGATTGGACCGCGAACAATCGAGGCCTTTTGTGCAACTCGCGCCCGCGAATTGACGACTACCGGGTAAAGCGGTTGGATTCATGCCGCGACTGAAAGTCGCATTCGGCTTGCGTCGCGGACGACCCTACCTCCGGAATGTTCAAGTAAAGGCGCAAAGACGCAAAGGGAAGGTAGCGGCGGATTATTGGCTGACGGTCGTTGCGTCGCCGGTTTGGTGGTCGGAGATTTGGAAGCGGAGAAATTCGTGGATCGCCAGGAGCGCGTCGGCGTTTCTTGTGGCGATGCGGACGCGGCCGCCGCGATCCAGGGTTTCGAATCGCCAGGTCACCTGCTTCTTCAATTTCTGTAAAGTGGGAACGCCGGGCGGGACCCGGCTGTGGATCAGCATGGGCGCTTCGAAATTGCCCGCGGCGAACATGCCGGCGATGTGGGACAGGTGCGCGCGGATCTGGTCGCGGCTGGCGGTGTCATTTGGGTCGTTGGCGGTCACTTCGATGGCGCCGCCATCGGCATAGAGGCGAAAGTGGTGGGTGGTCTTTTCGTGCGAAAAGCCCATCACGTGATCGCCGTGCCGGTTGACGGCTTCGTGGTGCGGGTCGGATTGCTGGGCGCAGGCCAACGTCAGTGCCATGAGCAGGACGGTCGTTTTCATTGAGCCTCTCCCAAAGACTCCAGCAGGCCTGCGCGGGCGCCCGGGGCAGTGCTATCGAGCCGCTGGTCCCAATCGCCGAGTAAGCGCGCAAGGTGTTGGCGGAGGGAGGCGAGGTCGGCGAGTTGGCGGTCGAGGTCGGCCAGCTTTGCGGCTGCCAGCGCGCGCACCTCGCGGCACGGCGCGCCACCCTTCTCCCGCACACGAAGAATGCGCGCGAGTTCGCGCAGGGAAAACCCGATGGCGAGCGCGCGGCGGATCATGCGCACGCGTTTTGCCGCCTCGGGCGGGTATTGGCGGTAGCCCGCGGGCGTGCGGCGTGGCTTGGGCAGGACGCCGACGCGTTCGTAATGACGGAGGGAATCGGTGCTGACGCCGGTAAGGCGCGCGAGCTGGCCTGCCGTCAGGTTCGCTGGAGGTGAATGCAGAGTGCTCTCCTGCTGGCAGTATCTACCCCGGAATGGTTCCAGGGTCAAGAGAAAACGGCGTTACAAACTTCGTCCCCGGCGCCAGTGGTCCTCGAACAGGCCCTTCATGGCCTCGCCCATGCCCTCGTGATGGAACACGACGGCGGTCCAGGTGGGGCGGGTGATGACGGGGTCGAGCAGGGCAACCATGCCGTGCTGTCCGTCGAAGAGCGCGAGCTTCATGGGCAGCGAGTCGGCGAGCCGGACTTCGACGCCGGCGGCCATATACTCGGTCAACCGCTGGCGATGCTCGTCGTCGAGCGATCCGGCCTCGAGCAGAAGGCGGCACGCGACGCCGTTGGATCCGGCCTGTTTCACGAGTTTTTCGTGGAGTGGATCGACGGCATAGGGCGGCCGCGAAAACTCCAGATATTCCCAGCGGACCTCGGCCAGCATACGGCGATACTCGGCGGCGGTCTGCGCGGGCTCGGACACGATGCGCAGAAAATCGAGCGTCCCGCGCCCGCCCTGACCCTCCGAATACAGCGTATTCAGGTCTTCGATGAGGGCACCGCCGGCGCGTCCGTTGTCGACCAGTTCCTGTTCGAGAGTCTGCCGTTTACGCGCCAGGTACCCGGGGATGGCGAGGCTGGGTTCGACCGCCGAGAAGAGCTT
>Ga0181538_10001554_pt1 | contig 25477 bp, 19 predicted proteins | sample PEATcosm2014_Bin_40_FD_119773 | JGI IMG/M metagenome (GOLD analysis project Ga0181538, IMG submission 119773) | Peatland microbial communities from MTU Mesocosm Facility, Houghton, MI, USA - PEATcosm2014_Bin23_30_metaG | ecosystem: Environmental > Terrestrial > Soil > Wetlands > Peat | place... | reverse complement strand
GTGATGACGTTGACCCCTGCGGCCACGTTCGCCGTGTAATACAAGCGAGTCGTCCAGCCGCTTCCGGTAACGGTCGGGCCAAGCGTGTAGGCACTCGATTTGTTGTCCACGATGGAAGAGACGGTATCGCTGCTGGTGTAGGTCATCTTCAAGACCAACAGATTCCCAGCGAGTGTCCCAGTGCCCATCGAGCCGGAGAATTGAATCTTGAAAGCATTGCCGTGCGCGTTCTCGCGGCCTGTTGCTGAGGGTGACGCAGCGCTGAGCGAATGGACAAGCGTAGGCTGCGCGTGCGAGGCAATCGAAATCGTCAAGAACAAAGTCAAAGCAAAACAACGTAGTAATGGCCGGCCCATGACGACTTCTCCTTAAGCGTTGCCCATTTCGCAGATCCCCGAAAATGTTGTCTCTCTGGAGTCAGCGCTTCTAATAATTTAGCTTCTACAAGCAGATTACGCGCTGGCTATCTCTCTTCACTACTGTCCTGATGGGCAGAAAGAGGACAGGCTCTGATGCGCCTCCTAAGAATAGCGCTCGCTCGACGCCGAAGTTCTCTCCTCGAACGCTAGATTGCGCGGAAAGCCAACTCTTAAGGTGTGTCGGAAAACGAAGTACCAATTACCCTACCATGGCACGATCTCATCAGTTCCGTCACTGGAGCCATCACTGACGACCACCCACTTCTCTGGCTTCACCCTCTGCGCGACCATCGAACTGATCGTCAGCGCAACGGATTCCCCCTCATTGCGGACCGGCGTAATCGGGACATACTTGGAGAATGTCGTGGCGCCTCAACTTGCAGAATTTGGGTAACCGCGACTGTGGAAGTTGCAGGTCGGCGGAGAGTATCAGTTCCGAATCGCTTCGAGAAACCGAACGCCCGTTCTGACGATCACGCGTTCCGGTTTTCCAATTCCACTTGACCCAAACCGGCGTGCCACTTTTTGGGTGCCAGTTCTAGGCGCAAGAAGCGCTGGATTTCAGCAACGACGCGAGCCTGTTGCTCCGCCAGGAGATTAGGGAACATCGGAAGCGAAACGATCTGCTCGGCGGCTGCTTCAGCCGCCGGAAAATCGCCCTGCCCGTAATTGAGGTATTTGTAGGCCTTTTGAAGGTGCAGCGGAATGGGATAGTGGATGCCGCTTCCAATGCCCGCGTTCTTTAGGTGTTCGATCAATCCATCACGGTCGTTCGTTCGGATCACGTACAAGTGGTACACAGCGCGGGACCACGACGGCTCAAACGGCCGGATCACGGGGCCCTCCACGCTTCCGAACAATCGATTGTACTCGGCAGCCCGTTCACGCCGCGCGGCATTCCAGTCCGGCAAGTGAGTGAGCTTTACCCCCAGAAGGCCGGCCTGGATGGCGTCCAGCCTGCCGTTATAGCCTTCGACGTCGTGGTAATACTTTTTCACCTGACCATGATCGCGCAGCGTCTTGGTTTGCTGGGCAATCTTAGGATCATTGGTCGTCACTGCGCCGCCTTCTCCACAAGCTCCTAAATTTTTCCCCGGATAGAAACTGAAAGCGGCCGCACGTCCCATCGAACCCGCTCGCATCCAGCGGTCTTGCTTCTTAGAAAAATACTCGGCACCGTGCGCCTGGCACGCGTCTTCGATCACAATCAGGCCGTACCGTTCGGCGAGGGCCAGGATCGGGTCCATGTCCGCGGTTTGCCCGTAAAGGTGAACGGGAACAATGGCCGCCACGCGGCGCCCGCTGCGGCGGCTGATGAGTCCTCCCGAAGGATGCACGGAGCACTGTTTTTCGAGGTATTGCCGGAGTTTCTCCGCACTCATGTTATAGGTACGTTCGTCCACATCCACAAATTCCGGATGGGCCCCGGCTTGCGAAATCGCTTCCGTGGTGGCAATGAAAGTATGGGGCACGGTCACCACGGCGTCGCCTGGCTGTACGCCCGCCGCCATGATGGCGAAGCGCAAGGCATCGGTACCGCTGCTGACGGCAACTGCGTGGCTCGTGTCGCAGAAAACGGCAAATGCCTTTTCAAAATCTTCCACCATGGGCCCGCCGATAAACCCGGCGGTCCGCAATGCCGAGTGGAAAACCTCCGTCAATTCCTTTTCCAACTCGACATGCGGCGTTACAAGATCGAGGAACGGAATGCCATTGGGAGAGTTCACTTGGTCGCCTCCACTGCAGGTTCAATCATTCTTAAAAATTTGGCGGGATTCCCGGCCACGATGCTGTTGGCGGGCACGTCTTTCGTGACCACGCTGCCGGCCCCGACAATCGCGTTTTCGCCGATCGTAAGATTGGACAGGATTGTGGCGCCCGAGCCGATCGAGGCGCCCTTCTTGATCGTGGTGCGCTCGACCTTCCAATCGCTCTCTGTTTGTAGGTTTCCCCCGGCCGTGGTCGCCCGAGGATAACTGTCATTGATGAACGTCACTCCGTGTCCGACGAAGACGTTGTCCTCAATCACCACGCCCTCGCAAACAAACGTGTGGCTCGAAATCTTGCACCGATTGCCGACGGTTGCGTTTTTCTGAATTTCGACGAATGCGCCAATCTTGGTTTCATCCCCGATTTGGCAGCCGTAAAGGTTGACAAATGGGGCCAGCTTGACGCCCTTTCCAAGCTTCACATTAGCCGCGATGGAATGGAATTCGCTCATAGCCGTATGAGTTCCCCGCGTTTCTGTATGGAGCGTTCCGCCGCCTCGAGCATCCGCACCACGCGCAGCCCGGCATGACCGTCGTTGAACGGAACCTTGCTCTTCGTGATGCATTCGGCGAAATATGCCAACTCGACTCGGAGCGCCTCGACTTGGTCAAGCTGGGGCGCCCACATATCGCCGGTCCGATAGCTTACGAGGAGATCCCGGATACCGTCCCCCGAGTTAATTTGAACGCCTTTGTCATAGACGCGGATTTTTTCGTCGGCTACGAGATCGTTCCAGACGAGCATCTTTTTCTGGCCTCCGATCAGCGTCGTCCGAATCTTCACCGGCGAGAGCCAGTTGACATTAATGTGGGCGATGACGTTCCGCGGAAAATAAATCGTCATGAACGCCACGTCTTCGACGCCGTTCAGATGCTTCTCCCCCGTCGCCACGATCGCTTCCGGCTCGCCTTTGATGAGATAGTCCATGATGGAGAGATCGTGCGGCGCAAGATCCCAGATCACGCTGACATCATGTTGGAAAAGCCCCAGATTCACGCGCAAGGAATCGTAGTAGTACATATCCCCAAGCGTACCGCTCTCAATTAGCTCGCGGATCTTGCGGACCGCGCCGGTGAACAAAAAGGTGTGGTCCACCATGATGGTTAGATTTTTTCGGGCGGCAATCTCAATCAACTCCTCAGCCTGCTTTGCGTTCGATGTGAATGGCTTCTCGACAAAAACATGCTTGCCATTCTCCAGCGCCGCTTTTGCAAGCTCGTAATGCGTCCATACAGGAGTAATCACAGCCACCGCGTCGATATCCGGTGACTTGAGAATCTCGTTTGCGTCGGAGCACGTCTTGACGCCGGGGTAGGCCTTGTGGACGCGCTGGAGCGCCGCGGGCACCCGGTCGCTCACCATCTCCAATTGCATCGAGTCAGACCCGTGCAAATTCCGGACGACGTTGGGGCCCCAATATCCGTAACCGATAACGCCAACTTTTATCATGGGTCTCCTGCACTTCGGACGAACGAGCCGCAGCCTTTCGATTCCGGTTCCGTTCCCGGGGCTCCGGCAGGCCAAGATGCACGCATGACCGGAGAAAGGGCGAGAGGCTGCTCGAAAGAATGAAACAAGGAAACGTCGTCTGCGGAGTATCCCGACGTTACGGTTTTAGTAGGCGCCGCTACCCGAGAATACGGCCCACGGGGTCGCCAGAAGAATTTTGATATCCAACCACAGCGACCACGTCTGCGCGTATCGAAGGTCCAGCCGGACCATGTCGTCGAACCGCGTCCGGCTACGACCGCTGACTTGCCACAAGCCCGTGATGCCGGGCTTTAGCTCCACCACCCGGCGCCGGTGCCAAATGTCGTAAATTTTGAATTCGTACGGCAGGGGTGGCCGAGGGCCTACCAAGGACATATCGCTCCTCAACACATTCCAGAACTGAGGCAATTCGTCCAAGCTCGTTTTCCGCAAGAAACGGCCGACCGGCGTTACTCGGGGATCGTTCGTAATCTTGTAAACCGGGGCGGCAGGGACTTTCTCAACACTGTCTGTTTTCCCTATTCCGGCGATGAACTGCTCGATGAACTCCTTGTGAATCTTCGAGTCGCAATCGAGGTACATTGTCCGAAACTTTAAACAATGGAACGGCGCGCCAAACTGCCCCAGGCGCTTTTGCGCGAACAGAACCGGGCCCTTGGACGTCAGCTTGATGAGGATCGAAATCAACCCGAGAAGAGGGAGCAGCAAGAACAGCAAAACGGCGCTCACCACAATGTCTAGGGCTCTCTTCACGCGTTGGGAAATTCTTTTCCTGGCCGGGACGCGCTCTTCGATGTCCGGATAGAGCTTCGCGTCCGCCGCTTCATTGTGTTCCGGCTTGCCCCAATTCTCAGGAAACATATGCACGGAGACGGTGAGATTCGCGGCCTTTCGCTCGCCCAGGCCTTCTTGCAATGCCGCGATCATCTTGTCACGCAGAGCTTTCACGTTTACTGCGAGGACGTCGCTTCCGACCTCCGTGAAAATAATGCCCAGCACATCGCCCATTTGATACCAGCCGATTAGATCTGTTTCTCGGATCGCCGGAATCAACGCCTGGGACGCTTCGAAAAGAGCCTTCCCGGTGGAACCGTTGAGAACGTCCGAGCTCAGAAGCATGAGGACAAACGGCTTGCGCGAACGTTCGGCCCGCCGGCGTTCCAGGGTCAGCATGTCTTGAAAGGAACCCTCATTCAACATGCTTGGCTGCCGCGCAGCTTGTCGATCCTCTGAGAAGAATTTCTTCTCCTGGCCTTTCTGGGCCATTGAGCGTATCGAGGAAGCTTTTGGATGGCTATTTCCCATTGCTTTTCTCACCAGCCTTTCGAACTCTCCGACAGTGTCTTCGCTTACCCGACCAAGGCGTCCGACACGGCAAGGGGCCTCATGAGATTCACTCCGCGATCCTGAACCGGATGGACCAGCGCCTTGTCAATTTCGAGCGCGATGGACCGGCGCAATAACGACACCGAAACGACGATGCGCCGCTCTCCCTTGAACCCAACCAAAATCCCTTCCACGCCATTGAGCGCAGTTGATTCGATGCGGATGCGCTGCCCCACTTCCAAGTAGGGCCACGGCTCGACGCAAGCGCCTGACGACATCAAGATCTGGAGCGCGCTGATCTCGGAGGCTTCCACTGGGGCGGGAACCTGGCCCCTTCGAACGATGCTGATCACGCCCGGGGTCACAAGAACAGGAAGACGATTCGAAGCGTCGAATCGACAAAACACGTATCCAGGGAATAGTGGAGTGACCAAATTTCGCTTCCGGCCTGTCCAGCGTCGCTGAGCCTGGTGGACGGGCAGAAGTATCTCGTAGCCCTTACCCGATAGAGCTGTCGCTGTGGTTTGTTCCCAGCGAGCCCTCACCTGCAGGGCGTACCACATGTCACTTGTAAGTTCCGCGGCCATCCCAGATGTGAGTTCGTCCTTTCCGTTCTGTCGCCTGAGCGGGGAGCCTATTTGAACTGCCTGTCTAGGCTACCGCCATAAGCGCGTCACTTCGCTGCCGACCTAAAGTGCAATCAACCTGCCAAATGCTACCCACCTCGCGAGAAGTTATTCCTCTGTTTCTATCCATAAACTTATGAAACTAAATGCTTTACTTCTTGGCTCGGCCTGCGCTGATCCCGCCGTTTCCCTCTGCTGCTATGCCCGAGGATATTGGTGAAAACCTTTGCCACGTTGTGCCAATCCGTTTCCTGACTTCCGGATAAGTAGGCGCAAATCCACACAGTCTAGGCACTATTGGAGCATTCCCGGTTCCAGAAACTCCTGAGGCACTTAAATCATTGAAAACAAATACGATAGGATAGACAAGCGGAAATTGTGATGACCGTCAGTGGGCAGTCCTAGTATGACTCTTCCGGCCGACTTGTACCGAGAATAGCAAATAGTTTGCATACCACCCAGTGATCATGCGGCGGTTCGACTTGCCAGGCGTGAGCGTCTATTCCGTCGAGAAAAGGTCTTGAAGGCTGATACGCCAGTCAGGTAGCCGTACCCCGAAGGTTTCGGCGAGCCGGGCGTTAGAGAGTACAGAGTACGCCGGGCGAGCCGCCTGAACAGGGTATTCACTTGTCGAGATGGGAACCAAGCGGCGAGCCAGCAGTGGTCGGCCGGAAGTTGCGGACAAGTACCAAGAGGCGTTCTGCGAGACGCCCTTTGCCTCTTCCAAGATCGCACGCGCGAAATCGAACCAACTCGCCTGGCCCGCTGCGGTGACGTGGAACGTCCCAAGATGATGCGGACGAAGAGCCGTTCCGGCCGATCCGCGAAGAATCTGGGATAGGACTGCGAGCGTCGCCGCCGCAATTTCATGACTCCAAGTCGGAGCGCCGATTTGATCGCTGACGACCTTCAGCTCGTCTTTTTCCGCTCCCAGCCGCAAGATGGTGCGAAGGAAGTTGCGACCGTCTCTGGCATAAACCCATGCTGTTCGAAGAATCAGATGGGAAACTCCGGATTCTCGAATTGCCAGCTCCCCTTCCAACTTCGTCCTGCCATAGACACCTAGGGGATTCGGGGGGTCATCCTCTAGGTAGGGCGACCGTTTTGCGCCGTCAAAAACGTAGTCGGTGGAATAGTGCACAAGCAGGGCGCCGGTCTGCTTTGCCTCCTGGGCAATCGTTGCAGGCGCGCGAGCGTTGATCGCCCGCGCTAAGGACTCTTCGGACTCCGCCTTGTCCACGGCGGTATACGCCGCGGCGTTCACGATCACGTCCGGCTGAACCGCTCGAATAGCCTGTCGAATCGCTTCGGGCTTCTCCAGGTTCAGTTCCGCCCGTCCGAAAGACGCGACGGTTCCCAAGCGTTGCAGCAGGGGGCATAAATCCCCCCCGATCTGCCCCGCCTTTCCGAGAAGCATGATCTTGCGATTCATGGCGCCGGGTATCGCGGCAGGAATTCCTTCGGCGCTTCCGCGAGCGTGGGATACTTGCTGTCTTTCTCAGACACGAGCGGGCTCAGAATTCCCCAATCGATTCCGATCTGCGGGTCGTTCCAGATGATGCCGTGCTCATCCGCTGGATTGTAGAAATCGCTGCACTTGTATAGAAACTGCACCCGGTCCGTAAGGGCCAGAAATCCATGCGCGAAGCCCACGGGAATGAAAATCTGATTCTGCAAGGCAGCCGAAAGCCGCACGCTGGTCCACTTGCCGAAGCGTGGAGAGCCAGCTCGAATATCCACGGCGACGTCCAAAGCCTCCCCTTCAACCACCCGGCAAAGTTTCGCCTGGCCGTGCGCTAGCTGATAGTGAAGCCCGCGCAAAACACCTCGTCCGGATCCGGAATGATTGTCTTGCACGAATGTCTCTCGAATTCCCAGCTCGGCAAAACTCGCTTGGTGGTAGGTCTCCGTGAAAAATCCGCGCGGATCGCGAAACACGTCCGGGCGCAATTCCCAAACTTCAGGAAGCGTCGTGACTATTTTTCCCGGGTGGATGAGTTCCTCCAATGTGAGGAGAAATTGCTGCCTACGCCAGTCTTTCCGTGACTTTATCAGATATCTTCCGTCTCTCGCATCCGTAGGGGAGCAGCATCAAGCGGGCTTGGCACCGCTGGGCGCGATTTCTTGCAGGGCAATATCTCGGTTCTCGTAATACTTTTCGTAATAAGAGCGGTATTCACCGCCGCGTATCGCTTCCAGCCAAGAGGTGTTCGCCTGGTACCAATCGATGGTCTGGCGCAATCCTTCGTCCAACGAAATTCGCGGTTCCCATCCCAGCTCGTTCTTCATTTTTTCGCAGCGCAGCGCATAACGGCGATCATGGCCGGGTCTGTCCGTTACATACGATAGCAGTGACTCCGGCCGGCCCAAAATCCGCAGCAGACTTCGTGCGATCGTAAGGTTTTCCTCCACGTCCGATCCGCCGATGTTGTACACCTCGCCCGTGCGTCCTTTCTCCAGGACTGCAAGAACTCCGCGGCAATTGTCTTCCACGTGGAGCCAGTCGCGCTGCTGTTTTCCATCTCCGTAAATCGGCAGAGCCTTCCCGTCGATGGCGTTGGCAATCATCAACGGCAGAAATTTTTCGGGGAACTGGTATGGCCCGTAGTTGTTCGACGACCGCGTAATGATCCCCGGAAAGCCGAACGTCCGAACGAAGGAGCTCACCAGGAGATCGGCGGAAGCTTTCGACGCCGAGTAAGGGCTGCTGGGCCGCAGCGGCGACTGCTCATCGGCGAAAGTCCCAGGTAGCATGTCGCCGTAAACTTCGTCGGTCGAAATGTGCACGAATCGCTGGATATCCAGCGTGCGCGCTACTTGCAGCAGCACCAACGTCCCCTTCACGTTCGTCTCGATAGCGGTAGCGGGCTCATAGATGCTGCGGTCCACATGTGACTCCGCCGCAAAATGGACGACGGCATCGCAGCCCCGCATCGCTCTCTCCACCGCGTCCAGGTCGCAGATATCCCCTCTTACGAAGGAGTACTGCGGATTCTTCGAAATACGGCTGAGATTCGCCAAATTCCCGCTATAGGTCAGCTTGTCGTAGTTGACAATCTTGTGCGCCGAGGAGTTGCAAAATACGTGGTGGATGAAATTGGAGCCGATGAAACCAGCGCCGCCGGTGACAAAGATTCTCATCGCGTCAATTCCTGCGCCAGGATTTTGGGCGCACCCGTTGCACCGGGGATCTTGTTCGCCCCCCCAGTTGCCACCAGCTTATTGGCGCGCAGCAAAGAATCAAAGGTGCCCGCGTCCGTCCACCAGCCGTCGAGTGTTTCGTAAGTCAGGTTGCCGTCCTGGATATAGAGGTTATTGACGTCAGTGATTTCCAGCTCTCCGCGTCCGGATGGTTTCAAACCGCGAGTCTTCTCGAAGACGGTCTTGTCGTACATATAGATCCCGATCACGGCGTACTTTGACTTTGGGCGCGCCGGCTTCTCTTCGATCCCGACAATGCGGCCGCCCTTGATTTCCGGGACGCCGAACCGGTGCGCGTCGGGGACTTCCTTCAGCAGAAGTTTTGCGCCTTCCTTTTGCTTCCGAAAATTATCGGCCGCACAGCAAATGTTTGTCTCGATGATGTTGTCGCCTAGGACGACGCAGATCGGTTCGCCGCCCGCAAAGTATTCCGCCAAGCTCAGGGCGTCCGCGATACCGCCTTCGCCCTCCTGGTATGTATAGTTGAGATGCTTCAGCCCAAACTCCCGCCCGTTTCCCAGCAGGCGCAAGAACTCGCCTGAATTCTTGCCTCCCGTCACCAGCAGGATTTCCTCTATCCCGGCATTTACTAATGTCTGGATCGGATAGTAGATCATCGGCTTATCGTAAATCGGCAGCAGGTGTTTGTTCGTTACCCGCGTGAGCGGACTCAATCGGCTGCCCGTGCCGCCTGCCAGTATGACGCCTTTCATGCGTTTCCTCTTCTCCCCGACGCCAGTTGGATGACCTCTCTTGATTCCCTTCTACGCCGCTCTCCTGCTCGGGTCTTAGTCCCTGTCTGTACAGTTCAACTCGCGGCTCAGTTCAACTGGCATCCACCATCTTGCATTCTACCCGAACGTTGCGCCGATGGCCGATGGATCGCACTGGCCCACGGCTATTGAAATCATTTATTCCGATGCGTTTCCCGAACATCTTACTGATATCTGGAATCTACCCCAACTGGTGGTCGAAGTGTGAAAAATGGTCATCCTCCGGCGCCAATCCATTCGTTAATTTGGAAAGCGAGGATCCCGCGGTATTACACGGACCATGCGAGGAAAAGCTGTATTCGTTTGCTCTGGTTTGGTCGCAAAAACCAATTGGCAGACTCCTAATCGAAGTCTGCCAATTTAGCCGATGTCGCGGATTGTCGTCGGCGCAGCGAGCTGTCAGTGCGGTCCTACTGGTGGGGCAACTAGGGAATCGTCGCCGTAGCTTGATTGGAGTACGTGCTCTCGTTGCCGCTGCTGTCCACCGCAGTGCCCACGTAGTAGTAGACCGTGCTGGCGGCCACCGTGCTATCGGTGTAGCTCAAGCCCGAGACGAGCGATGTGTTGATCTTGACGTAGCCCGTCCCCGACGTCGTCGAACGGTAGATGTTATACCCGGAGACAGTTGACGTGCTCGCGGTCCATCCTAGGGTGACGGAGTGCTGCACCGCAGCCACGCCGGTGCCTGACACCGAGATGCTGGCGGGCGAAGTGGTGGCATTGCTGGTAATCGTCACGGTGCCGCTCGCGGCAGTCGTACCGCTCGGCACAAACGTCACGGTCAGGGTCACTTTTTGCCCAGGCGTCAGGGTTTCGGGCGGGGTAACTCCGCTGATGCCGAAGCCCAGGCCAGCGGTCACGCTGACGCCTGAAATCGCCAAGTTTGCATTGCCATTGTTGGTGAGCGTCACGGTCTGCGTGCCGGTGGTGCCGTCCGTGACATTCCCAAAACTCACGCTGTTCGAGCTCACGCCCAGGACAACGGTCGCCGCGACGCCCGTGCCCGTCAGAGGGAGAGCGGTCGGTGAAGTCGCCACGTTGCTGACGATCGAAACGCTTCCGCTGACGGCAGTCGTTCCGGTCGGCGCAAAGTTCACGTTGAATGTTGAGGAAGCGCCAGCTGCGATATTCAGCGGCAGCGCCAGCCCGGAGACGCTATAGCCTGTCCCGGTCGGCGTCGCCGCGGAAATCGTGAGCGTCGCGTTGCCGGTGTTCTGGACCGTAATCGTCTGGGAGTTTGTAGTTCCGTCCACGACGTTGCCAAAGGCCACGCTGGATGGCGTCAAGCTGATGAGGGGCGCGGGCGCGGCGACGCCCGTGCCGGTCAGAGGGAGTGCGGTGGGTGAAGTCGCCACGTTGCTGACGATCGAAACGCTTCCGCTGACGGCAGTCGTTCCGGTCGGCGCGAAGTTCACATTGAAAGTTGAGGAAGCGCCCGCCGCGATATTCAGCGGCAGCGTCAGCCCGGAGATGCTATAGCCGGTCCCTGTCGGCGTCGCCGCTGAAATGGTGAGCGTCGCGTTGCCGGTGTTCTGGACCGTAATCGTCTGAGATTTTGTAGTCCCATCCGGCACGTTGCCGAAGGCCACGCTGGACGGTGCCAAGCTAATGAGCGGTGTAGGTGTCGCAACGCCCGTTGCGGTAAGGCTCAGCGCTGTGGGCGAACCTGCCGCGTTGCTCGTCAAGGTTACGTTGCCGCTCACGGCCGAGGTGCCCGTCGCCGCAAAGGTCACGTTGAAAGTGCTGTTCCCGCCCGCCGCGATGTTCAGCGGAGTCGTCAGGCCGCTCATGGTGAAACCGGTGCCGCTGATTGCCGCGCTGGAAATTGTCAGCGTGGCCGTGCCCGGATTCGAGATCGTGACTGTCTTCGAGCTGTTGGTGCCGTCGGTCACGTTTCCAAACGCAACCGGAGAAGGATTCAGCGAGATCTGCGGCGCGATTCCCGTGCCGGTCAAAGGCAGTGTGTTCGGAGAGCTGCTGGCGTTGCTCGTCAGAGTAACAGTGCCCGAAACGGCGCCGGTCGTGGTAGGCGCAAATTTTACGTTAAGAGTGGTCGAGCTGCCAGCGCCTACGGTAACCGGCGTATTCAGGCCGCTATCACTGAATCCCGCGCCGCTCACCGCAATCTGAGAAATCGTCAGCGTCGCCGTGCCTGGATTCGAGACCAGAATCGGCAGAGTGGAACTGCTCCCCACGTTGACGTTCCCAAAATGTGCGTCCGTTGGGTTCAATGACAGTTGGGCGGTCGAGGCCGTCACGCCCGTTCCTGAGAGGCCAACAATTGTCTGCGTGGCGGAGACGTTGGTCGTCATCGCAATATACCCGGAGACGGTCCCGGCCGTGGTTGGCGTAAACTGCACGCTAAAAGTCGTCGAACCGCCAGCGCTCACATTCGTCGGCAAGGTCAGCCCGCTCATCGTGTAGGGCGGTCCGTTGGTGCCGGCTGCTGAAATCGTTAGAGTGGCAGATCCCGGGTTTGAAATCGTCACGGTCTGTGAGCTGCTGCTTCCGACATTGACGTTGCCGAATGCCGCGCCCGCGGGATTCAGGGTAATCTGCGGAGCCGGCGCTACCACGATTGCCGTCATTGGAATCGTCAGCGAAGTGTTGGCTGCGTTGCTGGTCAAGTTGAGGTCCCCGGAGGCCGTTCCCATGTTCGCGGGCGTAAATGCAATGGTGACGCTGAGTTGTGATCCGCCAGCCAGCGTCGTGGGAACTCTTAGGCTGCTGATGCTAAATGCGGAACTGGTAGTTGAGCCCTTTGAAATCGTGATGGTCGAGGTTCCTGGATTTGTTAGCAGGAGAGTCTGGTGTGCGGTCGTTCCGAAGGACACATTGCCGAAGGCGATGGACGTCGCGTTGCTCTCGAGCTGGCTGGCGTCGCTGGCAGTCTTGGGGCCGATTCCCAACAGGGCGCATCCAGAAACAAAGTTGCTGAGCGCCAAAATGGCGGCCAGAGCGATCCAGCCTCGGCCGATTCTCGTCGTGATTGCTTGTCCTCGCATCTTACTTGCCCCTCCCGGCACTTCCGCGCCCCCTGCTTGCGAGCGCCACCCTGCCCTTGATGATTCAAGGTTAAAGGGGTGGCTCCGGTAGAGACACTGGTGAGAGGGCCAAAAATGGGCCAGTTGGAACACCTGTACGGATGTACAAGTCATTCGTCCTAGCCCTTTTCCGACTGGGGATAGGCGATATCGCGGGCTAAAGCGGGGGAGTGCCGATGGCGGCTCTGGCATTAATCAAAGTTGGGACAGTTTGAAGCGGGTCGGTCTAGGAATCTATGCGGTGCGGAGGGGAAAGCTACGGAAGTTCTTGGCTGGACATGACCGCAGGGCTCAGTCTCCGGTCGTAGAAGCCTGCCCAAAGGTCTCGCCGTTCGCCATTCCAGAGGCCAAGATTAGGGCCCGTGCGGAGTCACGCATACGGGGCCAAACGCTCCAGAACACGCAAGCCCCGGCGAAGCACGCCGCCCCGCCCAGCGCCACCGTAAACGGGGCTCCCCATCTGTTGGCAAATGCACCCGCGAACAAGGCGCCGAACGGCGCCATTCCGGCCATCATCATGGTATAGAGCGCCATCAACCGCCCGCGCAAGCGGTCGGGCGACATAGCCTGGACAAGGGTATTGGTGCAGGCCATCTGAAGCATCATGGCATAGCCGGTGGGAACGAGTATCGCAAGCGACACCCAGTACCACCTTGAATAGCCGAAAATAATCAGGCTCGCGCCAAACGCCCCCGCAGACACCGCGACCCACTTCGCCAGACCTCTTATCCCCGTGCGAGTGGCCAGCGTCAGCGCTCCGAGGAGAGCGCCCACGCCCGTCGCACCCATCAGCCAGCCGAGCGCCTGAGCCCCGCCATGCAAAATATGATCGGCGAAAATGGGCATGAGGACCGAGAACGGCATGCCTACGAAACTGGCCAACCCAATGAGCAGGAGCAAAGCCCAGATCGGCCCGTTCCCGTGGGCGAAGCGAAACCCTTCAATGATGTTTTCGATTGCCGACTCTTTCTTCTCCAGTTCGTTCGGGTTCTTAATTCGCATCAGAAAGAGTCCGATGATCACGGCGATGTAGCTCACGGCGTTGGCGAAGAAGCACCATCCCTCACCAATCGCGGCCACCAGGATGCCCGCAATGGCCGGGCCGACAATTCGCGCTCCATTGAACATCGAAGAGTTCAGCGCGATCGCGTTCATCATGTCCTCGCGCGCCACCATCTCGATGAGAAACGCCTGCCTCACGGGGATGTCGATCGCGTTGACCACGCCCAGCAGCGCCGCCAGCACGATGATTTCGCGCACCGTGACGTGGTGGGTCAGCGTGAGCGCAGCAAGAATAAACGCCAGGAGCATTGAGGCAGTCTGCGTCCCAATCACCACCTTTTGGCGGTTCCAACGATCCGCCACCAGGCCCCCGGCCGGCGCAAACACAAAAATTGGGATCTGGCTGGCAAACCCAACGGTCCCCAGCAGCAGCGAGGATCCCGTCATGCGATAGACCAGCCAGGATTGCGCCACCGTCTGCATCCAGGTGCCAATCAGGGAGATCATCTGTCCGCTGAGGAATAGCTGAAAATTTCTGTGGCGCAAGGAGCGAAACGTCGCTTTGCTCCAATGCGGTTTGGCCTGCTCTTCGATTTGGAGTTCGAGCGCCATTTTGCTTATAGAATTCCATTCTATCGCAGATGGATTCGGCTCTGCCCAGCTTGCACCGGCGGGTTGCCGAAGACAAAATGGCCCGCTGGCGCAGCCGGTTTCCGCTACAATCGGCTCCCTCCAAGGAGGCGCCAGCCCATGTCGAGCCTGTCGAGCGTTTCGGGCCGCATCGACATTGTCGGCCTCGGAAGTTGTACGGTGGATTTTTTCGCGCTGGTGTCGAAGCTGATCGGCGCCGATGAAAAAATCAACGCCACGGGTTTCGAGATCCACGCCGGCGGAGTCACCGCAAATAATCTGACGCAGGTCGCGCGCCTCGGTGCATCCGCGGCATGGATTGGTCTGCTGGGCGATGACGACAACGCGCGCATCATCCGTCAGGCATTCGCCGATGACGGCATGGACCTCGGCGGCATCGAAGCTGTTCCCGGCGAGCGCTCTTCGTTCACGTGGATTCCCGTCGATTCAGGCGGCGAGCGCTCTATCTACATGTTCCCCAACATCACGGCGCGCGTCACGCCGGAACAAATCCGCACGCGCTTTGCCGCACACATTCGCGGCGCGCGCCACTTTCACACCGAAGCTTCGCAATTGCCGATGGCGCCGGTCCTCGAGGCGATGCGCTTGGCGCGCGATGCGGGTGTCCGCGTGATTTTTGATCTTGACGTCGCGCCCGGCGATTTCATCAAAGCCGGCCTTTCCACCGAAGCGCAGATGATGGAAGCGCTTCTCCTCTCCGATGTCCTCAAGCCATGCAAAGCCGCGGCGCGGGAGCTTACCGGCCAGACCGATTACGGCCGCATCGCGGCGCGCCTTCTTGAGATGGGTCCGGGGCTGGTGGCCATTACGATGGGCAGCGAAGGTTGCGTGATTGCCGGCGGCGGCAAGAATGTTCACGCTCCGTCGTACCGCGTGAACGTCGTGGATACGACAGGCGCGGGCGACGCCTTCATGGGCGGGCTTTCTTTCGCGTTGCTGCGCGGCGCGGATTTTCAGGGCGTCGGAGCGTTTGCCAACGCCTGCGCGGCGTTGTGTTGCACGCGCGTCGGCGCCCGCGCGATGGCACGCCTCTCCGAAGTCGAGGCACTGGTGAATTCGCGGCCTACCACCAGCACTGTCGGCTGACGCAGCCGCGAACTTTATTCAAGAAAGGCGGCATCGCCATGTATTCGCCGCAAACATTTGCAGCTGCGCTCGGTCTTATGATCCTCAGCACCATCTGCTGGGGCTCGTGGGCGAATCCTTACAAGAGCACGCGCGGCTACCGCTTCGAGCTGTTCTATTGGGACTTCGCGATCGGAATTGTCTTCATTGCGCATGTCTTCGCGTTCACATTGGGAGGCGGCCATCGCGGGCCTTCGAGCTTTCTCGAGAATATTCATTCCACTACCGTGGCTAATTTCGTTTTCGCTCTGGTGGCGGGCGCGATATGTAACTTCGCAAATCTGCTTCTCGTTGCCGGCATCGAGCTCGCCGGGATGTCCGTGGCGTTTCCGGTCTCGATTGGCATCGCCCTGGTGGAAGGCGTCCTGCTCAGCTACGCCATCCAGGCGCGCGGCAGCGCCCTCCTTCTCGCTGCCGGAGTCGCTTGCGCGCTCATCGCCGTTGTGTTGGACGGCAAGGCCTATGCGAGCCTGCGCAGCGGGCGCGGCGGGACGCCGTCGCGCAAAGGCCTGATCGTTTGCATCGTTTCCGGTTTGCTGATGGGCACGTTCGCGCCGTTCATCACGCGCGCCATGACGTCCTCGCGGCCGCTCGGCCCGTATGGCGCCGCAGTTCTTTTCACCCTGGGCGCGTTTCTGAGCTGCTTTATTTTTAACGTTTATCTTATGCGCAAGCCGCTGGCCGGCACGCCTGTGGGCTGGAGCGGTTTTTTCTACGCGCCGGCCCGCAATCACTTGCTCGGTTTCTTGAGTGGCTGCATCTGGGGGACCGGCACCGTGCTTAACTTCGTCGCCGCGCATTTCACGGGCGTGGCCATTTCTTACGCCATCGGACAAGCCTCGCCCATGGTGGCGGCGTTTTGGGGTGTATTTTTCTTTAAGGAATTTGCCGGAGCCGGACGCGGCGCGAAGATTTATCTCGCGCTAATGTTCGCGTTCTACATCGTCGCGCTCGTGCTGGTAGCTCGCGCGTACTCAACTGGATAAGGTCCCCGATGACGCGGGCTTGGCTGGAGGGAGCAGAGTCCGGCGCAACACCCATCCCAGCGTCATGAATCCGAGTGTGAAGCCCCAATACACCTTCAGCTGAAACGTGAAGGCCAGTGCCACGCCTCCAACGCCGAAGGAAAACCACCAAAACTCCCCCAGAAAACCGTCGAGCCAATGCGGTGGATTCCCCGCGGAAGGCACGCGCGGCCACAGCGAAGGAATGAATCGCGGCACCGCTTTGCAGTAGGCCAGATACGACTCCCCTTGTGTCGCAGTTAGTTCCTTTTCTTCATGCGAGATCAGCCTGAAGCCGAATATCAAAAGACCGAAAGCGAGGACGAAAAAGCCCGACCGGCTCGCAAGCAATCCGATTCCTGTGCCCGCAACGACGTTGCCGAGATAGAGAGGATTGCGCACGTAGCGGAACGGGCCATCGGCCAACAATCTCTCCGTGTGGACGCGCTTGTCGCCCATCACCGCGGTCTTCAGATAGGACGTGCCCCACATGCGAAGCGCGCCACCCAGAAACACTAGAGCGGCGGAAAAGAGGAACACAATGCGCGCCCACGAAACGTCGGAAAGGCGGGGATCGTAGTGAGCGAGCTTTTCTGCCACGAACACCGCGCAGGTCACGTGGTCGACGGCATAGAGATTGAACGCCACGAAGAAGATTCCCATGAAAATCCAGAACCGGTGGCGAAATTCAAAGGGCGTGTCTTGCAGCTCCACATTTCCTCCGGGGCTTCACTGGCCGGTGCGCAAGCTTGGTCGCAGAAGTTTCACCCGTTCTCGCGATTCGCGCAACCCCGGCGCGCACTCCGAAAATTTCATGATGCGATTCGCGGACTGATTGTCCGCGTTACTCCGTGAAGACGATGCCGACTGCCGCTTGATCCTTCTCTGGACCCGGCTCGATGCGCACGACGTAGGCCCGCAAACGCATGGGAACGTTTTCTTTGCCGGGCTCCGTCGCGCTCTCGATCATTACGTGCAGTTCGGACTGCAACTTCGGACTGTGGTCGAGATAAATCATCCCGCCGTGCAAACTCAAATTACGGATGACGGTCTGCTCTTCGAACGCCAGCCCCTCTCCTGTGAACCCCGTGACGCGCGCGCGGAAACTTGCTTCACGCCGCAGCCCCTCGCGCACGGTGGGAATCACGACTCCGAATTTCTGCTCGCCGAGCGTGAGCACCATTCCCTCCGTCGCCGCCCAGACGCTCTCGAATTGCCCGCGCGCCTCGCGGAGGATCGCGTCCACCGCGCGATCGGAGGAATCCGGATCGTGGTGAAAGAGCACAAGGTTGCGCACGCCCACTTCCTGCGCGATGCGCACGCCTTCGAGCCAGCTAGAATGTCCCCAGCCCTTACGGTTCGTCGAGAGTTGCTGCGGCGTGAATTGCGCGTCGTTTACGAAAATGTCGGCGCCCTCCGCCAACTCCCGCAAACTCTTATCCAGCTTCGGATCGCCCGGCTCGTTGTCTGTGGCGTAGACGACCGTGCCCACCGGGGTCTCGAAGCGGAATCCGAGGCAGCCCTGCGGGTGATTGAGCCAGCGCGTGGTCACGCGCGCGCCGCCCACTTCGAACTGCTCGCCGCCGTCCACCTCCGTGTACTCGCGCGACGCGGACATCGCGCTCAAGTCTACGGGAAAATAAGGGATCGCCATCTGCGCCTCGAAGACGCGCTTCAAACTGTCCGGTCCAAGCGATGGCGAGCGAAAACTGTAAAAGTGAAATCGGTTCTGCTTCGCGTACAGCGGCGAAAAAAATGGAATCCCCTGGATGTGGTCCCAGTGGTAATGCGTCAAGAAAATGTGCGCGTCGATCTCGCGGCCGCCGTGATTTGCGGTCCAGTGTTTTCCGAGCGTGCGCAAACCGGTTCCGCAATCGAGAATGAATTTGGCGCCCGAGGGCGTCTCCAGCTCAAGGCATGGGGTGTTCCCGCCATAGCGCCACGTCGCGCGATCCACCGTGGGAGTGGATCCTCGCACGCCCCAGAAACTCAATTTGGCAATGGCTTCGGACATCGTCCCGCGTCTCTGTGCACTTCCAGCTTCTTCGCACCCGGCGCTGAACCTTGCGGAAACTCACGGTTTCGGCGCGTTTTTTCATCGTAAGCAGCGCCTGAAGCCAAGTCAATTGACATTGCGGACCTGCGTGCGCAGCACGCATATCCGCTGTCCGGCAGGGCGTTTTAGGCCGTATCGCAGTAGAATACCCGCCATGCACGTGCACGCCGGCGAACACGATCACGCGCATGGTCACCACGATCACGGTGCGGCCCTGGGGCGCGGTGTCTTTGCCGCGGCGATGGCCGCCACGCTCGCGCTGGTCGTGGCGGAATTCGCGGGCGGCTACTTCGGACATTCCATCGCACTGGTCGGCGACGCCGTTCACAAACTCTCCGACGTTCCGGCGCTTCTGATTTCCTGGCTTGCCGTGCTGTGGTCCGCACGCCCCGCTGATTCGCAGCGCACCTACGGCTACCGCCGCGCGGGCACGCTCGCAGCGTTCATCAACGGCGTTTTGTTGGTCCTCGTCGCGCTCGGCCTCTTCTACGAAGCGTTCGATCGGTTCCGCCATCCCGAGGCCGTGCAAGAAAGCTGGATGATCATCGTCTCGCTCGGCGCGCTGGTCGTGAATGGCGGCATCACCCTGGCGATGATCCGCGGACGCCACGATCTGAATCTTCGCAGCGTGCTGGTTCACAATCTGGGCGACGCGCTCTCGAACATCGGCATTCTCATCGGCGCGATCGCGATTCGCGCGACGGGCGCGCGCTGGCTCGATCCCGCCATCGGCGCGGCAATCGGCGTGCTCGTTCTGTGGTCGACCTGGGGGATATTGAAAGAGTCGGGGAATATTCTGCTGGAAGGTTTGCCGCGCGGGCTCACCGTAGAAAATGTGGCGCGCGCAATTCTAGGCGTCGAAGGCGTCCGCGAAGTCCACGACATTCACATCTGGACGATTGGCACCGGGCTGCATGCGCTCTCGTGCCATGTCCGCATTCCCGACATGCACATGGATGCCAGCGAAAAAATTCTCGTCGCGATCCAGGAGCGGCTCGTCTCCGAATTTCATATCTCGCACGTCACCGTGCAGTTCGAGCGCGCCGGCCTGCCCAAAGACGCCGGCCTCTTCATGCCCGAGCCGATGCAGCCGGTGGAGTAGTCAAGAATTCATAAGATACGAACCAGCGAAGCAGTCATTCCGATCCCGCAATGGCAGGTGAGGAATCTCTCTTCGTTCAAAATCAAAGGCAAGAGAGATTCCTCGTCACGCAGCGTGCCTCGGAATGACGACGTTTTGAATTCTTCCCAAGACTGATCTATTGCGAGCGCTAAGCCGAGCCCGACTTTGCGGGCGTGCTCCCCGTGATCGCCGGAGTGCCGGTCTTTTCTTCCGGCGCTTTCCCGCCGTTGGCGTGACCGCCGCCATTCCCCGCGAGGAATCGCATCGCGGTCGCCGCAAGGCCATCCATCGCGCCGCCGCCCGATCCACTCGTCACCAAAATGTCCGGCACGAATTTCGAGGCGCCTTGCGATAGCGAAGTGATCACGTTTACGAGGGCCGTGGCATTCGATCCCAGCGCCTCCACCTGCGCCTGGTAACCCTTCGCCCGCGCGAGTCCGACGGCTTCCACTTCCGCGCCGCGCGCGGTCCCGGTCTGCCGAATGTACTCCGCCTCGCCGCGAGCCTCTTCCGTTCGGGCGTTGGCGTTGTTGGTTTTGATGTCCACGCCGACTTTCGATTTCGCGAGGTCCGATTGCATGTCCGCGGTGCCGCGCGAATTTTCCATCGCGATGCGCTCTTCCTGCGCGGAACGCTGCTTTTTGTACGTCTCGATCTCCTGGTTCGCGATTTCGCGCTGCGTGAGCACCTTCACTAGTTCTTCCGGAAGGATGACGTCCTGGATGTACACGCCGCGGGTCTCCACACGGTACTGATCGAGTTGCTCTTTAATGTGTTGGTAGGCTTCTTCCTGCACCTGCTGCCGCGTCTCGATGAATCGGACCGCGGGCATGCTCTGCAGTTTGTCGCGGAAGTGGTTGCCCACCGCGGCCTGCAAAACCTCATTCACCAAGTTCATCATCGTCCCCACCATCGAGATCACGCGCGGCGCGTTTGTGTCCGGCACGTGAATTTGCACCTGCAGGTCGATGTTAAAAACGAATCCTTCGCAGCTCTTGGCGACGATCTGCTTCAACTGCGCGTCCAGATTGTGCGCCTCGGACGTCGCGTCGGCCCAATTCAGCGTCAGGATCGAAGTCGGCACAATCTCGGCCTGATAGCAGCGCGGATTCAGCGGATATTTTCCCGTCCGCAGCGGCTCCTCCCAGATTCCGCGATGTCCCGGCCGTACCAACGAGCCGAATTTGAAATCCGAGCCCGACATATCCTGCGTCGGCAATCCCACATACGCTTTGATCACCGCGACCTGTCCCTGTTGCACCACGAGCATCCCCACCAGCTCGACGCTCACCAGGAACGGATTGAGCACGTAGGCGCCGTACAGCAGCGGGTCATGTTGCAGACCGATCTTTCCGCCGTTATCGAGGAACAACTGGAAATCCTGATAGTTGTTGTGCTGGTTGTTCTTGTTTCCGAGCAGTACTTCGATTACCTCGCCGTCTTTGGCGTTCGCCTTTTCCATGCTGGCGATGTCGGCGAATCCTCCGAGGCGGCTCGCGATGTCGCCCGAAGGCAGCGGATCGCCCTCGTAGGTCGTCACGATTCCCACGATGTCCATCAGCGCGCGGTCTTTTCCGTATTGTTGCGGCTCGATGCGCACGAGCTCGAGTTGCTCCGGTCGCAATCCGAACGCCGCCGGCGTCAATCGTCCGGCCTTTCTTCCCTGCGCGCGTAATTCCGGCGAAACCGGCAGCCCGTATACCTGGCTCTTCGTCACCACGAGGAATCCCACCGGATGAATCGGCGCCAGTGTCCCGGGAGAAAATACCGGTCGCTGCACGCCTTTTTGTCCGCCGCCCGTCACAAACGCGCGCAAATCCGAAAAGTTTCCGAACGCTTTCTTGTACACCGCCGATTTCGCGCCAATGGGCAGCGGCGCGCCAACCTGTGAGATGACGACGCCAATCTCTCCCGCCTGCACCTGCACCCACGGGAATTTCTCCACCTCGTAGAGCAACCAGGCCTTCCATCGCAGACCGGGCATCAGCAAATCGGCCTGGTAGCCCGCCTCTCCGCGAAATGCGATCGCGTTGTCTTCGGAGAGTTTCTTGAACGAGATGCGCTTCAGCACCAGGCCGACTTCAGTCGGTCCGACACGCCGAAAGGACATGAACACGTAGATGGCGATCAGCAGAACCGCAGCGAAAATCCAAGTTGTGGAGGGAATTCCAGATAGCATCGCAGTTACCTCACTTCGTTCTCACCGCCATCCTGCGCGTCCGTCGCTCTCTGTGTCAAGTTGGCCCCCGCGCCTCGCGTGGACGCTTCCTCGCCACCCCAAACGTTGCCATTCCGCACGCAGTGCCTGCCCGCCGCAGGAGGGAGGAATCTCTCTGCGGTTTGCCACCGCCTCGCATGGACGCTCCCGCGCGCGAGCCCTATACTCATCGCGTGAGCGCCACGCCCACCCCTGCGCCGCACGACCTTCACGCACTCCTGCGCCGTTACTGGGGCTACCATGAATTTCGCCCCCTACAGGAGAAGATCGTCCTCAGCCTGCTCGGCGGACGCGATGCCTGCGTCGTCATGCCTACCGGCGGCGGCAAATCGCTCTGCTACCAATTGCCCGCCGCCACGCTCTCGGCGCAAACCGTGGTCGTCGTTTCGCCGTTGATCGCTCTGATGCAGGATCAAGTCGCGCAACTCACCCAGGTCGGCATCCCCGCCGCCTTCCTCAACAGCACGCTCTCGAACGACGAGCAATCCGCGCTCATCCGCCGCGCGCGCGAGGGAGCCTATCGCCTCCTTTATCTCTCTCCCGAACGCCTCGCCCGCCAGGACACCATCGAATGGCTGCGCCAGGTTCCCATCTCGCTCTTCGCGATCGACGAAGCGCATTGCATTTCCGAGTGGGGACACGAGTTCCGCCCCGAATATCGCAAACTAGCCAGCCTGCGCGTGCATTTCCCCGATTGCCCGATCGCCGCCTTCACCGCCAGCGCTACGCGGCACGTTCGCCACGACATCATCGAGCAGCTTCGCCTCCGCGAGCCCGATAAGTACATCGCCAGCTTTCATCGGCCGAATCTTCGTTACGTCGTCAAAGAGTGCGATGCGCGCACGCAGTCCACCCTGCTCGTGCGCGCCCTGCGAGCCCACCCCACCGGCAGCGTAATCGTTTACTCGCCGACGATTGTCCGCGTAGCGCAAACCGTAGCCTTGCTCGAGTCAGCCGGAATCCCCGCCATCCCCTACCACGGCAAAATGGAAGCCCGCGAGCGCCGCGAAAATCAGGAGCGCTGGATGTCCGACGAAGCGCGCGTCCTCGTAGGCACCGTCGCGTTCGGACTGGGGATCAACAAAGCCGCCGTCCGCGCTGTGATTCACCTCTCGCTGCCGAAATCCATCGAACAGTATTATCAGGAGGCTGGCCGCGCGGGACGCGACGGTCTTCCTGCCGATTGCATCCTCCTCTGGCAAAAATTCGACGTAGGCCTGCTGGTCCATTTCATCCAGCAGATGGAAGACCCCGAGGAAAAAGATCGCGCCTGGAAGCGTTACCACGCCGTCCGACACTTTGTGGATACGCCCGTCTGCCGGCACCGCCAGATCTGCTTGCACTTCGGCGAAATCCGCAGAGAGAATCAGTGCAACGCCTGCGACGTCTGCGGCGCCGGCCTGGACTGGCTGGACGAGCCGGTAGTCGCCGAACGCCCAAAACGCAAGCGCAAACGCTCGGCATCGTATTACGCGCCCGTCCCCGCGCCCGGCAAACAGTCTGTCATTCTGAGTCAGACCGGCCCGTCCGGGCTGGCGAAGAATCTAGCGGTTTCCTTCTCGCTCCCTGCCCTCACGCCCGCCGCCGACTACCCCTCCGCTCTCTTCGAGTCCCTCCGCCAATGGCGCCAAAAGACCGCCAAAGAACAAAGCGTCCCCGCCTTCGTGGTGATGCACGACACCACCCTCGAAGAAATCTGCCGCATCCGCCCTCGCACCTTGGCCGAACTGCGCGAGGTCCACGGCATCGGTGAAAAAAAGTTAGAAATGTATGGCAAACAAATCCTGGAAACACTGAGAAACTCGACTTCTCCCACGTAGGGGCGGAGCTTGCCTCCGCCCACTCTTGCGGCCTGGAAAAGGCACACAGCCAGGAGTGGCTGTGCTACCAAGCTCGAGGAAGCGCTGCGGGCCGAGGCAGGTTCGAAAAGCGGCGTCGAGCGGCCGCACTCGGCATGAAGGTTACGATCTCGCGACCTATCGCTCGCTACTGGCCACCGTTCCATCCGGCCTTCCCAGACTTGCGCCGGGTGTGTTATAAGCATCGCTCCATGGTTCGTCCGGCTGGTGAAGGCGAAAGAGCGGTTCAGGCCAGCGCGGGCGAAGCTGGGTCCCAGCATTCTTGGGCGGCGCGCCCCGCGGAACAGCACGCATCGAGCTTTTGCCCGGCGTGTTCGGCGCAGCTCGAACCGCACGGCTGCAAACTGATATGCTCCCGGTGCGGGTATTACATGTCCTGTTCGGACTATATTTGAGACCGCCGGCGCGGCGGGTCGGTTTGATTTCCAGAGATTGACGGCTGAGGAGGTCGGATCGTGGCACTGAAACTTTCGGATAAGCAGGTGGATGGCGTGGAAGTGGTATCTCTCGAAGGACGAATCGTCCTCGGCGAAGAGAGCAACGCGCTTCGCGAAAAAGTGAAGGGATTTCTCGCGGCAGGCAAGAAGAATATCGTGCTCAACATGAGCAACGTCACCTACATCGACAGCGCGGGCCTCGGCACGCTGGTGGCGTCGCACCACAGCGCGAAGACGCAGGGCGCGAGCCTCAGGCTGTCCAATCTCGGCGCGAAATTTCAGGAAGTTTTGCAGGTCACGAAGCTGCTGACCGTCTTCGAGGTTTACGACTCCGAAGCGGCCGCCATTCGCAGCTTCAGCGGCAAGTAACTTCGCCGCTCGGCCGCATCGCGTCGCACCGCAAATTATTCCAGCCGGTAGAGCGTCAACCCGCTCAGCAGCTTGGGATAAAAGTCCGTGGACTTTTGCGGCAGGACTTCGCCCGCCAGAGCGATCTCCGCGACGCGTCCGACGGGGATCGAGTTCAGCAGGCAGCATAATTGTGCGCGGCCGCTTTCGACCGCCGCAATCGCCGCGTCCGCTTCCCGCTCGTAGGTGAGGTTGCGCTCCCGCGTCACGGCGTCCGCCGTGATGCCCAGCCCGCGCTCCAGTATCAACCGGTGCAGCAGCACGACGTCGAGCCTGCGTTGCGCGGGCGAGACGCCCGGCAGCAGCGCATCCAGATCGGCGCCACCGCGCAGCAGAAATAAGTGGAACGCCGCGACTCCCCCGGCAAAGACTCCGATCGCCGGGCGCGTGCGGCCATTTTCCTCGAGATCGCCGCGAAATTTTTTCCAGACGCGTTCGCGTTCCGTGGCGTTGGCGAAGCGATACGCGTGCCACTCAAAGATCGGTTGCAGTTCCGCGCAAAATTTCTCGAACGAAAAATCCGCAAGGCCCGCGATGACGCGATGCGTCGGCAGAATCGTCAGTCCTTCGACGTCCGTGTTGAAGAGCGTCATCATCACGAATTCGTGCGGCGCGTTGCGGTCTTCGCTCGCGGCGCGCGCGCGGCATTCATTGCGGTAGGCGAGCGCGGTCTCGTAGCGGTGGTGGCCGTCGGCGATGACCAGGCGTTGCGCCGCCATCTCGCGCGCGATAGTGGCGAGCGTGGCCGCGTCGGTGATGGGCCAGAGCTTGTGGGCGACGCCGTATTCGTCGCGCACTTCGCCCGCGGGCGGCGCCTGCGCGGCGCGCTCGAGCAGCGCGTCCACACGGCGCGCCGGATCGGTGTACAGCATGAACAGTTGCCCGGTATGGGTGCGGGTGTGCCGCAGCAGCTCGAGGCGATCCGCTTTCGGCCCGGCGAGCGT
>Ga0181538_10001543_pt1 | contig 25581 bp, 25 predicted proteins | sample PEATcosm2014_Bin_40_FD_119773 | JGI IMG/M metagenome (GOLD analysis project Ga0181538, IMG submission 119773) | Peatland microbial communities from MTU Mesocosm Facility, Houghton, MI, USA - PEATcosm2014_Bin23_30_metaG | ecosystem: Environmental > Terrestrial > Soil > Wetlands > Peat | place... | reverse complement strand
GAAGCGCATCGCTTTCGCGTCGGCGAGCAGGAGCTGCGCGTGACCGCGAGTTTCGGAGTGGCCAGCCTGGTCCCCGGACACCCGACGGATTTCGCGCGGCTCGTCGCGCACGCCGACGGGGCGCTGTACTCGGCCAAACGCCACGGACGCAATCGCGTGGAATTTGCGGCGGCGAAAGTCCGTTAGACGCGGCGGCGTTTTCGCGCGTCGCGGCGATGGTCGCCCCGCTGACAGCGGGCGGAGGCCAGCTCCGCCCCTACGGCGGAAAACACCACGCTCCATCGCGCGATGGTTTTTCGGTATGTAGGGGCGGAGCTTGCCTCCGCCCGCTCCTCGCCTTTCTCCGCGGGTGCCCCACACGTCGGGGTTACGTGTGGGGATTTTGTTTTTCTCTCGACGTGAAAGGGTTTGGCGTGTGTCGCCCCTACGGGGCTTTCTAAAAATGCGCGCGATCCATCGTTACCCAGGGCTTCCGCCCTGGGCTAACTTCTGCCGCGCCTCCGGCGCTGGATGTGTGATTCGACTCATTACGTGCAGACAAGAATGAGCAAGCCCCGTAGGGGCGAAACAAACCAAAAGCCCAGGGCGGAAGCCCTGGGTAAGCGAACAAATGAAACCCCCTTCAAAAATGGTTTTTGAGCCCCGTAGGGGCGACATATACCTCTGTGGCGTGTGATGGAAAGATCGCGCGCGACAAATTGGGAACGTCCCTTAACTTTCCTCCACAATTTCTCGCGCTGTTGAATCGCAGGCTTGTGTCGCCCCTACGGGGCTGAAGACTTCGTAGAAATTGTGTTTTGATTCGTTTTCCCAGGGCTTCCGCCCTGGGCTTCTGGTATGTGTCGCCCCTACGGGGCTTTCTAAAATGCTCGCGACCGATCGTCACCCAGGGCTTCCGCCCTGGGCTATTGCTTTATTCCGCCCCTACGGGGCTTGCCCATTCTCTACTGTGCGTCAAGAGTCGAAGCAACAATCCAGCGCCGGAGGCGCGGCAAAAGTTAGGCCAGCTCGCCGCGGCGAGCTGGGTACGCCCGAAAGAAAACAATCATCCACGAAAAAGAATGAAGCCCCAGAGGGGCGACACAAACCTCTGTGGGGTGTGATGCAAAGATCGCGCGCGACAAATTGGAAACGTCATTGAACTTCCTGACACAATTTCTTGCGCCGCTGATTCGCTGGCTGGCGTCGCCCCGACGGGTCTCGTTTCATAACCCCAGCGCCCACATTTACTGAAAATATCGCGACGGCGGAAAAATCGCGCGCTTAAGAAGTTCGCGGCCGGCGCGGCGGCGAATTTCTTCCGACCAAGCGGACCAGGTGTCCGGCGAGATGCCGATGGTCTGGCGGACCCGCTCGTAATCGCCGTTGCCGAGATAAAACATGCGAAACAAAATTAACCGGCTGGCGCTGCCGGGATCGCGCTTGTGGACACGGTGCGTCAAAGCACGTTCGCCGGCCAGCGCGAAATCGGCGATGAATTCGTTGAGGCGCGGGCGACGGTCCGGCCGCCAGATATATTGCGACGACGATTCGGGATGGACGATGGTGATTTTTTGCGCGAGCAGCTCGCGCGCCGCGCGATAGACTTCGAGGCACACGTCAAACGCCAGCCCCGCTTTGCCCGCGCCGAACTTGTTTGCGTTTGATTCATTCGCTCTCGCGTCGTTCGCCTTCGACTCCTTCTCGTCATCGCGACTCGCGCCGCGATTCTCCCTGATCGATTTGGCGGACCGGCCCGGCCGCGCCAGGCTGCCCTTCGCGGGACGCCTGGCGCGTTTCGTTCCGCGCATAGAGATCCTCCCCTGGCCGTGTCTTGAAGCGTGTGGGCGTTAGTAGGACAGACACTCTTGTCTGTCCAGGTTTCCTTCAGCGTTGGCGACCTGGCGGAGGACAGGCAAGAATGCGTGTCCTCCTAAACTCACCCCGGGCAGGCGCGACGTGCGTTGCGTGCGGCGCATGCGGCTTCCTCAGTGCGACGCGCGCGTTCGAGCGCTTCGGGCTTCACGCGCGCCGACGAGTGCGGGCCAAGCACGGGCCCCAGGCCGACGTAGAGTTCTTTCGCGACTTCCAGGGCGCGAGCGTCGCGCGGGTAATACGCCGGGCGTGGCGTGGGGTGATCCGAACTCCGAGGATACGATGCGGTTTGCTCTGCGGGTTTCTCCGCGGTTTTCTCTGCCGAATAAAAACAATTGGCTTGGGTGTTTTTTTCTGCCGCGGCGGCAACAGTTGCGGATTCCATCGCTCGCGTGCCGCTCGCCGCATTCCCTTCCCTATTCCCTTCCAAGTCCAAATCCAAACCCTGTCCTTGAGCCGCCTCAAGGCTGGGCTTGAGTTGTGAGTAGGACAGACACTCCTGTCTGTCCTTCGCTTTGCCGTGCGCCGAAGAAACCTGGACAGGCAAGAGTGCCTGTCCTACTAAATCCTGCGTTTGATTTGACGATGGCTTTGACGATCGATCCACGGTCGCATTCGGCGTCGCGACGGTTGCGTGTGCGGCTGCCTCGACCTGGCGGGGAGGGACAGGCAGGAGTGCCTGTCCTACTGTGGCAGCCGCGGCAGCGGTCGGCTTCATGCCGCGCGAAAATTTGGCCTCGTACTCGGACAACAATTTCTTCGGCACCGGCGGCGCCAATTTCTCGAGGCGCGCGCGCCACGATGGCGGCGGCAATCGCCCGGGCACGTCGCTGCCGGTCCAGTGACCGTAACGCTTCCCGCTTTCCTCCCAAGTGAAGAGCAGACCGCGCGCGTTGAACTCGTCGAAAATTTGTTCGAGGCGCTCGATCGTGAGATTCGTGCGAATGGCGGCGACGCGTCCCCAGATCACCCGCAGGTTGGTCATCTCGAAGCTGCCGGAGGCGTCCGCGAGGCCGTAGAACCACGCGTATTCCGCCTGCGCCCACGCCGCGCACGACGCCAATTTGTCCGAGGCCCACATCGCGTCGAAATCCAGCACACGCTTCGGCATCGCTCACCGCCTTTCGCTCTCAGTAGGACAGGCATTCTTGCCTGTCCAGGTTTTCTCGCGGCCTGCGCAAGGAGTAGAGGTCGGGTAAGAGCGCTTGTCCTGCTACCCCCGCGCCACGCGATACTCCCAATTCCCCGGACGCAAACCATACGCGCGCTGCCAACCCGGATCTGCATTGCGACTGTTCGCGCGCCGTGGCCCAATGATTCCGGCGCCATTGCCGACGGGATTCGCAGCCATGCGCCGTTCGCGCACCACCATGATTTCACCGGCGCCATATCTCCTGCGTTTCTGCACGCGGAAGCCGCCGAAGATCGGTTTGCGCAAATGACGCAGCTGGGCGGAGATGGAAGCCTCGCCGAACCGCGTCATTTCGGCGATTTCGCGGAGCGTCAGCCAGGTGTCGCAGTCGGAGGCGGAGAGCATGACGTCGCGAATCACCTCCACCTGAGTTTTCAGCTCCTCAGGGTTACCAGGCGAAGTCCTGTTGCCGTAACACACTGTAGAATCAATGCGATGAGAGTCTTTGCGCATGGTTCGTGGCCTCCTTTTAGAGCGATCCCCAAGGGTCTGATAATGTCATGCCGTGTGCCTCAAGTGGCCCGTAGGGGACCCCTTGCGTCCGATAATGTTCGAGGCGCATCGGGATCGGTCCTATCCCCTGTCGATTCCACGACATCCGCGATTGGCAGCGCGGGACCGGGTGTGCCATCCTGGCTGGAGTTTTCCACATCCCCCTCCTCCGGAGTCGGTGCCGTGAGATCGGGATTTTCGTAGTCTCCGGCGCAATTACTGCACGCTCGGTTAATTATTTTTCGCGACATACCCAGTCCAAAATGCCCCGCTTTGCCACCGCGTCACCCGGCCGGCGGCGAGGGTCAGGCTGTGCAAAAAAGTGTACATATTGTGCAACGTCATGGTATACACGTCCCCTAGCCGTAACCAAAGGAGGCCTGGCCAATGAGCTTGAAACATTCCGATCCGCCGTGGAATTACTTGTCGCAAGCGTCCGCCACGTCCCTCCAGAGCTTCGAACTTAGCCGGCTCAATCACGCCGCAAATCTTCGGCGCGAGATCGGCGCCCTCCTCGACCAATGGCTCGAGGAAACCTCGCAAGCTTTGCTCGCGCGGTGGCTGCTCGAAAATCCCGTGGTGCTTCGCGACATGCAATCCCAGGTCGCCGGCGCGATCGAAAGCGCGGCTCTCCCCGGGGACGATGCCGATCCGCACGCGGAATTCCGCCCGCCCGAAATCAGACCGAAGCTGGTCCGCCAAGTGAAGCCCCGGGCCAGCTCGGCCGGTGAGCGCGGCTAGCTGGCTCAATTTCGGCCACGTGCCAAACGCGCCGGCACACGCCAAGGGGCACCCCCTCATCTCACCCACCTCTTAAACTCGCACCGTGCCCCCCTCGCAACACCTAGGCCTAGAGCCCCTATTCGCCACTCCACAGCACCTGCCACATTTTTCACCGCGCGCTCAGACTCACCGCGCCGCGCGAAGAAGTTCGCAAACCGCGATATTGTTTTTCCCGCTGACGCTCGAGAGAAATCGTTTCGTGGCAGCAGCGTGCCGTCCCAGTTGTCTGCGTCCAAAATCATAAATCCCCCGCATTTTCGAGGCCGGCCAACGTGAACTCCCCTAGACTCCACCACCTCCGCCATCGAAGGCTCCTACCTCGCTGTGTCTAGCGCACCAATTCTTCGCCCGATCAGCCCCTCCAACGCCCAAAAGGAAGCGCGCCCAACACCAGCCGAGGTCGATTAAGTCCGCACCAGCCGCGGTAAGCGTCACCCAGCAACGGTGACTTCGCTACCGTCGTATTGACTCAACCGCAGCCCCCGCCGCGCCACAGGCCCACCACCACCCGCACCGCACCGTTAATAATCACGTCCCGTCGCCGCCAGCCCACGCGACATACCTCTAGCGCGCCGTATTTCACGCCACATTTTCCGCATAACAACGTCCCACATCCAAGCTCACGCCAGCACCATAACCCACACTTTTTTCGCCAATCCCAAGCACAAAAAAGCGAATGTCACGGACAATGCAAATCTCTACGTAAATTCCAATTCTGTATATCTACTGCGGGAATCGAAGTAATGTGCGGCGCTCACTTGCAAGTACATGACCTGCTCACGTTGGGGGTATAATAAAAGTCTGCAGAACTTGTTTTGTCGTACTTGTAAATAAAGAAGGAATCAGGGGGAACGTAGAGATGGAAAGAACGGGAGAAATTCAATACGAGGGTCGAAGCAGAGGGTGAAGATGGACGGGATTGATTCGGAAGCCGGGCCAAGTGCTGAGGGAGAAATAATTCTTTCTGACAGTTGTGATTGAGGCTCTCGGAACACCTGAAAGTATTCTGCTGTAGTCTGCTGATAACGTTGGGAGAAAGATTGGTCTTTAGGAAATCTTATGACTACTAGCCGAAAAGAGAAGGACTCCCTCGGGGAGAGGGAAGTACCCGCGGAGGCGTATTACGGTATTCAGACACAACGCGCGATCGACAATTATCCCATCAGCGGCTTGCGCGCCCATACGGAGTTGATTCGTGCGGTCGGCATGATCAAGAAGGCCGCTGCCATTGCGAATGCGCGCTTGCACCTTCTCGACGAGAAGAAGGCCGAGGCTATCGTCCGCGCCGCGGATGAAGTTATCGCAGGCAGGTTCAACGACCATTTTCGCGTTGACGTGTATCAGGCTGGGGCCGGCGTTTCCTTTCACATGAATGCCAACGAAGTGATTGCCAATCGTGCGATCGAATTGCTGGGCGGCCAACGGGGGGACTATTCGCGTTGCCACCCGAACGACCACGTTAATTTCGGACAATCGACGAATGACGTTTTCCCAACGGCCACGAGGCTTGCGGGAATTCTCTTATTCGATCAGGTTCTTGAATCCATCTCCGTTCTTGAAAATGCGTTTGCGCGCAAGGGCAAGGAATTCGATCACATTTTGAAGTCCGGACGAACGCACTTGATGGATGCCGTACCTGTCCGCCTGGGCCAGGAGTTTGCCGCCTATGCGACGGCGTTCCGCCGCTGCGCGGGAGTGGTCGCTCAAGCCCAAGAGGGACTGCGCGAGGTGGGGTTGGGGGGATCAGCGGTCGGAACAGGCGTCAACACCCACCCGAAATATCAGAAGCTTGTTGTGGCGGAGCTTAGCAAAGTATCTCGCCAAGAGCTTTTACCAACCGACGATCTGCGCTACGCAATGCAATCGAACCTTGCGCTTTCCGTCGCGTCTTCGGCACTACGCAACCTGGCCCTGGAACTGATTCGTATTTCAAACGATCTTCGATTGCTTTCCAGCGGCCCCAACACTGGGCTGGCTGAAATTGGGCTGCCTGCACTCCAACCTGGGTCTTCGATCATGCCGGGAAAAGTGAATCCTGTGATGGCGGAATTGACGGCCATGGTTAGTTTTCAGGCCGTCGGCGCGGACCTAACGACGGCACTTGCCGTTCAGGCGGGACAGCTCGAGTTGAACGTGATGATGCCGGCGATGGCGTGGAACGTCTTGCACTCGGCGGAAATTCTCAAGAATACGATGCGAGTTCTAGCGGAGAAGTGCGTGAATGGCATCGTAGCCAACGAAGAGCGCTGCCGATTTTATTCTAACGCTACGATTTCGCTGGCAGCGGCGCTCAATCCATATATTGGTTATGCGGCGGCGGCGGAAATCGCGAAGGAGAGCGTCAAGACCGGGCGAACCGTTACGGAAATTGCGCTCGAGCGAGAATTGCTCGACGAAAAAGCGCTGCGTGAAATTCTGGACCCTTACCGCATGACGGAACCTAGTGCGCCTATCCAAACGGCCAAGAGCAAGAAGAAACGCAAATAGGCGTACGAGGCAATCTGAGCAACGGGCGGACTTTACGCGTCGGATTGAAAGACTTCAGTTTGTGCGACTCTCGGTCTTCGTTCGTTCGAGGAGATCTTCTTTTCGCTTCACCAGGGCGCTGATGTCATACGTGGCTAGTTCAAAACCGTGGCCATGGGTGATGGCGTCCGTGGGGCAGGCTTCCACGCAGTAGCCGCAGAAGATACAGCGCGAATAATCGATGTTATAGACTTTTGCGTAGCGTTCGCCGGCCGAAATGCGCTTCGCATCTGTATTCTCCGCAGCTTCGATGTATATGCAGCGCGCCGGGCAGGCGGCCGCGCAGAGGAAACAGCCAACGCATTTTTCCAGGCCGTCCTCATCACGTTGCAGCACATGAATGCCGCGGTAGCGCGGCTGAAAATGCACGGGCTCGTCGGGATAGTTCTCTGTGACTGTCTTGCGAAATAAATTGCGGAAGGTCACGCTGAAGCCCTTTACCAGCGCTATGACGGTTTCTCCGGCTTCTGTGAGAATGTTTGCCATATGAATTTAGTGTAGCAGTGTGGCGGGTGGGGCGCAAACGGGTGAAATCAGGAGCGACGTTGCGCGGAGAGGATTCTCAGACGCAGCAGTTCGTTAGGAGTCTTGTGTCGCCCCTCTGGAACTCGGATGGGCTGCCATTGCATACCCAAGGTCTCCGCCCTGGGCTCTCACTTTATTCCGCCACCACGCGGCTTGGATGCTGCGCGACACTGACTTACAGCTTGGCTCGAATGCGGGCTGTGGCGGCCCTGTGCCTTTCGACCACAGCCCTATCGTTTCAGGGATTCCTTTTGGCGGTTAGGGCGCGGATGATTTGCTTGCCGTGAAACCGGCCGTTTTCGATAAAGATATCGTTGGTGGCGTTGCCGCCGATCACCACCCCGGCCAGGAAAAGGCCCCGGACGTTGCTTTCGAGAGTTTCCGGATTGAAAGCGGGTTTGTTGGTCTGCGGATCCAGTTCAATGCCGAGGCTTCGCAAGAAATCGAAGTCCGGATGGTAGCCTATGAGGGCGAAAACCTGGTCGGCACGAATTTCGTGCTCCGCCTCATGGTTTGTGACCCACACCCTTTTTGGCTCGATTCGCGTGACGCGCGTGTCGAAGAGACCGCGAATTTGCCCAGCCTTGATGCGATTTTCGATATCGGGCCGGACCCAGTACTTAATTCCCCGGCCCAACTCCGATCTCCGGTGCACTAGCGTTACTTGGGCTCCGGCGCGATACAAATCGAGCGCGGCTTCCGCTGCGGAATTGTTACCGCCGATTACAACGACATCGCGGCGCCAGAATTCATGAGGTTCCGTGTAATAGTGAGAGACATGAGGCAGGTCTTCGCCCGGGATTCCGAGGTGCATCGGAAGATCATAATATCCGGTGGCCACTACAATCTTGCGGCTGGCGTAACTGTGTCGCATCCCGTCAGCGTCCAGTGTTTTGACCTCGAAGTGTTCATCGCCGCCGGTCACTTCTTCTACGCGCTCCCAGAGGCGCAGCTCTAGTTGATAGTGCTCAGCGCACTTGCGATAATACTTCAGAGCTTCGACCCTTGTCGGCTTCTCTGAAGGACTGGTCAGGGGCAGGTCGCCGATCTCCAGGAGTTCCGGCGTGGTAAAGAAGACCATATTTGCCGGATAATGGAAGATGGAGTTGCAGAGAGAACCTTTGTCGATCACGAGGGCGCGAAGGCCGGCGCGAACGGCTTCAATCGCGCTGGCAAGGCCGGTGGGGCCGGCACCGATGCAGATGATGTCATAGCGATCGCTCATCGGACTAGTTTGCATTGCGGGCTTTTCGATTGCAACCCGGGACGAGGTCAGCCGACTTGCTCCGAGAGCGGCGTTCATCGGCGCTTTACATTCTTGTAACAGATCGTTCATGCATTGTGGGTATGCTCTCGGCCGGCTCGTTGCTGACTTTGAATCGGCACCGTGAGAATTGGTGAAAAGAAGTCGGAGCATAGCGCATGGGGACGAGTTCCCTTCAGCTGCGCTCAGGACGAGCCGCCTCTACGAAAAAAAGCGAGACCGCGACCTGAATGAATGGCCACAGAAACTTCAACTCGATCTGCGTTGCCTGGGGGACGGCGCGGAAGCCTTTTTCTTGGCGGACGCCGCGATTATCCGGGTGCGCTTGTCGTTGTGGAGGGGATCGACGGGTCCGGCAAGAGTACGCAGCTGTATCTCTTGAAGCGATGGCTTGAAATTGGCGGTTACCGGATTCACTTCACGGAGTGGAACTCGTCGCCGCTGGTGAAGTCCGCAACCAAGCGCGGCAAACAACGCCGCTTGCTTACTCCCGCGACGTTTTCTTTGATTCACGCAGCCGATTTTGCCGACCGCTGCGAGCGCCAGATACTTCCTCTGCTGCATGGCGGCTATCTCGTGCTGGCGGATCGCTATATTTATACGGCATTTGCGCGCGACGTGGCGCGCGGCTGCTCGGCGGCATGGCTGCGCAATCTTTATCGTTTCGCGCCGATCCCCGACCTCACTTTTTATTTTCGCGCCCCACTGGACGTGGCGGTGGACCGCATCATCGCGGGACGTCCGCGGCTGAAATACTACGAGGCAGGGATGGATTTGAATCTTTCGTTGGATCGCGCGGAAAGTTTCCGGATGTTTCAGGCGCGAATCCAGGAGCAGTACGATTCGATGGTGGAATCGGACCGATTCGTGGTGATGGACGGAACATTGCCGGTGAATAAGCTACAGCGTCATATGCGGGACATCATGCAGAAGCGCGTGGACCTCGCTCCGTTCGCGCCGAAGCGCCATGGCGAGGTGCAGGTATGAAGCGGGAAACGTCCGCACGGAGCGGCGCGAAGCGTGCGGCGGGGCCGGCTCAAGGCGCGGCCAAGAAAGAGATCAAAAAAATCGATCCAGGCTTGGCGCGATTTTACGGCACTCCCCTTCCCGGCGTGAAAGCGGAGGGACTGGGCGGGACGCTTATCGTGCTCGAAGGCACGGATGGCTCGGGCCGCTCGACGCAAATCTCACTGCTCACGGAATGGCTGGAATCGCAGGGGTTCGCAGTCCAGACGATGGGGCTCCGGCGCTCATTTCTAGTTGCGAAAGACATCGATACGCTGCTGGCTGAAAATACCATCACGCGAATGACGTTGACGCTGATGTACGCAACGGACTTTTTCGATCAGCTCGAGCACCGAATCATTCCCGCGCTGCGTTCGGATTTTATTGTGCTTTCTGACCGTTATTTTTACACGCTGATTGCACGCGCGGCGGTGCGCGGCATCGAGCGCGGTTACCTGCGCGGACTGTACGAAATGGCATTGCGGCCGGATCTGACGTTTTGGTTGAACGTGGGACCGGAGGCGGCGTTCGAGCGGGAATTTCGGAAATCGCATGCGATCAGCTACTGGGAGTCCGGACGCGACATGTCCCTCTCCAACGATCTTTTCCAATCGTTCATCCGCTATCAGGCGAAGATTCGCAACCAGTTCGAGGCGCTTTCGACGCGCCACAAATTTATCGAAGTGAACGGCGAACAAAGTGTTCGCGCAGTGAACGATGAACTGCGCAAGCGCATTGCAGCCCTTCTCGGAATCTCCGGCACGCGCTACACTCCTTCTTCGGCCTTAGCCCACTTGTGGCATTGAGACTCGGCAAACCGCTACGCATCGGTGCGATAGACGCGGGATCGAACGCGATCCGGCTGATTGTCGCCGACGTGCATTCTCCGAGCGAGTGGGAACAAGTGGAAACCCTTCGCCTGCCTATCCGGCTTGGCCATCACGCGTTCACCGGCGGAATGATGACCCAGCGCACGATTCGAGAAGCTGTGGACGGATTTCACGAGTTTCGCGAGCACATGGAACGGTCCGGTGTGCAGCTTTATCGTGCCGTGGCGACGAGCGCCACGCGGGAATCGCGCAATGGCGGCAGGTTAGTGGAACTGGTGCGGCGGCGCGCTGGACTGGAGCTCGAGAGGATACCCGGCGACGAGGAAGCGCGACTGGTGCGGACAGCCGTGCTACACGCGTTGCGCCACGGGCCGTATCCTGGAGTCATTCTCGACCTGGGCGGCGGGAGTCTGGAATTAAACTGGCTGCGCGGGAGCGGGATTCGGCGGGTCGCGACGCTGCCGCTAGGGGCTGTACGCCTGATGGAAGAATACGGCGCCGCAGGATCGATTGCGGAGCATCGCGCGATTGAAATTCAGCAGCACGTGGAGCATATCATCACGAGCGCGCTGGGAATGAAATCACCGCGGTCGGCGGGCTACGTCGTGGGCTGCGGCGGGAACGCGGAAACGCTGGCACGAATTGCGGCCGGCGCGGGGCGAAACGGCTACCCGGCGTTGAGCATGATGTATCTACGTGAGCACCTGTGGACCATTCTCCGGCTCGACGTGGATCATCGGAAACGACTGTTCAAGGTGCGCCGAGACCGCGCCGAGGTGATGGGGGTTGCGGCGATTGTATTGCTTACTATCGGGCGCTGGCTCGGCGCAAAGAAATTTATCGTGCCGGGCGTCGGCGTCCGTGAAGGAATCATCACGGACATCGCACAATCCTTATTCGCGCCCCGTGGGCCGATTGAATATGAAAACGGGAGGCAGAGATCATGATGCGCCTCTATCTGATTCGCCATGGAATCGCCGTGGATCGCAGCGAACCGAAATGTCCTCCCGACCCCGAGCGGCCGTTGACGCCGCGAGGGCGGCGACGCACGAGGGCGTCCGCGGAAGGATTTCGCGCGCTCGGCGAACAGGCCGACGTGTTGCTTTCGAGCCCGCTGATTCGCGCGATGCAGACCGCGGAAATATTTGCCGACGTGCTTCATTTCCCCGTGCCCAAGATTCAGCAGACGGACGCGCTTACAGTTGCCAGTCCACCGACAGAACTGCTTCGCGAACTTGCGAAGCTCCGGGCGCGCCAAGTGTTGTGCTTCGGCCACGAGCCACACCTACACCAGGTGATCGCCCACATTTTGCGAGCGCAATCGCAGGTTACGGAGTTGAAGCGGGCGGGGATTGCGTGTCTCGAGATTAAAACGTTCTCGCCGGCGTCGGGCCAACTAGTCGCGCTGTACCCGCCGCGGACACTGCGGATGCTGCGGAAGTAGCAATCGAGGCGAATTCAGCCCGAACCGAGCAGGGCCCAAACCTCTTCGGTCAGGGCGGCCAATTCCGCGAGGCGCGCGGGCGTGGCTTCAACGCGCTTACTCTTCCATATGAACCAATCGGCGTTGCCGCCACGAATGCGAACGCTGAAATTCCCTTCAATCAAGTAACACGGCGAACCGACAAGGTGAAAATCGCCGCCGGGCGAAGGGTCGAGCAGGGCCGCGCAATTTCCTTTGCGAACTCCGACCGCAGAGGCGTACATCGGAAACGCGGCAATCGCGAATCCGGCGGCGACGAATCGATCGAGAATCTGGATGTGACGCGGGTCTAGTTCCGCCATCAAACCCTATTTTTTCTTTTTCTTGGGCGGCTTCGTCTTGCGTTTCGCTTTGGCCGGCGCGGGCGCTTTCTTCTTGGCGGCCGCGGCGGCTTTCAACCTTGCGGCAAAAGAGGATGACTTTGCCTGCGGCGCGGCGGCGAGCTTCTCAACCGCGGGCGGCTCGGCAGACTCGCTTTTCTTCTCGGCCTTGCCGGCAACCTTCGGCTTCTTTTCTTCCTTAATTTTCTTCTTCGGGGGTTCCTTGATTCCGGCTAGCTTGCGCAGGAGTTTCGGATGCTCCTCGAGCTTGCGCCCCTTCCCTTCTAATTGTGCGCGGAAGAATTGTTCCATCACCTTGTCGAATTTGGGTCCGCGGGGGAGACCGATCTGCTCGAGTTCAATTTCGACGGAAGGCAGGACTTGCCGCAGCGGCCGCCACTTGTTCATGTAATTTTTGATCTTACCGAGCGCCTTGCCGTTTGAAGATTCGGCGAGAGTGAAAGCCATTAAATCGAGCGGGGATTTCTCAAGCACGGCGTAGGCGTCACCCGGAGCGGCGGTCTTGCGTCCGCCAAGCAGTTTGACAAATCTTAAAGACTCACCTTCGAGCGAGTTGATTGCAGCCGCTTCGGCGGCGCGAAACCCGGCGCGATCGAGAGCGGAAGACCGTTCGCGCGGCTTGAGACGCCCCAGGATCGCGCAAGTCATCGGAACGTGAATCCTCGGACGAAGGCCAGCGGAAGCCATGTCGTCGCGAACTTTCACGAGGCGCGAGATGGCGTCGTAATCGGGGTGGCGCTTCGCAAGCTGCGGATAGATCGCGGCGACCAAATCGTGCGCCTCCCAGGCTTTCAAGACGGCGGACGGCTTTTCTTCGCGGGCGACGTCACGCAACTCCTGGCCAGCATCCTCGGGATCGATGGTGCGGTGCAATTCGCGTTCGATGGCCAGTGCGAACCACTCGGCGGTGCGCGACTCCAGCTTGAAGCCCATACGAGCGGCGTAGCGCAGCGCACGCAACAGGCGAACAGGCTGGTTCGTGAAGCTGTGGATCGTGAGGGCGCGGACCTCGCGACGCTCCAAATCGGCCAGGCCGTTGGTGGGATCGAGCAACAGGCCGCGTGACGCGGCATTGAGCGAGATGGCGATGGCGTTCAGAGAAAAATCGCGACGCCGCAAATCCTCCATCACTGTGGACCAGCGGAGTTCCGGCCGCGTTCCCGGGCGAACATATACATCGTCACGCGCTCCAGAAATGCTGGCATCCACCTCGCCGGCGAGGAGTAGCTCGACGTGGCGCATCTTCTCGTCCTCGAGGAGGATGCGGGCTCCGCCTTTTTCCATTTCGCGCGCGAGACGCGATGGGTTGCCCTCGACGACAAAATCGAGATCGCGAATGGGCATTCCGGAGATCAGATCCCGAACGGCGCCGCCGACCAGATAGAGATTCTCCTCAAGAGTCGTGGAGAGTTCCTGCAGCCGCAATACGGCAGCCCGCTGCTCGGTCGAGAGCCGGCTTTCCAGCATGTACATGTAATCAGGCATACGCTTTAGAGTCCTCAATCAGCCGCGAAGTTCCACGAACCCTGCGGCCGCAGCATTCCCAAGATGGAGCTCAATTCCGCTCGTGCTTCAAACTCTGGCCGTCCTTCACGCACGCGGATGGTGCGCCTTGTAAACCTGTTTTAAACGTTCTTCCACGACGTGCGTATAGATTTGCGTCGTGGAAATGTCCGCATGCCCCAGCATCAATTGCACGGAACGCAAGTCCGCGCCGCCTTCGAGAAGATGCGTGGCAAAACTGTGGCGCATCTTGTGCGGCGTGAGCTTGAGGCGAAGCCCCGCCTTGCGGCCGTAAAAAGAGAGCGTCTTCCAGACGGTCATGCGACTCAGATGTCCGCCGCGCCGGTTGACAAAGAGAAACGGCACCGGCGGAGCGTCGCCGCGCGCGCGCATCAGGAGCGGGCGGGCGCTCTGGAGATATTGCTCGAGCGAGGCGAGTGCGCGCCGGCCGATAGGCACGAGCCTTTCCTTATCACCCTTACCGACGCAACGGACTGTGCCAGTGCGAAAGTCGAGGTCGCTCACGCGCAAGCCGGTTAACTCGGAGGCGCGCAGACCGCTGGAATACAGTAATTCCAAGATGGCGCGGTCGCGCATGCCACGCGTTGTGTTCAGATCCGGTTGCTGCAGAAGCTTGTCCACCTCATCCAGGCGCAGAAAAGATGGCAGAGACCGATGGAATTTTGGCGACTCGAGGGTGAGCGTGGGATCAACCTGAACGGCGTCCTCGATCAGCAGAAACTTGTAGAAGCCGCGGAGGGAAACCAAATGGCGCGCGACCGAGCGACTGTCCAGCTTCTGTTGGTACAGGTGGGTCAGATATTGAACGATTTCGTCCCTCTGCAAGGATTTGATTTTGAGTTTGTGTTTCTCAGCATATTCAGAAAATCGTTTTAGGTCGCGGCCATAGGCGGAGATGGTGTTCGCCGAAAGGCCCTTTTCCACCTGCAGATAATTTATAAATGCCGTCGCCAAAGCATCCATTTTCACTTATCCCGTCAAACCGACATCCAGAGGCTCCGCGTGCTGTCCGCGCGCGACAATCAGGTAAAGCTCACCCAGTTCTTCGCATCGGAAGAGTCTTGCAACGCCAAAATATACCGCAGTGGCCCCGCCAAGCAACGCCAGAAACACGCCCAGGCGGGGGAAGAAACTGGCAGTCGCGTCAAAGTGAGAGAGGTGAAGTCCGGCAAGGCAAGCCGCTCCCATCGCCGCCGATGCGATGACCACCTTCGCCAGAGAGCGGGCGAGAACACTCTCCCGAAGCGCGCCAATCCGCTTGCGCAGAATCGCCACAAGCATTCCAAGATTTAGGTAAGCAGCAAGGACGGTGGCCAACGCGGGAACGCCATTCTGGAATATCCGGAAGCAGAACGCCAGCAAGAGAATGTTGAAAAGAATATTGGCAACCAGCGTGACAGCCGCAATCTGCATGGGCGTTTTCGTATCCTGCGTCGAGTAGAAGGCGGGCACGATCAACTTCGCCGCGGCGAAGGCCGGCAACCCCAACGAATAATAGAACAGGGCCCGGCTCGTCAGCATCACCGATTCCGCGCCGAAGCGGCCATGCTCGAACAGGATTTGCACGATGGGCTTTCGCATCACGATAAGCCCCACAGCTGCGGGTACAGTGATAAACGACACGATGCGCATGGAAAATTCAAGCGTGGTCTTCAGACCTGGGATGTCACCTGCGGCGGCCAGCCGGGCCATCCCTGGAAGAATTGCCGTGGCCACCGCGATTGCGTAGGCCCCGAGGACAAGCTGCATGATGCGATCGCCGACGTAGAGAGACGTCAGGCTGCCGACCGGCATGCGCTTATCCGTGGCGAAAAGCGTCCCTACGAGCACATTGATATGCACGATCCCGACGCCGAAGAAGGCCGGAAGCATCAGACGCGCGACGCGTCGGACGCCGGGATCCCGGAGGGAAAATCCGAAGTCAAATCGCATGCCCTTGCGCACCAGTTGCGGAAGCATGATCAAGAACTGCAGTGCCGCGCCGACCACGACGCCGACGGCCAACGCCTTGGACGGATGGCCAAACTTGCGCCAGACGAAGCCCATCGAAAATAGAATGAAGGCGGCATTCACCAGAATGGGCGAGGCCGCGGGAACGCCGAAGACCTGGAATCCGTTCAGGATGGCGATTGCCACGGCGCCCATTCCGACGAAGAAGACGGCCGGGAAAAGGATCCGGTTCAATTCCGCTCCAAGCAGGTGCAAATCGCCAGTGCCCCTCGGGGAAAACGAATAGATTACGGCCGACGAGAAGACCATGCCGAGAATCGTCACGATGGCAAGCAAGAGCGCAATCGTCCAGAAGACCCGATTGGCGAGCTGCCACATCTCTTCCCGGGTGCGGTTGCCCATATAGTCCGAGAAAACGGGGATGAAAGCGGCATTCATTGAGCCTTCGCCGACCAGTCGGCGCATAATCGAGGGAATCCGGAAAGCAAGGAGGAATGCGTCTGCCGAGACGGAAGTACCCAGCAGCAGGGTGAGTCGCTGGTCGCGGACATAGCCGAACACCCTGCTGAGCAGGGTGAAGAAGCCGATTACGGACGCGGATCTGAGGATTTGTTTTTTCTGGCTCAAGGGCGGCCGGTGTGTCTAAATTATTGAAATAGAACGACTTGACAAGTTAAGTTGCGTAACATAACATAGGTTGGTCCCTGGGCGCAAGTTTGGCTCCCGAGCGCTCCTCCTGTGAAGATTCGAGCGTCAACATCCACCCATAAGAAAGTGATCGTGCTGCTGGCGGATCGCAACGCCTTGCGCGCGTATGTGAATCCCGCGAACCTCGGCACCGGGGAGTCCGTGGACTTCCTCACCGAGGATGGTGAGCACCGGCCGATCGCGATCGAGGCGATTCGCTCTATCTATTTCGTGCGTGAATTCGATGCGCCCTACGAATTGCAGCGTAAAGCATTTCTATCGCGTCCCAAACTGGACGGACTGTGGGTCCGGTTGAGATTTCGCGACGCCGAGATTCTGGAGGGCGTCGTGACGAACGATCTTCTCTCGCTGCTGGATCGAGGCGTCCAGATTACGCCGCCCGATCTCCAGGGAAATACACTACGCATCTTCATTCCCCGTCCCGCACTGGCGGAGATGACCGTCCTGGGCGTGACGGGCGTCGCGCGGCGAAAGACGGCCGCCTCTGCGTCCGCCGCATCTGCGGCCCAATCGAAACTTTTTGAAGATTGAACTGCTCACGCCGTTTCAACTCCCGCGTCTGTATCCTGACTCACGGCTGTTGTACATTGATTCGGGACAAATCGCCTGCCGTGCCTAAGGAGAACCCGTCATGAAAGTACGCGAACTCGCCGAACGGCTGAACTGTCGAGTTGAAGGTGATTCGGAAATAGAAATCTCTTCTGGCGCGGGCATTGCAAAAGCCAAGAGCGGACAGGTGACGTTTCTCGACAAAGCCCATTACAAGGCTGCATCGCTCACGACGCGCGCATCGGCGATCCTGCTGGCGGAGAATCATTCGCTTACCCGCGACACTGCCCTGCCGAAGATTTCGATTTTGCGCTCCGCGAATCCTCGGTTGGACTTCACGCGAGCACTGGAAATGCTTCACCCGGCCCACGTCTATGTGCCGGGAATTCATCCCACAGCAATCGTGAGCAAGTCCGCCCAGATTGGGAAGGATGTTCACGTGGGTCCCTACTGTTTCATCGATGACGGCGCCGTGGTCGGCCCGCGCACGGTTCTGCACAGCTTCGTCACGCTGTATCGGGGAGCGAAGATCGGCGGAGATTCGCTGCTTCATGCGCAAGTGGTGGTGCGAGAGAATTGTCTGCTCGGCGAGCGAGTGATTTTGCAAAGCGGGGTTGTGATTGGCGGCGACGGCTTCGGATTTGTGACCGAGGAGAACGGTTCATGGCGCAAGACGCCGCAAACGGGAATCACGATCATTGAGGACGACGTTGAGATTCAGGCCAACTCCTGCGTGGATCGCGCTACGGTAGGCGAGACTCGCGTCGGCCGCGGAACGAAGATCGACGACCTCGTTCTGGTGGGGCATGCGTGCGAGGTGGGGGAAGATACCGTGCTCTGCGGGCAGGTAGGCCTTGCGGGCACAACTGAGATCGGGAAACACTGCATTCTCGCCGGACAGGTGGGCGCGGGCGGACACCTGCGCGTCGGAGACGGTTCAACAATTACCGCGCAGAGCGGGATTCCCGGCGACATTCCGGACGGCTCCTTCTATTCGGGTTACCCCGCGATGGACAATAAGTTGTGGCTGAAGTGCATGGCCGCGCTGAAGAGCCTCCCTGACCTTTTCAAGACGGTGCGGAAACTGCGCGCGGAGTTGGACCGGATGTCCGCTCAGGCCGAGGGCCGCTGATCGGGCGGCAAAGCCTCCGCGATGATCTGCTGCACGCGCCGAGCTAGAGCGTCGCGCTGCTCGAAGGTGTAAGCCGACGCGTCCACGGGCGGGCAAAATCGAACGAGTACTTCGCCCGGATAAATGCGCCACTTTGTCGGCGGCCAGATGCGATGCGCCCCCGAACACGCCACCGGCACGATGGGCACACCGGCCTTTATCGCCAATACAAAGGCGCCCTTTTTGAACGGCATCAGCCGCCCGTCGTCGCTTCGAGTCCCCTCCGGATAGATCAGGAACGAAACTCCGCGCCTCATTTCGGCGACGGCGGCTTCCACGCTCGCGAGAGCGGATTCATGGTCGCTGCGATTCACCGGGATGAACTTTGCGATGAGAAAGGCGCGGCCCGCGAGTGGTATTCCAAAAAGAGACTTTTTGGCAATCACCGCGATCTGCCGCGGAATCGAGCCGACGATCGCAGGGGCGTCAACCGTGCTGGTGTGGTTCGCGGTAAAGAGGCACGCGCCAGCCGGGATATTTTCTAACCCCTCGACGCGGACGCGCATTCCTAGCAGTCGGGTCAACCGAACAACGCCGCCCAGGCCGTTACGGTACATGAAGTCTGACCGGCCGGTAAGAATCGCATGGAGGATTAGCACGGGGCCCGCGAATACAACGAAAAGCGCAAGCAGGGCGTAGGCAATAATGAGGCGGATCATCGCGATCCTCGCAGGGGTCAGGGATTCGACGTGGTCCCGTGCAACAAACCGTCACGAATACGACGTTGTAATTCGCTCGGGTGGCTCATCTCAGTAATGCGATAGTCCGGGCCGGTGCCGCCATCGTTCGTGTGCAGATCCAACCCGGCCTCGGCCAAAATATCGGCTAGCGGGATTTCCTTCGCGCCGGAAACGTACTGGGAGAAGAAAGAACTTAAATCAGCGTTCGCAGCGGGGACACCCGCCTTGCGCAAAACAGCTTCCGCCGTGGCTCGGATGTCTGTCGAGTCGTTATAGAAGCGGCCCTTCTTCGCGAAGTCGTCGTACATCTGACGCATCAGGTCGTCCAGGCCGACACGATTGCCGGACGCATGGCGCATCAGAATATCCAGCATCACGCCGACTACATCGCCCTTGTCGTAGTAAGAGATGCTGAAATCGGCTTCGGCGTACATCGGGTATTTCTCATACCACGCGTCGAGGCTCGATTCCTCCACGCTTTGCCAAAGATGGGCGGGGCGGGATTCCGATGCGGAAATCTCCAGGCCCAGCTCGTCGTAGAACTGTTGCGGAGTAAAAAGTCCCGTGCGGACGAGCGTGTAATGCGCGTACGTGTTCGTCACACCCTCCGCGAACCAAAGCGCCTTAGTCGGCATCTCGCGTGTGCGGTCCAGAGGCTCGAGCGACTGCGGGCGTAAGCGCTTCACATTCCACTGGTGAAAGAATTCGTGCGCCGCAGTATCCCGTAACTGCTCGACACCTGCTACGGAGATAGCGGTGCAATCGGAATGCTCCATGCCGCCGCCCCAGCCGAATCCGATGTGGAGGATAAACATGTATTCGCGGTCGGGAGCGCCGCCCATCAACGACGTCTCGTAATTCGCGATGCGAGTGAGCCAGTCCGCGAGATCTCCGCGATTCCAGCCCTTGCCGTGGACTACAACGCGAATGTTACGGCCGCCGGCGTAGAAACTGAATTCGTCGAACGTGCCGAGCTCGGCCGGGGCATCCGCCAGGGCGTCGAAGCTGGGCGCTAGGAAAGATTTCCCCGAGGCGTCGGCCGGATCCGGATGGAGCTCGACAGCGACATTCCAGTTTTGCGGAACGTCAAAGAATTGAACGCGGACATCCTCGCTGTGTCTGGTGGGGACGTATAGCAGTACTGTAGCAAAATTCAGGAACGCATGATCTCGATTCAATTGCGAAGAGAATGGACCGCTCTCGTTCCATTCGATGTCGTACTCCACCGTGACTGTGCCCGTTGCCCTGATATCCCAAGTCTCCACGTCCACCTTTTCGACGAATGCCGGACCGGAGGCATCGCCCGCATGAAGGCCAACCACGCGCAACGCGAAATCGCGGATTTGGTATAGCTCGTCCCACGCGGCCATCTGAACCTGGACGATTCCTGCCACGTTGGGGATTGCCATGCGAACATGGAAACGATGCTGGTCTGGTTGGGCAAGGGAGATGGAATAGTTCACCGTCGCGCGGGCGGGGAGCGAAAATCCCGCCACCGCCGCGACCACAATGGCAGCACGCGAAAGACAGCGAAGCGGCTTCATGCGCGGGAGATCTCCGGACTGGCCGCGCGCTGGGAGAGGCGATTCAAGAGTTTGTCGCAAAGTCCATCGAAGCTGCCGTTCGACATCACCAGGATTACATCCTCAGAGCGGCTATTTTCCGTGACGAAAGCGGCGATCTCATCGGCGGAAGCGAAGTTGCCGGCGGACTTGCCCGCGGCACGAACGGCTTCGATCACGCGGTCTGGCGAGAGGCGCTCCTCGTCGCTGAGCAGCTGCGCGCGATTCACGGCGCCCAGGGCCACCGCATCAGCTGAGGCAAGCGATGCGGCAAGGTCCGCCTCGAAGACGCGACGCCGCATGGTATTCGAGCGTGGTTCAAAAATCGCCCAGAGCCTGCGCCCCGGCCAACGATCGCGCGCTGCTTGAATCGTGGCGCGAATCGCGGTCGGATGATGTGCAAAATCATCTATGACGAGGACGCCCGCGGCTTCGCCACGGACTTGCAGGCGTCGCTGGACCCCGCGAAACGACGCCAGCGCTTCTTCGATGGCATGGCGCTCGACTCCACGGCCAAACGCAATTGCAGCGGCGGCGAGCGCGTTCAAAACATTGTGGCGGCCAGCCAACGGCATTCGGATCCGTGCCATTTCCGCTGTCTTGCGAACGATCCGGAAATGCGAGTTTTCTTCATAGAACTCGAGGTCGCCCGCGATCCACTCCATGTCACCCGAAAATCCATAAGTTTCAACTGGACAGAACGCTTTGCCGACTACATCCCGAACTGTCGGGCTTTCCCCGTAGCACACAATCCGCCCTCGCCGCGGCACCAGATTTACGAGACGGCGGAATTGCAATTCGATCGCGGCAAGATTCTCATAAATATCGGCGTGATCGAATTCGAGCGACGTGATGATGAGCTCGTCGGGGTGGTAGTGGAGAAACTTAGGCCCCTTGTCGAAGAAAGCGGAGTCGTACTCGTCTCCCTCGAGAACAAACTCCTTGCCGCCCCCCAATCCGAAGCTGCGGCCGAAATTCTCCGCCAGACCGCCGATCAGAAAGTTGGGCTTGCGACCCGCGACGTGCAGAATCCAAGACAGCAACGATGTCGTCGTGGTTTTGCCGTGCGTGCCTGTGACGACCAGAGAATCGTGGCGGGGCAGAAAAATATCTTCCAGCACCTGTGGCATCGAACGATAGGCCAACTTCAGATCCAACACGGCTTCCACTTCCGGATTGCCGCGCGAGACGGCATTGCCAATAACCACGCAATCCGGCGCAGGCGCCAAATTTGATTCGGCAAAGCCATCGAACCACCGGATGCCGAGGCTGCGCAGCAGCGTCGAGGCCGGCGGATACACTCCGGCGTCTGAGCCAGTGACGCTGTGGCCGCGTTCGGCGAGCATCCCGGCAAGCGGCGCCATCGCGGCCCCTCCGATTCCAATCAGGTGGATACGCTCTTCCCTGCTCATGCCGTGACCGCCGGCTCGAGAATTTGCAGCTTGCCCGTCCCTCGCGCCACCAAGCGGGCGCGGACTCCGAGCGGAATCGTCAACATCGCGCGCCTGGCGTGGCCCACAGGGGCGCCGTAGACAACCGGAACCCCTAGCGGACCGAGCAAGCGTCGGCATACTTCCATCACAGTTACGCGGCTGCCATTTGCCGGTTCAGAGTCCGGGAACTCGCCAAGCACAATGCCTCGCACGCCATCAAATTTTCCGGCCTGCAACAAATGCACCAGCATCCGATCGATCTGGTATGGCCGGACCCCACAATCCTCGAGCAAAAGAATCGTTCCACGCGTCTCAAGTTCCCAATCTGTGCCGATGGAATCCTCCACCAGCGTGAGGCAGCCACCGAGAAGCGTGCCCGAAGCAGCCCCCCGCGAGAGAACCCGCCCGCGCAGTGGAATGTTCCACCCCTTGTCTTGCGACGACAAAGCGTGTCCGAGAGAAAGCGGATCGTAGCCGCCCGGACGCCCCTCCCCTCCAGCAAAGCCCACGGCCACCATCGGGCCATAGAAGCTGACCCAACGAAACCTTCGCCACAACGCGAGTTGCAGGCACGTGATGTCGCTATACCCCAGCAAGACTTTGGGGCGCGCGCCGCGAAGTTTTCCCAGCGATTCCACCAAGTACGCGCTCCCGTAGCCTCCCCGAATGCAAAACACACCTTGATTGAGAGAGCCGAGCAGGGCCGTCAGGAGCTCCGCGCCGCGACCGTGAACGGAACCAGAAAAATATCCTTCGGGACGCTCAGATTTCCCTACGAGGTGAGTCTCGAAACCCAAGCGCCCGAGTTCGCGCACGCCGCGACGTGTGGCCGTCGCCTTCGCGCTGCTTGCGGGGGAAATCAATGCGATGCGAGAACCGAACGTGATGGCCCGCGGCTTGAGGATTCTGGTCATGCGACGAAATCGAAGTATACAACGGCCCGCGTTGCCGCCGAGCGCAGCGACGACCGGGCGTGCTAGAGAGTGAACTGGGTAAGCCGCTGGAAGTGGCGCGCCCGAACGTGAATTTCCTTGCGCGTGACGCGGCGAAGACGCTCGAGACCGAATCGCTCCACCGTAAAACTTCCCATTACGGAACCATAGACCATCGCGCGGCGCAAATCGGCCACCGATGAGCGGCCGACGCCGGCGAGGTAGCCCATGAAACCGCCGGCAAAACTATCTCCTGCGCCGGTGGGATCGTGCACCTCTTCGAGCGGAAATGCCGGCACGCTAAAGACGCTTTTGCCGTGGACCAACAGGGCGCCATATTCGCCGCGCTTGATAACCAGCGTGCGCGGGCCCAGGCGGAAAATGTGTTTCGCCGCGCGAAGTAGATTGTGTTCGCTGGAGAGCTGGCGCGTCTCCGAATCGTTAATCATCAGAATGTCGGTGTGTTTCAGCGTCTCGCGCAACTCCTCGGGCGTGCGTTCAATCCAGTAGTTCATGGTGTCGAGAGCGACGAGTTTCGGTTTGCGATGCGTTTGCTTCAGGACCGATCGCTGCAATGTCGGATCGATGTTCGCGAGAAACACGTACTTTGAGTTGCGATAGCTCTCCGGGAGTTTTGGATTGAAGTTCGCAAAGACATTCAAATCCGTCACGAGCGTCGTACGCTCATTCAGATTATCGCTGTAGCGCCCCGACCAGAAGAACGTCTTGCCGGGCGCGCGCTCCAGGCCTGCAATGTCAATTTCGCGACGCGCGAAGATTTCCGCGTCGCTCTCCGCGAAATCTTCCCCGACGACGCCAACAAGATTGACGCGCGTGAAGTGGCTCGCGGCAACAGCAAAATAGGTCGCCGCCCCGCCCAGCGCGCGACCGACTTTTCCGCGCGGGGTTTCAATTGCATCGTACGCTACGGAGCCAACGACGAGAAGGGACAAGGGTGGATTCTCCTCACTTGAGATATTTTCCCACGATCGCGGACAAGCGGCGCTTCGTGGCCTTCGGGACGCGCCTGGGATCCGTAAGGATCGCATGCGCCAAGGCCGATCCGCAGCGGCACGCGCGATCCACGGGAAGCAAGCGGACGGCTTCGCGCAGAACTTTTTGCGCAGACTCCGCGTTTCGATTCAAATTGTTGATGATTTCCGCGACGGTTACGGATTCGTGTTGCGGGTGCCAGCAATCGTAGTCGGTGATCATGGCGACCGTGGCGTAGCAGATCTCCGCTTCGCGGGCGAGTTTTGCCTCGGTCACGTTGGTCATGCCAACGACTTCAAACCGCAACTGCCGATGCACGTGGGCTTCGGCCAGTGTCGAAAACTGGGGTCCCTCGATGCAAACGTACGTTCCGCCGCGATGTACGCGAACGCCCGCTAGATTGCACGCTTCGCCCAGCGTGGCGGAAAGGTCCACGCAGGTCGGCTTGTCGAATCCGACGTGGCCAACAAGGCCTTTGCCGAAAAATGTGGAAATACGAAGTTTGGTGCGGTCCACAAACTGATCGGGGATCAGGAACTCCATTGGCTGCAACTGTTCTTGAAGGGAGCCGACCGCGCTCACCGAAATGATCCGCTCGACGCCAAGCAGCTTCATCGCGTAGATATTCGCGCGAAAATTAATCTCCGACGGAAGGATGCGATGGCCGCGGCCATGGCGCGCGAGAAACGCGACTCGCTTCCCTTCCAGGGTTCCGATCACGAACGCGTCCGATGGCTCGCCGAAGGGAGTCCGGAGCCTGCGTTCGCTCACATCCTGCAAGCCGGACATGGAATAAAGGCCGCTTCCGCCAATGATTCCAATTCTCGGGTCTGCAGCGCGGCTCGTGCGAACTGCTCTACGCTTCGCCATTTGTCGGGTCCTTGGAATTGGTTTTCAATGCGCAGGCTGCGACGGTGCAACCGCGGCCGGGGCATCGGGAATTCTCGTCGTTTGCCACGCGACCTGTTGCCAGCGGCCATTGCGACGGGCATACACTGACAAGAAGATTGCGTGAAGCATGAGGAGATCGGGTTGGACGCGTTTATCGTAAGCTTGGATATCGTACAGGCCGTTCAGGATCGCGGTATCCCCGAATACGCGCACGTGCATTTCGACGGGATACCACGAAACATACTTCAGTTGGCCGGAGCGCAGCGCCTCGAAATACGATGTCTTCGTATCCCGTTTCCCACTGGCGTGCGTGTACGTTACGTCGTCCGCGACGATCGCATCGAGCGCAGTAAGATCGCCGTTCACTAGAGCGGCTGTGCGGGCGTGTTCAACGGCGAGGACTGCGTCCGAATCGGAGTCGGCGCGGACTGCGATCACAACAAGTGACGCAAGCGTCGCGGCGCATAGCGCGGAGGTCAGCAACTTCCAGCGTCTCATACCCTGCCTCCTTCGGTGAGTTGCACGGCCTCAACCACAAATCTACCGTCCCGCTCGCGCAAGAAACCCGCCGGGGTGTGGAACTCGTGCGCAAAAAGAGCGAGGGTACCCTCTTGCGCGACGCGAGGTATCCACTTCTTCTTATTTTCCAGCGTGGTCAACGGATAGAGGTCGAATCCCATGGTCCACGGATAGCACAGGTGCGGGACCATCGGCACGAGATCGGCAAAAAAGAACGCGGTCTTACCGCGGCTGGAAAGACGCACGCACTGCATGTGGCCCGTGTGGCCGGGAATCTTGATCAACTCGACGCCGGGGACCAGTTCCGTGTCGCCGTCGAGCAATTGCCATTGGCCCGCTTCCTCAACGGGCAGAAAATTCACGGAACGGTAGCT
>Ga0181538_10001542_pt1 | contig 25604 bp, 20 predicted proteins | sample PEATcosm2014_Bin_40_FD_119773 | JGI IMG/M metagenome (GOLD analysis project Ga0181538, IMG submission 119773) | Peatland microbial communities from MTU Mesocosm Facility, Houghton, MI, USA - PEATcosm2014_Bin23_30_metaG | ecosystem: Environmental > Terrestrial > Soil > Wetlands > Peat | place... | reverse complement strand
TCGCCGAATCCGTCAAACCCTGCCCCAGCTTCGAGCAGGTGACCGTCATCCGCAAAAAACGCCGGCGATATACCCTTCCCAACCTCGACCTGGCCAAGCTCCCCGATGCCGATCGCGTCCACGACATGACCGAGCCGGGCCGCGCCTGGCGCGTCCACATGAGCGGAGTCGGCGGGATGGGCATCGGCATCGTCGGCGCCATCCTCGTCCGCGCCGGCCACAAAGAGGGTTATCAAGTCGTCTTCCAGGACAAGAAGGGCCTGGCCATCCGCAACGGCGGCGTGTTCGCGCAAATCACCTTCGTCAACCCAACGCGCCAAGCAGCCTCCGAACCCTTCCCCATCACCGGCTCAATCCCCTACGGCAAAGCCGATCTGCTCCTGGGCATCGACGTTCTCGAGGCCGCCCGCGCCATCGATCCGCGCGAACAGTTCCGCGTCGCCTCCGCCGAACACACCGCCGCCGTACTCAACCTCCACAAACAACCCACCGTCTACACCCTGCTCGGCAGGGATGATTTCGACCCGGAAAAACTCCGCGATCAAATCTTCGAGCAGTGCAACCCCCAGCACAGCTTTGCCGCCAATCTCTCGGAAATCTGCGAACGCCGACTCGGAAGCAAGCAGTTCGCCAACATCATGATGCTCGGCATGGCTTACCAACTGGGGCTGATCCCGGTCTCGGCGCGCAGCATCGCCTGGGCGATCAAGGACACCATTCGCCGCGAGCACCGCCGCAACGTCAAGGCTTTCAACATCGGCCGCAAGCTGGCGCTGGCGCCCCACGCCCTTCCGCGCAAGCCCGAGCCGGAAACCTGGAGCCAGCTCCTGACCAACAAGCTCCGCATCCTCCGCAAGACCCGGTTCCGCGGGCACGTCCTGGCCGAGCGGCTGGAAATGCTGGGGAATTTCGCGATCAAGCAGATGCGCAATCTCCCCGAAAACGCCAAGTACGACCTGGCCGTGCGCATTTACGATCTGATGCAGTACGAAAATGCCGCGCTGGCCCGGAGCTACGTGGAGGCCGTGCGGAAAATCTATCGCCGCGACCGCGCCGACCGCGGATTCGCCGCCACCCAGGCCGCCATCTGGAACCTCGCCAAGGTCATCCTCATCAAGGACGAACCGTACGTCTCCTATCTGCTCACTCGCTACGAAAAGAAACAGCGCGACATCGCCAAATACAACGTGGACGTTCTCAACGGCGACCGCCTGAAATACCGCCACCACACCAACCCCGAATTCAACATCGGCAAATGGCGCATCCGCATTCGCCTCACCACCACCGACTGGCAACTTCGTTTGGTCCGCCACATGAAATGGTGGCGCAAGCTCCCCGGCTGGCACCAGCGCGAAGCCGCGTTCCGCGACTGGTACGTCGGCCTGCTCGACCGCGTGAGCCTGAACACGGACGAGTCCTACGACAAAGCCGTGCGAATTCTCCGCTGCCCGGAATCAGTGACCGGCTACCGCGAGGTTCGCTATCCGAAGATGGACGCCGTGAGAGCGGCGGTTGAATCGGAACTGCATTCGCCGACGAAAGCGGATGCGGCCGCATCTTCCATGATCCCCGGCGTACCAGCTTCGGTTTGAGTTCCATCGTTTGCCGAATCATTCGATGAAGCTGGGATGGATTTCGCTCGCGGCGCCACGATAAAGCCCCGATGGCCATCCGCATCCTTCATACGGCATACTGCAAATCATCTGAATCTGCGCCAAAACGCGGTATTGTCGCCCCTTGATATTATGCAGTTAATGTCGTAATAATTTCAATCCGATACGTCATATATGTCGTATCTTGGATAGAAGTCTATATGGTCAAGGCGAATCACCCCATGTCCAGGCGTTTGAACGAGCGCCGCGAGCGGCTCGGGATCAGTTGCTCTGTCCTGGCCAGGCGGACGGGCATCAGCCTGCGAAGCGTTCAGCGTATACTGTCCGGCGAAGAAACAAATCCGGGGTTCACAACCGTGGCTTCATTGGCTCACGTATTGGGCGTGGGCGTTCGTTTCGATGAGGAAGTGGACGTTCGCACGATTCGCCGGCGCCAAGCAGAGCGAAAAGCGGAGCGAATTCTCGCTATCGTTCAGGGCAGTTCCGCCCTTGAAGCTCAAGCGCTCACGCGCGAGACAATCCGTGATCTGCGCGAGAAAACAATCCACGAACTGCTTGCCGGCTCGCCTCGCAAGCTTTGGGCTGAATGATGGCTGCCTGGAAATCCATACCCGGCGAAACGCCGATTGGCGACGTTTCCGGATTGAAACCGAAGGCGGTGACGACTCGCGCTCAATTGAACGACGCTGAGGCTCGAAACATCCGCAAAGCCGTCATGCGTTACCTGGTCATCAAGCCATCGCGTCGGCAAGCTCCCTTCACGATCGAATGGTGCTACAAGCTCCACCGGCAGATGTTCGGCCAGGTTTGGCGTTGGGTCGGCCAGAAGCGGACAATGGAATTGAATATCGGCGTGCTGTCCCATCGCATTGACGTCGATCTAAAAAACCTGATGGATGACCTGGAATTTTGGCGGGAGGGGGGCGAGATGGACACGATGGAGCAAGTAGCCAGACTGCACCATCGCGCCGTGTTCATTCATCCATTTCTCAACGGCAATGGCCGATGGTCGCGGCTGTTGGCAAACATTTTTCAAAAGCAGTCCACGGACAAGGTGACGATCTGGCCGGAAGAGACGGTTGGAAACGCGAGCATTATCCGCGATGAATATCTCGCGGCCGTGCGCTCGGCGGACAAAGGGGACTACCAACCGCTTATCGCTCTTCATCGGCGGTATATGCAGGCTTAATCCGCGCTAGTCTCGACGGGATGTTCAGGATCTTCCGGTATTTCGCCACCGTTCGGCGGGCCACGTCGATCCCCTGGGCTTTGAGCCATTACACGATCTCGTCGGGTTTCGGCGGATTCTTCGGGTGCTCGTTGCCGCTGAGCGCCTTGAGTTCCTCCTTCACGGCAACGCGGCCCTGTGGCGCATCGGCCGTGAAGACACCTGCGGGGAAACATCCTGCTCAGCCCGCCATACCCCAGCCGCCTTGGCCGGGGAAGGGAATGCGTCCTCCGAACCCGCCGAGGGGGTTGCGCTTCAAACCGATCGTCGCCAGCCAGCCGTACCAAAGCGCCCGAAATCGCGACGGCGGATGAACGTCAATCAGGCGCGGAGGTTCCTTATCGTCCAGCGCGAGCGAGAATATCTTGATTCCCGCTTGCTGCCATCGGAGCAACGTATGCGACATGTCCGCCTGCGGGTTCCGATCTGCCTGCGCCATCAGCAGAACCGTCGCGATGCCGTATTGAGCCAGAAAGGCGGCGGAGGGAAAATCCGTCGGGAAACACATCGAGCGATTATCGAATTGCCCGGGCTCGCCCACGATTCCCGCGCCGCGGCGGCTGGTATCCAGCATGAAGGCCGGACGCGCTTCATACGGCAATTTCAAGGACGCCAATGTCGCCGCTCGATCGCTCAGCGCCCGCTGGATCGAACCGACATCCACAAATTCCATGACGCCGGGGACCGCGTTGTAGAGCGGAACCGGCCGGTAGCCCAGCCGCGCCAGTGCGATTCCCATATCCACGCCGGCCGCTCCGGGCAGGTCAACCACGATTGCCGTCGACCCCGAATCCTTGAACCAGGGAACGTCCGGCTCGTGAGCCGGCAGCGGCGCGGAATCTTCCAGCGAACCGTAAGCGAAGACAACCGCCTCGGCCCAGGGAGTCCACACGCCCCCCGGCGGCGCCCATATCGCATAAAGTTCCTCACGGGTCATCTTTCGTCCTCCACGAGCACGGCCACATCCACCGCGGAATAATCGATCAGCGGCTTGGTTGAAAACCTTCCGTAAATGCCGGCCGCCTTGCCGTCAACCGTGTAAACGCCGATGCACGGATAAACACAGCCGGCGGGTGAATCCAGCGGCGATGCGTCAAACCGCCTCTGGGCAACCCAGGCGCGGGGAAAAAAGAAAATCTCGCGTCGAATCTGCCGCCACGTTCTGGGCTTGACCTGGTCGCGCATGCACACGGTATCGCCGGTATTGCACAGGGCTGTTTTGACGATCCATCCATCGCCGCTTTTCCATGGCGCGTCGCGCGGATCGCGGGTTTCGGGCAACAGCGTCCGCCAGGTCGTCATCGGCGTGCGCAGGCGATCCATGACCAGCGCGAATCGTTTGCTTTCGGTCAGTATCGTTGTCGCCGGATTGGCGACGGGCGTTCGCCCTCCGACAAAGAGCGGCTGCCAATTTCGCCGCCGTCCGGTTCTGAACAGCCATTCCGCTTGAAAGAACCGGACGATGACGCCGATGGGGCCCGGATAATTCGCGGATGCCAGATACGCGCGCCCGTCGGAAAACCGAAGCTGCTGCGGTTTTGCCAGAAGGGCGCGGACCCCACGTTCGGCCAGGCGGTCGCTCAGATATGCCATGATTTGCATGTCTTCCAGGATTCCCGGCGCATAAAGCAATGCGGCCGGTTGACCGGCTCGGGCGATGGCATCCGCCCACGCGGCGACGGGGCAACCGGCGGTGGACGCGGCGAAATGTTCGGACATCAGCGCCGTGAAACTGGAAGATTCAGTGAATCCGCCCGGCACGTCGCTGTTGACTTCCGAAACGCGCCATCCGTCGGTCGCGGGATGAAAATCGAATCGCATGACCCGGACCGCCGCCGGCGACGGTGGGCAACCGCCGCGCAACGCCCGCCGAATCGCTCGCGGCAAGCCGAGGTCCTGGTGCAATTCCGGCCGCGCCAGCAGTTCCCCTTCCGCCGCCAATAGCTCGGCAGTCGCCGATTCGGCCAGCTTCGCCAGTCGTTCCCACGCGCCGCGTCGAATCAGCAGCGGAAACGGCGCCAACGTTGCCGTGTCCCCGATTTGTGAATCCCATTTGCAGAATTCCAGCATCATGCGCCGCCGGATGGCTTCAAAATCCCCGTGCCCGACGACGGCGCCCGCGCGCAGCTCGGGCGCCGACGAGGTCGATCCGGAGAAACTCGGCGTCACGTCGGCAACAGTCTGCATCGCGGCTTGCCAATCTGAATTGCCAAAGCGGCGGCAACGGCAAGCAGCACCGCCGGCCAGCCGCGGCGGGCAAAATCAATCATGGTCGTCTGCCAACTGTCCCAATCGCCCGACATCGCCCAGCCAAGGTTAATGCCGGCGGCAACGAGAAATGCGCCCAGGGCCAAGGCGGAGGGAAGGTGTCGATCGATTGTCACCACCTCCGACACGCGCGTTGTAATCTCAATGCCCGTCCACAGAACCATTAACGTTCCGCTGGCGATAACGGCCGGCAAAATGGTGGTCCAAATCGTCGGACCGCTTCCGATATTGCTTCCCGCGTAACAGCACGTCTGTCCCACCATCGCTCCCACCGCCACTACCGCTGCCGCGGCATTCCGCCTTTCGATCGCATCGTCGCGCATACCGATGCCCATCAATCGCATGAGAACCACGGAACCAAAAACCCAAGCCGCGCCGCCAGCCATGAAGAGCGTCATGTAATCGGCGTGCCCGCGCACCGTCTGCGGATCGGACCAATTTGCAAGGACAACAAAAATAATCGCAAGACAACCGATAGGCACAAACACGAGTGGAAGGCGCTTAGAAACGGGACAAACCAACTGCGCAACGGCCCCGACTTGCCCGAAATACCTGAAGACCAGAATTAGTGAGGCGAAACCGGCAAAAACAATAAACGCGATCTCATCGCCATCGAAATCCCACATATCGACAGAACCTTCACCCTTTCCTCCCGATGAACTAGAACGTCTTCCTCTGCCTTGCCGTCGGGATGTTCAGAATCTTCCGGTATTTCGCCACCGTTCGGCGGGCCAGGTCGATCCCCTGGGCTTTGAGCTTCGCCACGATCTCGTCGTCGTTCAACGGATTCTTCGGGTCCTCGTTGCCGACGATCGCCTTGAGTTTTTCCTTCACGGCATCCCAGCTCATGTCCTCGCCTTCGGAGCTGGTGGTGCCGCCGGAGAAGAACCGGCGTAATGGAAACACCCCGCGGGGGGTTTGAATCCACTTTTCCGAAACAGCGCGGGAGACCGTGGCGACGTGAATCCCCAATTGGTCGGCGACGTGGATCATCGGCAGCGGCTTGAGAAATTCCGGGCCCTTGTCGAAAAAATCGCGCTGCGCGTCCACGACGGCGCGGATCACGCGCATGATCGTGCTGCGGCGCTGCTCGATGCTTTCGATGAGCCAGCGGGCGTTGCGGATGTTGTTCGACAGGAATTCGCGGGTTTTTTTGTCCTGCGACCGGTCCTTGATCATCTTGCGGTACATCCCGCTGATGTACAGGTTCGGAGCCGGATCGTTGGTCATCTCGATCTCGTAGGTGTCCTGGTCCTCGTCATAATAGATCATGGCATCGGGCGTGATCGGCGGCGCGTCGTTGCCGCCGATTTGTTTGCCGGGGAACGGATTCAAGCGCGCCAGATGCTTGACGGCGCGTTGGATTTCCTCGATCGGCCGGCCGAGCTTCCGGCTGATCTGCGGGTAGCGGTTCATTTCCAGGTCGTGAAGATGTTCGGTGATCAGCGCCCGCTCCAGCGGGAAATCGTGGCTTTCGGAAAACTCCTCGTCGTCGTCCAGCGCGTCGAGTTGAATCAGCAGACATTCCTGAAGCGTCCGCGCCCCCACGCCGGACGGCTCGAGCGTTTGGATCAGCTTCAGCGCTTCCTGCAAATCCTGGATCGTCACCGGAGTTTTGGATTCTTTTTGCACGTCCTCGAACTTGGCCCGGAAATATCCCTCGGCATCGACGTAGTTGATGAGGATTTCCCCGGCCTTGCGAATCTCCGGCGAGCATTCGACGAACGTCCATTGCTCCATCAGATATTCCGCCAGGGTCGCGCCGCGGGCGGCGGTGTTGTTCATCGCATCGAGTTTTTTGTCGCGTTCCCCGTCGTAGGTCGCCGCCTGGCGGAAATTTCCGCCGTTGGTGGCAAATTCCTCGTTCTCGAGATAGTCGGTGATCTTGGTGAGCCGGTCGAAATCCTCCGATTGGCTGGAATTCTCCTTGACGACCAACGCCCGCTCGTCCTCGGAGAAATCCTCGTTTCGGGTATGTTCCTCGCCCTGGCCATCGGCCGGGGCCTCGCCGGGTTCCAACTCGTTCTCGCGAATTTCCAAAACGGGGTTGCTTTGCAGTTCCTCCTCGATCCGCTCCTCCAGCGCCATCAGCGGCAGTTGGAGAATCTCCATGCTCTGGATCATGCGCGGCGTCAGGAGCTGCCGCATCTCCGTCCGCATCGATGTTGATTGCGTTAACTGCATATATCCAAGCACGTTATCGGCATCATGCCCGTTTCGGGCACGAAATTTGCTGTCAACAATATATCATCCCTCCGCACGGCTGGCCAACAGCAAATTGTGGGTTCCTCCACTGGAGTCTATCGTCCTGCTCTGGTCCTGAGTCGATCCAAGTCGTAGACCAAAAGGCAATGCCCGATAACTTGATCCGGTGGTAACGTACGCAGGCGGGCAAAACGGTCTGATGGATCGTATTGGCCCGTCAGTTCCACCGGGCTGAGGATCAGCAGGCCGTGGTCTGGAGCAAGTCCAACGACCGGATCAGCGCATCCTTCCGGGCGGGCGATCCAACTGCCGCTAATCACCAGATACTCCGTCAATCTGGGGCCGATCTGCGCGAAAAGGTCCTGATCCGTTGGTCCGAAATAGGCCAGGTAGATCGATCGGCCATCGGCCGGCTGGGTTTCGATCCATCGGCGGACTTGCTTGATCCCCTGGCCCCAGTCCACATTGCTGTCGCTGATGTCAAGATACGCCGCTTGGCGCGGAAAATTGACGTAGCTCAAATAATCCGGCGTCCAGGCGACAACGTCGATCGCGCCGCCGGCGATGGCCAACCACGCGGCGAGCCGGCGAATCCGCCCCGGCTCGGCGAGGACGCGCGAGCAAAGCATCAGCAGAAAGATTTCGGCCGGCAGGAAATGGCGGAATCCAACGTCGATGTACTGAAGCATCGTCGCGGCCGTCCACGCCACGGCGCAAACCGCCAGCGGGGTTTCCTCGTAGCGCGGTTTGATTCGCCACGCCGACGCCAGCGCCAACGCCGCGACAATTCCCATCCCGATGGGAACCTTGTACATGGCAACCACCGGGAAGTAGTACCACCATCCGAACAGGGAAGTTTTCCCCAACAGATATCCCGTCTGGCCCGCTCGCTCCTGGAGGATCGGGTCCCAGACGGACTCCACGTAAAGTCCCGCGGGAATGCCGCCGCGAAACGGCCCACTGCGGAAGATGGCGCGATCGCTCAACTTGAACGGCGCGCTGACGTCTCCCAGCAGCAAAACCCAGATGAACACCGGCACCAGGGCGCAAGCAAGCAAAAAGGACCTGATTTTGCGCGGCAAATCCGCGCGGTCGCGCAGCCGCCAATGGACCATCGCCAGGACGACGGCAACCGCCGGCAGCACGATGCCGTTGGGCTTGAGAAGCATCGCCACGGCCACGGCTGCCGCAGCTTCAACCTGCCGGAGACCCGTCGGCGCCGTGACGAATCGCCAAACCGCCCAGGCCCCAATCACGATTCCCTCGACGGCAAGCCCGTCGGGCGTCGGCAGCGGCACGAGGGCGGCAAGCGTCGGCTCGGTGAGCACCATCGCCAGCGCCAGCCACGCGGATGCCGCGCAATAAACCGATCTCACCCACACAAAAATCACCGCCACGCCAGGCAAAAATAACAGCGACTTCCAGATCGCCGTCTCAATACGCACGGGGTCCGGCATGACGTAGCAAAACTTCGCCGGTGGCGGGAAACCGTGCGACCAGGCGCTGGCGTGGAGCGGGTCCGACAGGTGCTGTCCATTGAGCCAGGCCGGGACCGCCAGCAGCGCCTCCCCCAGGGGAGGATCGTTAAGCCGAATCCCGCGTAGGCCTTTCCAGTCTCCGCGCAAGAAAAGCAGCCCGCGATAGAGATGATAATTCTCATCGATGTTTGGGCCGTGGTAGTGAGCGATGAGGATTCCCCTAAAGATCAGCACCGCCGCCGCGATCAGCGTGGCCATCGCTAGGGGGCGATCCCAACCGCCGTGCTTCGCCGGGTCCCTCGTCATGCCGAGAGGATACCAGATCAGCCGCCGCCGGCCCGCTCTTTCCACCACAACTCCAACATGACCAGGGCGTAGAGCCGCTGCGAATGATCCATCCGGCCGCAGCAGTGTTCGTCGATCATTCTGCGCAGGACCGATCCTTGGAAGTTTCGCGTCGCGAAGGAATCGCCGGCGCCGAGCAAATCCTCCATCATCGGTCGCAGGGATTCGCGCAGCCAATCGCCGATTGGAACCGCGAATCCCATTTTCCGGCGGCGAAAGACGGACCTGGGCAAATCCCCTGCGAACGCCTCGCGCAACAACCGTTTGGGTCCGCCCCGCAGCAGCTGCGCGGTGGAAAGTCCGGCCGCTATTCGAACGAGCTCATGATCCATGAACGGCGAGCGTACCTCCAGGGCGTGCAGCATGGACGCCCGGTCCAACTTGGTCAGCAAATCCCCGGGTAGATAGGTCACGCGATCCGTCGCCAGCGCCGCCTGCACCAGATCGCGCCCGTCCTGAAGAAGCGCGTAGGCCTCGGCCACCACCTGCCGCTGCCGGGGCAATGCCGTTGGATAAAGCGCCTGTAGCGAATCGGCATCGAACAACCCGACATAAGCCGCGTATCGCTGCGCCGCCGGCAAACCCAGCCCCGCCAGGAATCGCCGCACCTTATCGATGGAAGATTTTGGATGCCCGCCCGGCAGCGCCGCCGCCATCCGGCGCAAAACGCCGGGCATTTTCTGCCCGACCCGTCCCAGCCGCATCGCTCGATAGCGGTCGTAACCGCCGAACAGCTCGTCTCCCCCATCCCCGCTCAGCGCCACCTTCACGTGCCGGCGCGTTTCGCGGGAGAGATAATGCGTCGGCAACGCCGATGAATCCCCGAACGGTTCGCCAAACACCTTGGCCAACTTCGGCAAATCCTCGGCCGCTTCCACGCGAACCGTGAATTGCCGATGCTCCGTTCCCAGACTTGCCGCCACCTCGGCGGCGTAGCGCGTCTCGTCGTAACGCGGATCGTCAAACCCGATGGAAAAGGTCAGGACCGGCTGGTCCGGCGCGACCATTTTCATTGCCGCGGCGATCACGCTGCTGTCGAATCCGCCGGAAAGAAAACACCCCACCGGCACGTCCGCCACGAGTTGCCTCCGCACCGCCTTCAGGACCGCCGATTTCACTTGCTCCGCGCCGGCCGGGGCGGTTTTCTGAATTTCGTTGGGATCGAAATAGCGGCGCAATTCCGCCGGCCCCTGCGCCCCGCAGCGCATCCAGCATCCCGGCGCCAACTTGCCCACGCCCCGATAAATCGTCGCCGGCGCCGCGACGTAGCCGGTTTGCAGATATTCCCAAACCGAAGCGGGATCGATTTCCCAGTCGATCCACGGAAGGGCGCGCAGCGCCGGCAACTCGCTGGCAAACGCCAATCCCCGCCCCGCCAGCATCGCCACGTACAACGGCTTCTGGCCCATCCGGTCCCGCGCCAGGAAGATCTCGCCGCTGAGCGGCTCCCAGATCGCCAGCGCGAACATGCCGTTGAATTTCTCCAGGCACTTCTCGCCCCAGGCGTCGAAGGCGCGAAGGATCACTTCGCTGTCCCCGCTGGTTTTCCAATGATATTCCGGGCAAATCCCGTCGAGTTCCGCCCGCAGCTCGCGGAAGTTGTAGATTTCCCCGTTGAAGACGAGCCAGCGCTGGCCATCGGTCATCGGCTGCATGGCCCGGTGATCGAGGTCGAGAACCGCCAGCCGCGCAAACGCCAGCCCACATTGCGGACCCTGGCCTGCGCTGATCCAGATATCCTGACCATCCGGCCCCCGATGCGCGATGGCCTGGCCCATCTGTTCGAGCGTCTGCCGCTCGATTCGATGCCGCTCGTCCCAAGCCACCACGCCCGCGATCCCGCACATGGAGAGAATCCTACGCTAATCAGAAGGCGGCCGCATCGCTGCCGAGGATCGCGCGCCCAGCGCCGGGTCGAACTCCCACAACTCGATCGGATGGCTCCCCGTCGGAAATCTCCCCGCATGCCGATAATTCGAGACGATCCAGGACGATAATTGCAGACCGTAATCGCGACCGAACGTGCGTGCGCCAAAAGCGGTCTCCTGCGCCTCCATGATGAGAATGTAATCGGGCGGATTCCGATCAAATGCCCGGACGACGTTTTTTTCGCCAAACATCGCCAGGGTCATCGGGTTCAATTCGGTGAAAGGGACGGAACTTGGCCTGCCGGCCGCGTAATTGATCCCCGCCGCGTCGGGAATGACGGCGGCTGTCGCTGAGGTGGTGGACAACCATTTGATTGCGTCGACGGACGCGGAGTCGAATGGCCGGCTCCACGCGATTCCACCGAGGGCAAGGGGAATGGCCATCGTGCGTTCCCGGAGATTTTCCCGTGTCAGGACCAAGTTCTCGGAAACGAACGCGGCCAGGAGACCCAGCGCGCCCAGGCGGACGATCGCCACCGATCCGCACATTCGCCCAGTCCATGCCGGCAGCCAGTGAATGAACGCGACGATGATCAGCATGGCGCAGGGTGCGCACAGGACGAATCCATAGTGGTACATTCGCACAGCCAGAAATATCTTCGCCAGAAGAATCAGGGAGAGGATCGACAGCGTCCACTGGACGATTGCTTCCGATTGACCTTGTCCATCCGCGCGGGCCTTGGCCATTCGCCGGGCCGAAACAACGATGGCAAATGCGGCGAAAAGCGGGAAGCCGCGCGCCGCATCGGGCCAGAAGGAATCAAACTGCTTTCCCGCCTCCGTCACAAGAAAGAAGGATGCCGACCCGAGAAGGACGCCGACCGCGGCCGTCGCCCATCGGTTTTGTTTCAGCAGCTTGTTTCCGAGGATGGCAATAGAAGCCAGAACCGCGGCGGAGACAACATAGAACCCGGCGTATTGAAACATCAATATGAGATTCCGAAGCGGTTGGTCGGTGCCGAGATCGCCCTTATAAAATGGCGTTGAGACGACGAAGGGTTTGCCGACGAATTGCCAGCCGCCGAGGACGCCGCTCAGCGCCGCGTGGAACGGCATTTGTAATGCGTAAAAGAGGAGAAAGCCCAGCGGTGGAACCAGCATGCCAACGGTTGCACAAATCAGGACGCGAGCGATGCGTTTGCCGGGCGTGATGCAAAGGACGGCGAGGAGGCCCAGAAAATACGTGGTGGCGCAGCCGAGGAATATTTCCGGCTTGGTGAGGAATGCGGCTCCGGTCAGAATTCCGCCGAGAACCGCGGCACTGGTTGAACGACGCCGCTGAAAACGATGGAGGCATGCGACCGCGCCCATAGTCAGCGCAAACCCGTGGGTGATCTGATGCGCATAGGGAGTAAGGAAGTTGTAATTGGTGATTTTCGTCGGTGAATTCAAGGCGAAAACGCAGAGGAAAAAGATCGTGGCCGTCAGCGCGGTGAGCGTTCCGGAGATCACGCGCAGAAGCCAATAGAGCAATCCCGTTGTGAGAATCAAAATGATCAGATTGGCGCCGAGGATCGCGTTGAGTTGGGGACCGGCCACGCGCATGACCAAGGCGTTTATATTTGGAGACAGCGGTCCGTAGATGCAGGCGATGTCGCGAAAGAGCAGTTTGCCCTGGGACACCTGCCAGGCGGCGTACTGATCGTTGCCAAAGTCGAGCAGTATTTCGCCCGTTTTTCCCCAGATCGAGCAACACAAAAAAATGCCGACGGCCGAGATGAGGATCGGCGGAAACCATCTCTTCCAAGAAGGTTCCCGCCACGTCCTTGGCGATTTCGCGATCACCGCTGAAACCGGATCTTTCGGTCGTTGGACGATTCCCCTTCGTACCACCTTCCCGGCCTCAGCGTGATCTTCCGCAATCCCGCGCTCTTGCAGGCGAACAGCAATTGCTCTTCCAGGCCGGCCAGCAAAAGCTGTTTCAATTCGTAGAGATGCGATGAACTGTCAACCATCACCGTCAGCGTTCCGCGGACGAAGCACTCCAAGGCGCAATGTTCGCTCAGGATTAGCGGGACCAAAGTGCTCCAGCACTCGGCGACTTTCACAAGCTTGGTCTGCCGCTTGGCGACCGACCTCTTGAAAAAGTCGATCATTTCCGGCCCCAGCGCGATCGCAACCGGATCGACCTGCGATTTGTGGCGATGCATTCGCCTGAGCTCGTCAACGGCGTTGGACTTGTTCATGGAAGGTCATTGCAGGTTCACGGGCATGATGACGTAGAGAAAATTCGCGCCGGCCTTCAGCAGCCCCGGCCGATTTGGGGCGGTCATTTCCAGACTCACTTCATCCATGTTCACCACGCGCAGCGCGTCAACCAGGAAAACCGGGTTGAACCCGATCTCGATGTCCGCCCCCTCGAATTTGCAGGGGAAATTGATCGTCGCCTCGCCGCTCTCCGGCGAGCGGCTGGTGAGGACCAGGCCCTTCTTGTTGAACGCCAGCCGCACGCCGCGGCTCTCCTCCGTCGTTAACAGCGCCGCGCGCTGAATCGCGCTCCGGAAATCCTGCGTCGAGGCGAACATCTTTTTGTCCGTGTCTTTCGGAATCACGTCGTCGTACGGCGGGAACTGGCCTTCGACGAGATTGCTGGTCAGCGTCGCGCTGGAAGTGTGGAAAATGACTTGGTTTTCCCGAATCTGAACGCCCACTAGTTCTTCCGGATCGACGATCAGCTTTTCGATGAGCTGAAGCGCCTTGGTCGGGATGATGGCTTTCTTGCCGTCCTTGTCGAGCTTGTCGCCTGGGGCCAGATCGCCCTTGGCCATCGCCAGTCTGCGGCCGTCGGTTGAAACCAGCGAAATCTTCTTGGCCTTCACGACCACCAGCACCCCGTTGAACGCATAGCGCGTGCTTTCCTTGGCCGCGGCGAAAAGCGTTTGGCCGATGAGTTGCTTGAGCGCTCCGCCGGCAATTTGCAAGTCCGGTTCGCCTTCAAAATCGGGGATTGGAGGAAAGTCGGTCGTTTTCTGCGTGAAGATTTTGAAATGCGAATCCTGCCCGCGAATGTGGGCCGTATCGCCGGTGACTTCGATGGACAGCGTATCGTCGATGGACTCGCGCACGATGTCGCGGAGTTTGTCCGCCGGCACCAGCGTTTCACCTGGCTGCTCGATCTGCACCTGTTCGTCGCGGTAACGAATCGCGACTTCCAGATCGGTCGCCGCCACGGTCAGGGCATTGTTCTCGACCGAGAGTTTCAGGCATTGCAGCACCGGCTTGGGCGTGCGTGCGGCCACAACGTTGCCGGTCAGGTTTAGCGCATCCAGAAGCGCTCCGCGATTACAGATCGCTTTCATGAGCAGGACCTTTCTTCACTCAACAGGGGAAGAGAGTCTATCCCATCCCGTCCTCAGGGCAATTCGCAAACCACTCCAATTTGGAGGGCTACGGAGTGTAACGCTATCCCTTATATAATGGAACTTCAATCAAAAGTAGCCGTAGTAATGGTGACCGTCACATTGTGGATAAATTCCGCCGTTTGCATATAAGCGCCTTTGAAATATGGAGATGACATTCTTATTATGGGACTCAGCCGGTGGATAAGGTGTTGGCCTTTCCGTGCGTTGGCTCTCGTGAAATCAGTCTTTTGACGACAGGAGTTGGTCCGTGGTCCAGGCGTTTGTGAACACATGAGACTTTTCGCATCACCTGCGCGACGGATTGGCGCAGGTTTTCCACCAGTTATCGGCACCAGCCTGGCGAATGGCCGTCCGGAAGGAAAAAAATTAGGCATAATCATCACATGCGACCTTGGCGCTGGCTTATTTATCTCTGGGCTTTTCCCACCACGATATGGGGCCTTTTGCTCGCGCTCATTGTTTTGCTCAGCGGAGGTCAGGCCCGCATCGTGGACGGGGTCTTGGAAGTCTACGGCGGAGCCACGGATTTTTGCCTCCGGCGGTTGGTCGGGTTGATCCTTCGTGGCGGGGCCTCGGCAATGACCCTCGGACACGTCATCCTGGCGCGCGATTCCGATCTCCTGCTGATCACGCGCGCGCACGAGCGCGTTCACGTCCGCCAATGCGAATGTTGGGGCCCGCTGTTCATCCCCGCTTACCTCGTCGCGTCCCTTTGGGCCTGGGTGACCGGCCGCCGGCCCTACAAGGACAATTTCTTCGAGCGGCAGGCATTTCAGCTCGCGGGGTGATACTCTCAACGACCGATGCCACCCGCCGCCACCGTTACCAGCATCCTCGGCAAAGACGGCGCGGTCGCGCGTCGCCTGGGCGCCCTGTACGAATTCCGGCCCCAGCAGATCGAGATGGCCACCGCCGTCACCCAGGCCCTGCAGGATAAACGCCACCTCATGGTCGAGGCCGGGACCGGTGTGGGAAAATCCTTCGCCTATCTCCTGCCTGCCATCGATTACGCGGTCAAAAATAAAAAGCGCGTCGTCGTCTCCACGAACACCATTTCCCTCCAAGAACAGCTCATCGAAAAAGATATCCCCCTGCTCCGCTCGGTTTATCCCGATGAATTCACCGCCGTTCTCGTGAAAGGGCGGGGAAATTATCTCTGCCGCCGGCGGCTCGAGCAGGCGCGCGGCCGCCAGGGAATGCTCTTCGATCGACCCGAGCAGCTGCGATCGCTTCTGGCCATCGAGCAGTGGTCGCGCCGAACGACCGATGGATCGCTGGCCGATCTGCCGGCGCTGCCCGATCCTTCCGTATGGGAACGGGCCTGTGCCGAGCACGGCAACTGCCTCGGCAAGAAATGCGATTTCTACAAGGACTGTTTCTGGCAGACGGCCAAGCGGCGCATGGGGACCGGCAATATCCTCGTCGTCAACCATGCCCTGTTCTTCTCCGACCTGGCGCTGCGGATTTCCGGCGTGAATTACCTGCCCAAATATGACGTGCTCATTCTCGACGAGGCCCATACCGTCGAGGACGTCGCCGCCAGCCATTTCGGGCTGAACGTCTCGGAATATCGCCTGCGATATCAGTTGCGAACGCTCTACGATCCCAATCGCGGCAAGGGACTCCTGACCACCCACGGCGCGTACGTCAACAACGCCATCGACACCATCGTCGAAATCCATCAGCGCATGGACAGCTTTTTCGATCGCTGTATCGAATGGCAACGCCATCACGGCCGCGACAACGGCCGCATCCATGAGCCGGGGATCGTCCAGAACGATCTCTCCCCGTTGCTGCACGAACTGTCATTGCGTCTCAAGGCCGTGTTGGCCGGACTCGAAAACCTCGAGGAGATTTCCGAGCTTAACGCCATGGCCGAAAAGGTGAGCATGCTCGGCGAGGAATTGGACGCGGTCCTTTGCCAGAAGATGCCGGATGCGGTCTATTGGATGGAGCAGGGCAGCCGCACGCGGCGCAACGTCAGCCTGCACGCCGCCCCGGTCAACGTCGGCCAGGGCCTGCGAACGCATCTTTTCAGCAAGCTGCCGAGCGTCATCATGTGCTCGGCGACGCTGTGTACTAATAAAAAGCAAGAGCCTGGGCAGGATGCCCAGGGTGCGCCTGATCCCGCGTTCAATTACATAGTCTCCCGGCTCGGCGCCGATAAAGCGACGACACTTGCCCTCGGTTCGCCGTTTGACTACGCCAAACAGGTGACGCTTTACATTGAATCCGACCTTCCCGAGCCGAACGACACGGCGCGGTTTGCCCCCGCCGCCTGCGGGAAGATCATGGAATATCTCAAGCAAACCCGCGGCGGGGCGTTCGTGCTGTTCACCAGTTACAGCGCCCTGCTCGACGCCGCCGGCCGGTTGGCCGAGTCGCTGGATCAACTGGGTTATCCCGTGCTGGTCCAGGGCCGGGAAGCGCCGCGAAAAATCCTCCTGGAGCGCTTCCGTACCACGCCCAACGCCGTGCTCTTCGGGACCACTAGCTTTTGGCAGGGCATCGACGTGCGCGGCGACGCCCTGCGCAACGTCATCATCGTCAAGCTCCCCTTCTCCGTCCCCGACGAACCGATCATCGAGGCCCGCCTCGAAGCCATCACCCGCGCCGGCGGAAACCCATTCATGGAATATTCCGTCCCCGAGGCCATCATCCGCCTGAAGCAGGGTTTCGGCCGGCTCATTCGCAGCAAAACCGACACCGGCATCGTCGTCATCCTCGACAGCCGGATCAAAACCAAGCGCTATGGCAAGCGATTCCTCCAGGCGCTACCCGCTTGCAACGTCGTCGTCCGCGACCAAAACCACACCCCGGGTTGACAACTTTTAGCGGCCGCCCATGTGCGGCGTGTCCGACACGCGGCTACTGCTGAGAAGTCGATTCGGCACTACCCTAACTGTTGCGCGGGCTGCGCCGGCGAATCGCCAGCAAAGCGCATCCGAACAGAATCGCCGCCGAAGCGGGCTCGGGAATCACCAGAATCGCTTTCGGATAGGTCAAATCACCACCGGTAGATTCGGCAAAAACAAGTGTTTGGCTTCCCGTGGCTGGGTCAATGCTAACGATCGTCGAAGGAAGGTAAAGGAACGAATCCGACGAGAGATACATGGAATTTGCAACCAAGGGGTCGCCATCACCCTCCTCGGCAATAGGGCCGGATTGCTGCAACAGTCCGCCAGACGAAATCACCCTCTGCGCGCCCGTCACGATATTCACGTCAAGCAGCAATGATGTGCTGCCTGTACAAACGGCCCATAAATTTTGTGGATTCTCGGGATCAAGCATAATGCCACCGGGCATCTCGCCGAAGAAGATATTTCCGGTGCTGACGACCGAGATATCGCCGCTTGTCGGATCGAGTTTCAATATGCCATTCAAACCATCATTGAAGCCGCCGAGATCTGCATTGGAAACGAAAACGCTTCCATCCGGACCCACCACCGCGTCGACCGGACCTGAAAGGCTGGTGTAGCCCCCAGGACCGTCTGAAACGGCCGAGGCCAGAAGCGTCTGCGTTCCCGTAACAGGGTCGACGCGCACGGCATTTACGCTTTGGGGAAACTGATATCCGTTTGGAGTACCAAAGGCAATGTAGTTACCAGCGTTGTCGATAGCAACCGCGCTGGTTCCAACCAGATAATTTCCCGCGGCCACCTGCGTTTGTTGCCCTGTTGAGGTATTAATGCGGATGATTCCATTATCGTAATCAGACACGATTAGGTTTCCCAAACCGTCAAAAACCATTCTAGTCGGTTGCTCAAGATAACCCCCGGATTCCCAAACGGCTTCGTGACCAGTTGTAGGATCAATTTCTATTATTTGTCCACCACCCCCATCGGAGTTCTGCGAGTTTAGGACCAATAGATCGCCCGGAATAAGCGGCGGCGTTGAAGCTGCCGCGCGGGCGGCAAATTGGCCGAAAACGCAAACAAGCCCAACTATCCAAGCGAAGCCCCGTTTTGACATTTGTCCCTCCGCCGTCCAAACGAGATCAGAACAAACCCCTGGCGATGCCTGTCCTTATCGGATGTACGATTTGCCAGCGCAGTTCACCAAAAATACTCGGCCAGAGCAAAACCGCAATAGGGGTTTTTCCTACATCACCATGTCGGCGGCAGGATTTCGAAGCGACGGAATTCGCTGCGCGTATTGGGCGGGCCCTTCCACCGTGAATGCGACGCCTTCCACCGCGAGGTCACCCAAGGCGTTTTCCGGAACCAGCATCTCGCCGGTCGCCCAACTCTTGAACGGAAATCGACCGGCCAAGTACGCAAGGGCCTTGCGCTTTGCGGAAATGTCTGGGAAGCGGATCAGTACCATACGATCTGATTTTATACTTCGCCGGGGCGACGAGCAATTCAAACATTCAAACAGTGTCTCGAATAAGTCGCATTGCGTCCGTTTCCGCGCCAATGTATTCTCGCCGTCCGGTTTTTTCCCGGAGGACTGTGATGTCGTTTGAATCCGCGGTGAATCGCAAGGCGGTCGATATTGGCAAGCTGAGCGTGGAGATGACCACCTCCGCGGGCAGCGGGCATCCCTCGACGGCGCTGTCCCTGGCCCATCTCGTGACCGTGCTGATGTATCACCAGATGCGCTGGGACCCGAAGGATCCGTGGAATCCGGCTTCGGACCGGCTGGTCCTTTCCGAAGGCCATGCCGTGCCGATCATTTACGCGGCCCTGGCCGATCTGGGGGCGACGATCGTGCCGCTGGGCAAAGGACGGGAATCGGCGCGCCCGATGACGACGGCCGATGCAATGACCCTCCGGGCGATTGAAAGCCCGATCGACGGACATCCTAATCCCCGGCTGGGCGTTCCGTTCTTCGACGCGGCCACCGGAAGCCTCGGGCAGGGATTGTCCGTCGCCGCCGGGCTGGCGGCGGCGGCACGCATGGACAAGATCGACCGAAACATCTACTGCATCATCGGCGACGGCGAGAGCCGGGAAGGGCAGATTTGGGAGGCGGCGGATTTCATCGCCGATCACGCGCTCACCAATGTCGTTCCCATTTTCAACTGCAATGAGTTGGCCCAAAGCGACTGGGTTTCGCCGCAGCAGAGTTACGTGGGATTGGCCGAAAAACTCAAGGCGTTCGGGTTCCTGGTGCGCGTGATCGACGGACACGATCCGCACCAGATCGACGACGCCCTGGGCGAACTGAACGTGGTTCAGAACGGCCAGCGCCCGCTGGCCGTCGTGGCCCGCACCGTCAAGGGTTGGGGAGCACCGCACGAACAGGGAATGGGCAAGCACGGCACGCCGGTCAAGAAGGACCAGTTGAACGACGTTCTGGGCGAGCTGGATCACACGGCCCGGGACCTGGGCGTGCTGGACTACAAGACCGCCGGCGAATTGAAGCCCGCCGCCATCACCGCCAAGGCCCCGGCGCGGGAAAAGAAGACGATCAAGATCAAATCGTTTGCCGAAGGCTTGGCGGCGGTGGGATTGGACAAGGATTTGTCGGCCGGCAAGCCGATCGCCCCGCGCAAGGCGTACGGAGCGGCGCTGGTGGCCCTCGGCGAAGCCGACTCGTGCATCATCGGCCTGGACGCGGACGTGAAGAACTCCACGCACGCGGAATGGTTCGCCAAAAAATTCCCCGCCCAATACCTGGAATGCAAGATCGCCGAGCAGAACATGATCAGCGTTGCCGCCGGCGCCAGCGCGGCGGGGAAAATCCCCTTCTGTTCGACGTTCGCCAAGTTCGTGATCCGGGCCTACGACCAGGTCGAGATGGCCATCATCAGCGGGGCGAATCTGAAAATCACCGGCACGCACGCCGGCGTCACGCTGGCGGCCGACGGCCCCAGCCAGATGTCCCTGCCCGACGTCGCGTTCTTCCGCAGCTTCTGTCACGTGAAGAACTTCAACGGCCAGCCGGCCGTTCGATATTTCTTCCCCGCCGATGCGGTGAGCTGCTACAAGATCACCGAGTTGATGGCGAATCTGGACGGCGCGTGCTACCAGCGCGCCTTGCGCGCGGATACGAAGAATTTGTACAAGCCGGACGAGACGTTCGAGGCCGGCGGATACAAGGTCCTGCGGGAAGGAAAGGACCTTCTGTTCGTATCGGCTGGATACATGGTTCACGAATGCCTCAAGGCCGCCGACGAATTGGCCAAGAGCGGTAAAAAGGCGGGCGTCATCGACGCCTACGGCTTGCCGCTGAAGGACACCGGAATCGTGGAGATCGCCGCCAAATCCGGCGGCCGGATCATCACCGTCGAGGACAATTACACCGGCGGCCTGGACAGCGAGCTGGCCCAGCAGATTGCCGCCGGCGGCTCGGGCGTGAAGCTCAAGTCGTTGTTCGTGCAGCAGATTCCCAAGAGCGGCCGCGAGCCGCAGGACGTGCTGGATTATCTGCATCTCGGCTTCAAGGCGATTGTGGCGGCGGTGTAAAAACTACCCGCGATGCGAGACACGGATGTCCCTATCACTTTGCATCCTGGCCAGCGGATCGGCGGGGAACTGTTCGGTGCTGCGCGGGCCGCGGGGGGCGATGCTCATCGACTGCGGAATCGCTCCCAGAACCGCCGCCGGACGCATGAAGGGGCTGGGCATCGGCGTTGGCGATGTCGCGGCGATCTGTCTGACCCATCTCGACGGCGATCATTTCAATCCGGCCTGGGCGGGCAGGATCGTTCAGCAAGGCATCGCGATCTTTTGCCACGAGGACCGGACGGATGAATTGTCGCGTCTCGGCGGCGGGGCGGCGGAATTTGCGCGGCTGATCCGGCCGTTCAACGGCCGTCCGTTTTCCCCCGTCGAGGGCGTCCAATTCACCGCGATTCGGCTCGATCACGACGAGCACGGCTCGCATGGATTCCGCGTCGAAGGATTCGGCTCGCGGATCGGATACGCCACCGATCTGGGCCGCCCCAGCAGCGAACTCGTCCGCCAATTCCGCGGCGTCGGCGTCCTGGCCATCGAAAGCAATTACGATCCGCAGATGCAAGCCAGCAGCGATCGGCCTTTGTTTTTGAAGCGGAGAATCATGGGCGGGCGCGGACATCTTTCCAATCAGGAAGCGTTGGACACGGTGCGGCGGATTCTGGATCAAGCGGACCGCCGCGGCGCCGCGTTGCCCCGGCACATTGTTCTGCTCCATCGCAGCCGCCAGTGCAATTGCCCCAGGCTGCTGCGCGATTTGTTCGGCGCCGACGGGCGGATCGGCAAGCGGTTGGTGCTTGCCGAACAGGATCGTCCAACCGGATGGTTGTGGGCCAGAAGCGAGCCGGCTTGTGTGCAATTAGAATTGCATTGGGCCTGACGTCCCGTTGCCAGCAACGGGCCGGTCGTGTAGGGTTCTGCGGCATTATCAAATAGCTATGGGGCTTTTTGGTTTCCGCAAGCGCTCGCAGATTCAACCGGCCGAGGAGCCGGTGCTGATCGAGCTGCGCATCCCCAAGGTCAACGAGCCGGCGGTCACGCCCGACGGGCTTCGCAAGCAGCTATTCGACGCGGCGGCGGTTGGGGATGAGGACAAACTTTGCAGCCTTTGCCAGGCGCACGAGAAGTCGATTTTCGAGCAGGGGATGATCTGGTCGAAGGTCCCCCCGGAAATCCGCGCCAGCCCGGTCCTGCTGCGATGGTACGGCAACGGCCTGAAGGCCATCGCCCGCTTCTGCGCCGAAAAGCTCGGTAAGCCCGAACTGATGGACCAAGTGAGGGAGTTTGAGGCCCTGCCCGGCCATGAGACGGCGGAGGAGCCGGGCGACGCGAAGGAGTAGTTCGACGGCGCCATTTATTGCTTGGGGCGCCCCTGGCGGCGAAGAATGGGTGCGCCGCCGCTTGAACCCGCTGCCCGCCGTCTCTAGGATTTGAACCCATTGCATGAAACCTGGAGGTTTTAACCATGCGCATTCTCGTTGCCGACAAGCTGGCTGAAGAGGGTTTGGAGTTTCTGAAGCAAAACAACGCGGCCTTCGACGCGAAAGTCGGGCTGAAGGAGGACGAACTGGCCGCCATCGTGGGTGATTACGATGCCCTGATCGTCCGCTCCGGCGCCAAGGTGACCGCCAAGGTCCTGGAGAAGCCGGGGAAACTCAAGGCCATTGCCCGCGCCGGGGTCGGCGTGGACAACATCGATCTGGAGGCGGCGACCTCCAAGGGGATACTCGTTCTCAACACCGCCGAGGCCAGCACCCTTTCCACCGCGGAGCATGCCCTGGCGCTGCTGTTGTCGCTGGCCAGAAAGATTCCCCAAGCCCAGGCCAGTCTCAAATCCGGACAACTGGAATGGAAGAAGCGCAGCCAATACCAGGGCACGCAGCTTGCCGGAAAGACGTTGGGCGTCGTGGGTCTTGGACGGATCGGCCGCACCGTGGCGACGCGGGCGCTGGCGCTGGAGATGAACGTCGTCGGATACGATCCGTATTTCACCGGACCGACCGCCCTGGACGGCAAGGTCAAGCTGGTCCGGGATTTCGACGAATTTCTTGGCCAGGTCGACGTGATCACGTTCCACGTTCCCGGCGGCGAGCAGACCAAACACCTTCTGAACCGCGATCGGCTGATGAACAAATGCCGGCCGAACCTGCTGGTGGTGAACGACGCCCGTGGCGAGGTCGTCGATGAGATCGCCCTGGCCGAGGCGCTGAAGGAAAAGAAGATCGCCGGGGCCGCGATCGACGTCTACGCCACCGAGCCGCCGGCGAAGGACCATCCGTTGTTCGGCATCGAGAACGCCGTGCTGACGCCTCATCTGGGCGCCAGCACCGACGAGGCGCAAACGGCCGTATCGGTCGAGGCCTGCAAGGCCATCGTCGCCTATCTGAACACCGGCGAAATCCGCGGCGCGGTCAATGCCGGGGGACTGAAGCTCGATTTGCCCGAGGATGAAAAGCCGTTCGTCGAGCTTGCCCGGCGGATCGGCGCGCTTCTGTCGGCGCTGTGCGACGGCGGGTATCGAACGATCACGCTCCGCGCCAGCGGCGCCCGCGCTCCCAAGCACATGAATACTCTGCTGCGCGTCGCGACCGTGGAACTGCTGCGGCCGCATCTCGATACCAGCGTGAACGTGATCAACGTCGAACACCTGGCGCGCGGGCGGGGGATCGCCCTGGCGACGATCCACGAGCCCAACCCCCCGGCCGGACTGGTGGGCGACATCGTCGGCATCCGCGCCGACTCGCCCAACGGCGAGAGCCACCGCATCCTCGGCACCGTTTACGCCGACGGCTGGCCCCGCGTCCTGCGCATCGACGGATACAGCATGGACATGATCCCCGAGGGAAACATGGTGCTGATCGTGAATCAGGACCAGCCCGGCGTGATCGGGCTGGTCGGGTCGAGTTTCGGCGATGCCAAGGTGAACATCGCGGACATGGTCATCAGCCGGGAATTTGACCCCGCCGGCAAAGCCACCGCGTTCATGGTCATCAAGACCGACAGCCCGCCGCCGGAAGGCCTGCTCAACCAGCTCAAGGCCCGGCCGAATATTTTGAAGGTCAAGAGCCTGGTTCTTCCGCCAAGGGCAAAATGAGGACGCGCTGGTCTGCGCCATTCGCGTTGACGGGCCTGCTGGCGTGGATTGCCATCGCGGCGGCGGCCGATCCGGCGACGCAGCCCGCGCCCCACAAGGCCCAGGTCCCGCCGGGTTTCCACGTCCTGGCCATCGGCGATCGCGCGGTCTTCTGCGCCGGCGGCGACGATGTCTGGGTGAAGCCGGTCCTGGAATCCGTGCCGGCGGCGACGCGCCCCGCGACCATGCCCTCCGACGTTGTTTCCGCCCTCCAGCAACGCCGATCCGAATTGGCCACCCAAATCTTGCAGGACCTGGCCCTCGACGATCGCAAAGCCGTGGATGAATTCATCGACGGCAAACTTCTGGCGGCGCTGGCCAAGGTCGGCGCGATGAAGCCCACGGTTTATTACTTCCCGGCCACCCGGGAAAAAATCGCCGACCTCATGGATGCCGGCTGGACCGATCCCCGGTTCCATTACATCCGCTTCGCCCATGATGTTTCCTACGCTCCGGCGATCCGCGTCTCGGCCGAGGTGCCGATGGACGATCTGGTCCTGTGGGCCGAGATTCACGACGGCGATGCCCCCGCGACCCGCAGCGACGTCCTGGCCGCGGAAATCAAGCGCTACGAGGACGGAATGGCCAATCACGTGTCGATGCTCGCCATGAACCAGACAGAGCATCTCCTCGAAGGCTTTATTCACGAAAAGGTCTTCGATCCGCTGAAACTGCCGGCGAAGCTGACGTGGGTTGATTTCGGCGCCTCCAACGTCTTTGCGGTCAAGTACGCCGCCCTGCTGACAGGGTTGCCTCGGCAAATGTGGATCGAGCGATTGATCGGCCGCCCGGACGAGCCTCGGCCCTTCGCGCGGATCGATCTGATCAACGCCCTGGACCCGGCGCAGATTCGCCCGGAGTATTTGGCGGCTTACGACCAGGCGCTATTGCCCAAGGGCGCGCTGGTGATTCATTCGCTGCTCGCCAAAGCCGGGGACGGGGCGCTGGCAAAAGTCCTGCCGGTCTGGCGTGCCCACGCCCCGCAAACGCCGCAGGAATTGATCCAAACCGTGCAAGCCGCCACCGGCGTCGATCTGACCCCGGACATGCAGCCGGATTACGGCCTGCCCACAACCCCGCCGGCACAACCCTCCATCACAGCTTCTAAACCGACATTCGTTGCGTGGAAGGACATTAAAGAGACCTATGGCGTCGAGAAGCGAAGTTTACCGAACATGATGGAGGAGACCGGCCAACGAAAGCCGGATGCAGGATTCATACTGCAACCAACAAAGCCGGAAGACGAAATCCGGTTGGATTCCAGCAGGAGCTATGGCGGGACGAGCTATGGGCCTGGCACCGCCGCCCTTATCCTAACTGGAAGGACCAGCAAGGGTGTTCCGGAGGAAACCTTTTACGCCGCACTGGGAGTTGGCTCTACATTGAACTTGGACGACAGAGAGCTTTGTGTTTTCGGCATCAAGATTTTCGGCGGCAAGGTGACGATCAAAGCGGAAGGGATTGAGTTTACCGGCAGGATCGAACTTCCGGAAGCGAAATGATGCCGTTTAACCAGGGCGGGTCTGAGCCATCAAAGTAGGTGGGTTCTTACGCCGCCAGAGGGCGTTGACTCCAAAATTCCTCCCATTGGTCGTTGAGCCATGCGGAACGCAGCGACAAAACGGATTGCGCGCCGGATT
>Ga0181538_10001541_pt1 | contig 25605 bp, 12 predicted proteins | sample PEATcosm2014_Bin_40_FD_119773 | JGI IMG/M metagenome (GOLD analysis project Ga0181538, IMG submission 119773) | Peatland microbial communities from MTU Mesocosm Facility, Houghton, MI, USA - PEATcosm2014_Bin23_30_metaG | ecosystem: Environmental > Terrestrial > Soil > Wetlands > Peat | place... | reverse complement strand
TACCGTTTCGTCGGACATGGGTACCGTGAATACGCCATTGTTGGTAGGTTGACTCCAGTTGGAGAAGGCCCATATGCCGCTTGCCGTGGTTTGTGGCGATGAAGCGGAGAGCGTGTGTTGGCTGGTTGGGGCCAGCGAAAGCGTCTTGGAAGATTGGTAGGTTTGCCCGTTCACCGAGAACGCGAGACCCGCGGGATTCGTGTTGAAGGTTATATTTACATTGGGCAGCACGGTAATTGGGATGGCCTCGCTGCAACCCATACATGACACGTTGATCTGCAGGTTAAACGTGCCCGAAACGTTATCCGGCGTCAGCATAGCCGTGACAAAGCCATTCATCACTTGGAGCGTGGTCGTGCGCGATCCGCCAAACGTGCCGGATGGTTCGGTCGATGGAGCTGTGAAGGTCACCGGGTATGGGCCGGGAATAGGGTTGTAAAACCCGTCATAAACCCCCACCTCTATGGAAATCGGCTGCCCCTGATACCCCTGAAACTCCTGCTGGACGCTCACAATCCCTGGAGGGCCCGCAACGTTGGTAACGCTGAATGTGACGGATGTGGTGGTGGATTGGATGGTGGCCGTCACCGTGTAGTTCCCAGGCGCCGCTCCTGCCGTAATGTAGGCCGAGGCATTCCCTTCCAGAGAGGTCTCGACGGTCAGGCTGTTCCCGTCGCAAGAGGTCGTGCTCGAACAGAGAGTGGCGTACTTGGAGCTGGGAGCTTGAATCTGAAACACGATGTTGGTCGAGAATCTTCCGCAACCAACTTCCCCCGGCTGGCAAATAGTAACCACCAGGGGAGCCAAACTCGTGGACCCCACGCTCAGGGTCTGACTGTTTCCACTGACAATCGAAAGTGTTTGCGCGAAGGCAGCAGACTGCATCCATGCGACCACTCCGACAAGAGTGAGTAACCTGTGTAAACGCCTCATCTCCCCTCCGACATAGCCCGGCCATCCTGCGGCGGCATAGTACGCGGGAAACCTCCAACCCCACGAGGCTGGGCTATACTGGCCGAAGGCCGGCATCCATGGTGAACCGGTGGGGCCGGAAAAGTCTTTCGAAGGGGATCAGAGAATTCTCAAAGAATTCTCAAAGTTCGCATGGCACTCGAAACAAAGGCTCTGGGAGAAAGCTACGAATTTGGCCCATTCCGTCTCAGCGTCGCCGAGCGCGTGCTCTGGCGCGGCGAACAGATCGTAGCGCTGAGCCCCAAATGTTTCGACACGCTCCTGGTCCTGGTCCGGCACGGCGGCAGCGTGGTGGAAAAAGAGGCGCTGATCCGCGCGGTGTGGCCCGATTCCTTCGTGGAAGAGGGCAATCTGGCGCAGAACATCTTCACCCTGCGCAAAACTCTGGGCGAACTACCCGAGGGCGGCCAGTACATTCAGACCCTCCCCAAGCGAGGATACCGGCTCGTGATGCCGGCATCCGTCTCGCAGCCGGCCGGGGAACCTGCCGCAGCCGCGCTGGATCGTTCTCCGCGCCGAATCTCGTACGTGCTCGCCGCCGGGATTCTCGTCGCCTCCTCCTTAATCGCGGCGCGATGGGTCTGGTCGCCCCGTGAACGTGCCATCTCCGCACCGCGATTCACGGCGTTGGCGGTCCCCAACAATATCGTGTATGGAATCGTTTCACCCGACGGCAAACATATCGCCTACGTCTCCCACGATGCCGAAGGGCAAAGCCTTTGGGTGCGCGAGACGGCGGCGGTGGGTGCCGGGACAAGGCTGGTTCCACCTGTCCAAGGCCATTTCTGGGGCGTGGGCTATCCGCCGGACGGACAGTATCTATACTACGCGCTCGAAGATGAGCGCGATCCCGCGGAAGCCGCCTTTTTCCGGATACCGGCTCAAAGCGGGGAAGCGCGCAAGTTGTTCACCGGCATCGCCACGGCCCCCGCTTTCTCGCCGGATGGCAGCCGAATCGTGTACAAGCGATACGATCCGAATGGCCACGGTTATCTGTTGACGGCCACACCTCTGGGCGGCGATAGCAAGATCCTGGCGCAGAGCGACGCGGCCTCTTCGTTCAACAGCTATCGGTGGGCGGACGACGGCAAAAGTATTTATTACAGCGAAGGCACGCGGGATCAGAAGGGCGCCGCCTGGTCGTTGTGGCAAATTCCGGCTTCGGGCGGGCCGGCCCGGCTGGCGATGGCGCCGCAGCCGAAACCTCTCCTCGGCGTGACCTGGCTCGACCGGTCCGAAGTTCTGGCTCTCATTCCGGATGAAGACTCCGATGCACGCCAGATCTATCGTGTCAGCACCGGAGGATCGTTCCGGCGCGTGAGCAACGACATTAACGATTACTCGCTGATCACCGTGACCGCGGACGCCGGCACCCTCCTGGCCAATAGCGAGGTGACCGATGACAGCATCTGGACCGCGCCGGCTCCGGGAACCGTCGGCGAGCCGGTCCGCATGGCGCTGCCCGCCGGAAGCTATAACGATCCGGCGTGGACCCCGGATGGACACATAGTCTTTGCCGCGCAATCGAACCTCTGGATCGCTTCCGCCGACGGGCGCGAACGACGACCTTTGCTTCCCGAAAAAGTGTTGGCCCTCGAACCGGCGGTATCTCCCGACGGCCGTTTCGTGGTCTTCGTCCTGAAGGCCGCGGGCTCGCGGAAGTTGTGGCGGATCGGCATCGACGGCAGCAACCTGCGTCAGCTCACCGCGGGGAGGTACGATTGGCATCCGGCAATTTCCCCGGATGGCAGGTGGGTGGTTTATGAATCCCACATTCCGGGCCAACACACGCTGTGGAAGGCGCCTCTTGACGGACCCGCTTCGGCAGTCAAACTGGCCGACGCCGGCGCATCGGACCTGACGATCTCACCGGACAGCCGGCGGTTCGCCTATCGCAGCGATACGGGAGAAGTGGAAGTCCGCTCGCTCGAGGACGGATCACTAGTGCGAACCATGCCCGCTCCAGCGGATCCTTCCGCGTTGCGATGGACCGGCGATGGCAAGTCTCTCACGTATCTTTGCCACACCGGAAGTGCGGTGCAGTTCTGGAGCCAGGCAATCGCCGGCGGTCCGCCCGTGCGTCTCGACGCTTCCCTGCCGAGCGACGTGCGCTATTTGGATTGGTCTTCCGACCGCCGGCGCATGGTATATCTGCGCCGTGAAATCCGCGTGGATTTGGCTCTGATCACGAATCTTCGATAGTCCTACTCCGCCCGCAGAGCTTCCACCGGGTCGACAGCCGTGGCGCGCAGCGCCGGCAGGACACTCGCCAGCGCGGCAGCCGCGATCAGCCCGCCGGCCACCCCCGCATAGGTCAGCGGATCGAGCGGGCTCACGTGAAACAGAAGCGACGACATCAGCCGGGTAGTTGCCGCGGCGGCTGCCAATCCGCACGCGATGCCGATCGCCGACAGGCGCAATCCATGCCCCAGAAACAGGCGCGTCACCTCCATCTGCGGCGAGCCCAGCGCCATGCGGATGCCGATTTCGCGCGTGCGCTGCGAGACGGAGTAGGAAATCACGCCGTAAATTCCCACCAGACCGAGCAGCAGCGCCATCGCCCCGGCGAGCGCCAGCATGACCAGCGCGAATGAGGTGCGCGCGAGCGACTTATTGTAGACCTCGCGCATGGTTCGTACGTACGCCAGCGGTAGATCGGGGTTGATCGACCAGACGGCCCGGCTGACTTCCTGCACGAAGCCGCTCGACCCGGTGCGGCTGCTGCGGATCATCATCGGTCCGCCGCGCTGCACGAAAGGTTTGTTGCCCTCGAAATCGTCCATCAGCAGAGGCCAAAACGCGACCTTGGGTGCATCCTGATTCACGCCGTCGTCGCGCTCGTCGCTCACCACCCCGACAACCTCGCGCAGCTTGGCCTTCGGGTTCTCGTGAATTCGTTTGCCGAGAGCGGCCGCCGGGCTGCCCCACAATTCGCGCGCCAGATTTTCGGAGACCAGGGCCACCGGGCGCATGTCATAAATATCGGTCCAGGTGAAGTCGCGGCCGGCCACGATGGAGTTGCCCATGGTCTTCAGCAGGCCCGGTGATATCATGCGGTAGCGCCGCAAGGGCGGTAATTTCTGATCGGCATAAACGTGGTCTTCGGCATAGAGGGGATCGTGCCAGCCGTTGGTCTCCGTTGGCACGTAACTGCTGAGTCCAACCGACTGCACTCCGGGAAGCGAGGCGACTTTGTCCAGGATCTCCTGCACCATGTGCACGGCTTCGGCGGGATCTTTCACCCGGTTATCCGGAATGTAGAAATTCATGGTCAGCACTTGCTCCGGGGCGGTGAAACCCGGCGTGACGTTGCGCAACGTGCGGAAGGTGCGGATCATCAGGCCGGAGCCGACCATCAGCAGCATCGCCAGCGCCACCTGCACCACCACCAGGGTGCTGCGCGCGCGGTGCCGTTCCCGGCTTTGGCTCAGACTGCGGCCGCCGGAGCGCAGCGTGGCCGCCACTCGCGGTCCGGCGTACTTCAGCACGGGGATGGCGCCGAATAGCAGCCCGGCCAGGATCGATGCGGCCAGCGCGAACAGCAGCACAGGCGCATCGATGGTGATTTCGGACAGGCGGGGGAGATTGGCCGGCGCCAGTGAGATGAGCCAGCGGATGCCGCCATATGCCAGCCCCACCCCGAGCACGCCGCCGGCGAGGCCGAGCAGCAGGCTTTCCAGGAACAATTCGCGCGCGATCCGCCCCCAGCCCGCGCCCAGCGCAGCGCGAATCGCCAGTTCCTGCTGGCGGCCCTCGGTGCGCACCAGCAGCAGGTTGGCCACATTAGCGCAGGCAATCACCAGCACGATTCCGATGGTTGCCATGAGTATCCAAAGCGTGCTTCCGATATCGCCAACCACGCTATCCTTGAGCGGAGCGAAATTGGGAGCCAACCCCACTTGCTGGAACATTTCCCGGCTATATCCCGGGAACGGCGGAAAGGTGTCGAGCGCGATGGGAATCAATCTCGCGGTGTCGGCGCTGGCCTGCGCCAGCGATACTCCGGGTTTCAGGCGGGCAAGCGACTGATAACTGAAATTGCCGAGGAATGTCTTAGGCCGATCCAGCCGCATCGGGAAGATCAGGGCCGGATTCTGATCGAGGAAGCGGAAAGATTCCGGCATCACACCGATGATCTGTCGCGGCCGGCCGTCCGCCACCAGGGTGCGCCCGACCGCCGAAGGATCGCCGCCGAAGTGCGATCGCCAATAGCCGTAACTCAGGATCACCGTCTCTTGCGTCCCCGGCGAATCGTCCGCCTGCGAAAACAGGCGGCCCAATTGCGGCTGAACGCCCAGGATCGGCAGCACGCCCTGTGTGACATCGACACCGTCCACCCTCTGTGGCTCAGCGGAACCAGTGATTGCCGCCGAATCGCCCTGCCACATGCCGACGTCCTGGAGCGTACGATTTTGCTCGCGCTCGGTGTAATACAGAAACGGGGCTGTGCCGACACGATCGATATGGACCCCGGGTGCCCGATGATCGATGGCAATCAATTGTTCGGCGTGCGGGTAAGGGAGGGGCTTCAGGAGTACGCCATCCAGCACGCTGAAAATGGCCGTGTTGGCTCCGATGCCGATGGCGAGGGTGAGCAGAGTCACAAATGCAAACATCGGCGAGCGCCGGAGGCGGCGCAGCAGGTGATTCAGTCCCATGCAGGGTATTACGCCGCGCGGAAGACGGGAGTTCGCAGTTTTTCCGGCTCTTACTGGTCAGTCGCGTGCATCAGGTTGGCGGCCTGCCCAGCCGCTGTTACCGCAATGACCGCATTGCCCGCTCCTATGAGCGAGTAAGGCACCGTGACGTTAATCCGATCGAGGCCTGGGCACTGACCTTGCAAACGCGCATATTGCACCGGCAGCGATGCGCCGCTGGCGGACACGCTCACTTGCCACTGCGGAGCGCCGCGATTGCCCGTGCCGTACAGTATCAGAGGCCGGAAGCCGGATTTGTCAGACCGCTGCCGTAGCCGTCCAGATTCAGGAATCCTTCATGTGTCTTTCAGGCTGCGGCGCCTGGCCATTTCATTCTCAGGCCGCGGTGTTCGCCACGTCCGCGAGCAGCGTCCGGAACTGCTGCGACCAGAGCACGATGGTTGTCCGGTCGAACAGATCGCTGCTGTACTCGAAAACGGCGCGCAGCGTTTGTCCCTGCGGCGTCATGGAGAGCGTCAGATCGTATTTGGCCATAAGGTGGTCTACGTTGATCGGCGTTACGATCACGTCCGGCAGGTCCCATTCGGCCCCCGGCGGTTCCAAACTGAACATCGCCTGGAATAACGGTGTACAGCTCAAGGAGCGCGGCGGGTGCACCGCCTCCACCACCTGCTCGAAGGGTAGCGCGCTGTGGGCGTAGGCTTCGAGCGCCATCCGTCGCACGCGGTACAGCAGTTCCCGGAATGGCGGATCGCCCCCCGTGTGCACGCGCAGCGCCAGCGTATTGACGAAGAAGCCGATCAGCGGCTCGAACTCCGCCCGGTCCCGGTTCGAAACCGGGGAGCCGATCACCACGTTGTCCTGCCCGCTCAACCGCGAGAGCAGCGCCGCGTACGCCGCCAGCAGCGTCATGAACATGGTGGCGCCCGCCTGCCGGCTGAGCGACTCCAGCCGGCGCACCAGATCTTCCTCAATGGAAAACGTGACGATGCCTCCGCGGTAGGTCTGCACCGCGGGCCGCGGGCGGGCCGCCGGTAGCGTGAGTAGCGGTGGCGCGCCCGCCAGTTGCCGCTTCCAGTAGCCGGCCAGCGCTGCCAGTCGTTCGCCTTGCAGCCACTGGCGCTGCCAGGCCGCGTAGTCGGCGTACTGGATGGGCAGGGGCGGCAACGTCGAACCCTCCCCGTCGCGGGATGTGCGATACAGCGACGACCACTCGTTTAACAGGATGCGCAGCGATAGCCCATCCGCCAGGGTGTGGTGCAGGGTCAGCACCAGCACATGCTCGCCGGCGGACCGCGCCAGCAGCGCCGCGCGCAGCAGCGGAGCACGGGCCAGATCGAACGGCCGCTGCGATTCCTCCGTGAGGAAGCGCCGCAGATCCGTGTCCGGCGCCGGCGCCTCGCCTACCGTCAAGCGCACTGTGGCGGCCTCGTCCACTGCCTGCACCGGCGCGTCGCCATCCAATTCGAAAGCGGTTCGCAGGACCGCGTGACGCCTCGATACTTCGGCGAGCGCGCATGCCAGCGCCGACGCGTCGAGCGGGCCCTCCATGCGAAACGCGCAGGAGACATTGTATGTGCCGCCGGGCCCATCGATCTGATCCAGGATCCACAACTGCTGCTGCGCAAACGAGAGCGGCGCGTTCACCGTGCCCGCCGGCAACCGGTCGATGGCGGGGACGGTCGCCGCTCCGCTTTCGATTTGTGCCGCGATCGACCGCGCCAGCCCGGCCGCGGTCGGCGTCTCGAACAGACAGCGAACCGGCAGTTCCACCGGGAAGGCCTCACGCAACCGCAACACCGCCGTCACCGCCAACAGCGAATGGCCGCCCCACTCGAAGAAATTGTCGTCTCTTCCCATGCGCTCCATGCCGAGCACACGCGCCAGGATCGCCGCCACAACTTCCTCCGCAGGGTTAGCCGCCGACCCCGAGTGCGCCCGCAAGCTGCTGTCGCTGGGCGCGGGTAGAGCTCTTCGATCCACCTTACCGCTAAGGTTGAGCGGCAGCGACTCCATGAGTACGAAGGCCGATGGCGTCATGTAATCGGGAAGCTGCTGCAGCGCATGGCGCCGGATGTCCGCGATGGCATCCTCTGTTCCGGCCCACTCCCGGCCAGGCGTCAGATACGCCACCAGGTGCGCATCGCCACCACCTTCCCGGCGGAGCACCACCGCGGCCTGCTCCACCGCCGGATGCGCCGCCAGCACGGCTTCGATTTCGCCCAATTCGATGCGGTAACCGCGAATCTTGACCTGGTTGTCCACACGTCCCACGTATTCCAGGGAGCCGTCGGGCAGGCGGCGCGCAAGGTCGCCGGTTCTGTACAGGCGTGCCGCCGGGTCCCGCGAAAATGGATTGGCGATGAAGTGCCTGGCGGTCAACTCGGCGCGATTCAGGTAGCCGCGCGCCACTCCCGGACCGTCCACATACATTTCCCCCACCACGCCGATGGGAACGGGCTCGCGGTGGCGGTCGAGCACATAAATGTCGAGATCCGGAATCGGAGTCCCGAGCCGGCAACTCGCGGTCAGACTGTCGGCGAAGGTGAGGGGCCGGAAGGCCGCCAGGATGGTGGTCTCCGTTGGGCCGTACACGTTGATCGCTTGCAGTTCGCGGTCGCCATGGCGCTCGAACCAGGGTCGGAGCATGCGCGGGTCCCAAGCTTCGCCGCCCACCAGCACCAGCCGGAGATTCAGTGGCCGGGTTGAGCGTTCGTCCAGAGAGACGATGTGATGGAACGCCGAAGGCGTCTGGTTGAGCACCGTCACGCGCTCCTCTTCGAGCAAGCGGTAAAAGGCTTCGGGATCGCGGCTGACAGGTTGCGGCACTACCACCACGCGTCCGCCGTATAGCAGCGCGCCCCACAACTCCCACACCGAAAAATCGAACGCGTACGAATGAAAAAGGGTCCACACATCGCGCGGGCCGAACCGGAAGACGTCTTCGGTGGCAGTGAAGATGCGGGTGACATTCCGGTGAGTAGTCAACGTACCTTTGGGACGGCCCGTGGAACCGGAAGTGTAGATCACGTACGCCAGGTTGTCCGCATTCGCGCCGGCTGGCGGATGTTCGCCCGGCCACGCCTGGTCATCGGCGTTCAGCCGGACCACTTGCTCGCATTCGGGAACGGACGCAGCCACCGAGTCTCCGGCAACCATAAACCGCAGGCCGGCATCGCGCGCCATGGCTGCCAGCCGCTCCCGAGGATTTGCCGGGTCCAACGGAACGTATGCGCCTCCCGCCTTGAGAATCCCCAGGATGGCCGCCACCATGTCGAGCGACCGCTCCACGCAAAGTCCCACCATGGTTTCGGGTCCCACACCCAGCGCGCGCAGGCGATTACCCAGGCGGTTGCTCTTTCGCTGCAACTCCAGGTATGTCCACGTCACGCCCTGGCAGGTGACGGCCGGCGCGTGCGGGGTCAGGGCCGCCTGTTCGTCGAACCACTCGTGCAGGCATCCCTCTTCCGGGCGCGGCACAATCGCCGAGCCGCGAAGCAACCCGCTGCGCTCTTCCGCCGTGATCATCGGAAGCCGTTCCGCGGATGAATCGGGATTCTCTACGATGGCCCGCAACAGGGTTTCGAAATGCGCGGCCATGCGTTCTGCGGTGGGCGCATCGAATAGAGCGGCGTTGAACTCCAGGGCGCCGTGCAGTTCCCCGCCGGTCTCCTTCAGCGAGAGCGTGAGGTCGAACGTGGCGCCGGCCGACGGCCGGTCGAGATAGGCAGGAGTGGCCGCCAGCCCCTGCAGCGCGAGCTCCTGCCTGGGCACATTCTGCAGGACAAATAGAGCTTGGAATACCGGACTGTGCGGCGCGTTGCGGTCCGGCTGCAGCGCTTCCACGATTCGATCGAACGGCACGTCCGGGTGGGCGTAGCCTCCCACCGCGGCCTGGTGCGCGCAGGCTTGAATCTCGCGGAACGTCGCGCCTTCGCGCCAGCGCAGGCGCAGCGCCAGGGTGTTCAGGAAGAAGCCGATGAGCGGCTCGGTCTCCACCGGATACCGGTTGGCCGCTGCGGTCCCGATCACCACGTCTTCGGGATTGCCATACCGCGAGAGCAGCAGGGCGTATGCTGCCAGCAGGGTGACGAACAGCGTGGTCTCCGATTCCCGGCTGAGCAGGCGCAGGCGCGCGGTGAGTTCGCTATCGAGGCGCAGCCGGGCCGAGCCTGCGTGGAAATTCCCGGCGCGGCGCGGCCGGTCGAGCGGCAGTTCCAGCAACGGCGGCGCGCCGCGCAATTGCTCCAGCCAATAATCGAGTTGCCGCGTCAGCCGCTCGCCCGTCAGCCAGCGCCGCTGCCATCGGGCGTAGTCCGCGTACTGCACCGCGAGTTGGGCAGGCGCGGCATCGCGGCCGGCAACCAGAGCGCTGTAGCGGTCCGACAATTCCCCCAGCAACACCTGCACCGACCAGTCGTCGCTGATCATGTGGTGGATCGCCAGGTGCAGTACGTGACGGGTCTCCGATAAGCGGACCACTTGTACGCTCCACAACGGGCCACGTTCCAGGTCGAAGTGCGGTTCCGGCACGTCTTGCCCGTCCACGACGGAGAGAACGCCCGCGTACGACGGCGCGATCGTCTGCACCGGTTCGCCGTTGACGATGGGAAACGATGCGCGCAGATTGTCGTGCCGGCTGCCGATCCCGGCCAGAGCCTTTGCGAGCACCCACAGGTCCAGGGGACCGTCCAACTGGAAGGTCCGCACCATGTTGAAAACTTCGCCCTGCGACTGCATGCGGGCGAGGACCCAGAGGCGCTGCTGCGCCAGCGACAACGGCGCCGGCCCGGTACGCGGCGCAGGCACGATGGCTTCGTCCCGGTCCATGCGGCGCGCGCGTTCCACTACTTCCGCCAGTTGCGCCAGAGTGGGGGCTTCGAACAGGCAGTTGGCGTGCAGCAGCGCGTGAAAGCTGGTGGCTACGCGCGCCACCACTTGCATGGCGAGCAGGGAATGGCCGCCAAGGTCGAAGAAGTTCTCGTGTATCCCGATCCGTTCCCGGCCCAGAAGCCCCGCCCATATTTCGTGCAGACCCAATTCGGCGGCGGTACGCGGCGCGAAAGCATCCGTGCCGGACTGTTGTCCGGCGAGGCGCGGGTCGGGCAGCGCCAGCCGGTCCAACTTGCCGCTTTCGGTCGTCGGCAAGGTGTCCATCAGGACGAAAGTGGCGGGCACCATGTAGTCGGGCAGCGACGCTTTGGCCAGCGCGCGCAGTTCGCCGGCGGAAGGCGGCGCGTCGGGCCGCGTGGGAACCAGCCATGCAGCCAGGCTCGGTTCGCCGCCCGCGTCGCGCCATATGGAAACGGCGGCATCGCGGACGAGTCCGGTGGCAGTGAAGAAGTCCTCCACTTCGGCGGTCTCCACGCGATAGCCGCGGATTTTGACCTGAAAATCGCGCCGGCCCAAATGCAGCAGGCAGCCGTCGGGTAGGAGCCGACCCAGGTCGCCCGTGCGGAACAGGCGCCGGCCGCCGCCATCGGGGTCGGGCAGAAACGCCGCCGCGGTCAGTTCGGGACGCCCCCAATAGCCACGGCAAAGATAGCGGCTGCGCACCACGATTTCGCCGGGCGTACCCGCGGGAACCGGCTTGCCTTCCGGGTCCAGAAGCAGGAGCTCGACGTCCGCCGCCGGATATCCAGCCGGAACCACGCTACCCTCCAGGCGCGTGTTGGCATCCACCGGAAACTGGCAGATGGGGCTGATCTCAGACCCACCCAGGTTCACAATCATGCGGCAATCGCCGCCGAAATGCCGCTGGTACAAACGGACGTCGCCGGCATGGACGGTTTCGCTGCCCAGTTCGATCAGCCGCACCGTGGGGAACCGGTCTTCGCCGGTGAGGATGCGGCAGAAGTGACGGAACATGGTGGCCACCGCGAAGAAGACGGTGATCCGCTTTTGCCGCAGCCAGTCAGCCAGGCGATTCAGCCCTTCCCGCTTCACGTCGAAGGGGAGGATGGCCGCTCCGTTGAGCAGCGAGCAATAGATATCGCGCACCGCGCCGGCAAAGCTCGGGGAGTAGAGCAGAGCCAGGCGGTCCGCGGCCGCTATCTGCCCGGTATCGGTGTAGACCATCGTCAAATGGAGCACGTAACGATGGTCCTGCATCACTCCTTTGGGTTTGCCCGTGGAGCCCGAAGTGAAAAGGACATACGCCAGATCGCTGGCGGCGACTGCCACGCCCGGATTCTCATCGGAGAGGCCCGGCGGAAGGCCGTCCAGGTTGAGCAGCGGTATGCCTGCGCCCAAGGCCGCGGCCTGCTCCATTCGCGCCGCATCCGCCAGCAGCAGGCCCGGCCCGCTTGCTTCCAGAATCAGCGCCAGCCTTGCCATGGGCTGCGACGCGTCCAGGGCGACGTAGAATTTCCCCGCTTTCAGCACTCCCAGCATGGCGGCGACCACCGGGACGCCATTGCCTGCCAGCAGCGCCACGGGTTCCGGGCCGGCGCCGCGCGCCGCGAGTACGGCACACGCAATGCGGTTGGCCAGCCGATTCAGGTCGCGATAAGTGATGCCGCATCCGGCATGCTGGATCGCCGTCCGGTCCGCATGCAGGCGTGCTTGCTGCTCGAAGCGCGCGGGAATGGATTGCTCCAGGTCCTCATAGGAAAATTGGCCGGAGCGGACGCGGCCGGTCTCGGTGACGGGAGCGTTCATGGGTCAGGCCCGGCAGAGGGCTTCCTCCAGAGGGTCGACAATCTTCACTTGGGAGAGAAACGCGGCCACCGCGGGGCTGCCGCGCTGCCGCAGCAGGTCGATGGTCAGCGGGATCTCGGTACACCCGGCGAGGATGCAATCGTAGTCCCGTCCGGTGCGCAGGACGGTCTCGAAGAACTCGTTGCCCAGGGCTACCGCGCGGCGTTCGTCGAGCGACTTTATGCCTTCGAAGATAGCTTGCATCAATAGGCGTTCCAGCATAGGCGGCGGCTCTTCGAAGGCGATGCCGGCCGCGCGGAAAGGCGCGGCGAACACGCCACCCACGCGAGCGCCCTCCGTGGCCAGCACCAACGCCCGGCGGCAGGAGTGGATCTGGAGAGCTTCCACGGAAGAATCCACCAGAGAGAGCATGGCGGCTTCGCACGGGCGCCCGGGTGCGTTCGCCCGCAGGTCCTCTCGCAACAGACTCCAGAAGTAATGCGCGGAGTTGCAGGCCACGATGCACCGCGCCGGCAGACCGGCTTGCCCTGTGAGACTCACGGCCAGTCGTACGGCATCGGCCAGGCGGGCGGACAGTTCGCGGCAGCGGGAAGGGTCGCGGACGCCTCCTCCCAGAATGACCGTGGAGCGGTCGGGGATGGAGCAGGCCTGGTACAACACCACGGTCCGCGAATCCTGGAAGCTTTGGCAGGCGCGGCGGAAAGCCATGGCGCCGGCCAGCGGTCCCATGCCGCCGACAATCGCCAAGGGCGGCCGTACCGGATTCGCCGGGAAAAGGCCGAACGCTTCTTCCGGCTGGTCCTGGTCGGTGACGCGCAAGCCAGCGGAGCGGCGCTGGGACGCATGCCCGCACAATGCAGCTTCGTAGCGGGCCACCGCCCCCAGCGCCATTTCGTATTTCCCGAATCGCCGCAGCGGCGCCTGCAGCCTGCAGGACTCCGCCGCGGGCTGTGCCGCAGTCATTTCACGCGCCTGCCGCCGGCCGCGACGGCTTGCGCGCTCCCGCCGGCTAGCTCGGTGCGCATCATCTCTGTCAGCTCCCGCATGACCGGCGCGAGATTTCGCAGATAGGCGCGAAACAGATTCCGGGCGCGGGCGGCATCGAACGGGCTTCCGCTGACCTCCAGATAGCGGTCGAGAGCCTCCACCACCACCAGAAAGTGACTGGCCTCGGTGTCGTCTTCCACATGGGCCGAAATGTAGGTGGTCGCCTTATGGCGTTCCTCGTCGTTCAAGCGGGTATGTTGGGCAAAGTAGGCGTCCGCGGCCGGCAACGCCACGGAATACTCCCCGTGGTTGTAAATCTCGGAAAACATGTTCGTAAGCAGGCCATCGGGGATAGACTCCACCACCATATTGCGGTAAATCCAGCGGCTGAACCGGTGGGCTTCGGGAAGGCGGTACTTGCGCAACTGCCAGGTGTCGCCACCGGTGAGTGCCTCGGCGAAGTTCTCATAGAGCTCGGCGTGCGTCTGGCCGTCGAAGTCCAACCCGAGATCCTCGTAACTGGTGGAAGCATTGCGCGCCGCGGCCAGATACAGGTTAGACCGGGCGGGCTCCGCCGCGCTGTCCGCCGCTCTTTGCAAGCGGCAGGAAAGCCCGTAGATAGCCAGCATTTTCAGGTGTGTCGCCTTCCAGGAATTGGCGAACGCGCAGCGCAAGTCCATTGACCATGGCGCCGAGGGGAGCACGCGGAAGAATTCTTCGATCGCGGTTACCGCCGCCCCCTCTTCGGAGAAAGCACCGCGCAGCGCGTTGCGGAGCTCCGCGCGAGGGACGAGAGAGATCACGGGGTCGACTATGTCACCCATGGAAACAGTACTCTTCATGTTCATGTTTATGCTCCTCCTGCGGGAATCCTGCTTCAGGAAATCCCGGAAATGTCCGGAAAAACGACGGCCCGGAGCGTGGTTTGTGCGCCAGCCGTCCCTGGCGGATCGGGTTGCCGGCCGAAACAGGCGGCGACCATGGAAAGCCAAAAAAAAGCGATACCGGCAAGGAGCCTATCGGAGGGCGGGATTCGTGTCCGGGGCTGCGCACAATCGCTCGGGCGTTGCGGATGCGCGTGCGGTTAGAGCCAGCCCCGGGCCCTCCTCCGAATCAGTCCTCCAGCGTTGTGGCACCTGGGCGAGCATTCATACCCTTGCCGCATCGATCGCAGGGGTGTGAATCTGCTCTCGCCGTTCGGTGGCCTGTGGTTGCCACTATACCTCAAAAGAATTCGCGTAGCAAATTAATTTATAACAAACTCGTATGAAGAGATAGGTACGCCATTTATTCGCTGTATATAGCGGGTGCAAGCCGACTTCAGGGAGTTGCTTTCATTTCTATTTTTATATTGACAATCATTCGGCATTTAATTTACTCTTTTGTATAAATACAAACACCTTCATCCGCCCAAAGAGCCACAGCGTCTCTTTCCCGCTTGAAGCCGCGTCGTCATAGAGAGGGGGCTCCCATGAGCCTGAAGCAGGAGCAATCGCTCCGGACGGTAAAACGATACATGTGGCTATCCGCCGGCGCTGGTCTGATTCCGATTCACTATTTGGACTTGGCGGCCATCACCGGCGTGCAACTGAAGATGCTTGCCGATATTTCCAAAACCTACGGAGTGCCATTCGAGGAGAATGTCGGAAAGGCGGCCATCGGATCTCTCGGCGGCTTCATCGTTCCCCACGCGGCCGCGGCAGGAACCATCGGCTCGCTGATCAAAGCTGTCCCTGGACTGGGCGGAGTGGCGGGCGGGCCTTTGACGGCCGCGTTCGCCGCAGCTTACGCCTGGGCGCTCGGCAATATCTTCATCCAGCATTTTGAATCGGGCGGCACTTTCCTGACTTTCAGGCCGGAGAAGGTCCGGGACTACTTCAAGGCGCAGTTCGAAGCCAAGACCGTGACTCCAGTTGCGGAAGTCATCGTCTAGTTTCCGCTGGCCCCGGGCCTTTATCGGGGCGGATCAAAAGGAGCGAGCAGCCGTGACTGAAGACGAGAAGAGTTCCATCAAAACGATTCAACGCTATATGTGGTGGTCCGCCGGCGCCGCCCTGGTGCCATTTCCGGTCGCGGATATGGTCGCGATTTCGGCCGTGCAGGTGAAGATGCTGGCGGATCTCTCGCGCATCTACGGCATCCCGTTCGAGAAGAGCCGCGTCCAGGCGGTGGTCGGGTCCCTGATCGGTTATGTGCTGCCGCACACGTTCTCGGTCGGCCTGTTCGGCAGCCTGCTGAAGGCGCTTCCCCTAGTCGGGGTGCTGGTAGGCGCGCCCTCGTTCGCATTGTTTTCGGCGGCGTATTGCTGGGCGCTGGGCCGGGTATTCATCCAGCATTTCGAGTCCGGCGGCACCTTCCTGAACTTCGACCCGGAGGCCGTAAAGGAGCACTTCAGAGCGCAATTCGCGGAAGGCCGGAAGCTGGCGGCCGGCATGGGCCCCAAACAGGAAGCCGATGCCTGAGGAGCGAACCGTCATGATTGAAAAGTATGAGCAGGCGCGCGCGATCGTGAAACGGTACGCGTTGTATTCCGCGGGCTCCGGGTTGATTCCGGTCCTCTACCTGGACGGGGCAGCCGTCGCGGGAGTGCAGCTCAAGATGCTGGCGGAACTTTCGAAACTGTATGCGGTCCCGTTCCGGGAGAACCTCGGGAAGGCGGCCATCGCGTCCGCGGCCGGATTCGTGATTCCGCACGCTGCTGCGCTGGGCGCCCTTTCCGGCGCGGTTGCCGGCTTGTCAGTGGTGGGCGCGCCCCTGGCGGCGGCCTTTGCGGCAGCTTTCTCGTGGGCCATGGGCAACATGTTCATCCAGCACTTCGAGTCCGGCGGAACGTTCCTCAACTTCAAGCCCGAGGAGATCCGGCAGTACTTCAAGACGCAGTTTGAGAAACCGCAATCGGCGGCGCCGGCGGCCGGCGCAGTCTCAGGGAGTGTACCGCAGTGAGTGAACAACAACTTGCCATAGCCACGGTCCGGCCAGTGAGTGAACAGGGACAGCTTGCCACAGCCACCGTCCGGCGCTACATGTGGTTGTCCGGCGGAGCGGCGGTGATCCCGGTTCCGTTTCTGGACATCGCCGCGATCCTTACGGTGCAAATGAAGATGATCGCGGACCTTTCGGCGATCTACGGCATCCCCTTCGAGAGAAGCAGCGTCAAGGCGGTAATCGGCTCCCTGCTCGGTTACATTCTTCCGGAGGCATTGTCGGAAGGCTCGTTCGGCAGTCTGCTCAAAACCATCCCGGGCGTGGGCGGGCTGATCGGCATTCCCGCCTTCGCGGTGTTTACGGGGGCGTATGCCTGGGCCATGGGACGCGTGTTTATCGTCCATTTCGAATCCGGCGGCAAGTTTCTGGATTTCGACCCGGTAGCCGTCAAGGAGTATTTCCGGGCGCAGTTCGAGGAAGGCCGGAAAGTGCCCGGCGTCATGAAAACCGATCCCGAGGCCGTTTCCTGAGCTAGACCGAAATGACGTTGGAACTTGCACTCTTATACCTGGCGCTATGCTTCCTGGCGGGAATTTTGGGACGGAACCGGCGCATCGGTTTCTGGGGTTTCCTATTCTCCTCCATCCTTTTCACGCCCGTTATCAGTTTGCTGTTCATGTATTTCTCGATGCCCCGAAGAATGTGATGCCCGGCATCGATTGCCCGGGCGGCGCCGGCATAAGCGTGTCGAGAGGCGTGAGAGAGTAATGTCGATTCGTGACTGGGCCGTCAGGCAATGGCGGCGCTGGATGGACTTCGCCGGGCACCATGCGCCCTACGTGATTCTGTTTTCCTTCCTGCTACTGTTTTTCGTCATCTTCTTCTTCAAAAGCATCGTCATCCCCGTTCACTCCGGCGAACTCGGCGTGTTGTGGCGCCTCCTGGGAGGCGGCACCCAGATCGACACGGTGTACCGCGAGGGGGTTCACCTGATCCTCCCATTCAACAAGATGTACGTGTATAACATCCGCAAGCAGCAGTTCACCGACACCATCGACGTTTTGACAGTGGACGGCCTCACGATCCGGGTACAGTACTCGGTGCGGTATTACCTGGACAAGGACACGCTGCCGCTGCTGCACCAATCCATAGGGCCGGACTATGTAAACGTGGTGGTGCGCCCGGAGGTCCGCTCGGTGATGCGGACGATCTTCGGACAGGACCGGCCGGAGGAAATCTACACCACCCAGAGAGCCCTGCAGGAGCGTATCAACATCCTCGCCAAGATCCACCTGGAGGCGCGTTTCGTGTCCCTGGACGACGTGCCGATCGAGACCATCACGTTACCGGGAAAGGTCAAAGAGGCCATTGAAACCAAGCTGACCCAGCAGCAGGCGGATGAGGCATACGTATATGCGCTGTCCATCGCCAAGAAGGAAGCCGAACGGAAGCGCATCGAATCCGATGGCATCAAGGTGTATAACGACACCGTCAAAACCAGTCTCACTCCCGACATCCTCGCGTGGCATGGGATTCTGGCAACCCAGGAGCTGGCCAAGTCGCCCAACTCCAAAGTCATCGTGATCGGCGCCGGCAAGAACGGCCTGCCGCTCATTCTGGGACAGGAGTAAGCCATGAAGAAACTCCTCCTCCTACTGCTTTCCGGCGGACTGCTGGGGTACGCTTTTTACCGCCAATGGGAATCTTTCGATCGCATGGGGGAGCGCCGGTTCCGGGTGCTGAGCCGCCCGGCCAAAGAGGTTCTGGTGGGTGTCTGCTGGCCCTTTTCGGTGAGACAGGATGGCATGGCGGATGGTTTGCAACTGGCGCTTTCCGAGATCAACGGCGGCCGAATGACTGGCGACCTGCCCATTCGCCTGATTATCCGCGACGACGAATTCGGCTGGGACAAAGGCAAGCGCATCGCGGCCGAGTTTTCGAACACGCCCGCCATGAGCGCGGTGATCGGCTACTACGACTCCAGCATCGCCATCAAGGCTTCGGCGATGTACGAGACCAGCCGCCTGCTGCACCTGATTATCGGGGCCAATAACACGGCGATGACCGACCGCGGCTTCAAGTACATCGTTCGCACCACCCTCTCGAGCGACACCATCGCGGCTTCGCTGGCCAGAATATCGGTGGAGCGCGGCTACCGGAAATACGCGCTGCTATGGGAAGATGCGCCCTACGGAGAGGATCTGGCTTATCAGTATCACATCAGCATGGACAGCCTGAATACCGAGTTGCTGTACCAACGGTCCTACCGGCGAGACGGGGACGACTTCCGGCTGATGGTTAACCAGCTCAAAGAGATCCAGCCCGACGTGATTTTCTTTGCCGGGCTCGAGCCGTGGGCGGGCGACTTCTTGCGCGCGGCCCGCGTCGTCGGCATCGAGACGCCAATCATAGGAGCGTTCACCATTACGCCAGAGATGCGCAAACGGGCCGGAGTGGCCCTGGAAGGCGCGATGTACTTCGACATGTATGACGTCAATTCGCCGAGCCCGCAGAATCGGGAGTTCGTCCGCAGATTTCGCGCACGGTTCAGGCAGGACCCCGATACCTGGGCGGCGCAAGCCTACGATGCGTTGTACCTCCTGGCGAAAGCGGTTCGGGCCACCCGCTCAGTCAACCCGCTCGATCTCTGCTACGCCATCCGCTACATGGCCCCGTGGGAAGGCGCCAACGGCCTTTACCGGTTCGACGGGCGGGGCGAATTAGCGGAGAAGTCGATTTACCTGAATGCTACTCAAAACGGCAAGCCGGTGACGATTCAGGCGAGTCATCCCGCGTGGGTCCAAAACATCCAATGAGTCACTCGGAGATCCGGAATATCGATGGACTTGCCTCGCCGCTCGACGCCGGCGAAGAGGCATATCTGGCCGGCCCCGCCTGCGCCGAGGACGCCCGCTACTGGGCCGGCCTGCTGGCCTGTCAGCCCGAGACGGTCTTCGAAACAGGGCCGCCGGATTTCCCGCGCGCCGCGGAGGCGCAGGCCGCCAGCCATCGCCTGGAGACGCACCTCTCCGCCGCCATCACCGAGCGGCTGCGAGCTCTGGCGTGCGAGCATGACGCCAGCCTCCACGCGCTCATGATCACCATACTGGCGCTCGAAGCGCGGCGTCGCACCGGACGCTCCGCGTCCCTCATCGGCGCCAACCTGCTGCCGCTGCCGTGCCACTTTCCGCGGCATACGGCCTTCGGTTCTGTGTTGCCGGAAACGCAGCGGACGCTGGCGGAGGGTCTGCGGCACGGCCGTTATCCGTTCGAGCACATCTGCCGCGACTTCCGGCAGGCACACCCGCACCGCCATCAGCCCGGACGGCATCCGCTCTTCGCCCTGGCAGTGACCGATATCCCGCCCTCGGCGCGCACATCGCCCGTGGAGGACATGCGGTTGCATCACAAAAGCGCGTCCGATGGAGGCTTGCTGCTGGAGTGGCACGTGAACGCCGCACTGTACACTCGGGAGACAGCGGCCGGTTGGTTCGAGGCGTTGACCACCTGGGCCGAATGGCTGGCAGGGGATCGCGCGCGCGCGCAGCACGCTCCGCCGGATCTGCTGCCACACGAGGCGGCGATGGTCGCGGGCTGGGAGCAGGGCGCCGTCGTAGCCCGCCCGCGGTTGCGGTTTCACGAGCTGTTCGAACGCCTCCTCGACACCCGCGCCGGTCAGAGGGACCGGCCGGCAATCCTCACTCCGGACGCCGTCACGACTTACGGAAGGCTGGAGCGCGAGGCAAACGCCATCGCGCACGGCCTGCTGGCGCGCGGCGCGGTGCCGGGCGCAGTCGTAGGAGTTCTGACGGGACGTTCCGCCCACCTGCCGACCGCGGTGCTCGGCATCTGGAAGGCCGGCGCCACTTATCTGCCGCTGGCCGCCGACCTGCCGACGGACCGCCTGGACTTCATGGCGCGCGATGCCGGGATAGCCGATTGCATCGTCCTGGACGGCCTGGCGGTACCGCCGGCGCTGACCCGCGGCCTGCCCGCGCCCCTCCGTCCCGAAGAACTGGACGCCGGCTTCCGGCAAACTCATTTCCATCGTCCGCCGCCCTGTGGCGCGAGTGCGGCGGACGACGCGTACATCATCTACACGTCGGGCTCTACCGGCCGGCCCAAGGGCGCGCTGATCGGCCATCAGGCGTATATCAACAGCATGCTGGGGGTGGGCGAAGCGCTGGGACTCACTCCCCATGACCGCAGCCTGATGTTCTCGTCGCCGTCGTTCGACGTCTCTCTCTCCGACATCGGCCTGCCCCTGGCCTTCGGCGGCGCGCTGTGCCCGGTCCCCAGCGAGGTACTCGGGTCGCCGAGCCGCTTCCGGGCCCTGCTCACGGAGTTGCAAGTCACGGTGGCCGATGTCACGCCCACCTACCTCCGGCTCTTCGAGGATGCCGAATTGCCTTCGCTGCGCACGCTTGTCACGGGGGGCGAAGCGCCGTTCGCGGCCGACATCGAAACCTATGCCGGCCGCTACCGGTATTTCAACGCCTACGGCCCCACGGAGAACACCATCACCAGCACGCTGAAGCGGCTGTGTCCGGGGGACAAGACCAACCCCACTGCCGGCCGTCCGCTGCCTAATACCAGCGTCCACGTTTGCGGCCCGGAGGGGAACCTCGTGCCTCCCGGCGTGGCCGGCGAACTGTGGCTCGGAGGTGTCGGACTGGCCCGCGGCTATGTGGGCCGGCCGGAGTTGACCGCCGCCGCGTTTGTGGAAACGCCGCGCGGACGGCGCTACCGCTCGGGCGACCTGGGCCGCTGGCGCGCTGATGGCGACATCGAAATCCTCGGCCGTATCGACGACCAGGTGAAGCTTAACGGCATTCGCGTCGAGCTCGGCGAGATCGAACACGCCCTGAGCAGTCATCCCGATGTCGCGCAGGCCGTGGCGCTGCTCGATGGCGATGCCGAACAGGGCCGCAGTCTCTGGGCCTTCGTGACTCCCGCGCCGGGCAAGGAAGCGCCGGCGGAAGAGAGTTGGCGCGAGTACCTGGCCGGCCGCCTGCCGGCCCATATGATCCCGTCGGGCGTGATCGCCATTCCCGGCGTGCCGCTGTCCCACTCCGGCAAGGTGGATAAAGCTGCCTTGCGAAGCCTGCTGGCGGGCCATTCGGCGTGCGGCGCAGAGTCGCTGCCCGAACCCGGACTGGAGACACAGATCGCCGGCTTGTGGGGCGAGCTCCTGGGCAAGGTGAGAGAGGTAGGAGTCATCCACCGCGACGACGATTTCTTTGCCCTCGGCGGTCACAGCCTGCTGGCCATCGCCGTCTCGCACCGGCTGGAGAAGGCGCTCGGCCACCCCGTTCCAGTGCGCGAGCTCTTTGCAGACCCCACCTTGCGCGGCTTCGCCGAACGCGTGCGGAAACTGAGCCAGACGGCGCTTCCGCCCCGAATTCTCTCCGACCGCGCCACCGAGGGCCAGCATGAATTCTGGGTCGCGGAGCAAGCCGGTCTCGATGCCGCCGCCTCCCATCTTGCCCTGACGTTGCAGGTGTGCGGCGACGTCCCAGCGGAGCCGCAATGGCAAGCCGCGTGGTCCGAGTTAGTAGCGCGGCACGACGCGCTGCGCACCGGCTTCCACCTGGACGCGAACGGCGTCCTGCGGCGCTTCGTGCTGCCGCGGAGCGAGGCGCGCCTGGAGATCGCCGCGTTGCCGGACATGCCCGCGGCCCTATCGCATGTGCGCGAGCGCCAGATGAGTCTCTTCGCCTTGGGGGAGCCTCCGCTGGGGCGCGCGGGGCTGCTCCGGGTTGCAGGGGAACCGCTTGCTTGCGCGCGCGGCTCTGAAAGGCCCGCACTGAACGGAAGCCAGTTACAGAGCCGCGACCGCGAGGGAGCGGTTGTCTTCTGGCTGGCGCTCGACCACGCGGTGGGCGACGGCATCTCGCTGGGAGTTCTGGTAGAGGAACTGTGCACGCACTTGCGCGGCGGAAGCCTGCCTCCCCTCTCCGGCCACTTCGATGAAGCCGCGGGCCGGGAGGAAAGCTACCTGGCCGGGCCCGCCTGCCTGGACGATGCGGCGTACTGGCGGCAGACGCTGGGCAACCTCGGCGATCGGTCGCCAGATGCGCCGCAGCCCTTCGACGAATGGCCCTTGGATATCCCCCGCCGCGTGGGCCACACGGCCGGGGACGCAAGAGGCACGCACTGTTTCCGCCTGCGCCTGGATGCCTCGATCGCCACCGGCTTGCGCGACGTCGCGCAAAAAGAGGGCGCCGGACTGCATGCCATGATGCTGGCAATCCTGGCGCACGAGGTGCGGCGGCGCACCGGGCGGCCGGAGTTTGCCATCGGTACCGCGGCTTCCACCCGCGCCTCGGCGGACGAGGCGCGGACGGTCGGATACTACGTCAATGTCTTGCCCGTGCCGTGCCGGGTACACGGGGGCGAGCCCTTCGAAGAGCTGCTGCGCGCCACTCAGCGCAGCCTGGCGGAGGGGCTGCAGCATGCGCGTTATCCCTTCGCCCGCATCCATCGCGATTTCCGCCGCGATCATACCGCGACGCCGCATCCGGCGCGCTTTCCCCTGTGCGATTTCGCGGTAACGGAGAATCCCCCGGCGCCTGACACGGAGCGCGGCAGCGAGGCCGGCCTATATTTCCGAAGCGTGGCCCCGGTGGCCGGTGACATCGCCGGCTACGAGCCACGCACGCGCGCGCCATCCCAGGATATGGCGCTCGTGCACGAACGACAGCCCGACGGCAGCCTGGCTCTGGAATGGTTCGTCAATGCGTCCATCTATGAAGAGGAAACCGCCGCGGCATGGTTCGCCTCTCTGGCTGGCTGGGCGCGATACCTGGCGAATGGCGTCCGCGTGCCCGGCTCGCCGCTGCCCGAATTACTGCCGGAAGAAGAGGCGCTGCTGGCCGGCTGGGAGCGCGGTCCGGATCTGCCCCACGCTTCACCCACCCTCGCCGCGCAGTTCGAGCATTGGGCCCGCGTGCAGCCGGAACGTCCCGCCCTGGTCACGGAGCGAGGAACCGTGAGCTATGCGGCGCTCAACGCCCGCGCCAACGGACTGGCCCTCGCACTGCTGCAACTGGGCGTGGCGCGGCAAGAGCCGGTCGGAGTTTTCAGCGATCGTTCCACTGTCCTGCCGGAGGTCGTACTGGCCATCTGGAAGGCCGGAGGGTGCTTTCTGCCGCTCGTCCCGGAACTGCCGCCGGAGCGGCTGGCCTTTATCGCGCGCGACGCGGGAGTGCGCGTGCTTGTGGTCCTGGAGGGGAACGAAACACCAACCAGCCTGGCGGACGCGGGCTGCCGGATCGTCCGCCCGGAGCGCCTGCCGCCGGAGTTTCTTTCCGGCGATGGCCATCGGGCAGATGCCGCCCGGGGCGCGGCCGCCGGCGAACACCGCCCGGAAAGCCTGTCGCCGGACTCTCTTTCCAGCGATGGCCATGAGGCGGAAGCAGCCAGTTTAGCCCCGGCCGATGAACAACCGCGCGGCCAGCATGCTCACCTGCGGAACAGCGCGATTCCGCCCGTCGCTGGCCGTGGCGCAGGTGAGGAGCTTGCCTGCATCCTCTATACCTCCGGGTCGACGGGAGTGCCCAAGGGGGTGATGCTTCACCACCGCGGCGTGAACAACCTGGGACTCGGCGCGGCCGCCGCCTTGGGAATAAGGTACGACGATCGGGTGATGCAGCTCGCGTCCCCCGCTTTCGACGCTTGGGTGTCCGACCTGGCGATGGCATGGTCGGCCGGTGCGGCGGTGGTTTCCATCCTGCGGGACGAGTTGACCGACATTGCGGGTCTGCGCGCGAAAATTGCGCGGCTGGGCGTGAGCACGGCCACCATGACCCCCTCGTATCTGCGGCTGTTCGAGCAGGTCGAGTTTCCCGGCCTGCGCCTGCTGATGACCATGGGGGAACCGCCTCATGCCGCCGACGCCCGGCACTATGCCGCGCGTTTGGACTACTTCAACGGCTACGGTCCCACGGAATCCACCGCCGCCGTCAGCTACGGACGGGTGACCCCCACCGAGAGTCCGGCAGCGGGCAGGCCGCTGGTCAATACGATGGTGCAACTCCGCGGCAGCCGGGGAGAGCGGGTTCCGCCGGGTGCGCCGGGAGAGATCTGGGTGAGCGGCATGGGGCTGGCCTCGGGGTATCTGAACCGCCCCGATCTCACGGCCGCCGCGTTCCTCGAAACGCCTGCCGGCCGATTCTACCGCACCGGCGATTCGGGACGCTGGCTGCGGAACGGCGAACTGAAGGTGCTGGGCCGCTCCGACGGACAGGTGAAGCTGCGCGGCCAACGAGTCGAACTGGACGAGATCGAGCGCCGGCTGGAAGCGCATCCGGGCGTGCGCCAGGCAGTGGCCGCCGTGGAAACCGCGGCCGATGGCGCGCAGCAGCTTTGGGCGTTCGTCTGCCTGCACGCCGCCGCCGAGGAGCCCGCACCGGAGGCCTGGCACGAGTATTTATCGCGGTCGCTGCCTTCCTACATGCTGCCCTCCGCCGTGCTCCGCGTGCCGGCGATTCCGATGGGCCTGACCGGTAAGGCCGATCGGGCAGCGCTGCTGCGCGCGGCTTCCGGACGCCTTGCCTCGATGCGCGAGGGTAACGGCGCCCCGACGCGAGACGGCGTGGAGCGGCAGATTGCAGACGTGTGGGTGGAGCATCTGCGGCTGGATTCGCGGCGCCTGACGCGCGAGGACGATTTCTTCCACCTGGGGGGAGACAGCCTGCGGGCCATCGCCGTGGTCAACCGGCTTCGGCGCTCGCTCCAGTGCAGCGTCAACGATCTCTACGAGCATCCCCGGCTGGCCGATTTCGCGGCCGTCTGCCGGCCGCGGCCGGAACATTTGCGGATGCTCATCCGGTCCGCCGCCGGCCACTGGCAAAGCTACCGGCGCGGGCTCGCCGATTACGAACGCGAGCGCCAAGCGGCGCTCGCCGAGGCTCTCGCGGCATATGAGGAGCGGAGCCGCTCCCAACCGGACGGCGGAGGCCGGCGCCGGGACTTGAGGCGCGTGCTGCTGACCGGCGCAACCGGCTATCTGGGCAGCTATCTGCTGCGCGAGTTGCTGGGCGAGGGCCGCGAGGTCAGCGCGCTGGTGCGCGGCGACGACGGCGAGGCGGCGCGCCTGCGCCTGGGCGGGATTCTCATTCACTACTTCGGCGAAGAACAGGGTGCCGCCTTGCGGGACCATCACCGGCTTACGGTGCTGGCGGGCGATTTGCGCCACGACGGCCTTGGCCTCCGCGCGCACACGTACGATCTCCTGGCGGATTCCGTCCAGGCCGTGTTCCACAGCGCGGCCAACGTGAAGCACTTCGGCCACTATCGGGAGTTCCATGCCGGCAATGTGGCCGCCACCGAGCGCCTGCTGCAACTGGCCGGCAAGCGCGCGGCTGACCCGGCGGATTTCCATTTTGTCTCCACGCTCTCG
>Ga0181538_10001540_pt1 | contig 25645 bp, 17 predicted proteins | sample PEATcosm2014_Bin_40_FD_119773 | JGI IMG/M metagenome (GOLD analysis project Ga0181538, IMG submission 119773) | Peatland microbial communities from MTU Mesocosm Facility, Houghton, MI, USA - PEATcosm2014_Bin23_30_metaG | ecosystem: Environmental > Terrestrial > Soil > Wetlands > Peat | place... | reverse complement strand
GTGCAGGACCAACTATTGGTGTCGAAGGTGGCCCCGGTCATGAAACCGGTCTGGTTGCTCATGGTTCCGTTGGCGTTGGCCAAGTCGAAAGTGAGGCTGCTCAATTCCTCATTGGCGTAGCCTTGCAGTTGAAGCATCGGGATGGTGAGGTTCGTGGCGTTGGTCACGACCAGCGTGGGGGCGCTCAAATCGAGATTGAGGCAGACGGCGTTCCAGGTTTGCTGGGCGTTGGCGGGCAGGCCGCGCAAGCCAACCCACACCGTATGCCAGCCCGGCGCTGTGCCCAGGCTGGCCGTGATGTTGGACGACGTGTAAGGCGTCCAACCGGCGGCCCCGAAATTGGTGTTGTCCAATGTCACAGCCCAATTATACGGCACGCCGCCCTGAATGCCAAGCAACAGCGGCGCATTGGTCAGGTTGACGTATTGATTGGTGCATGAAATCGTGAAGCTGATGATGTTTGGGTCTATGCCGTTGCTGTATGCCTCTCCGTTGTCGAGTGTGCCGCCGTCGTAAAATCCGTTCGCGGGCTGGTTTAGGTTGCCGAAATACTCCATCTCCCACCAATCCGGCAGGCCGTTGGTGGTGGTGGACCAATCCACGGAACCGTCGAAATTGGAGGTGATGGAGCCGAAATCCACCGGGCAATTATACGTCGTCAATTCGTCAAACACGCCCGTTGCCTGATTCGAGCCGCAAGGGTCGCTGCCGATGGTGAATCCATCCGACAGCCGGGTAGCCAAGTCCGGCTCGAAATTCAGCCCCGCTCCGCTCGCGGCCTGCCCGCCATCCATGAACAGAAGCGTCTCTGCGGCGGAATAACTGAGGGCAATTTGATGCCACTGGTTGGACAGCCAGCTTCCGATTGGCGCGCTTAAATTTGTTGTCAGCACCCCGTTGCTTCCGCTCACAAATGACAATTCCGTTCCGGCCGGGTCCGTCAGCAGCGCCCAGCCGCCGCCTGGCGCGGTGACATCGCCAAACTCAAATAAATACCCGGTCCTCCCCGGTCCGGTTCCCCCGTTCCAATCCGGGCTAAACCAGAATGCAAGCGCCCCGTCCGAGCCGTTCAAATTGGCCGAGCCGTCGGCCTCCAGGTAGTTGTAGGCCAATTCCGCCGCATTCGTCGTGCAGTCCACCTGCATTCCGTTCGTCCAGGGGGTCACCGGATTTTGCACGTTGTAGCAGGCTATCGGAGGCCAGCCACGCGAACTGGACCATGGGTTGGCCGTCCACAACTTAATCTCGCCCAACAGCCCGTCAAAACCCTCGCGGCAGGCGCTCTTGCCCGCCATCAGCTCAGTCGAATTCTGAATGTTGGCAATGCCCGAACTGATGGTCGTGTCATTCGTGCCGTCAATGTACAGGGAAAGGCTGGTGTTGGCGCGGCTGATCGTGATATGGTGCAATAACCCATCGTTGACCGTCCCGTGCGAGGCAAAGCTGGCATAAAGGGTGCCCGAGTTGTTCTGACAAGCTTCAAACGTGATACATCCATCGTCCTGCATCCGCACATCCCACATGCTGGCAACGTCGCAGACAGGCCGTTTTCCGAGAATCCCCTGCGCCCAGGATGCCGTGGTCTTCATCCAAAAATCAATCATAAAATTGTTCGTGCCAAAGTTGCCGGCGTTCGTCCCAAAGGAGATGTAGGACGCGGCGCCATTGAAACTGAAGGCGTTGCTCGAATAGCCGCTGGTAATGGTCAAGTTGGTATAAGTTACGATGGGGTAAGTCAAGGTGCCATAGATGGTTCCATTGTTGGAGCCGACGCTGTCCAAGGCGTTCGATTGGCCTGCCCAATAGTCCAGGTTCACGCTGTCGAAGCTCCAATACCCCAACTGCAAAGGCCCGGTCCCGCAGGGTGCATCCAGCGCGTTGTTGATCGCCGCCTCATTCGTCGTGACGGCATTTGTCGTGACCACAAAGAAATCCGTCAAAGCACTGGTCCCGCAAACGCAATCCACCTCATAAACCGCAGGGGATGCGATGACGATGTTCATCGTGTCCGCGAGCACCCCGTTTAGAGACCAGCACGCCGGTAGATTTGTAGCCGCGTTGGCCGGCGTCGGCGTGGCATAAACGGCCAGCGTGTTTTGGCAGTTGCTGGGATTGGCCTGCACCAGAAACGTCCGCGTGCCAGGGGTGTTGTTGGAGATTTCGATCACAGTCCCTGTATTTGCCGGCGCGAGCGATGCCACCCCGACCACAAAGAAGGTGTTGGAAATCGAGATCGTATAAGAGCCGCCGCACGGGGCTGGATTGGCGTAGGTATAATAAAACACATTCGTTCCCACACCCGCATTCGTCGCCGTGAAGGAATAACCCGATGAAACGCCGGAGCCATAGCTGATCATCTCGCCGCCGTTCCAGTCCACCACGCTCCAATTCGTCACAATCGTCGAGTAGACCGCATTCGTCGTTATCGTCAGGTTCCCGTTGTTGTCATAAGTGGTCACACTCATCACTCCCGGTGCGTCGGTCCAGGCTGCGCTGTTAGTGAACAGTTCTCCAACGCAGAAGAACTGAGAATCTATCGCCAGTTGGCCGCCAGGCGTGAAAATGCAAGTGTAAACAGGCTGCGCAACCACTTGATAATGGTAACCAATATCAACAATAGAATCGCCTTCTGGGGCCTGATTGGTCTGGGTGGTGAAATCGGACAGGCCAATCTGGTCCGCCGTCACGTCCCCGGCCGCAATCAACTGGCTGTCGGAAGGCAAGTAATAATTTCCCAAAACACTGCTTTGCCAGTTGAAGCCCGGGTACGCATAGACGTTGCTCGCTCCTCCAATCGGAAATGTCGCCGTCGCATTTCCGTAATTGTAGTCAGGAAAGGCATTGAAATCGTAATTGGCATAGGAAGGGTTTGCAGCGTTGTTGGCGAGACTAATCGCCGTGCCATCAAAGGCGCTGTCCCGCACAATGGCCAGCGGGGTATCGGTATTCGTCAAACCCAGAGTTAGCGAACCGCCGTGCCATGTGCAGTTGGTCATGATCCAGGCATTTCCTGCAAAACCTTGATACTGCCCACCAACCACCCTGTCCATCAAACAGTTCATAAAATAGCCACTGAGGGCGTAACCACCCAAATTGCCACCGTAAAATTCGGAATGCATGGCGTTCAAAATCAAATATCCGCCATCGTCTGCGAAATGGTTCAGCGGGCCACACTCCCCTCCGGCAAGGATCGAGCAATGCGTAAAAAGCAGATTTACTTGCGCGGATTGAGTGATGTCTCCGGTCTCGTTTTGGCCCACCAGGCCGCCCGCAGCTCCTGCCCCCGCCCAGACTGTGTTGCCACCTGATTCCTGCACCGTATTTGCTCGAACCCACCAGACAGGCGCACTGGCCGTGCCCTGGAAGTTCGCATTCATGGTGTTGCCCAGCAAAATTCCGTAGCCGGAGCCGTCGTTGTACCACGCAACGGCAACGCCACTTGAAAAGAACAGGTTTCCGTTCACAGTGGCACCGCCGAAAACGTAGTCAAGCGGGGGATAGTGGTAACCTATGTCCGGGCCGGGAGTCCCGCTGTCGCGCCATGCGGCTATCCCCAGACTGCCCCCATACAAGATGGAGGTGCTCTCAAACACCACTGGCGGATAGGTGGTCTTGGTTTGCAGGTCGGCCAAAAGCGAAGGGTTAATGTTGGCTGTCCCCGCGGCCCTGTTGGTACTGCCATTGACAAGATAATAATCTCCGTCGCCGGCGGTTTGATATATTCCCGCCCCACTGCTTGCCACCACGCAGGTGGAGTCAATAGTGAAATTATATATGCTGGAATCGCAGGCCGTTAGGATGGAATTGGTGATGCCACCACTGGCCGGGCCAAAATCACAGTTGAAGAAGGTGTTGATGGAATCGGCCGTTATATTCTCCGCATCCAGCGCAATGGGGCCTGCTTCCAGGACAGAGCCACAACCGGTGAACAGGTCGTTTCCCAGGTATAGATTAACATCATTGAGCAGACAAATCGCATCACCGCCGCATTGCACAAATTGGCAATCCTCGAAAATATGCGATTGGTCGTTGTCGTCCTCGTACGCAGTCCCAGCGAAAGAGAACCTCACATTGGCAATGGTTACGCCCGTTGCACCGCCTCCCCCCCCACAATCCCTAAGATACTCCGTCTGTCCTGGCGACGGCTTTCCTGAACTGTAGAAAATGGTGTCCCCTACGCTGTTGTCGTCGGACGATGTGAAAATCACCGGGCAATAAGCAGTTTGGTTGAGCCCGCAAAGGGAATCGCCATAATTTTGGATGGTAGTACCCGAAACGCTTGATGCGAATTTGAGAACGGTTCCACCCTCAAAATTAGGGGTTGTTGCGAGCACCAAACTGCCATTGATGAAGTAGGTGGTATCACTCTGGAATTGAAGGTTGCCCGTCATGTCAGCATAATTGACCTCCATGTAGTCCAAGAGCACCCCCGGCCTTTCCGGCATGGATTTGGCCAATTGCATAGCCATGGGTGTTGCGGCGGAGGTTACCGCTCTTGGCAGAAGCGGCTCCAACGCGGCCAGATGTTTGACGGCCGTCCCGACCGGGGCAGCGGACGCATGGACTGGGAGATCCTGCAGGGCATTTGAAATGGCCTCATAAGGCAAATCCTCAAATAAGAAAACACGTCCTCCTTCCAGTTGCTTCCAGTGCTTGCTCACGCGCCCCAATTTCACCGCCTTCTTTCCATCCTCTCCTGGTATGGTAAAGGCATTCCCCATTCCAATCCCCATAGCGCCAAAGTCAATCAGAGTGTCCTCTGAGATTCCATTGATGACCTGCGTCTTCGTCTTGTGGGGTGCGGGTGGCGAAAAGAACTCCGTGAGCACTTGGAATCGTGTCGAAGCCGCGGCCAAGCCCAGGGAATCGGGGGTTGGAAGGGGCTCTCTCAAAATGACATTTTGTTCCAATCCGCCTTTCGTAAAGACGTATTCGATATCAGCGTTGAGGCCCTTGAACGCATTTGTATAGACGACCCGGTTGCTTCCCACTAGTGTCCCCTGGCAATCTCGTAGCGGAGCCAGCAGCACATTGGTGCCGATGGCGGCGTCCCAATAGCTCAGTCCATAGACCCGGGTGGCAAAAGTCTTGCCGTCCCTAGAATTCATGATGACCGCCCCGCCGGCGGTATTGGCATTGCCGGCGAAATGGACTTTGTGCTGGGCCTGCGTCGCACCAGCCCCATCGGCCACAATATCAATCTGCTCCACCGAATCCGCCAGTTCGCCGTCCTTCTCGTAGCACAGCCCGGACGCCAGTTCCGTGTAAGCCTTGTTGGTGACGGTTGACACTTGCCCGGCGGCATTCGTTTGGCTGATGATCCTTGCCCACGTTCGGGAACTGGGTGTGCGTGCAATAACCGTCGGAGCCACACTGGCGGCGGGAGCGTTCGTGTTCCGCGGAGCGGGTTGCGAAGCCGCCTGGACCTTAAGAGAAGCCCCGAGCACGCAAACCAACATGAGGGAAAAACCAGTTCTTCTCATAAAAAACCTTTCCAAATGAAACCGCCAAGGGAAATGAACCCGCCTGGGTAAAATACTTGCGCCCGTGCTTTTGAAAGCCCGTCAGCGCGCGGACTGCCGCTGATTGCCAAAAATAACTTCAAAACGCCTTTCGGCATGAGCACAACTAATGCCCCACGCAAAACCGAATCACCGCTTCTGAATTATTTGATGCGGGTTATTTAACACAAATTATACGCAGCTGTCAATAGCGTTCTTTCAAAATTGATGATTTCATTCAATGTAGCAGAAGCCGTTTTTGTCACCATTATCATCGCTTATCAATGGCCTACTGAGATGGTCCTCCCAGCTTGTTGCACCCCCATGATTTTGTGTTTGTTTACGCGCCGAGGACTTCCGTGGGAGTGCGTTACGTCGGGATTGATGTGTGGGGTTATTGATCGGGCTGGACGGGAGGATCACGAAAGTTTGGCCGAAGGTGAATTTTGTGGAGTACTGGGAGGAATCCAGTCCCGTCGAAAAGGCCATCGGAACCTTGAGCTTTTCAATCGAATATCGGCCCGCTGCGCCGCGTTCCTCCGCAGGAGCAAAGAGGCGCAAGGAAATTAACGCCCTGGCGGATTGTGGATTGTCCCCCCCAGTCAAATGGCGGCATCCAGGCTGCCGAATTGATTGATTTTGCGCGAATAGATCAAGCCATACTTCATCTATTCGTTATTCTTTAAACAATATGGAATCCGGCAGTGGGTTTTCCCCGCCGTCGCCAGGATGTGCAAATCTTGCACGGACTGTTTGTTCGACCGATTCTGCCTGCTCAATTCTTCTGGCTCATGGGGAACTGTTCTAAGCGGACTGAGGCGGCAGGGCAATGGGAATCAGCGGGATTTTCCCTCCCCTACCGACAGCGAATCAAGCGCTTCAACTGCCAATTCGGGTTTTCGGCTGAATCCGCCGCCCGCCAGAGGTAGCGGGCGGCAAAGGTGCGGTGCGGTGCCCAGCGGGAGCCGTGCTTCGCCAATTGTTCCGGCGTCGGCATAGTGCGCTTGCGGTATGCCACCAGAAATCCCCGGCGGACGCCAAGGTCGTGAACGGGCAGGACATCCGGGCGTCCAAGATTGAAAATGAGGAACATCTCCACGGTCCAGCGGCCAATGCCCTTGATCTCGGTCAACCTGGCAACGATCTCCTCGTCATTGAGGGAATCGCAGTCCTCCACGCTGGGTATGAGGCCAGCGTTGCAACGCTGGGCCAAATCAATGATGTATGCCGCCTTGGGGCGGGACAGGCCCGCCGTTCGCAAGCGGTCAATGGAAGCCTTTGCAACCTGGCCGGGAGTGGGGAATTCCTCGTCCGGGAACAGCTTTTTGAACCGTTCAAGGATTGTTCCGGCGGCGGTGCTGTTCAATTGCTGGTGAATGATGGCGTGGGCAAGAGAGTGGAAAGGCGGGAGCCGGCGCGGGCGCGTTTGAATGTGGCCGACTCTTAAGATCAAAGCCGACATCACCGGGTCGGAACTCAAATGGGCGATGGCGCGTTTGCTCATGGGCGGTCATTTTATACGGGCGTTTTGCTGAGGCGAGCGGTTTGTGCGTCTGAACCGATGTTGACCATTCCGAGCATTTGCTCGAAATGGCCGGAAATCTGATCATTGCTCTTCAAAGATGCTTCCCGTGGCTTCCCGCTGGACCCGGTTGCTTCCCTCCAAGTGAACTTGTAAGGAATCCTTAATAGTTGCCGGGTCGGTCAATGCAGCCTCGGCAAGAATAGGGCAGAAGGAAGACCCAAAAGAATTATATTGCGAAACAAAAACATATATGTTTTTGTTTCAAAGTTGCCATGAAGAAACACGCTAAATCCATTGATAACAGGGTCATTAGCCGCATATGCGGCAGTGGCAGGGGTGCTGTGTTCACTCCTGCCCATTTTCAAGACTTGGGCAGCCCTACGGCTGTGCGGCTGCCATTTCGCCACTCCGGCAACCGTTGATTACCAACCACTCGCGCTGATTTCGTCGAGCGGCTTCCCTGCAGGACTTCGGTGAGAATAAATCCGCAGAGGCAGACGTCGTCGCGATCTTGGATGCTAGGATACTGACAAATTGTGAGTATGCAAGCCCCGCGTTGAGAGCCCAGCAATTGTGGCTCGCGGAAGGGCGGGGGTTGTGACACACTCCGCTTTTGCATTGCCATGCGCCTGCTGATTGTCGAGGACGACGAGAAAACCGCGCGCGCGCTCGCATCCGGTTTGGAGCGCGGCGGGTTCGCCACGGCCACGGCGCATACGGGGGAGGAGGGGTTCTTCCTGCTGAATTCCGAGACGTTCGACCTGGTGGTGCTGGATTGGATGTTGCCGGGAAGATCGGGCATCGAGATTCTCAAAACCCTCCGCTCGCGCGGCAACAAAACTCCCGTGCTCCTGCTCACGGCGCGCGATTCCGTGGACGACCGGGTGCTCGGGCTGGAAAGCGGCGCGGACGATTATCTGGTCAAACCGTTCGCGTTCGCCGAGTTGGCGGCCCGGATTCGCACGTTGCTGCGCCGAAGCGCTCCCGCCGAACCGTTAAGGAAATCCATCGCCGATTTGGTCGTGGATTTGGAGGCGCGCCGGGCGTGGCGGACGAACAAACCCATTGAGCTGACCCCGCGCGAGTTTGACCTGCTGGTCTTTTTGCTGCGGCAGCCGGGCCAGGTCGTTACCCGCGAGATGCTGGCCAGGGAGGTCTGGCGCGAAGCCAATCGCATCACGCCGCTGGACAATGTAATTGACGTTCATCTGGCGCATTTGAGGGGCAAGGTGGATGAAGGCCATGCCGTCAAGCTGATTGAAGACGAAGCGATCTTCATCACGCCGTCGGAAACCGGCAATCCGTATCCGCCGTTCAGCGATCAGAAGGGCTGGATTCTGCTCAACGAACACTTGATGGGCCAGACGATTCTGGACACGGACGGACGGCGCACGGAAGTAGTCAACGATGTCCACCTGCTCTTCTCCAAGGGCCGGATGATTCTGGTGCATGTGGACATCTCCTTCAACGGCTTTCTGCGCAAATGGGGCTTGGACCGCTTCGCGACGGGCAAAGACCAGTTGATATCCTGGCGCTACGTCCAGCCGCTTTCGGTGGAGGACCACACGACGGACATCGTGACGCTCTCGGTCGCCCGCGAGCAGGCGCTGGAACTGCCGAGCGAAGATTTGGCCGACGCGCTCGAAGTTCTTTCCGGCGACGAGCAGCGGGCGATGTTCTCCGCGCTGGACCCGGACAAGGCCGCCGCGGTGCTGGGCGACGCCGAACCGCGCGCCTGGCGGCAGCTCATCGCCTTTTTGTCGGAGGAGAAAGCGCGGCAGGTGCTGGGCATCATGTCCGTGCTGCAAATCGCCGACTTTTTCTCCAGTTTGCCCCACGCAAAAGCCGGCGACCTGATGAAGCTGTTGCCGCAGGAGCGGGCATCGCGCGTTCAGGCCATCATGTCCAACAGCGACGCGCCGGCGGCGATCTTGATGAGCGAGCGGTTTTTCGCGTTCAAACCGGAGGCGAAAGCGGCCGAAGTATTGCATTCGCTCCGCAATTTCGCCGGGACCAACCGGAACATTTCCTATCTCTACATCGTGGCGGGCGAGGGCGGCGCCCTGCTGGGCGTGGTGGACTTGCGCGATCTGGTGGTCGCGCCGGAGAACGCCAGCATGGGGGAATTGATGATTTCTCCCGTAGTCACCGCGGACCAGGATTGCCTGCGCGAAGATTTGGTGGCGCTGTTCGCCAAGTACCAGTTCCATATCCTGCCGGTGGTCGGCGCCCGGGACCGGCTGCTGGGCATCGTGCGGAACCGGGACATCATGAAAGGCACGCGGTTCGAGCCGAAAGCGGATTGATTTATGGCACGCATCAAAACCACACGAACGGTTCGGGTTGCATTGTGGGCCTTGCGGATTTACCTGTTGATCCTGCTGATCCTGATCGGCATCAAATTTGTCCGCGTTTTTTCCAGTTCGCACAAGCCGGACAACGCGACCGCAAGTTCCGGGATGAATGGGACAGATAGGACAGATAGGACCGATGGGGCCAATGTTGGAACCAAGCCGTAAGAATGCACACGCTGAATCAATCGCATTGGCAACACAGCCACGATTTCGTCGGCGACCTGGGCGCGGCGGAGAAGAACACGCGCAAGGTGATTCTGCTCACCTCGGCGATGATGGCGGTCGAAATCGTCGCGGGCCTGCATCTTCATTCGATGGCGCTTTTCGCGGACGGCTGCCACATGAGCACGCATGTCGCCGCGTTTCTCATCACGGCCTGGGCTTATGCGATGACGCGCAAGAACGCGGCCAACCGCCTTTACAGTTTCGGCGCGGGGAAAATTGGCGTGCTGGGCGCGTACACCAGCGCGATTATTCTCGCCGGCATCGCGCTTTTCATGCTGGTGGAATCCGTGCGGCGGCTCTTTCAGCCGCTGGTTATCCATTACAACGAGGCGATAGGCATTGCGGCGGTCGGGCTGATCGTGAACCTGCTCAGCGCGTTCCTGCTCAAAGGCAGCCCTCACCACGGGCATGGACACGGCCACGGCGCATATCCGGAGCGGCATTCCCATTCCCACGAACACGACATCAATTTGAAGTCGGCCTACATCCATGTGCTGGCGGACGCCGCCACTTCGGTGCTGGCCATTATTGCGTTGACAGCGGGCAAATTGTGGGGAGCAGCCTGGCTCGACCCGGTGATGGGCATTGTCGGCAGCGCGGTCATCAGCCAATGGGCTTACGGCCTGATCCGGCAAACGCAGATCATCCTTCTGGACAAGGAGCCGGAGGATTGCGATTTGAACCGGGAAATCCGCAAGTCCATTGAATCGGATGGCGATGCCGTCATCACCGATTTGCACATCTGGCAGGTCGGCGCCAACCAATTCGCCGCCGTCATTTCCCTGGCCGCCCATCATCCGAAATCACCCGAAGCCTACAAGGCTCCGCTGAAAGAGCACGAGGAACTGGTGCATGTGACGGTTGAAATTCATCATTGCGAAGGCGATCACCCGGACCAGGCGCTCGCGCCAGGGATCTGATGAAATGGAGGAGATCGGATCGCTCCGTTGCCGGACTGCCCAATGGCCTTGCGAGCAGGGATGGAAAAGCGTTCGTCGAAACGGGCGGCTTGAGGACCAATCAGTCAAACTCCCAAACCAAGTGGGCCAACACGTCGAACCGGTCAGAGCCGTGGTTCAATCCGATGGGTATTCCCAAGCCGATCTCCACGTTTCGTCTCGCTCTCCAAAGACAGCCCGGCGTCACATACAACTCGTTTTCCGCGCCGTGATGGTTCCATTTGTTGTTTGCCCAATTGAATTCCAGGGTGGCTGCCGCTCTTGGAAACAGGACAAGGAAACCGCTCCCCAGGTTTAATTCATGCGCCGCGGGTTCGGCGTCAGCCGCGTCTTTGGGACGATTGACGCGTTGCACCCAGCTCGCGCCAATTTCTGTAAAAAACTGGGTGTGATGAAGTTCTGGAAAATCCCTGGCCAGTATCACGGCGGGTTCGTATTCCAGGAAGCCCTCGCTCAGCCCCTTGTTCACGTCGCCGACCGGAACCTGAATGGTGAACCGCGGGGCAATGTGGAACGAGGAACCGCCGAGGTTCATGAAACTGTATTGGGTGCCGAATTCCAGATCGCCGACGCCGCGCGCCGCGGATTGGTTCCTGGGATAACGCTGCACCAAAGAGTCCCATCCCCCTTCGACCTGCCAGGAGTCGGTGAGTCCATATTCCAAGGACACTGGCAGGGTCCATTTGTCTTGGCCGGCGTGATTTTGATAAGCGGAGGCCAATTCCAACTCCAATTCTCCAACCTCCTGCGGATAGACTACATCCGTTTTGAAAAGTTCTTCGATGGGCCGTTTTGCCTGAGTGGCGGACCCGGCGGCCTCATCGTCATCGGCGCGAGCAAGGGGCGACGAGAACAAAAGAAACAGGACCACCACCCCAACCCCGCGCCGGAACAGCCTGTATTCCCTGCCGATTGCCGCCGTAAAAGGAGTCAAAGCTATGGTTTGGAGGTGTTGGTTTTTCCTTTGAGCATATCGCAAGATCATTATTGGACTCCTTCTTTTGTGGCCGCCTCGGGGTCTATTTTAGGGACGGCGGCTTTGGCAGGCGGGCCGAAGTTGCCGAGGTGGATGGCCGCAAGGAACCGGCGGGGCTTGGCCTTGGTGAAGCCAATCTGGACACTAACCGCGATGCGTGCCATCCTTTTTTTCACGGGCGGCAACATCCTCCCCGCAACCGAATTAGTCAATCCCGAAAGCCCCAGATAGCGGTGAGTCGCGCCATAAGAAGCGGGACTCGAGTTGCATCAGAAAAAGTCCGGGTCATTTCTCAAAATTCCCAATGGACTCTCGCGCCGAAAACGGACACCGGCCCGCGATCGCGGTTGAACGCCGGGTCGGTAATGAACTGGTAATCCAACGCGGTGTGGACATTTTTGCAGAGGTTGAAACTGTAGTAGGTTTCGAGGATTTTCTCACAGCCATAATTCAGCGCGCCGTCGCCGTCGAGTATGTCCACGCCGCCCGCCTCCAAAAATTTTTGGTTGTCGCGCGAAGCGCCGCTCACGATGCCGGCCAGGCCGAAGGTGTCGTCGGGCCGGCACCATGCGTCGCCTTTGACGCTCACGCCCAATGACGCCGTCCAATCCGCATCGGTAAAGGTCATCGTCTCGTTGTGGCCATCCGTCCAGCCCAGGCGCGAAAACATGCCCACGCTCTTGGCAATTTCCTGTTCCCAGTTCAAGCCAGAGCCGTATTTGTAGCGGTAGGCGCGCGCCGCCGAGATGTCCCCTTCCACATCGTCAGGGTTAGCCAGCAGCAGGGTGGTCGCCGCCGAGTAGCCGGCCATATCCGCTTCGTTGAGCCAGGCCAGAAACCGAATCGCCCCCGGATGAGTGTGGACGCTGTAGCGGCGCTCGAATTCCGTCATCATGGCCCAGGCGCGCAAAAACGGGCCGTAGTCTCCCCGCGAAGGCCACATGAGATACTGATCCTCGCCTGTGAAACCATTCTTGTCACGCGGCATTTGGAAGAATCCGTAGCGCAAGGCCCATTTCGGCTGATTTAATTCCACGGCAAACCCGGTGGTGTATCCGATGGTATCCTGCCCGTAATCCCAGGCGAGGTTGCCCATCATCGCCCAGTTCAGAAACTGTGTGTGCGGGTCTTGCGCGTAGGTGTTGTTGTCGCATATATCCAGGGGGCTGAACTGGCCGAGGGTGAAGGTCAGCCGCGAGATGTCCTGTTTGCCTGCCAGCGTGAGCGGGCCATCGGGCACGGTCTCCTGTTCGCCGCCCAAGCCGATGGTCTGGCGGATAAACAGGCGCGCAAACATGAAGTTGGGAATCTGGGTGCCGGCTTTGTAGCCGTCGCCGTTGGGAAATCCCTCGATGCCAAGCGTCTTGCTCAGGCCGAAGCCCTGCCACATCAGTCCGTCCAGATGCGCCTCGGCGCCGCGCCATAACCGCGCGCCGGCATACAAGTCCATCGTCACCGTTTCCTGAGCCTCGCCCCCGCTGTTCAGGCTGTTCGGGCCGGAGTACTTGGCGGGAAAACCGAAATCTCCCTGCCCGATGTCCGTATTCTGAAAGTGCCAGTTCCAAGTCTGGTCCGGCCCCGCCGCCGGCTTCTCTGCGGCGCTCAACCCGCCTGTTCCAGCGACCGGCGCGGCAGGGTCGTCCGGGGGGTCCCCGGCGGCCGGCGAGGCCGCGGCCAAGCAGATCAAACCCGCAACAAGGGAGGGGGCGATTTCGCTTTTGCGGCAAATTGACCTGACTGCGGCCTGCGCAAATTTACCAATTCCGATCATCATTTATATTTTATGCCCCATAAAAAGTATTGCGTCAAAATAAATGTTTTTGGCCTAAAAGAATTCGATGGCGGCGGATTGCCATCCGCCGCTGCGAGTCTGGTGGGGCGGCTTTCGGAAGAAAGCCGCTGAAACTCGATGGGCTATTCAGGCAGGGACGCCTCGATGGCGGCTATTCAGGCAGGGACGCCTCGCCGAGGCGTCCGGGGCTTGATTCATTGCGCCGATGGATGCGGCGCGGACGGCGCGGCGCGCTGTCCCTGCCTGAATAGTCACGAACGCGGAAGCGGACGGCAGCCGCGGGGCGGGCTGGCCATGCCGGACGGCGGCAATCCTGAACAAATCTTCAGGCATTCTTAAGTGACGCCGCCCCCCGGCGTGATTTAGAATCGCTGATGTCGCTCGCAACCCGTATGCGAGGGACCAAAGAAGAAACCGCATACGACAGCGCACGCGCATGAAAATTGAATGCAGGCTCAAGAAAATGGCCGCCATTGCCGCTCTGGCCTCCGCCGCCGCCGCCCTGGCCATGGCATCGGACACTTCAACAAATTCCCCGGCGGACCTGGCGACAAACAAGCCCCCTGAAATCCAGCAGAACTGGAACTGGCATATTCAAAACACGGAGATTGTCCAGGGGTATCCCGCTTTTCCCGCGGAGTATTCCGGCAAAAACAGCCTGCCCGCCGGCGGTGAAACGCGCGAAACCGTTTCGCTGGACGTCATGGCCGGCGTCCGCCTCTGGCGCGGGGCTGAAGCCCACATTGACGGGATGATGTGGCAGGGATTTGGCTTGAACAACACGCTGGGCCTGGAAGCCGATCCCAACGGCGAGGCCTATCGCCTGGGCACCGCGCTTCCCAACGGCACGCTCGACCGTCTCTTCATCCGGCAGACCATCGGCCTCGGCGGCGCGCAGGAGGCTGTGCCCGACGGCCAACTCGCACTCGCTGGAAAACAGGATGTTTCCAGGCTCACCTTCACCCTCGGACGGATGAGCGCCGGGGATATTTTCGACCAAAACGCATACGCCAATTCTCCGCGCACGCAATTCATGAACTGGGGCCTGGTCAACAACGAGGCCTGGGATTATGCGGCGGACGCCGTCGGGTTTGCCACCGGCATTGCCGTGGAATTGAATCAGCCGAATTGGACTTTGCGCTACGGTTGGTTCCAAGTGCCGAAAATTGCGAATAATTTGACCGGAGACGACGCGCTTCTCAAATGGCCGTATGACAAAGCCGCTGAAGATGAACCGCTCTTAAGCGGGTGGGCGATGGTGACGGAATTGGAGCGCCGTTACTCCCTCGCCAATCATCCGGGCGCAATTCGCTTCCTGGCCTTTCTCAATCGGGCTGATATGTTCAGTTACAATGAGGCGACTGCCATTCTGCAGGCAAACGGGGCGGGCGCGGACCTCACCGCAGCGAGGGCCTACCGCTATAAATACGGTTTTGGGTTGAACTGGGAACAGGAAATAGCCAAGAACGTCGCCCTGTTTTCGCGCCTGGGCTGGAATGACGGCCAGGAACAGGGGTGGATGTTCACCGATGTGGATTATGCGGCCACGCTGGGACTAAGCGTCAAAGGGGAATCTTGGCATCGTCCCAACGACACCTTTGCTCTGGCGGGGATTATGAACGGCATCACGCATGGAGAGCAGGAATATCTTGCGGCCGGCGGGACGGGCATTGAGGCGGGCGACGGCAATTTGAATTATGGCTGGGAACAAGCCCTGGAAACTTACTATAATTTCCAAGTCTGGAACGAGGTCCACTTTTCTTTGGACTGCCAATTCATCGCCAATCCCGCCTTTAACCGGGATCGCGGCCCGGTGTCGGTTTTCGGCGCGCGATTGCACTGGGAATTCTGACCGGAACGGTCATCTTTTCATCCGTTCCCCGTACACGCGGCAGACTTCCGCAAAGACCCGGTCCACGGTGATTTGTTGCATGCAGCGGTTGTTGAGACAGGGGGATTGGCGGTTGTTGTTGGCGTTGACACACGGGCTGCACGAAATCCCCGCCCAGATCACCGCGTTCCGGGGCGTGCGCGCGGCAAACAAGGCCGGCGTTTCCGGCCCGAAAAGCGTGATCACGTTGATCGAGGTGAGCGAGGCGAAATGGGCCGGGCCGCTGTCGTTGGTCACCAGGACTTCGCAAAGGGCGTAGAGCACCATCAACTGCCGCAGCGTCGTCCGGCCCGCCAGGCAGGTGCAGCGCGGCGAATTGACCTCGCGTGTCAACTGTTCGATGGCCGCCACTTCCCGCGGCCCGCCGGTGAAAGTGATGTGGGCCTCGGGAAACCGGGCCAGCAGGCGCCGGGCCAGCTCCACATAGCGGGCGGCGGGCCATTGGCGCAAGGGCACCAGGTCGCTGGCGTTGGGATTGAGCAGGATGACGGGCGGGCGTTTCCCCTTTTCGCCCGGCAACATCGCTTCCACCGGCTCCACTTCGCCCGCGCGCGGCGCAAAATGGGCAAAGGTGTTTACCGCCGAAGGCGGCGCCAGGTCCAGCGTCGGCAATTCGGCCGGATCGCTCCGCAACGCCTCCACCAGCGCCTGGAACGTCGAGGTCGTGTGCAGGTGGGGATTGTACAGCAGACGGTGCGTGAACAAATCCCCGCGATACGGCCCGGCGGCGTACCAGGTGTGAAACCCCACCCGCGCCGTCGCGCCGCTCAGGAACGCGATCACGGCGGAGCCGCGCGCGAAGAACTCCATGTCAATGGCCGCGTCCAGTTTCAACCCCCACATCCGCCGCATCGCGCGCAACGTGGTCAGCGCCAGGCCGGTCAGACTCTGCGAGTTGAGCGTGATGACGTTCTTTTCCGGCACCAATTCCAGCAAATCCAGGATGAACCGGTTCTCCTCGAACACGATGAAATAGACGTTCTCGCGCCCGACCATTTCCGCGGCGCGCCGGATGGCGGCGATGGCCAGCACCGTGGAGCCTTGCTCGGCCAGTTTGACAAACAGGAGATTGCGGACGCGGGCGGGACCGGGCGCGAGCCGGCTGGGAAAGAGGCGGCGCAGCGCGGTCAGGAGGAAACAGAGCGGGACGCCGGCCACGCGGTCCACGGTTTGCAGCTTTGGAATGTTCATGGGCGGCGGCAGGTTAGGGCAAAACCAAGCCAATAGCCAGCGGAAGACGAGAATTGGCGTGCCATTGCGCGGGCCTTGGCCGATTATCCTACTGGTGAACCGCGTCCCATGCCGGTGGTGCGGCTGGCGTTCCAGGACGGCGCGCTGCGCAATTTCATCTACGCCTGCTGGCGGCGGTTCCTGGAGGAACATTCCCGGCAGAGGAAATGGACCAAAGGCAGAAAGCCGGAGCCGGTTTATCACTTGCTGGTTCACACGCTCGAACCGCTGGTTTATTTCAGTCCCGGCGCGGCGGAGAATCTCCGCGTCATCCGGGACTTGATGGAAGCTGTGGCCCGGGAGGCGGGCAGCGCCGATCTGGCCGCCATCGAGGCGCAAATCAAGGAACTGGACGGCGAGATTGACAGGAAGGTGTGCGACCTCTACGGGTTGACTCCCGAAGAACGCGCCCTGGTGGGAGTCCTCTCCTGATCTTAAGAGTCTGGTAGGGCGAAGCTGCTGCTTCGCCCTGCCGTCGAATATGGGCGCAGTACCGTTGTTTTACTTTTCCCATTGACAAATCTGTATTAAAGTCTATTATGCATAAGTTATGAGGGCATTTGACCTCACGCGGCCGGCAGGCCGCCTTGGAGTGCGGCGCGACAGCGCCGCTTTCGGAACGGGCCGGTATCCATCCCGCGCCCTGGCGTATCCGCGCGCCCAAACCAAAAGCGGAACTGTCGTTCCGCACTCCAAAACGCTTCGCGTGAATCTCACGCGGCCGGCAGGCCGCTTTGGAGTGCGGCGCGACAGCGCCGCTTTCAGGCTAAAATTAAGGCTAATTAAGGCTAATTAAGGCTAATTAAGGTTAATTAAGGCTAATTAAGGTTAATTAAGGTTAATTAAGGTTAAGAAGAGGATTTTTTTTGAGCGAAATGGAAAAAATGGCAAAGAATGGCCGGCATTGCCGCCATACAATGTGGCCCGCACCCGGCAAAATTTGCCGGGGAATGCCGGCCCGGACATACAGGCACGGTCAAACCCGGTCAAACCCAGTCAAACCCAGTCAAACCATTTCGGAGATTAGGAGCGGTTGCCCAAGAAGCGGTGCGACCGAGGGGCGAAAGGGGATTGCCTTTTCATCGGCTGGCACTAAAGTTGCGGCGTTTGCAACGTTGAATGTTTAGCGCGTCATGCCTGGCACATTAAATCCTGGCGAAGAAGCCCAATTGCGGCAGACGATTGAGATGTTTGAGGTCATCACTCAGTCGCAGCCGCACGATTATCAGTCGTTGGAAATCCTCAAGGAGGCCTATCTCAAGCTGGGCATGGAAAAGGATGTGATCCAGACTTCCAAACGGATCGCGCAGGCGTATGTGCATCTGGGCCAGCTTTCCTCCGCCATCCTGGAATTTGAAACGATCCTCCAGCGGCATCCCGAAGACCGCGACGCCATGCAGGCCATGGCCCATATTGAACGCCAGGCCAACAACCTGAACAAACCCTCCCCCTTGGAGGCGGAACCGCCGCCGTCAAAAGGCGCCCACGCCGGCCCGCCGAAGAAAACCGCCGGCAAGACGGCGGCGCAGACGGCGGTGGACGACGGACGGGCGCAGATGCAAAAGATTTTTGTGGAGAGCAAGGCGATTTCGCAGGGGGATTTCGACGCTTACTGGCCGGAGCCGAAGTTGAACGCGGTTCCGGTCAAGGCGGAGGACCCCTTCATCCAGATTCTGGCGGAAAAGCAAATCATGCCGCTGGACAAGTCGCTCAAGCTCCTGGCCGACCGGTCGCGCCTGGCGTTCATCCCCCTGGAGCGTTACGACCTGGACACGGATTTGGCGCGGAACAGTTCGCGGGAGTTCTGCCTGCGCTGGTGCGTGCTGCCGTTTGACCGGATGAGCAAAACGATGCTGATCGCCACTTGCAATCCGTTCAACAAGCAAGCCCACATTGACATGGGCGGCAACCGGTTCCGCCTGCTCTGGTGTCTGGCCTCCCCGCCCGAACTGATCCGAATCCTCACCAAAATTTTCAAATAACCCACGGCCCCATGAAGACTCTTGGAGAACGCATCGCCGACGCGCTGGTGGAAGATGGCCTGCTGACGCCCGCCCAGGTGGAGGAGTTGCTGGAGCAACAGAAGAAGGAAGGGACCCGTTTCATCAAACTGGTCGTCGAAAAATCCTACATTACCGATCAGGACCTGGTGGTTTGCATGGGCCGCGTGCTCAACACCTCGCCGGTCAACATCGCCCGCGTCGTCCCGTCGCCGGAAATGGCGGAGTTGATTCCCCGCGAGCTGGCCGCCAATTACAAGGTTTTTCCCGTCGCCAAGCTGGGCAACCGGCTCTATCTGGCGATGGCCGACCCGCTCAATGTGCTGGCGGTGGACGATGTCAAACGCCTCACCAAACTGGAAGTCTATCCGCTCATCGCTTCCGAAAGGGCGATCCTGGACCGCATCGCCACCGCGGACACCACCCGCGGCGCCAGCATGGAGGACATCATCAAGCTGTCCTCCGAGCAGGCGGAAACGGAGGCGGAGGCGGAAAGCCTGACGCTGACCACCGAAAAGGCCGAAGCGACGGACATTTCCCAATTGGCCAGCTCGAGCGAAGAAGCGCCGGTCATCAAACTGGCCAACCTCATCCTCGTCCAGGCCATCAAGGACCGCGCCAGCGATGTTCACATCGAACCGTTCGAGACGCTGGTCCGCTTGCGCTACCGCATTGACGGCTCGCTGGTGGACATGCCGCCGCCGCCCAAGAACTTGCAAATCGCCCTCATGTCCCGCATCAAAGTCATGAGCAACCTGGACATCTCGGAACGGCGCCTTCCCCAGGACGGGCGCATGCGGGTGCGGGTGGGGGGACGGGACATAGATTTGCGGGTGTCGTTCATGCCGACGGTGCATGGGGAGAAATGCGTGCTCCGTGTGCTTGACAAGTCGAACCTCTCCGCCAGCATGGACAAGCTGGGAATTGACGCGGAGACCTTTGTGCGCTTCAAGGCCGCGGTGGACGCCCCCCACGGCTTGATCCTGGTCACCGGCCCGACCGGCTCCGGCAAAACCACCACGCTCTACTCGGCGCTCAACGAGCTGAACAGCCCCCAATACAACATCATCACGGTCGAAGACCCGGTGGAGTTTCAACTGCCCGGCATCAACCAGGTGCCCGTCCGCAAGGAAATCGGGCTGACCTTCGCCAGCGCGCTGCGCTCCATTTTGCGGCAGGACCCGGACATCATCATGATCGGGGAAATCCGCGACACGGAAACGGCGGAGATCGCGGTGGAATCCGCGCTGACGGGCCACGAGGTGTTGAGCACCATGCACTGCAACGACGCCGCCGGGGCGATTGCCCGCCTGGACGACATGGAGATCGCGCCGTTCCTGATTTCCTCCTCCGTGATCCTCGCCTGCGGCCAGCGCCTCATGCGCCGCATCTGCAACAATTGCAAGGAGCCGGTCAGCTACCCGGAAAAAATGTTCTCCGACCTCGGCATCAACCCGGCGGATTTTGAAGGAGTCACCCTGTTTCGCGGTCGCGGCTGCGAGCGGTGCAAGAACGCCGGCTACACCGGCCGCCTGGCCATCATCGAAGCGATGACGATGACGGATGAAATCCGCCGCATGATCATCCAACGCTCGACCGCGCGGGACATCGGCAAGATCGCCATTGAGCAAGGCATGAAGACGCTGCGGATGGTCGCCCTGGAGAAAGTCCGCGAGGGCCTTTCGACTCTCGAACAAACCCTCCTGATCACCACGGGCGAGTAGGAGCCTTCTCAGAAAATGTCTCCGGGCCAAAAGTCACATTCCACCACGGCAGCCGTTGTCCTGGCCGCGGCCATTTTGCTTTGGTCGGTCAGTTACCCGGTGATGAAGGCGCTGGGGTTGCATCAGGCGAACCTCGTTCCGGGCGTCAGCCGCTTGTTCCTGGCGGCGGCCTCGGTGGCGGCGCGGTTCGCGCTGGCGGCGCTGATGCTGGCGGCTTGGCGCGGACGCGATTTCGCCCGATTCACCCGCCTGGAATTATGGCAGGGGGCGGGACTGGGTTGTTTTGGCGGGATCGGAATCCTGTTGCAAATGGACGGGGTCATGCGCATCCCGGCGTCCACGTCCGCGTTCTTGACACAGGGGTATTGCGTCTGGGTTCCGTTGGCGGTGGCATTGCATCGCCGGCGGTGGCCGTCCATTACCCTCGCGTTGAGTTGCGCGATGGTGCTGGCCGGCGTCGCGGTGCTCGCCAATCTGCGCCTCTCCGACCTTCGCCTCGGACGCGGCGAAGCGGAAACGCTGGCGGCCTCGCTTCTCTTCGCCGCGCAAATCCTCTGGCTCGAACGCCCCGTCTTTGCCGGCAGCCGCACCGTGCCGGTCACGCTGGCGATGTTCGCGGTGGTGACGCTGCTGATATTGACTACGGCTGTTTTCATAGGAAGCGGGGCGCGCGAATGGGCGGCGATTTTCCATTCGCGGGCGGCGGCGGGCCTGACGGTGTTTTTGGCGCTGGTATGCACGCTGGTTCCCACCCTGTTGATGAACCACTGGCAGCCGCGGATGCCGGCCTCCCTTGCCAGCCTGGTCTACGCCTCCGAACCGCTCCTGACCAGTCTGTTCGCGCTGTTTGTTCCGGCCTGGCTTTCGCGGTTGGCCGCTGTCAATTATCCGAATGAAACCGTGGGAGCGCGTCTGCTGCTGGGCGGCGGTTTGGTGCTCGCCGCCAACCTGCTGGTCATCGCTGTAGCGGCGGTCTATGACCGCCGCCAATCAAAATCCTGACGACCGGCGGCCACAGACCGCCGCTACAATCGCGCTTGAGTGAATGGCGCATTGGCGGCATAAAATAGACATGACATTAAACCTATTCTTGACATGAACGACCCTGAAGAATTATGAACGTCTCCCAGCCGGAAATCAGCCTGGTCATTCCCTGTTTCAACGAGCAGGACAATTTGCGCCCGCTGCTGGCGGCCATCCGCGCGGCGGCGGACCCGCTGCGGCTGGATTACGAGGTGGTTATCACGGACGATTGCAGCCGGGACAACTCGTGGGCAATCCTCAAGGAACTGGCGGCGGAAGACCGGCGGGTGCGGGCGCAAAGACTGGCGCGCAATTGCGGCGAAAGCGCGGCGAGCTGGGCCGGCATGAAGGCGGCGCGCGGCAAGTATATCGTCACGCTGGACGCGGATTTGCAGAATGACCCGAAGGACTTGCCGAAGTTTTTGGAGGCGCTGAAACAGTATGACTGCGTGTGCGGGACGCGGGTGAAGGCGCGCGGGGCCGGGGATAATTTTGCGCGGGTGGCTTCCTCGCGCATCGCCAACTGGGTGCGGAACAAGTTGTCCGGGGAACAGATTGCCGACGCGGGCTGCACGTATCGGGCGTTCAAACGGGAGTGCATCGGGAACCTGAAATTCTTCAAGGGGATGCACCGGTTCTTGCCGACGCTGTTCAAGATCGAAGGGCATACGGTGACGGAGATCGAGGTGTCAAACAATCGGCGGTTCGCGGGGCGCAGCCATTACGGAGTGTGGAACCGGCTGTTCGCGTCGTTCTATGATTTGCTGGCGGTGCGATGGATGAAACGGCGGATGTTCCGGTACGAGATTGCCGAGAGGATAAATTGAATTATCGCTCGGTGAGGCTGGAAAAAATGACCTCTTTGATTTTCCAGAGAAGGGCCATGGTCATGGCCAGGGGCATGAGAATGAGAAACAGGGCCAGCCAAATTCCCGCGGCGGCGGCGGCGTCCATCCAGAGCCCCAGCCAGGCGGGAAGGACGGGAAAGCGAGTCAAGAGGAAATAAAGCGAGAGGCCGGCCAGACAGGCGAGGAGGAGGGAGATGTTGAAGCGGGTGAAGAGCTTTGTTTCCGCGCGCAAGGTTTCATCCGGGAGCATGGCGCAGAGCCGTTGCAGCACGCAATTGAGCTGGACCAGAAGCAGCAGGCTGGAGAAGGAGAGCAGCCCCACGCAGGCGATGAAAAGAGGCACGGCGGGGAATTGGCCCCACCAATATAAGAAAGGGGCCAGGCCCGCATCGAGCACCGCGAGACCCTCGGCGCGGCTCAAGGCGCGCTGCCAGATTCGTTCCTGCGCCTGAAAAGCGCGCAGTTGGTTCAGGCCGTGCCAGAGCAGCGGGCTGATCAGCATCGCGGGAATAAAGGCCAGCAGCCCGAACGTCTCCAGCCAGATCATTTGCCCGGTCTCCATGTACACCATCTCCAGATAGACCAGCCCGGTCAGCGCCAGCCCCCAGAAGAGGGTGGAGAGGCCGCGGACGGACCGGCCCAGCGCGCGAAGCAGCCCGGCTTTTGCGGCGTCAGGCATGGCGGGGGAAATGCCGGGACGGCGGCTGGTGCATTCCAGTTTTTGGGGTGTCGTCTCTTAATCTTAATCCTAATCTTAATCTCTTCGTCTCTGGACGATGGAGATTGAGATTAGGATTAAGATTAAGATTAGGCTTAAGATTAAGCATCATCGCAATGGCATGCGGCGTCATGCTAACTGGTCAGATAGGTGTAATCCTTGAGGCCGCGCTCGAAATCGTCCAGAAGCCGCATGCCTTCGGAAGGCTTGAGGCGGTCGGACTTGATCGCCTCGTCCACCTGCATTTTCATCTGGCGCTGCAATTCGTGCTCGTCGTATTGCACGGCGGTCAGGGTCTGGACGATGGTGGAGCCTTCGATGATGTCTTCGACGTAATAGCCGGACGGTTCGTCGGGATCGAGAAAGACATGGACCTCGTTGACGCGGCCAAAGAGATTGTGCAAGTCACCCATGATGTCCTGGTAGGCGCCCATCAAGAAGAAGCCCAGGTAATACGGCTCGGGTCCCTGGCCGTTGGCGCGCAAGGCATGCAAGGAGAGGGTGTCGCGCACGTCCGCCACATCAATAAACTTGTTGACCTGGCCGTCGGAATCGCAGGTGATGTCCACCAGCGTGCCTTCGCGGGTGGGCGCTTCGGCCAGGCGGCTGACGGGCATGATGGGGAAAAGCTGGCCCAAGGCCCAGTGATCCAGGAGGGATTGGAAGACGGAAAAGTTGCAGAGGAACTGGTCGCCCAGGCTCTCCTCCAGCTTGCGGATTTCCTCGGGCATGTGCGGCCGGCCGCGGAAACTTTGCACGACCTCGCGGCCAATTTCCCAGTAGAGGGACTCGATCTTGGCCTTGTCGGGCAAATCCAGCAGGCCCAGCGCGAACATGTTCTGGGCCTCCTCGCGGCGGTCCAGGGCGTCGTGGTAGGCCTCCAGTTTGTGCAATTGGGAAATGTTCTTGCGGATGTCCAGCAGATCGCGGACCAGCGCGTGCTGGTTCTCAGCGTCGGGGACGCGCGAGCCGGCGCGGATTTTTTCGATGGCGCCAAAAATCTCGACGATCAAAACGCTGTGATGGGCGACAATGGCGCGGCCGCTTTCGCTGATGATCTGGGGGTGGGGGACTTTCTCCTGGTTGCAAATCTCGGCGATGTGAAACACCACGTCGTTGGCGTATTCGCGCACGGTGTAATTGGTGGAGCTGTCGGAGGCGGAGCGGCTGCCGTCATAGTCCACACCGAGGCCGCCGCCGACATCGAGAGACTCAATGGCGAAACCCATTTTGAAAAGTTTGGCGTAAAAGCGGGCGGCTTCCTGCACGGCTTTCTTGATGGTCAGGATGTCGGGGACTTGGGAGCCGATGTGGAAATGGAGGAGTTTGAAGCAATGCTCCATTTTTTCCGCGCGCAACAGATCGGTGGCCATGAGGAGTTCGGCGGTGCTGAGGCCGAACTTGGCGTTCTCGCCGCCGCTTTCGGCCCACTTGCCCTCGCCCTTGCTGGCCAGGCGCAGGCGGATGCCCAGGCGCGGCTCGACGCCAACCTGGCGCGAGACGGCGATGATCTGCTTGAGTTCCTCGAGTTTCTCCACGACAAGCACAACCGTCTTGCCCAGCTTGACGCCCATGAGGGCCATGCGGATGAACTGAGTGTCCTTGTAGCCGTTGCAGATGATCAGGCTCCCGCCCTGGTTTTGCAGCGCCAGGCCGGCGAATAATTCCGGCTTGCTGCCGACTTCCAGGCCCATGTTGAACGGCTTGCCCGCGTCCAGGATTTCCTCCACCACTTCACGCAGTTGGTTGACCTTGATGGGAAAGACGCCGCGATAGGTGTTTTGATAATTGAATTCCGCAATCGAGGCCGCGAAGCACTGGTGGATGGACACCACCCGGTGGCGGAGAATGTCCTGAAAACGGATCAAGACCGGCGACCGCAATCCCCGGCCCTTGGCCTCCTCAATGACGTCGGTGATGTCCACGACGCTGCCGGCTTCGCGCAGGGGCATGGCAACGACATGGCCGGCTTCGTTGATGTCAAAATAGCGGGCGCCCCAGCCCTGGATGTTGTAAAGGGCGCGGGCGGCCTGGATGTCCCAGGGAGGAGGCGTGGGGGCGGATGGGTTCATGGCGTTTGCAAGCTGGCGCGCACTATAAGAAGCCGCGCGCAAATTTCAACCAACCGTTGCAAAAATTTTCCGGTTGCGCGTTTGTAATTTCTCTCCGCCTCTGTTTTCATTCACTCATGTCCAAAGCATCTTTGTCCGTAATCGTCTCATATTGCCAAAAGCGGCTGCGGCCCGCAACGTTTAACGACTGCGACGGCGCGGCCAACGGGTTGCAAGTGGAAAACTCCGGCGCGGTGTCCAAAATCGCCGCGGCGGTGGACGCCTCGCTGGCCACCGTGAAAATGGCCGCCGCCGCTCGCGCCGATTTGCTCATCGTTCACCACGGGTTGTTCTGGGGGCCGACGACACCGTGGATCGGGCCGCGGCGCGCGCTGCTGCAATGGCTCATCGAAAAGGACATCGCCGTTTACAGCTCTCATCTGCCGCTGGACGCGCATCCGCAATTGGGCAACAACGCGCAATTGTGCGCGGCGCTGGGGTTCGTCCGCCTCCGTCCGTTCTTTGTGGAAAAAGGCAAAGCCCTCGGATGGCAGACGCGCGCGGGCATCGAGCGCGCGGCGCTGGCGGAGAGGATCGGGCGGGCGCTGGGGCGCGCGCCGGTTGTGTTGCCGGGCGGGCCGCCGCGCTGCCGTCGCATCGGCGTGGTGACCGGCGCGGCGGGAAGCCAGTTGCGGCTGGCGGCGGCGGAAGGGGTGGACACTTTCATCACGGGGGAGGGGCCGCATTGGACCGGGGCGCTGGCAGAGGAGTTGGGGGTGAATGTCTTTTACGGAGGCCACTACGCCACGGAGACTTATGGCGTCAAGG